>OWJC01000355.1_pt1 | contig 26605 bp, 27 predicted proteins | sample 1732731 | NCBI WGS metagenome assembly OWJC01 (sample SAMN05065747, study PRJEB22554) | human gut metagenome | biome: ENVO:2100002; feature: ENVO:00000062; material: ENVO:00002003 | host: Homo sapiens | place: USA
CGAGATGAGCGCTAGTCTCGTGGGCTCGGAGATGTGTATAAGAGACAGGAGGGAGAGCGGGACGACGATGCCGCGCCGGGAAATAGAAAAGCGGAACTGCCTACAGTCTGTTGGCAGCTCCGCTATTATTCTTTCTGTTCCAAATCGCCGGTGAGCCATTCAAGGGAAACGCCGAGGACGCGGGCGAAGATGGCAAGCTCATAGTCGGTCACGAAGCGGTCGCCGGTCTCGATGCGGCTGATGGCCTCCCTGCCCAGACCAACACCGCAGACCTGCATCTTGGCGGCAAGGGCATCTTGGGATAGGCGCTGGGCAGTTCGCGCCTGATGTATTCGGTCGCCGGAGATATTGGCCCGCCCGGAGTAATCATATATTTTCATAAGCCGTCCCTCCATTCTGCTTGACAATACCATTTTTTACGGATAATCTTGTAATAAAGATTTACAAAATATAAGAAAGCGGAGAAAAAAGACGAAAAGATTTACAATATGCCGGAATGCGGACACGAGCGCATCACACAAATGTGAGGCGGCAGACTGTATCGCAGCGGAGTTGTTTTTGAATAGCGTAAGCTGGCCGGGACGATGCGCCCGGCTCAAACCAGCTTGAACAAGCTCAAACCACAAAAACGGAGAAAGGATGAAAGAAAATGACAAGGGAAAAAGACAGGCGGAGGTGGAGCCTGCGGCGACTGGCGGTGACGGCGGCGGTGGTTGCGCTGTGCGCGTTGCTGGCCGGATGCGGCGGCGGGGACACAGGCGACAAGATCAGTGCACCATTTGAAAGCGGAAAGTGCAAGGGCATGGAGTTGGAGGTTGTCAAAAGCCAACTGGCAGAAGCGGGCTTCACCAACATTCAGGAAAAGCCGCAGGAGACGGCGACGGAATTTCTCGCAGACAGCGTTATCTCGGTGAAGATCGGCTCGAACACAAGCTGGAACAGCGCCAACTCATGGAAGCCGGATACAAAGATCATCATTGAGTATTACGCCTATACGGGTATCCGGCACATTGATGTGACCATGGATATTGCCGTGGGCGGTGAGGATGGGAAGCCGGTATTTACCGTGCAGACCAGCTTACCGGACGGGTCGGAATTGAGCGCAGAGCTTTCCTACAATGGCGAACTGACGGGCGGGCACGAGGACTATGTGGAGACGCAGATCATCACAGTACAAGACGGTAAAGCGCAGACCGCACCATTCACAAAGGACGGCGAGATGCTGACAGGGCAATACCGCTTTGGCGTGATTATGCTCCCAGCGGAGCAGAGCCAACAGGTGCAGGAGATCGTGGGCGCGTCGGGCGAGGCCATGCGCGGTACGCCGGTAAAAAAGGACGGAGACTACAGCTATATCGCCGTGTCGATGGAATATACCTCCCCTGTTGTGGAGACCGTTGAGAAGATCAGCGAGGAGGCGCTACGGGAGAAACTAAAGACTGCGCTTTCCGGCTTTGGCGACGACTGCACCATCAGCGAAGATGGGTACGTTTACACCTTGAACGTGTGGCAGAAGGGCTTGGCACAGACGGCTATGCTCGCGCAGACCGGAGACAAGGATGCGAAAGAGACATGGGATAAAATCGTATACACAACCATGCAAGCCTCGGACAGCCTGCAAGAGCTGCTGACTGCCAGCGGGTACGGGGACTACATGGTACAGATACAGGTTTTGAACGACCAAAACCACGATAACACACTGTTGACGGTGATCATGGGGATGGCATCGTATAACTGCGTTTCCTAACCAGCGAAAAAAATTTTCGGGATTAGCAACTTCCGCAGGTTTTTCGTGATAATATCATAGCGTGGAATAAAGCCCGTGGCGGAAACGCTGCGGGCTTTGCCATAGGCGCGTCCTGCGCCGGTCGAAGCCCTGCGTTCCTACGCGGGGTGTTTTCGTAGGCCGGGCAGGATGCGCGACTATCTGGAGGTGTGAGGATGCCGAAGCGGAGTGAGAAGCGCGACACCGCCAAGGCTGCATACATCGCCCGCAAGGCGGCGGGCGAGGAAGTAAGCCTGCGGGAGCTGGCGCAGGAGCAGGGCGTGAGCTATCAAACCCTGCGGAATTGGAAAGCGGCGGACAGGTGGGATGAAGCTCTGCCGAAGAAGCGGCGGGGCGGTCAACCGGGAAACCGCAACAGCGCGGGAAAGAAAAACGCTGCCGGAAGCCATGCGGGCGCACCGGCGGGAAATAAGAACGCAGAAAAGGACGGAGCATACAGCACCGTCTTTTTTGATATGCTCTCGGACGCGGAGCGGGAGATCGTACAGCAAACGCCGCTGGGAAGCCGCGCCGCGCTGGAGCATGAAATGCAAATCCTGAAATTCCGGGAACACAAGATACTCGCCAAAATCACGGAGTATGAGGCGGCCCCGGAGGACAGTCTGTACATCAACAGTCTGATGGACATGAGGGTGCCGGGTGGGCGCGGCAAGGACAAGCGGGACGGTGCCTTGCAGAGCATGGGAATGTACAGCAAGGACAGCGCGTTCAGCCGTGTGCTGAAATTGCAGGAGGCACTATACAAGGTGCAGGGCCGCATCGCCAAGATCGCGGACAGCCTGCGGGCGCTGGAGGAGAGCGAAAAGCGCATGACGCTGGAGCGGGAGAAGCTGGAGCTGTTGCGCATGAGGGCCACCGGCGCGGTGGATGTACCAGACCCGGAAACGGATGGAGAGGACGCAGAGGAGATGGCATAATGGAAAGCATTTTAACAATCCTGCTGGGCGGCGTGTTGCTGGCAGCGGCTTTGCTGAGCGGAGTGTTGGCGGTTCCGCATCCGTGGGGGATTGTGCCGGCGGCGGTGGTCATAGCTGGATGGACAGCGGTGTGCTGCTTTCTGGCAGTCACGCAGTTGGAAATGCTGGGTATGCTGGTCACGGCGATTGTGGCAATCTTCACAGCGGTTCGTCTGGGGAAAGCGCGGTGGATGGAATGACACTCTACACAAGCAAAGTAGTGGCCCAGTGGTTATGTCTGACGGAGCGGCGGGTACGCCAGCTTCGGGACGAGGGCGTGATCGTGGAGGCCAGACCGGGGCTTTATGAGTTACAGCCGACGGTGGCGCGGTACATCACCTACATCGGCGGCGCGGGCAAGGAGACGCTGACCAACGAGCGCATGATGCTGACGCGGGCCAAGCGCGAGGCGGCGGAAATGGAAAACGACCTGCGGCGGGGCGAGGTACACCGCACGGCGGACATCGAGCGGGGCATCCAGTCTATGTTCCTAAACATCCGCAGCCGCTTTCTGGCGCTGTCAGCCAAGCTCTCCCCCACCCTGTCCACCATGGGCGGAAATCAGACGGGTATCTTCGACGAGCTGAAAGGGGCCATCGAGGAAATTCTGGAGGAAATGAGCGATTACCGGGTAGCCTTTGCGGCGGAGGACGGTGAGGACGATGGAGAAGCAGAAAAAGAAACACCCGTGTAGCGGGTGCGTGTGGCGGGTGCATACCAGCGAGGACAAGGTGCTGTGTATGTTCCCCCGCTGCGTGAAAAAAGAATATGAGCGCTACTGGCCGCAGGGGAAGCAGAGCAATGAAGAAGCGAAAGCTCATTGATCTGCCGAAGCCGACGCTGGAGCTGCTGGCGCGGTGCGCGGCGGCGTTGAAACCACCCCCGGCCATGACGCTTTCAGAGTGGGCAGACCGATACCGGGTGCTGTCGGCGGAGAGCAGCGCGGAGCCGGGCCGCTGGCACACGGACAAGGCCCCGTATCAGCGGGAGATCATGGACGCAATCGGCGACCCGCACATCCGCAAGGTGGTGATCATGAGCGCGGCGCAGATCGGCAAGACCGACGCTTTTATCCTGAACCCGCTGGGCTACTACATGGACTACGCCCCGGCCCCCATCCTCGTGATGCAGCCGACGTTGGACATGGGGCAGACCTTTTCCAAAGACCGGCTTGCGCCCATGATACGGGACACGCCGGAGCTGCGGGACAAGATCGACGTGAAAAGCCGCTATTCCGGCAACACCATCATGAAGAAGAATTTCCCCGGCGGCCACATCACCATCGTGGGCGCGAACAGCGCGACCGGCCTTGCCAGCCGTCCTATCAAGGTGCTGCTGGCAGACGAGGTTGACCGCTACCCGGCCAGCGCCGGAACGGAGGGCGACCCGCTTTCCTTGGCCCAGAAGCGACAGACGACCTTTTGGGACAAAAAGACGGTGATCGTATCCACGCCGGTCATTAAGGGCCAGAGCCGTATCGAGACGGAGTTCAACCAGTCCACGCGGGAGGAATGGAATGTGCCATGCCCGGAGTGCGGGCATTACCAGCCGTTCGTGTGGGCCAACGTGGTATTTGACAAGGACGACCCACAGGGCGAAGTGCTGTACAAGTGCGAGCGCTGCGGCGTGGTGAACGGAGAATACCAGTGGAAGCGGGCCAGCAAACGCGGGCGCTTTGTGCCGGAGAACCCCGGCGCGGAGGCGCGGGGCTTTCACCTGAACACGCTGGCCTCTACGTTCTGCTCATGGAAAGAGATCGTGCAGAAATTCCTTGTTGCCAAGGAGCAGCTTGATCAGGGAAACCCGGAGGGCATGAAAGTCTGGGTGAACACGGAGCTGGGCGAAACGTGGGAGGAGCAGGGCGAGCAGGTGGAGGATGCCGCACTGCTGAACCGGCGGGAGCTGTACGACGCAGACGTACCGGAGGGAGTGCTGGTGCTGACAGCCGGTGTGGACGTGCAGGACGACCGCTTCGAGGTGGAGGTGGTCGGCTGGGGCATTGGCAAGGAGAGCTGGGGCATCCGCTATCAGAAGATATACGGCGATATGCTGAAAGAGCAGGTATGGCAAGACCTCGACAATTTCCTGCTGGGGGGCTTCAAGAAAAAAGACGGGACGGTGCTACACATCATGAGCGCCTGCATCGACACCGGCGGACACCACACCGATCAGGTATACCGCTTCACGGCGGAACGGTGGGAGCGGAAAATATGGTCGATCAAGGGCAAGGGCGGCGCGGACGTGCCATATATCCGAAATCCCACCACCAACAACCGTGTGAAAACGCCGCTGTTCATCATCGGCGTGGACGCGGGAAAGGCCCTGCTGTATCAACGGCTGCGGCACGAGACCAAGGGGCCGAACTACTGTCACTTCCCGCTCAACGAGGAAGCAGGCTATGACGAGCAGTATTTTATCGGCCTGACAGCCGAAAAAATGGTGGTGCGCTGGCGCAAGGGCAGAAGCGTTGTAGCATGGGAGCTGAAAGACAGCAAGCACAAACGCAACGAGCCGCTTGACCTGCGCAACTACGCTACGGCGGCGCTGGAGATCGCCAACCCCGTTTTGCAGGAGGGCGAGATCGCAAAGCCAATCAGAAAACGTCCGGCAGGCCGCCGGAGGCGAGGAGGGATTTAATTGGCAGTCTTTACGAAAGAAATGTGCCAAAAGAAGCTGAATACATGGCTGGCGGCGGAGGAGGCCATCGCCACCGGCCAGAGCTATCAGATCGGCAGCCGTATGCTGACGCGAGCCGACTTGAAGCAGGTGCGGGAGGAAATGGAATACTGGGCCGGAAAGCTGGCCGAGACAGAGGCAGAGGATAAGCACGGCGGGCGAAACCGCGCCTATCGCGCCGTGGCCCGCGACGTATGAGGAGGGAGCGCATGGAGAAACCGAATATCCTTGATCGGGCGATCATGACCGTGGCTCCCGTCCACGCGGCGAAACGGGCGGCGGCGAGAGCCGCGCTGAGCGTGATCAACAGCGGGTATGGCAACTACGGAGCCAACCTGACGAAAAAGAGCATGAGGGGCTGGATGTACCACGGCGGCAGCGCCAAGGAGGACATCGAGGACAACATCGACGTTCTACGACAGCGGAGCCGGGACGCTTACATGGGCATCCCGACAGCCACGGCAGCGCTGAAAACCATGCGGACGAACGTAGTGGCAGGCGGATTGATGCCTGCGCCGCAGCTCGACAGCGACTATCTGGGACTGGACGAGGCGGCGGCGGAGAAGCTGCAAGCGCAGATCGTGCGGGAGTTCGCCCTGTGGGCGGACACGCCGGTATGCGACGCGGAGCGAATGGACAACTTCTATCAGCTCCAGCAGCTTGCCTTTTTGAGTTACCTGATGAACGGAGACACCATCGCCCTGCTGCCCATGAAACATCAGGCCGGGCAACCGTATGACCTGCGTGTGCGGCTGATCGAGGCAGACCGGGTATGCAGCCCGGACGGCTTTGACCGGCTGATGCCCTGTACCGTGCAGGGCTATGAGGTAGAAAGCATCGTGCAGGGCGTGGAGACCGACGCGGACGGTATGGTGACGGCATACTGGATATGCAACCGGCACCCGCTGGGAAGCAACAACGCCGTGGACGCGGCGGGGCTGACGTGGCAGAGGGTGGAAGCCTACGGCGAGGCGACCGGACGGAGGAACGTGCTGCACATCATGAGCCGGGAGCGCATCGGCCAGCGGCGGGGCGTTCCTCTGCTGGCTCCTGTGCTGGAGAGCTTGAAACAGCTTGGACGCTACACGGACGCGGAGATCACGGCGGCGGTGATCAGCGCCATGTTCACGGTGTTTGTGAAATCGCAAAACCCGTCGGACGGCAGACCGTTCGGAGAAATGATACCGGCGGAGGAGCTGATCGACAGCGCCGACCAAAGCAGCATCGAACTGGGGCCGGGGGCCATTATCGACCTGAACCCCGGCGAGGAGGTGCAGTTTGCAGACCCGAAGCACCCGAACACCGGGTACGACGAGTTTACCAACGCCACCATCCGCCTGATCGGCGCGGGGCTGGAGATACCGCCGGAGGTGATGATGAAGCAGTTCACCACCAGCTATTCGGCAGCTCGCGGCGCACTCAACGAGTTCTGGCGCACCTGTAGTATGCAGCGGGACTGGTTTACAGACGATTTCTGCCAGCCGGTCTATGAGGAATGGTTTGCCGAGGCGGTCGCCCGTGGGCGTATCCACGCGCCGGGCTTTTTCACCGACCCGGCGCGGCGCAAGGCGTACACGGCCTGCGCGTGGAACGGCCCGGCACGGACGAACCTGAACCCCGTGCAGGAGGTGGATGCCGCCATCAAGCGGGTGGAGGCAGGTTTCAGCACGGCGCAGGAGGAGACGGCGCAAATGACCGGCGGGGACTACAACCGCAACATCAAGCTGCGCGTGGCGGAGGCCAAGCGAAAGCGCGAGGTGGACGAGATCGGGAAGCCGCAGGCGGTGGGAGAATAGGAGGAAAAGAGCAATGCCCGAAAACAAGAAATTCTGGAAATTCTGCAATCAGGCAGGAAACAAGGTGGAGTTGCTGCTTTACGGCGACATTTCGCAGACGAGCTGGTGGGGCGACGAGGTGACCCCGAAGCAGTTTGCGGAGGAGCTGGCCGGGCTGGGAGCGCTGGACGAGATCACGGTGCGCATCAACAGCGGCGGCGGCGACGTGTTCGCAGCGCAGGCCATCGGCAATCAGCTTGAACAGCATCCGGCGGCGGTGACGGCGAAGATCGACGGCCTGTGCGCCAGCGCGGCAACCATCGTCGCCTGTCATTGCGGCAAGGTGATCGCCGCCAACGACAGCACTTACATGGTGCATCCGGTGCGCATGGGCGCTTACGGCTACTACAACGCCGAGGAATTGCAGAAGTACATCGAGGCGATGAACGCCATCCGGGAAAGCATCGTGGGCCTGTATGTGAAAAAGACGGGCAGAGACAAGGACGAGGTGGCCGGATGGATGGACGAGACAAGCTGGTGGACGGCGGCGCAGGCCAAGGAAAACGGCTTTATCGACGAGCTGACGGACGAGGCGGACGGCACGGTGATCGAAAACCGGGACGGGATGCTGTTCGTCAACAGTGTCAACACACACCTGCCTTTCGACAAGGCACCCAACTTTGTACAAAGCAGCAAGGCAGCTCCCGCCTCCTGCTCTGTAAATAACAACTGCCATAAGGAGGTAACGAACATGGCAAACGAGATCAAGACCGTGGACGACCTGCGCGGGGCCTATCCCGCGCTGGTCAATGAAATCGAGGAGGCGGCGGCGAACAAAGCGACGAGCGACGAGCGCCAGCGTATCCACGACATCGAGGACATGGCCCTGTCCGGCAGCGAGACGCTGACGAATGAGGCCAAGTTCACCAAGCCGGTGAGCGCCAGCGAGTACGCTGTGGCCATGATGAAAGCTGCCAAGGAGAGCGGCAGCGCATGGCTCAACGGAGCAAAGGCCGATGCCGACAAGAGCGGCATGGGCGGCGTGAAGAACGACGGCGGCACCGGCGGCGGTGTGGGCAAGCAGGACGAGTTCATGGACGCGATCAAGTCCATGGGCAAGAAGCAGTAAAGGAGGAGAAAGAACATGAGTATGGATTTGGCAAAAAAGACCTTTTCCACGCAGCCGGATTACCTGATCGCAGGTAATGCGGAGATCGTTACGGCGGTCAAGGAGGCATCCGCCGCCTTGAAGCGCGGCGCTCCTGTGGTTCTCAACAGCGACGGCAAGCTGGCGGCCATCAGCGTGAGCGGCAGCAGTGCCCCCTATACCGTGACCACCACGGGCCTGTACGGTATTCTGGCAGAGGATGCCGCATCGGGCGAGGACGGCATCGTGTACCTCTCCGGCGAGTTCTTCGCCGATGCGCTGGTGCTGCCCGCCAACGCCACCGCTGCGGACGTGGAGGTTCCTCTGCGCAACCTCGGCATCTACTTGAAGTAAGGAGGAAGAAAGAATATGGCTAACGAAGTGAACATTTACTCCCCCCGCTATCTGGCGGAGGTGGTGAGACAGACCCCTGCCGTACACACCTATTTCCGCGATACCTTTTTCACCAACGTCAAGACGTTCGCTACCGAGCGCGTGGACATCGACCTTGTGAAAGGCGACCGCCGCATGGCGGCCTTTGTCCATCCCCGCGTGGGCGGAAAGGTGCTGAAAGCCAACGGCTACCAGACCGAGAGTTACAAGCCCCCTCTGATCAACCCCTATGACGTGACCACCGCTGACCAGCTCATGACCCGCCTGCCGGGCGAAGATCTGTACAGCGGCATGACCCCTGCGCAGAGGGCCGCGCAGAAGCTCATGGAGGAGTACGCCACGCTGAACGACGCGACCACGCGCCGCGAGGAGTGGATGGCGGTGCAGGCCATCGTGACCGGCACCATTCCCATTGTGGGAGAGGGCGTGAACGAGACCATCGACTTCGGCCTGACCAACAAGAAAACCCTGACCGGCGACAACAAGTGGGGCGGCAGCAAGGCTGACATCCTCGGCAACCTCGGCGACTGGACGGACGCGGTGCTGCACGGCGGCTTTGCCAACGTGGACACCCTCATCATGGGCAAGACGGCCAAGGCAAAGTTCTTTGCCGATGCCAACGTGCAGAAGATGCTGGACAACCGCCGCATGAACCTCGGCGAGATCGCCCCCCGCGACCTGCCCAACGGTGTGAAGTACCTCGGCCACCTGAACGACCCCAGCCTTGACATGTATGTTTATGGCGAGGTCTACTACGACGACTGGACTAACCCTGACGCGCCGGAGACCAAGCCTCTTATCCCGGACAACATGATCATCCTGATCAGTTCCAGACCCAACTACATGATGGCCTACGGTGCCTGCACCTACATCGAGGACGCATCCGGCCTGTGGGTGACCTCCCAGACCAGCCGCGTCCTGCGCAGCTATGTGGAGCATCATCCCGACCGCCGCATGGTGGAGCTGCAGGCGCACCCGCTGCCCATCCCCGACAAGGTGGATAGCTGGCTGGTGGCGACCGTGTGCTGACATGGCGCTGTTCGAGCTAAAGCAGGAATACGGCGGAGCGGAGGGGGCTACCCCTCCGCTCACTTTTAAGGACTGTGCCGCAGCGGACATCGACGCTGCTTTCTTTGAGCAGGATGAACACGCGGACTGGCACACGGTTGACGGCAAGGACGCGCTGGTGATCGTGGACGATCAGCGGCTCAAAGAGCATAGCGCCCATTGGGAGGCGGGAGCCAAGCAGAACTTCGACACGGGACTGTATACGGCCTACACGGTGCTGTATATCCGCGTGAGCGATTACGGGCCGAAGCCGAAAGTGGGCAAGCACCTTGTTCTGGATAAGGGGACGAACCGGCAGCGGTCGTACACCATCCTCAACTGCGAGGAGGAAGCGGGCGTGTACCGCATTTCCATGGAAAGGACGCGGCAATGAGCAGAGTAACCTATGACGCGGGGAACCTGACCATCGAAGTGGACGGGCTGGACACCGTGGCGGCGGCGCTGGGCGATTTGAAGAAAAAGACCCCGGCGGCGGCCAAGGTAGCCATCAACGCCACGGCACGGCAGGCCCGCAAGCTGATGATCGCAAAGGCAAAGGCACGGTACGCCGTGAACGCGGCGGGCAGGCGGCACCTGAAAGACCTTGTGCAACGGAAAAAGGCCAGCAACACCAGTTTGAGCGCAGAGCTGCACATCGCAAAGATGCGCAACGATCTCGGTTATTTCCAGCACAGGCCGACGGAGCGCTTTACCGGGCGCGAGGTTTTGCACCACGCACCAAAGTATGTGAAAGCCCGTGTTCTGAAAGCCTCGTCCATGGCGGCGCTGACGGGCAACGCCAACATGAGCAAGGGATTTCTCGTGCAGTTCAAGAGCGGACACATCGGCATGGTGCAGCGACAGATCGGCTCCAGCTCCAGCCACACGGTCACGGAGCGGGGCCGCCCAAGGTGGCGAAACAAGGACGACAAGGTGGAAAAGTTGGTGACGATGGGAAGCCCGTCGGCCTCGGCGATGCACTCTACCGTATGGCCGATGGTGGAGCCGGAGGTGTCCGAGTATCTGCAAGACCGCCTGATGGAGCAGACCGAGCGGGTGCTGGCGCGAGCGGCGAGGAGGAAGTAAGCCATGAAGAACTATATGGACGCGGTGAGAGCCGCAGGCATCGGGCGAACTCCCCAGCTCTGCCAAGACGCGCTGATCGAAACGCTGGAGGAGCTTTTCGCCGGAAAGAAGTACAACGGCCAGCAGAGCCGCAAGGAGCTGAAAATCTTCAAGCAGGATTTGCCGGTGCCGGAGGACTATGACGCGGATGTGGACACGGACGCGGCGGCGGCCCCGTACATCGTTGTGCGCATGACCGGCGGCGAGATCAAGAACGACGACGGGCCGCAGGCGGTTGAGTTCAGCCTGATCGTGTGCGCCTACGACGAGGGCAAGGAGCGAGAGGGCTATCAGGATGTTGCCAACATCAAGGAGGACATCGTGCAGCGGTTATGCACCAAGCCGTATTTCGGCGGGGCATTCACTGTGCTGAAGCCCATCGCGTGGGCCATGCAGCAGGACGACACCTACCCGTACTACTTCGGGGCGTGTTCGCTGACCTGCACCGCACCGGCCATGACACAGGACACAGAAATGGAGGAGCTGGTATGAGTAAGAAAAGCGATAAGCTGGCGGCGGATGCCGCTGTGAGCGAGGCGACCATCCCGGAGGCGGAGACTGCTGCCGAGACTGCGGCCACGGAGCGGGAGAAAGCAGACGTGACGCAGGTTTACTGCGGCCCCACGGTGCGCGGCGTTGCCAAGCAGTACACGGTGTTTCGCGGCGGCATCCCGGAGGCGCTGGAGGCGTTCATCGCCATTCACCCGGAGGCCGGGGCGCTGGTGGTGGACGTGAAGCACTTTGCCGAGACGAGAAAGCGGCTGGAGACCGCAGGAACGGCGGAGGCCATTCTGTACGGCAAGATCAAATCCGAACTGTAAGGAGGAAGAAAGACTATGGCATACAAACACGGCGTATATACGAGCGAGGTTGCGACCAGCATGGTCGCGCCCATTACCGGCACGGCGGGCTTGCAGGTGATCGTAGGCACCGCCCCGGTGAATATGCTCAAAGACCCGGCGGCGGCAGTCAATGTGCCGCTGCTGGTGAACAGCTACAAGGAGGCCGTGGAGGCGGTGGGCTATTTGCCTGACTTCGCCAGCTACACCCTCTGCGAGTGCATCAGCGCGAATTTCAGCGTTGTGGGTATCGCGCCCATGGTGCTGATCAACGTGCTTGACCCGGCCAAGCACAAGGTCGCCATCACCGGCGGCACCATTCAGGTGAACGACGGCGTGGCGGTGCTGGAGGAAACGGGCGTTCTGCTGGAGGGGCTGACCGTCAAGAGCGGTTCCAACACGCTGACCGCAGGCACGGACTACACCACCACATGGAACGACGACGGTACGCTGAATATCGTGGTGCTTTCCACCGGAGCGGGTAAGGAAGCAACGAGCCTGACCGTGACCGGCAACAAGATCGACCCCAGCAAGGTGACGGCGGCGGACATCGTGGGCGGTGTGGACAACTCCACCGGCAAGGAGACCGGCCTTGAGGTGGTACGTCAGGTCTACCCGAAGCTGTCCATGACACCCGGCATCCTGCTGGCCCCGCGTTTCAGCAAGGACGCGACGGTGGCGGCAGCCTTGCAGGCAAAGACCAAGAGCATCAACAGCGTGTTCGGCGCGGTGTGCGTTGTGGACATCGACTGCAGCAACACCGGCGCGACCAAGTACACCGCCGTCAAGACCACCAAGGAGGCGCAGGCGGTGAGCGACCCCAACGCCTATGCGGTGTGGCCATTTGCCAAGGTGGGCAACACGGTGTACAGCGGAAGCGCACTGGCGGCGGCGCTGACGGCCTACACCGACGCACAGAACGACGACACACCCAACGTCAGCCCCAGCAACAAGACCATCGCCGTTTCTGCCGCCTGCCTTGAAGATGGCACGGAGGTGGTGCTTGATCAGGAGCAGGCCAACACCGTGAACAGCTTCGGCGTGGCGACGTGGCTGAACATGAACGGCTTCCGCCTGTGGGGCAACAACACGGCGGCCTACCCCGGCATCAGCGACCCGAAAGACCGCTGGTTCAGCGTCCGCCGCTTCCTGACGTGGGCGGCCAACACGTTTATCCTGACCTACTTCCAGAAAGTGGACAGCCCCGCCAACAAGCGGCTGATCGAGGCCATTGTGGACAGCGAGAACGTGCGCGGCAACGGCTTTGTGGCTCGCGGCGTGTGCGCCCGCTATGAGATCACGTTCAACGAGGACGAGAACACCACCGCTGACCTGCTGGACGGCAAGATCACGTTCCACCAGTACATCACCCCGTTCACCCCTGCGGAGGACATCGAGGACATCATCGAGTTTGACCCCGACGCTCTTTCTGCTGCGCTGAACTGATAAGGGAGGGAAAAGAAGATGATTTCCAACAACTATATCCCGGAGAAGATCAACGAGTATAACGCCTATCTGGACGGCACGAAAATGATCGGCGTGGCCGCGTCGGTGACGCTGCCGGAGGTCAACATGAAAACCAGCACCGTTTCCGGTGTGGGCGTGAACGGCGAGCTGGACAGTCCCACCATCGGCCAGTTTGAGAGCATGGAGCAGGAAATCCAGTTCAACACGCTCTACAGCTCCGCAATGGATATGCTCTCTCCCCTGTCCACGGTGAACCTGACGCTGCGAGCCTCGCAGCAGGTCTACGACAAGCAGGGCGGCTACAACTTCAAGGGCCTGCGCGTGGTGGAGATCGGGCGCGTGAAGAAGTTCAACCCCGGCAAGGTGGAAAAGGGCGAGGCCATGGAGGCCACCGTGACGCTGGAGCTGACCTACCTGATGATCGAGGTGGACGGCCAGCAGCTCTTGGAGGTTGACAAGCTCAACGGCATCTACAAGGTCAACGGCACGGATATGCTGGCGGGCGTGAACAGCCTGATCTAACGGGCGAAAAACAATACGGCCTGTCCCTGCGCAAACGGGGGCGGGCCGTGTTTTCACACAACGAAACGACGCTGAAAGGAGCGAACACCAATGGCAGAGGACAAGATCACGGCGGCGGAGACCGCAAACGAGGGGACAAAAAAGAGCGAGAACATCGTGGAGCTGGCAAAGCCCTACGTGTTCGAGGGCAAGGAGTACGGAGAGATCGACCTGACGGGGCTGGAGAAGCTGACCGTGCAGGACGCTATCGACGTGCAGCGGCAGCTTTTCGGCGAGGGCGAGGCGGCGGCCTCGGTGCTGTGCGAGACCACAACAGCATTTGCCCGCGCCATGGCGGTCAAGGCAACCGGGATGCCCATTGAGTTTTTCAAGCTGATGCCTCGCGGCGCTTTCAAGCGCGTGGCAGGTGCGGTGCGCAGACACCTGAACGTGGAGAGCAGAACAGAAAACCATGTGATGCATCTGGAGCAGCCGCGCCATTACAAGGGCAAGGAGTACCGGGACATCGACCTGAACGGCGTGGCAGACCTGAACACGCTGAACGAGAGCGAGGCGGAGAACCGCATGGCCCGCGAGGGCTTTGTGGTGACGGAGAACAGCACCAACTATCTGTACTCCTGCGTGATCGCCGCCATGGCGACGGGTATCCCGGAGGAGTTCTTTACCACGCTGCCTCTGTATGAGCTGCTGAAACTGAAAAACGCGGTGAACGACGCGGATTTTTTCGGATAAAGGGCGGAGCCAAGGCCCTGCGGAAAGCGGCTATCCGGCTGTCCTCGGTGACACGGACGGGCGTGGACTTCTATCTGAAAATGCCTGTCCGGGACTTTATTGAGCTGAATAGCGAGGTGGCGGAGGAATGGCGAACAATAAAACATTAGAGTTAAGCATCAAGATCGCCGGTAAGATGGACAAAAGCCTGATGGCGGCGCTGAACGGGAGCCAGAGCCAGATCAGCAGCTTTGCCCGCAGCATCAGCTCCATCGGAACGGCGGGACTTGCGGCCATGGGGACGCTGGCAACGGCGACTGTGGCAACCATCGCAAGCTGCACCAAGGAAGCGGCGAAGTTTGAAAACTACATGGCGGATGTGGTCAAGTATGTGGACGGTCTGGCAGATGCTACCGGAAAGATCAGTGACAAGGTGGCGGATAACGGTAAGACCTACGCGCAGAACTACGAGGCCATGAAGGACGCGATCAAGGATTTAAGCACACAAATCCCCTATACGCAGGAGGATTTGACACGCCTCGCCGCTGCGGCGGGACAGTCCGGCAAAGCCATGGAGGATTTGATCAAGGTCGATGCTTCCGGCAATGTTACCGGCTTCCTGCGGGACATCGCCATGACCGGCGCGGCCATGGACATCAGCGCCGATCAGGCGGGCAACTGGGCTGCCAAGTGGGAGCAATCGCTAAAAATGACCCACGAGGAGGTCATGGTGCTCTTTGACCAGATCAACTATCTGGGCGCAAACAGCGCGACCACGGCGGCGGAGATCGCGGAGGCGGTCAATTCGGCGGCAAGCCTCGGCCAAGTGGGCGGCGTGAGCGCGGCCACAACGGCGGCGCTGGCGGATGCCATGCTGGCAACGGGCGTATCGACTGATCGCGTCGGCACCAGCATCAAGCGCATGATCGTGAATTTGAGCAAGGGCGCAAGTGCGACGAAAGCCCAGAAAGAACAGTTCGAGGAGCTGGGCATGAGCGCGGAGTGGGTCGCCAAGGCCATGCAGGAGGACAGCGTGGGAACGCTGGATACCATCTTCAAGGCCATCAACGATCTGCCGCAGGAGCGACAGGTAGCGGCGCTGTCCACCCTGTTCGGCCAATGGGCCATTGAGGGCGGCGCAAAGATCGTCAACAATCTCGATGTGTACAGAAAGGCGCTGGAAATGGTGAGCGACCCAAGTCTGTACACGGGAAGCATGGAGCGGGAGTTTAACATCAAATCGCAGACCCCGGAGGCCATCGAGACCATGCTGAAAAGCACCAAGACGGCGCTGAAAATCGAGATCGGCGATGCGTTCCTCCCGGCGAAAAAGCAGTTCAATCTCTCCATGATCGACTTTCTGAACAGCATCCGAAAGAATATGCCGGAGCTGACGCAGCTTGCAGAGAGCTTGGGAACGCTGGCGAGCCGGGGCGTGGAGAAGCTGGGAAGCGCTATGGACACGGCGCTGCCGTACATCCAAAAGGGACTTGACTACCTGATCAACAACGGCGAACAGGTGGTGCGTGTGCTGGGCGGCATGGCGGCGGCGTTTGTTGGCATGAAGTTCGCCCCGGCGGCGGAGGCTATTTTCTCCGGCGGAAAGGGCGGACTTGCGGGCCTGTTCAAGAGCGGCCAGAGCGCGGGCGCGGCGGGCGCGGGGCTTTTCTCTGCGTTCCGGGGCGCATCGGGAAGCAACGGCTTCCGCACGACGCTGGGGGCGGCAATCTCCAGTCTGATCGGTGGAAACGGCATCAAGGGAACCACAGGACTTTTGAGCGCGGCGGCGGGAACGCCGGGGCTGTTGTCCGGCTACCAAAGCGCGGGGAGCATCCTGCGGGGCGCAATCGGAAACAGCAAGACCGCGCAATGGCTGGGCGGCATCGGCTCGTCCCTCGGCAATCTCGGCGGGCTGTTCGCCAACAGCAAGGCCGGACAATTCGCGGGCGGCCTTATGGGCAAGGCGGGCGGTGCGCTGGGTAAGCTGACCATGCCGCTGCGGCAGGGCATCGCAGGCATCGGAGCAGCGGCTACCATTCAGGGCAGCATCTTCCAGCAGGGCATTTCCGGCCTGTTGGGGAAAGCTGGCGGCGTGGTAAGCGGCATCGCAAACTCCGGTGCCGGAAAAGCTGTCGGGAGCATATTCAGCGGCGGGGCCGGTCTGCTGGGGAGCATCTATGGCCCTATTGCGGGCGGCCTCGGCGGTCTGCTGTCTGGGGCGCTGCCTATCGTGGGTGTGATCTCCAGCATCATCGCTGTGGTGAGCATCCTGACGGACAAGTTCGGCGGGCTGGACAAAATCGTACAGCGGGTGTTCGGCGACACGGGGCTGGAAAAGTTCACGGTGTTTAAGAACGCGCTGCTGGGACTGTTCGAGGACGGCGGCGTAGCCAAGGCACTGCAACCGCTGCAAGAGAGCATCACCAATCTATTCGGCGAGGACGCGGGCGCGGCGTTTGGCGGCATTACCACCATCCTGCAATCGGTGATGGGCGTGATCGGACAGCTCGTGACCTTTTCACAGACGACGGTGCGGCCCATCATCGAAAGCGTATTCAGCTTTATCACGCAGACGGTGGTGCCGGTCATTCTGCAAACCATCACGGCGGCAGCTCCGTCTATCGCCTCCATCATCAGCGGCGTGGGTTCCGTAGTCATGACGGTGGCGCAGATCATCGGCGAGGCCATCCAGTTCCTCATGCCGATCATCCAGACGGTGATCACGGTGCTGCTACACATTGGTCAGGTAGTGGTTCCGGCGGTGCTGGCCGCCATCGGTGCCTTTGCCGAGGGCATCAGCAGCGCGATCAACGGGGTCAAGACCATCTTTGAGGGCGTGATCAATTTCATCACCGGCGTGTTCTCCGGCAACTGGCGTATGGCGTGGGAGGGTGTGAAATCCATCTTCGTTGGCATCTTCGATACACTGGGCGCTCTGTTCAAGACACCTATCAACGCGGTGATCGCCCTGATCAACAAGGCCATCGCGGGCATCAACAGTCTCGGCATCACCATCCCGGACTGGGTGCCGCTGCTGGGCGGAAAGTCGTTCTCCATCAACATACCGGAAATCCCCATGCTTGCGAGAGGCGGCTTTACCAACGGTGCGAGCATCGCGGGCGAGGCCGGGACGGAGGCAGTGATCAGCTTCCAACGGGCGGCCCGACGGGACAATCTGGACATCTGGGCCAAGGCCGGGCAAATGCTGGGCGTGAAGCCGGTGGAGCTGGCGGAAATCGACGGCGGCGGCCCCGGCGGCGGAGGCGGCATGACCTTTGCGCCGGTGATCAACATTCAGGGCAGCGCCGACCGCAGCATGGTGGAGGAAGCTCTGGCCGAGGCACAGGCACGGTTTGAAGCGTGGTATCTCCAGATGCAGCGCAGACAGGCCCGCACGGCATACTGACGGGAGGAAACGCGATGTACACGACCAAGAGCGGCGACACATGGGATGTGATCGCCAAGGAGGTATACGGCAACGAGTACCGCGCCGACGTGCTGATGGCGGCCAATCCGCAGGAGATCGACACGTTTATCTTCAACGCCGGGGTGGAGCTGAACACCCCGGCACTGGAGGAGGAGCGGGACGGACTGCTGCCGCCGTGGAAATACGAGGCGAGCTATGATTAAGACAAGACGGCTGGCGCTGGATGTGCGCTACAACAGTTATCCATTTGCGGAGCAGGTGGGCGGAGACATCGAGAGCCTGACCTACACCGACAGCGCGGCGGACAACAGCGACAGCATCGACATCACCATCAACGCGCAGGACAGGAAATGGCTGCTGGGCTGGATGCCGGAAAAGGGCGCGACGCTGCGAGCGCGTATTCTCGGCTACAACTGGGAACGGCAGGGCCAGCGGAGCATCATGGAGTGCGGACTGTTCGTGCTGGACGACGTGAGTTTTTCGGACGCGCCGACAACCTTACAGGTGGGCGGCGTGAGCAAGCCCAGCGACAGCGACTTTTCGGAGCTGGAGCGGGACGTGATCTGGAAGAACACCAGCATCAAGCGTATCGGCGCAAAGATCGCCGCGCGGTACGGTCTTGCGTTCACCTACGATGCCGACGACTACGACATCGAGTGCGACGAGCAGGACGGTACGGACAGCAGCTACTACAACGGACTGTGCAAAAACTACGGACTTATCCTGAAAGTGTACGCCCGGCGACTGTGGGTGTATGACCGGGAGAAGTACAAGGCGAAGCGGGCCGTGCGCACCTTTGACCGCTCGCAGATCAGGCCGGGGAGCTTCGGCTACACCACCACCCTGTCCGGCACCTATACCGGCGGGTACTTCAATTACACGGACGCGGACAAGGATATTGACATCGAGTGCAGCGTGGGCGGCGGCTCGCACACCAAGAGCGTGAACCGCCGTGCTACCAGCGTATACGATGCCAGCGTCCAGCTCTGCGCGGAGCTAAACAGCGCCAACCACGGGACGGTGAAGCTGCGCTTCGGCGTGGACGGAGACTGGAGGGTAAGCGCGGGAAACTGCATCGCGCTGACAGGCTTTGGCAACCTGAACGGGAAATACTTTGTGGACAAGGTAACGCACAAGGTTTCCAGCAACGGACTGACCACCGACTTTGAGTGCAGCGGCATCGGCCCGGCGTTCCATTCATGGGACGTGGGCGGCAAGATCTTGTATCACGAAAAGACGGCGGACAGCGGCGTGAGCTATGACAGCACCTACGCCACCACCAGTCCGGCGGCGGGCGCAGCCAGCGCGGCGGCAGGCGGCGAGGCGGGACAGGCAATCACGCTGAACAAGGCTCCGCTGTATGTTTCCAGCACGGCAAAGAACAAGGCAGGAACCAAGACCGGCACCTACTGGCTGTACGACGGCATCCTGATCAACGGGCGCTACCGCGTGACCAACAGTGCGGCGCGGTGCGGCAAGCTGCCGGTGGGCCAGAACGTGACGGGCTGGGTGCCTGCGAGCTACTGCATCGCCAGCAAGGAGGCGAAAAAGTAATGGCGGGGACAAACCGAACCGGGCGCGTGAGCGCCATCGACTATAAGGCGGGAACCTATGAGGTGACCTACTTTGACCGGGGGAAAAGCGTGACCCGCCAGATCAACGCCATCAGCAACGGCGAGTACAAGATGCCCAGCATCGGGCAGGTGGTGAGCGTGAGCCACAACAGCAACGGAGCTGCGGCGGGAACCACCACCGGAACGGTGTGGAACAAGACCAACACCCCGGCGGAGGGCTACAAGGGCCTGTTCCGAAAGGAGTACGCCGCGCGAAGGGGACTGGCTTATGAGCGCTACGACGAGAACACCGGCGTTTACACCCAGTATGTGAACCGGCGGACGGGGCGCAACTGCAACGGCGAGATATACGACGAGGCGAAAGGCGCAATCAGCCTTGTGGCGGGCGGGCAGTTTCAGGCCAAGAGCAGCGCCGCCAGCATGAGCCTGAACGCCAAAACCGGCGTTGGCATCGTGGCTGGAACGACGGTGAGCATCGAGGCAGGAACCTTTGTGAGCATCGAGGCCGCAGGCGCTTTGAGCGTGACGGCGGGCGGCAAATACACCTTCGCTGCAAAAAAGGGCGCAAAAATCGAGGTGGAAGGCGGGGACGTGGAAATCACCGCGAACGGCGCGACGGTCAAGGTGGCGGAGGCCGGAGACGTGGAGATCGAAAGCCCCACCAAGATCAGCCTGACAGCCCCGGAGATCAACGCCACGGCGGCAAGCGGGGACATCACCATCAACGGCGTGAGCCTTGTGAACCACACGCACATGAGCGGCGCGGTGGGAAAGCCGGATAAGTAAGGAGGGGCGAAAAGTGGCATTGGGAAGCTACATGGGCATGACGTTCACGGTGAGCGACCGGCGCATCCTGACACCGAGCGGGCTGAAAGGCCAAGGGGGCAGCGATTGGGCCACCCACAGCCGGACAGGCGCACGGGCGCGGAGCCAGTGGATTGCCCCGAAGCTGCGGAAATACCAGTTCGATCTTTTGCTGCGGGCGCAGGACGGGGTAAACCCGCGAAGCGTTCTGCGGCATTTTCAGCGCATGGCGGAGACCAACGCGGCGGACTGGTTCATCGTGGGCGGCTCGCCGGTATCGCCGTATCCGTTCAAGATCACGGACATCAGCGACGAGTGGGGCGCGGTGCTGCACGGCGGCGCGATGGTGGAGTGCAAGGTGAGCCTGACCATCGAGGAATACCTGTAAGGAGGCAGCCATGTTATCAACGGAAAACGCGGTGATCGAGATACTGCCGGGGAGCGCGAACGACAGCACGGCGGCGGAGGTGTACCGCAATTTGCAGGTGCTTTACGCCACGAGGGCCGGAGAGCAGGCGCTCGACCGGGAGTTCGGCATCGACGGGACGATCATCGACTGCCCGCAGGAAAATGCGCAAGTCCTGCTGGCGGCGGAGTATGTGCGCAAGACAGAACAGTATGAGCCACGGGCGCGTGTCGTCCGTGTGGAATGGACTGCGGGAAAATCGCAGGACGGAAATATGACGCCAAAGGTGGTGATCGAGCTTGTCTAATATCGCTGAATTGGCAAACTGCCCGGAGCTGAGCTTCATCGAAAGCATGACTTTGCAGGAGACGGAAGAACAGCTCCGTGAGCTGTACACCAAGTATTACCGGGAGGCCATGGGCAAGGAGCCGGAGATCGGCGAAGCCGACCCGCTGAACCTGCTGATGAAAGCCTTTTGCGCGATGGAGTATCAGACGATGCAGTACGCCGACGCAAAGGGCCGGATGGAAATGCTGAAAACCAGCACCGGAGACGCGCTGGATGCGCTGGCTGCTCTTGTGGGGCTGACGCGCAAGGAGGCAAACCGAGCCACGGCGACGGTGCGCTTTACGCTTTCGGAGGCGCAAAACGGCGCGACGGCCATTCCGACGGGAACGCGGGTCAAGAGCGAGGACGGGAAATACTTCAACACCGTGGAATACGGAGAGATCGCGGCGGGAGAGACCTACACCGACGTGGTGGTGCAGGCGGAGGAGGCCGGAGCGGATAGCAACGGCATTCTGTCCGGCGGCATCAAGATACTGGTTGACCCCATCGCCTATGTTGCCAGCGTGAGCAACACCACACCAAGCACCGGCGGACTGGACGCAGAGGACGACGACAGCCTGACGCGGCGCATCTACCTCGCCCCCAGCGTGTATAGCTGCGCCGGGCCGCGCGATGCCTATGAATACTACGCGCGGGAGTGGCGGGGCGATGTAGCCGATGTGCGCATCGTCAGCCCGCTGCCGGACGAGGTGAATATCTACTTCGTGATCGAGGACGAGAATGGGCTGCGCGTCCCCAACAGCACGGAGCTGGCGGCCATGGCGGCCTATCTGGACGACGAGACCATCCGCCCACTGTGCGACAAGGTGACGGCGCTGGCACCGGGCGAGGTGGGATACGCCATCACCGTGAAATACTGGATCGCGGAAAGCGACCAGCGAAGCGTGAGCGAGATACAGAGCCGCATCGCGGCGGCGGTGGCGGACTTCCAGAAATGGCAAAGAAAACTGGGACGGGACATCAACCCCACGGAGCTAATTGCCCGGCTGCGGGAGGCGGGGGCAAAGCGAGTGACGCTGACAGCCCCGGTGGATACCGTGATCAAGGCAACGGAGCTGCCGAAATGTACCGGCGAGACCGTGACCTATGGAGGGCTGGAGGATGATTAAAGGGCTGAAAGACGCGCAGATCGCGGACGGCCTGCCCCGCGTCCTCGGAGAGCAGCCGTGGGTCAGGGCGCTGTCGCTGGCGATGCTGGAGCTGCACCGGAAAACAATGGATTACATCAACGGGAGCCAAATCTACACCGCCATCGACACCGTGGCCGAGGAGGTGCTGGATGCGCTGGCCGTGAACTGGAAGATCGACTGGTACGACACAGGGTATGACATCGAGCAGAAGCGGCGCATTGTCAAGACTGCCCTGAACATCCGGCGAACAATGGGAACTGCGGGCGCGGCGAGGACGCAGGCCGACGCGATCTATCCGGGGACGAAGCTGGAGGAATGGTTTGAGTACGGCGGCACCCACGGAAAATTCCGGCTGCGGGTCAACATCACCACCGTGGAGGAGCGGCAGAAGTTCGCCGCCATGACCATCGCGGAGATCGAGCGCAGGCTTGCCGCCGCCAAGCGGTTCAGCGCCCATCTGGAGGAAGTGGAATACTACGACGCGGGCGGCACCGCGACGGCCTACGGCATCGCGGCTATGGCGGGTGCGGCGGTGGTGGACTTCGGCAGCGCATCGAAATTCTAAGTCAGGAGGAAACGAAAAGTGGCATGGAAAGGCGTTATCACCAACAGCGGAAGTGAGCTGCTGGCACAATGGACGGCGGGAAAGACGCTGACCATTACCCGCGCGGCGGCGGGAACGGGCCGCGTGAGCGAGGCGGCGATGCTGGCGCAGACGGCGCTTGTGAGCGAAAAGCAGACAGCCAGCATCCTGTCCAGCAAGACAACGGCACAGGGGCAGAAGCTGCAACTGCAAGTGACCCCGCTGGCGACGGGCTACCCCCTCAATCAGCTCGGCGTCTGGGCAAAGCTGGACGGCGGCGCGGCAAGGCTGATCGCCCTGTTTCAGACGGACACGGACGCGGGGGTGGAAATCCCCAGCAAGACGGACGTGCCGGACTACGTGTACACGTTCTACGGGCTGCTGGAGTTTTCGGGAAGCGGCGGGACGCTGCAGGTGACCATCGACGCTTCGGCGCTGGTGACAGCAGAAAGCATGGCGGCTGCCATCAAGGCACACAACGAGGATAAAAACGCACACGAGGGTATCCGTCAGGCCATTAAAGACAAGCAGGACAAGATCACCGCCAGCGGTATCCTGAAAGGCGACGGCAAGGGCGGCGTTACGGCGCAGGTATTCGACACGGAACCGACGGAGAACAGCGACAAGCTGCTGACCAGCGGTGCGGTGGCGGCGGCTCTTGCCAAAAAGGCGGGGCTGGGGACAGACGGAAAGGTGCCGGTCAGCCAGCTCCCTGTCAACACACCGGGGGGCGTGGCCGGACTGGGCGAGGACAGTAAGGTAGACCCCGACAGGCTCCCCATCAATACGCCGGGCGGCGTTGCGGGCATCGGAACGGACGGCAAGGTGGACACCAATCAGCTTCCCATCAATACGCCGGGCGGCGTGGCAGGTCTCGGCGCGGACGGGAAAATGGACACCGACCAGCTCCCCATCAACGTGCCGAACGGCATCCCGACGCTGGGGGCAGATGGCAAGATCAGCGCGGACAGTCTGCCGCAGGTAGGCATGACGGCGCAGATCGTTGTGACCGCGCCCACCGGCTCCACGGTGACGGCCACGCTGGGAACCAAGGTATACACCGCAACGGAGAACGGCGGAAAATGGACGTTTGATGTGGAGGACTACGGCACCTACACCATCAAGGCCACCAAGAACGGGCAGACTGCCACGGATACGGTGACGGTCTCTGTGGTGCAGCAGTACACGGCGACGCTCTCCTATTTCACCGCCACCATCCATGTGAGCATTGACAGCGGCTCCACCGTCACCTGCACCAAGGGGAGCAAGACGCAGAGCAAGACGGCATCTGCAACGGGGACAGTGGACTTCACCGTGACGGAAAGCGGCACCTACACCATCACCGCCACCAAGAACGGAGAGACGGCGGAGGATACTGCAACCATCACGGCGGACGGACAGACGGTAAATGTGAAGCTGGCCTACCGGCACATCTACGGCGTGGTGTGGGACGGCACCAGCACAACGGTGTGGAGCCGCACAGACGAGGCGGCCAGCTTCGTGAACCCGACCCCGTACCGAGCGGGGGCAACCAGTTACGGAAGCCCATTTGACAACCTGTACCCGTGGAGCGGGATGGTGCGGGTGACGGATGCGGTGGCCGGTGAGCTGGTGGCTATCCCGAAATTCTGGTACAAGTGGACAAAGAGCGGAAACAGCCTGAAACTCCAGATTGCGGATAAGGAAACGGACGGCTTTCACGTCTCCCCCGCCCATGCCGACCGAGGGGACGGCAAGGGAGAGCGGGACATTGTGTACATTGGCCGCTATCACTGCAACACCAACAACTACAAGAGCCAGTCCGGCGTAAAACCGAAAGCGAATATCACACGCAGTACGGCCCGCACGAGCATCCACAATTTGGGGAGCAACATCTGGCAGAGCGACATTCAGATGCGCATGACGATCTGGATGCTGTACCTTGTGGAGTTCGCGGACTGGAACAGCCAGAAAACCATCGGCAAGGGCTGCGGCAACAACAGCGCAACGGAGAATATGGGCTATACGGACAGTATGCCCTATCGCACCGGAACGACGCTTGCGAGCCGGGACAGCTATGGCCTCGGTACGCAGTATCGCTACATCGAGGGCCTGTGGGACAACGTGTATGACTGGGGCGACGGCTGCTACTACAACAGCAACGGCCTGAACATCATCAACACGCCCAGCAGTTTCAGCGACAACAGCGGCGGCACCGCCGTGGGCGTTCCGTCGAGCGGATGGCCCAGCGCCTTTACCGTGGCAACGGTGGCCGGGCTGGAATGGGTTATCTATCCCACGGCATCGCGCGGGAGTGAGACGACGTATTCGGCGGATAACTGGAACTTCGGTGCTTCCAGCCCGTGTCTGATCTTCGGCGGTTACTGTGTCCAGGGCGGGAACCGCGGGCTGTTCTACGTGAGCTACTACGGCGCTTCCGACTCGAACGCGTACATCGGCTGCCGCCTCCAAAAACTCCCCTGACGGGGGAGTGCAGAGGGGGACGCATCCCCCTCTGCGTATCCTGCGGCCCGCAGGCCGCGCAAAAGGCTAACGGGTTTTCAGCCGCACAGGCGGCTTGAAAATACAGGGGATGACCGCGCACGCAGTCGGTGCCTTGCTTCTTGGTTCGGCGGATAACTGGAACTTCAATGCTTCCAACCCGTGTCTGCACTTCGGCGGTAACTATAACCAGAACGGGAACCACGGGCTGTTCTACGTGAACTACAACAGCGCGTCCAACTCGAACGCGAACATCGGCTGCCGCGTCCTTTTATGGACTGGCTACCCACCTCCATACCCGGCAACGCAAAGACCCACGCCGGGGCGCGGACATCCTCGGCACCCCTTGGTGCAGATAAGCCATCAGGACACGGTTTAGTACACTCCCGCAACCTGCGGGGGCGGTGGAAAGACCGTGAGGCTAAAAGGAGGAAAACATTCCTGATGAAACGAGCAAACAACCTATTTCCAAAGCTGGTATCGGAAGAAAACCTGCGGATGGCGATCTTCGCTGTGAACGTGACACACCGCTTCCATCCGCACCACAGGCCAAACCGGACGGTGGCACGGGTGGAGGCGGACGTTGACCGCTATGTAAAAGAGCTGCGGGAGATCATTACAGGCGGTTACGAGGCGAACGAGCCGAGGCTTGCGCGACGCTGGGACAAGAGCGCTGGCAAGTGGCGGGACATATCGGAGCCGAGACTATGGCCTGACCAGTATGTGCATCACGCGGTCATTCAGGTGTTGGAGCCGATCATGATGCGGGGCATGGACAATTTCTGCTGCGGGAGCATCCGAAACCGGGGCATCCATTACGGCGTTCGGGCCATCAAGAAGTGGATGCGGACAGACCCGAAAGGGACGAAGTACGCCGAGGAGCTGGACATCCACCATTTCTACGACAGTTTGACAGCGGAGACGGTGATGAAGCGGCTACGGCGGCTGGTGAAAGACCGGCGAATGCTGGAGGTATGCGAACGGCTGATGAAGCACGGCATTCTGATCGGCGCTTACTTTTCCCAATGGTTTGCCAACACAGTGCTGCAACCACTCGACCGGATGATACGGGAAAGCGGTCTGTGCGACCACTACCTGCGGTACATGGACAACTTTACCCTGTTCGGGCGGAACAAGCGGAAGCTGCGGCGGCTGCGGGAGCTGATCGAGAAATGGCTGGCGGCACACGGCCTGCGGCTGAACGGAAAGTGGCAGCTCTATCCGACGGCAAAGCGGACGGTGGCGGCGCTGGGGTATCGCTTCGGGCGAGGGTATACCCTGCTGCGGAAACGAAACATGGTGCGCCTGAAACATTCTCTTTCCGCCTGCCGCCGTGCCATGCGGCGGCACCACGCGATCCTGTCTCTTATACACATCTCCGAGCCCACGAGACTAGCGCTCATCTCGT
>OWJC01000384.1_pt1 | contig 24873 bp, 20 predicted proteins | sample 1732731 | NCBI WGS metagenome assembly OWJC01 (sample SAMN05065747, study PRJEB22554) | human gut metagenome | biome: ENVO:2100002; feature: ENVO:00000062; material: ENVO:00002003 | host: Homo sapiens | place: USA
GATGAGCGCTAGTCTCGTGGGCTCGGAGATGTGTATAAGAGACAGGCTTTTCCCGGGTCATGCGGCTTTCCTCCGGGGACTGGATGGACACGCTGACGTCCAGCCCGTCCAGGGTCAGGGACAGGGAGCTGTCGGTGTCCGTCAGGGCGGAGGCAACGGCCATATACACCTGGGCCACGGTGAGGCCCTTTTCCATGGCGGCGTTGCGGTCCACGGACAGGTGCAGGGCGGTGGCCGCCTGCTCCAGGCCGTCGGACACGTTTTCCGTGCCGGGGACGGTGGCCAGCTTCGCGGCCAGTGTCTTGGCGGCGGACTGCATCTGCTCCATGTCGCTGCCGTAGACGTTCAGCGCGACGCCGCTGCCGGTGAGGTAGGTCATGTAGCTGTCCATGGCGCCGGAGGCGGTGACGGTGCAGTCCATACCGGTGCAGGCGGCCTCGATCTGTTGTCCGGTCTTTGCACCGGAGGCCCCTTCGGTAAGGGTGATATAGGCGGTGACGTCATACGCCCCGCCGCCGGAGGACATCATGCTGGTCATGTCCATGCCGCCGGAGCTGCCGGAGGAGGACATCATCGCGCCTACGGTCTCCACGTTTTCCACCTGGGCAGCCCGGCGCAGCACCTCATCCGCCAGGGATACGGCCTGCTCCCGGGTGCAGCCCTCGGGCATGGAGACAGTGAGATTCACGGTGTTCATGTCGATATTGGGCATGAAGGCAAAGCCGCGGGCCAGGGTGGCTCCGGCGGAGCCCAGCAGCAGCACCAGCGACAGCAGCAGCACCACGGCCCTGTGTCTCAGGGACCAGGACACAGCCTTGCGGTAGGCGGGATAGACCCGGTCCAGCAGACCCGGCTTCTGGGGCTTTTCCTTGCGGAGCATGCCGGAGGCCATGGCGGGCACCAGGGTCAGGGCCACAATGAGGCTGGCCAGCAGCGAATAGGTCATGGTCAGGGCCAGGTCCGTGAACAGCTGCTTGGTGATGCCCTCCACAAACACGATGGGCAGAAATACGCACACGGTGGTCAGGGTGGAGGCGGTGATGGCGCCCAGCACCTGCCTTGCACCGGACACCGCCGCCTGGATGACGGTGGCCCCCTTGGCGCGCAGACGATAGATGTTCTCAATGACCACCACCGAGTTATCCACCAGCATGCCCACCGCCACGGCCAGGCCGGACAGGGAGATCATATTGATGGTGACGCCGGAGAAGTACATGAGCACCACGGCGAAGATCACGCTGATGGGGATGGAGCACAGGGTGATGACGGTGGGACGCAGGTCCCGCAGGAACAGGTACAGGATCAGCACCGAAAACAGCGCGCCCCAGCCCAGAGAGGACAGAATGGAGTTGATGATAAGGTATATGTAGTCCCCCTGGTCCATCAGGGGCACGAAGGAAAGCCCCTCGTACTCCGCCTCCAGCTCCCGGAAGCGGCTGTTGATGTTGTCGGACACCTCCGCCGTGGCGTAGGTGGACTGCTTGTTGAAGGAGACGATGACGCCGTCCTTGCCGTTGAGCTTGTCGTAGATCTCCGAGGAGTTGTCGGTGATGGCCACGTCGGCCACGTCCTTCATGCGGATGGGGTCGATGCCGTCCATCCCCAGGTCAAAGAGCACCAGGTCCTCCAGGTCCTGGCGGGTGCCGATGGCGTCGCCCACGGAAACCATATAGTTGACGCCGTCCTCCTTCAGATACCCGGCGGGCATGGAGAAGTTCTGGGCCGTCAGCAGGGCGGTGATGGTGGATAGATTCAGGCTGGAGGACAGGTCCGCCTGGCTCAGGGCGGCGGAGCGGGATTCCTCCAGGGTCTGGAGGCCCTGGTCGATCTGATTCAGGGCGCTGTCCAGCTGGATATTGGCGGAGATGATCTGGGTAACGGCGTCGGCCATGGTCAGGGTCCCGGCGGTCACCTGGTCCGCCAGCTTGGCCACACCTTCGTCGGTTTCCAGGTCCCGCAGCTGTTTTTCCAGCTCCTCCAGCTGCTTCTGCCACTCCTTGGCCCGCTGGACGGCCTCGTCCCACTTGACGCCCAGGGCCGCCATACGCAGATCCAGCGCCGCCAGCTCCGCCTGGATGCGGACGTATTCGGGGTCACTTTCAATTTCGGCGATGGCTGCCTGCTTTTCCTCCTCCGTCATGGAGGGGTCGTGGCGGATGGCCTCGATACGGGCCTGGTAGGGGGCGTTTTCCGCCTCCAGACGGGCCTTCTCCGCCTGGATCTCCGCCAGCTCCCGGAGGTTGGCCTGGAGCTGGTCCCGGCTGGCCCGCATGGTTTTCAGACTGTCCTGAATGGTGGTAAGGGCCTGGGTCACGGCGTCCCGGACGGCAGATTCCTCAGCGCTGCGGATGGCGGCCTTGGCGCTGTTGACCTGGCCCCGGGCGGAGGACAGCTGCCCTGCCGCGTCGTCCAGCTGCTTCGCAATGGCGTCGGACAGCCGCCGGGACAGATCATCCAGCTTCTTTTGACTGAGGATCACATGGAGCTGATGCTGGACCGTACCGCTGACGGTGACACTGGCCACGCCGGTGATGCCCTCCAGCTTGGGGGACAGGGTATCCGTGACAAAGTCGGACAGCTCCGTGATGTCCTTGCCGTCGTAGGACAGGGCCGTCACCTGCACCGGCAGCATGGAGGGGTTCATTTTCAGCATATAGGGATCACCCACGGTGTCGGACCAGGAGCCCTTCAGCTGGTTGATCTTCTGCTGGATATCCACGCTGACGGTGTCCATATTCACACCGTCTTCAAACTCCAGCACCACCATGGACACGCTGTCCATGGAGCTGGAGGTGACGTTCTTGATGCGGTCCAGGGTGGCCATGGACTGCTCCAGGGGCTTGGTGATGTCGGCCTCCACGGTCTCGGGGCTGGCCCCGGGGTCGGTGGTCACCAGGATCACATAGGGGAAGTCCATGTTGGGCATCAGGTCGGGGGTCATCTTCAGATAGGCCACCACACCCAGCACCACAATGGCCAGCACCGCCACGAACACCGTCAGCGGCTTCTTTACGCTGAATTTGGGCATAATCGTATCGCTCCTTGCGCGTTATAAGTCAGTTGTTACACGACTGTAAAAAACATTTTAAAGAATTTTAACATTCTAAAGCGCCGCGCGCAAGAGGGGCGGGCAATTATTAACGAAACTGTTACAAACTCCCAATTTTTCCTTAGCCTAACGAAAGAAAAAAGGCAAAAATACCCCGGAACCCAGCAGGTTCCGGGGCAAGGGTCAGAAGTCCATGGCCAGGCGCTGGGCCTCGTCGGAGTCCAGCAGGCGGAGGCAGCCGGAGGACACCTGGTACACCCGGCGGCACAGGGAGATCACCGTGGGCCGGTGGGTGGTGACGATGCAGGTCTTGTGGGGGTAGCGGGCTGTCAGATTCCGCAGGATGGTGCGCTCGGTGGTCACATCCAGGGCGCTGGTGGCCTCGTCCAGCAGCAGCACCGGGGCGTCCCGCAGCAGGGCCCGGGCAATGGCGATGCGCTGGGCCTGCCCCTCGGACAGGCCGTGGCCGTGCTCCCCCACGGAGGCGTCCAGCCCGCCGTCCATGGCGGAGACGAAGTCCCAGGCGCAGGCGGCCTCCAGCGCCGCCCGCAGCTGGGCGTCGGAGGCGTCAGGCTTCACCATCCGCAGATTGTCGGCGATGGTGCCGGAGAGGAGGGTGTTGCCCTGGGGCACATAGGAGAAATAGCGGCGGAGTCCGGCGTTCACCTCCACCTGCCGCCCGTCGGCGGCCTGGAGGTAAGCGCGGCCCTCCGCCGGGCGGATCAGGCCCAGCAGCAGGCGGATCATGGTGGTCTTGCCGCCGCCGGAGGGGCCCACCAGAGCCACAGTCTCCCCGGGAGCGGCCCGGAAATCGGCATGGGTCAGCACCGGCTGATGGGGAACATAGGCGTAGCCCGCGTCCTCCACGGCCACGGTGAAGCCCTGAGAGGCCAGGCTGTCCAGCCCGTCGTCCGGCAGCACCGGCTCCGGCTCCAGGGCGTACAGGTCCCGGATACGGCGGGCGGACACCGACGCGCTGAGGAACGACGGCACCGTCCGCACCAGAGCGTTGAAGGCGGAGCTGAGCTTGGCCCCCTGGGACAGGAACAGCGTCATGGTGCCGTAGAGAATTTTGCCGGACCACAGCAGATACAGGCAGTAGCCGAAGGCCGCCATCTGGACGGCGGAGCCCAGAAGAGACAGGAGAATCTCCGTGCGGATGCTGAATAGATTATAATCCAGGCTGGCCCGGCGGAACTCCTCCTGCCGGCGGCGGAAGCCCCGGCCATAGCGGCCGGTGATGCCGAAGCCCTTGATGGCGTCCAGATTGTGCAGCGTCTCCGTCTCGTAGGACATCAGGCGGCTGCCCACCTGGCGGACCTCCTGCTGGTGGGTGCGCATGCCCCGGATCAGGCGGCGGGACGTCAGCAGCAGGAAGGGAGCGCTGGCCAGGGCCAACAGGGCCATGACCCAGTCATAGTGCAGGATCACCGCCAGGGTGGCGGCGAAGGTGTACGCCGTGACGATCAGGTCCGGCAGCCAGCGGATGGCGCTGGAGGATACGGAGCCCACGTCGGTGGACAGGCGGCTGAGCAGGTCGCCGCTGGCAAACGCGTTCAGGGACCGCCAGTCGGCCCCCAGCAGGCGGTCGAACACCTGGGCCTGGATATCGTTGTTCACCCGGAGGGAGATTTTCGTGGAAATGCGGGAGGTGACGCTGCGCAGCAGCAGACCCACCAGGGCCGAAGCCACCATCACGGTGACGATGAACCACAGGTGGTCGCTGTCGTAGCCGGTGATGATGTCGATGGAGTATTTGCTGGCCACGGCAGACACCAGGCCCAGGGTGGAGCTGGCCACGCCCAGGATGGTATAGAACCACACCGCCCGCCGGTAGCGCTTGGTATAGCCCCAGATCCACTTCCAGTCGGCCCAGATCTCGGAAAACGTGCCGTCCCGCCAGCTGCTGACCAGGGTCCCCAGAGACTCCGAGCCCATGGGCTGCCGATTGTCCTCCTGCCGCATATCCCGCACCTCCTATGAAAAAACTCAACACTTTATTATAGCATTGTCCGCCGGAGAAGTCAAACCAAGCGTCAGATTGGGCAAATTTGACGGGACGTGAGCGGCAAAATAGATGGATAAACGACACCGTGTCGTCAAACGGAAAATTGTGCTTGCACATTGGACGAAAATGTGGTAAAATGACAAAAAAGTGAGGGAGGCGACGCCATATGAAGCGAGGAACCGGGAAGAAAATCGGGAAAATCCTTCTGCTGGCGGTACTGCTGGCCATTGTGGGCGTGATCGTGTACGCCGTCATGGTCTGTCCGGTGAATCCCACCCGGATGAAACCGGCGAAAAGCTATGAGCAGCTGCGGGACACGGTGGAAAAGAAAACGGATATCCGGGTCCCCGGGGAAAACCTGCTGCCGTGGACGGTGACGGAGCGTCAGCTCCGGATGGACAGTCCCTCCCGGCTGGCCAAGGTCAGCGGCTTTGCCATATCCGGCACCATGGAGCGCGGCGGCGTTACGTTTGACGTGGAGGTCTCCGTGGGAGTCATCGGCGTCGTGGGCGATCTGCCGCCCTGCTGGGACAGCTATCGCTATGTACCCATTTACCTGTTCCAGAACCAGGGGTTCTATATGGCGCAGCTGTGTATCGACGGCAGCGAGTACATCATCCAACTGCACTATCCGGAGAGCACGACCCTGTCGGAGGAGGACGCGGCGTATGTGGAGGACGCGCTGCGGACGGCGTGCCACACGGTGGTGGATCTGTATCAGTAACGGGAAAGGAGACGTGCCATGAAGCGAGGAACCGGGAAGAAAATTATTCTGCTGGCGGTACTGCTGGCCATTGTGGGCGGCATCGTGTATACCGTGCTGACCTGGCCGATATATCCCCAACCCCGGAAAAACGTGGATAGCTACGCGCAGCTGCGGCAGGATATGGAAAAGACGGGTGTGCTGGTCCCTCCGGAGAACGTCCTGCCATGGGTGGAAACATTCTACAGTCAAGAGCTGGATGGCCGGGACCGGCTGAGTAAGCCCAGGGCTTTTCTGATGTCGGGGACCGTGGAATACGGTGGTGCGTCATACTGGACGGAGCTCTACGGGTCTCAGGAATGGAGCTTCGAGTGGCGCGCGGAGATCTCGTTGCGGGAAAACTACCGGATGACGCCCATTTACCGGGACGCATCGGACGATTCGGTGCTGTATTTCTTGAGCATTGACGGCCATATATACACCGTCCAGGTGTACGCCGACGGGAAGATGCCCCAGGATGCCGTGGACTACTTCGACGGTCTCCTGCTGGAGGCGTGTCACACGGTGGTGGATCTGTATCAGTGATGGGGGGATTGCTGTAATGAAACGTAAAAACGGGAAAAAGGTCCGGAAAATCGTCCTGTTGGTGATTCTGGCCGTTGTGGCAGGAGTCGTCCTATACGACCTGGTGTTTTGCTGGCCGGTACACCCGTCCTTACAGAAACCGGCGGAGAGCTATGAGCAGCTGAGCCAGACGGCGAAAAAGCTGGGGGTCCTGGCTCCGCCGGAGGATATCCTGCCCTGGACGCAGAAGGAATACAGCATCTATCTGTCCAGCACCGGGCGCTTGGCCCGGCCCACCGGCTGGGATATGGCCGGAAAGGTTATCTATGACGGGACCACATACCCGGTGTACATCCTGGCGCTGCGAAATACGGAGAAGCGCCAGGAATATCCGCCGCTGAGAGAGAATTACAAGCATGTGCCCATTTACCGGGAGTGCAGTGAGGATGGACTGCGGCTGTTTTTTGTGATCGACGGCCACAGCTATACCTACAGCATGGGGATGATGGCCCCGCCGGAGGAGACGATTCCCCAGGATGCCGTGGACTATTTCGACGGTCTCCTGCTGGAGGCGTGTCACACGGTGGTGGATCTGTATCAGTAACAGCCAATAAGAGAAAATGCGCCCCGGCCGGGGCGCATTTTTTCGCAAGTGTTGCATATAGCACAGATTTTTTGCCATAAAAAGGATATAATATAATTGAGATTTTAGGGGAAAGAAGGTATCCTTATGTTCTGCACGAGAAAGGTCAATGACGATTATACCTGGGTGGGGGCCGACGGACGCCGTCTGGCTATGTTCGAGGGGGTCTATGACGTGCCCCGGGGCGTATCCTTCAACAGCTATCTGCTGACCGACGGGAAAACGGTGCTGTTTGACACCGCCGATGCCTCCGTGTGCCGGGTATTTCTGGAAAACGTGGCCCACGGGCTCAATGGCCGGGCCCTGGATTACCTGGTGGTGCAGCACATGGAGCCGGACCACGCCGCCGATATCCGGGACCTGCTGGTGCGGCACCCGGAGACCACCGTGGTGTGCTCCGCCGCCGCCAAGAATATGCTGGCCCAGTTCTTCGGCCCCGGGTACGAGGGGCGCATCAGCGTGGTGAAGGAGGGGGACACCCTCTGCACCGGGCGGCACACCCTGCACTTTGTGGCCGCGCCTATGGTCCACTGGCCGGAGGTGCTGATGACCTATGACGAGACGGACAAGCTGCTGCTGACGGCGGACGCCTTCGGCACCTTCGGCGCCCTGAACGGCGCGCTGTTCGCCGACGAGGTGGACTTCCACCGGGACTATCTGGACGAGGCCCGGCGGTATTACACCAATATTGTGGGCAAGTACGGCGCACAGGTCCAGGCGGTGCTGAAAAAGGCCGGGGGACTGGACATTCAGATGCTGCTTCCCCTGCACGGCTTCGTGTGGCGGCAGGACCTGGGGTACATCCTGGGCAAATACGACCTGTGGAGCCGGTATGAGCCGGAGGAGCGGGGCGTGGTCATCGCCTATGCGTCGGTGTACGGCGGGACGGAGAACGCCGCCAACATCCTGGCCTGCCGTCTGCGGGAGCAGGGGGTGCAGGTGGCCATGTACGACACCTCCGTTACCCCGGCGTCCTACATTCTGGCGGCGGCGTTCCGGTTCAGCCATGTGGTGCTGGCCGCCCCCACCTATAATGCCGGTGTGTTCGTCACCATGGAGAACCTGCTGCACGATCTGACTGCCCATACGCTGAAGAACCGCCGGGTGGCGTATATCGAGAACGGGTCCTGGGCTCCCACCAGCGCCCGGGGCATGCAGAAGCTCCTGGAGCCTCTGAAATGGGAACAGGCCGCAGATACCGTGACCCTGCGTTCCGCCCTGCGCCAGGGCCAGCAGGAGGAGCTGGAGCGCATGGCCATGCAGCTGGCGGACAGTGTAAACGCATAGTATATCGCAGAAAGATATCGTATTATGTAAAAATCGCGGGCCAAGGCCCGCGATTTTTTCGTCATGAGATCCTTTCCAGGCGCTCCTGGCGGTCCATATCCCGCAGGACGCCCAGCACCAGCGGCACCGTCAGGGCGAAGGCGCACACATCGGACAACGACTGGGCCAGCTGTACCCCCAGCTCTCCCAGCACATGGGGCAGGATCAGCACTGACGGAATGAAGAACAGTCCCTGCCGGGCCGCCGCCAGCAGCGACGCCTGCCACACCTTGTTGATGGTCTGGGTCAGCATGCTGGAGATGACGATGACCCCGCACAGAGGGAACACCGCGCACTGACAGCGCAGAGCCCGGGCCCCGAAGGCGATAACCTCCGGGTCGTTGCGGAACACCGCCACGATTTGGGGCGCGAAGATCATCCCCAGCACCGACGCCGCCGCCAGAAACACCGTGGCCCACTTGACGCAAAAGCGGAAGGCGTCCTTCACCCGGCCATACAGCCCCGCGCCGTAGTTGAAGCCGCACACCGGCTGAAATCCCTGGCCGAAGCCGATCAGCGCCGACTGGGCCAGCTGCATGGCACGGGTCACCACGCTCATGGCGGCAATGGCCGCGTCGCCGTACAGGCCCGCGCTGCGGTTGAGGCAGATGGTGGCGATGCTGGCCAGCCCCTGGCGGCACAGGGACGGCACGCCGCCCTTGCAGATCTCCACCAGCAGGTCCCGGCGGATGCACACGTTCCGCAGGCGGATGCGCAGGTTGCCGCCCCGGGAGCAGCCCAGAAGCAGCATGCAGAACGACGCCAGCTGGCTGAGAATGGTGGCCAGGGCCGCCCCGGCCACGCCCATATCCAATACGAAGATCAGCAGCGGATCCAGCCCCACGTTCAGCACCGCTCCGGCAGCGATGCCCACCATGCCGTAGGCGGCGCTGCCCTGAAAGCGCAGCTGGTTATTCAGCACGAAGGATGCCGTCATATACGGGGCCCCCAGCAGGATGATCCGCAGATAGCTGCGGGCATAGGGCAGGATGGTATCCGTGGAGCCCAGCAGCCGGGCCAGGGGCGTGAGAAAGATCTGGCCCAGCGTCAGAATGACGCACCCTGCCAGAAACGCCAGGGTCACGCCGGTGGCGGCCATTTTCCCGGCGTCGCCGGATTCATGGCGGCCCAGCTGTCGGGAGATGTAGTTGCCGGACCCGTGGCCGAAGAAAAAGCCCACCGCCTGGATTACCGCCATCAGGGAGAACACCACCCCCACCGCGCCGGTGGCGCTGTTGCTGTGGAGCTGGCCCACAAAATAGGTATCCACCATGTTATAGCAGGCCGTCACCATCATGCTGATGATGGTGGGCGCCGCCATTTTGCACACCAGATGGCCCACCGGCTGGCCGGTGAGCTCCCGAAATTTTGCTTCCTGCTTGTCGTTCATGTGATTCCTCTCCGGTCATGATAATGGGCAGGGCAAGCCCCGGCGCAGCGGCGCCGGGGCTTGGGGATTGCTTGAAATTCCGATCACTCCACCACGGGCAGGGACTTCACCACGGCGGCGCAGCGGGGGCACAGGGTATCGTGACCCTCCACGGTGCCCACGCTGGAGAGCACCTTCCAGCAGCGGGCGCACTTGACGCCCCGGGCGGGAGCCACGGTGACGGTCAGCTCGTTGCCCACGGTGACCCGTACCTGGGACACGATCAGCAGATCCGCCAGGGTATCCGCGTCCATGTCCGCCAGGAAGGCGTCCTCGGCGGGAACGGTGACATCCACCTCCGCCTCCAGGCTCTTGCCGATGGTCTTGTCGGCCCGGGCCTGCTCCAGCGCACCGTTGACGGCGGTGCGGATGGCGGCGATCCTTGCCCAGCGGACCATGGCGTCCTCCGGCAGAGCATAGCCCTCATAGGGCTGCACCATGCAGTTGAACAGGACGCTGCGGCTGTCGTCGGCACTGCGGTGGGGCATAGCCAGCCAGATCTCCTCGCAGGTGAAGGCCAGGATGGGGGCAAACATCCGGGTCATGGCGTCCAGGATCAGGAACAGGGCGGTCTGGGCGCTGCGGCGGCTGGCGCTGTGCTCGCCGTCGCAGTACAGGCGGTCCTTGATGATGTCGAAATAGAAGGAGCTCAGGTCCACCACGCAGAAATCGTTGATGGCGTGGGACACGGCGTGGAACTCGTAGGCATCGTAGCTGTCGAACACCCGGCGGATCAGGCTGTTGAGCCGGGTAACGGCCCAGCGGTCCAGCTCCTGCATCCGGGCGGGGGCCACCAGCTCCGTCTCCGGATCGAAGCCCGTCAGGTTATCCAGGCAGAACTTGGCCGTGTTGCGGAACTTCAGATAGTTCTGGGACAGCTGCTTGAAGATGTCGTCGGAGCAGCGGACGTCCACGTGATAGTCGGAGGAGCCGGCCCACAGGCGCAGCAGGTCCGCGCCGTACTTGTTGAAGATCTCGGCGGGGTCCATGCCGTTGCCCAGGGACTTGTGCATGGCGCGGCCCTGACCGTCCACGGTCCAGCCGTGGGTCAGGCACTCCTTGAAGGGGGCCCCCCGCTCCAGCGCGCCCACGGCCACCAGCAGGGAGCTCTGGAACCAGCCGCGATACTGGTCCAGACCCTCGATATACATGGTGGCAGGCCAGAAGCCCTGGGTGCGCTCCATAGAGGCATAGTGGGTGGAGCCGGAATCGAACCAGCCGTCCAGGGTGTCGCTCTCCTTCTCGAAGCCTGCGGCCTTGCCGCAGTGGGGGCAGGTGAAGCCCTCCGGCAGCATGTCCTCCGCCTCCATCTCGAACCAGGCGTTGGAGCCCTTCTTTTCAAAGAGGCCCGCGATGGCGTCGATGGTCTCGTCGGTGCAGATGGGCTTGCCGCAGTCCTTGCAGTAGAACACCGGGATAGGCAGGCCCCAGCGGCGCTGGCGGCTGATGCACCAGTCGGTGCGCTCCAGGACCATGGAGCGCAGGCGGTCCTTGCCCCAGGAGGGCACCCAGCGCACGTCCTCGCAGGCGGCGATGGCGTCATCCTTGAAGGACTCCACGGAGCAGAACCACTGGGGAGTGGCACGGAAGATGATGGGCTTCTTGCAGCGCCAGCAGTGGGGATAGCTGTGGACGATCTCCTGGCTGGCAAACAGGGACCCGGCGTCCTTCATATCCTGGAGGATCACGGGGTTGGATTCCTCGGTCTTCATGCCGGCGTACTTGCCGGCATAGTCGGTGTGGCGGCCCTGGTCGTCCACGGGCACCACCATGTCCATGCCGTAGCGCAGGCAGGTCTGATAGTCGTCGGCGCCGAAGCCGGGGGCGGTGTGGACGCAGCCGGTACCGGAGTCCATGGTGACATAGTCCGCCAGCACCAGGCGGCTGGTCTTGGGCAGGAAGGGATGGCTGGCCAGCATGTTCTCGAAGAAGGCACCGGGGTGGGTCTCCACGATCTCATAGCGGTCGAAGCCGCCGATGCCCATGACCTTCTCCGTCAGGGCCTCCGCCATGATATACAGCTCGTCGCGGCCCTCCGGCTTGACGACGGCGTAGCTCTCCGCCGGGTTCAGAGCGATGGCCAGGTTGCCGGGCAGGGTCCAGATGGTGGTGGTCCAGATGACGAAGCTGAGCTTGCTCTTGTCCAGGTGGGGGAGCTTGCCCAGGTCGTCGTGCATGGGGAACTTCACATACACCGTGGTGCAGGGGTCGTCCTGATACTCGATCTCCGCCTCGGCCAGGGCGGTCTCGTCGTGGGGGCACCAGTACACGGGCTTGAGGCCCTTGTAGATGTGGCCGTTTTTGTACATCTTGCCGAACACCCGGACCTCCCGGGCCTCAAAGCCCGGGTCCATGGTCTTGTAGGGGTGGTCCCAGTCGGCCACCACGCCCATGCGCTTGAAGCCCTCCCGCTGCACGTCGATATAGTGGTCGGCGAACTCGTGGCAGGCGGTGCGGAAATCCGCCACGCTCATGGCCTTGTGGTTGAGCTTGTTCTGCTTGATGATGGCGGACTCAATGGGCATGCCGTGGTTGTCCCAGCCGGGGATATAGGGGGTGTAGTACCCGCGCATGGCATAGCTGCGGTTGATGAAGTCCTTCAGGGCCTTGTTCAGGGCGTGGCCCATGTGCAGGGCGCCGTTGGAGAAGGGAGGGCCGTCGTGGAGGGAGAACAGGGGCTTGCCCTCGTTCTTCTTCAGCAGCTCGTTGTAAAGGTCCAGCTGCTCCCAATAGTGCAGCATCTCCGGCTCCCGCTTGGGCAGGCCCGCCCGCATGGGAAAGCCGGATTTCGGCATATTCAGCGTCTTTTTGTACTCCATATGTTACCTCCGTATACGAAAATTGTATTTGAAAGCCAATAAAAAAGCGGCCCTTGTCTCTGTAAGAGACAAAGGCCGTGAAAAACCTCTGCGGTACCACTCTTATTGCCGCGAAAACGCGACCGCTCCGCCCCACCATCCGTGGGCGAGGGATGATAACGGCCCTCCGCCGTCCGCACCTAATCCGGGTATGCCGTTTCAGCCGGATGCTCCGGGGTGATATTCGCCGCTTCGCCCGTGACCGCCTTGCACCGAAACGGCGGCTCTCTTGGCATCGGGAAGGATCGCTACTGGTCCCCATCACTGCATTTGCACTGGATCACCACATAATATAGCCACTTTTCCCGGTTTTGTCAACGGGAAAATAGGGAAAATTCACTTTTTCCGCACGGAGCGAAAAAAATCCGACAGAACCCGGGCGCATTCGGCCTCCAGCACGCCGCCCACCAGGGCGGGAGGGTGAGGGAAATCCTCCATAAACAGATTCATGACCCCGCCGCAGGCCCCCATCTCCCGGTCCCGGGCCCCAAAGTACACCCGGCTGACTCGTGCGTTGAGAATGGCCCCGGCACACATGGGGCAGGGCTCCAGAGTCACATACAGCGTGCAGCCGTCCAGCCGCCAGGTGCCCAGGGTCCGGTTGGCTTCGGCCATGGCCTCCATTTCCGCGTGGGACCAGGCAGCCTGGCGCTCCTCCCGCCGGTTGCGGCCCCGGCCCACCACCGCCCCGTCCCGGACGATGACGCAGCCCACCGGCACCTCCCCGGCGGCGGCGGCCTCCCGGGCCAGGTCCAGTGCCTGGCGCATGTATTCCTCGTGCATTTCGCGCACCTCCCCGGAAAAATGTTCCTGTCCCCTGATTAAAGCCTGTCATATCTGTCCAAAATAACCGTACAATAGCCATCAGGAGGTATCGCCATGAAAAACAAGGACACGGCCTCCCCCACCCTGGGGGACCTGCGGCAGGAGCTGTATCAGACCAACCAAGCCCTGCGCAACGCCTATGATAAGTTCAATTACGTCACCGCCCCGGAGCTGGTAGAGGCCAGCATTTATGAGATCAACGCCCTGAAGGCCCGCAGCGACTATCTGCTGCGGTGCATCAAGGCCCAGCTGGGGGAGGGCCCCTGCGTGGCGGCGTCCTCCGTGAAGGGAGGGACTGTGTGTCCGTCTTAGAAAAAGCCGCCCTGGGCGTGGGGGCGCTGTTTATCCTGCTGGGGGTGCTGCGTCTGACGAAAAGCCCCCTGAAAACGGTATTCCGGGTAGCGGGCAACGCGGCCCTGGGCTTTGGCGCCCTGTGGCTCCTGGGCCGCACCGTTCCCGGGCTGCACCTGGGCCTGAACGTGTTCAACGCCCTGGTGATCGGGGTGCTGGGCCTTCCCGGCTTCGGCCTGCTGCTTCTGCTGCAGTGGGTGCTTACATAGGGGCATCCTGCGGGGCGGACAGAATTGTCCGCCCCCTATACGGCCACGCTTTCCCGTTTTTTGTTGCATCTTGCCACATCGTATGTTATAATGCCCATGGCGTTGCACGAACGGCAGGCGGTTGGCCACACCACCCGAAAGGGGGTGAGGCAATGCGTATTACCTTACATATCGGACCCTATACGGTCACGATTATCGTAAAGAGACGCGAAAACCGCCACCCTGGCCGGTGACGGTTTTCTTTGTAAAACCCTAACTTAGTCGGGCCAACCGCTTGTCGCAGCGCCCTTTCCATGTCCATTATAGGTCATGCACACGATTTTGTCAAGCTCTCGGATGCTCTATAGGGGCCGACGACTTTGCCGGCCCTATCTCTTCGGGCTATCGCATGTCGAAAGCGCAATATCCTGTGCTAAAAATGCAATTTCTCGTTGATTTTCCGCATGCGGGCCGGGTCCATCTTACACACCCGGCGGTCGAAGGTCACCAGGCCGTTGACCTCGTCCTCCACGTCGGACAGCTGGGTATACACCGCCGCCGACAGTCCCTGGGCCTGGATCAGGGGCAAAACCTCCGTTTCATACAGCTTTTCCACCGCGTCCATCCAGGCTGCCGCATCGTCATACATGCGGTAGCCGAATTTTTTGTCCGTCGCCAGGTGACCCGGGCACTGCAGGCTGTAGCCCCCGAACTCCGTCAGGGCCAGCACCCGCCGCCCGTCGTTTTTCAGGCGCACGGGCCGATAATATACATGGCGGCTTTTCAGGTCGCCGCCGCCCTGGTCGTGCCAGCCGGAGGCATGGTCGATGGGCCGGGTGGGGTCCATGGCCCGCAGCCGGTCCGCGACCTCCAGGGCGCTGAACTGGCCCCAGCCCTCGTTGAAGGGCACCCACAGGCCCAGGGACACGCAGTTATACAGCAGGTCCACCGTGTCGGCCATGTCCCGGAGGAACTGCTGCCGTCCAGGCTCCCCGGCCCGGCCCAGCCGGGCCGACGGCGCGTCATGCAGGTGCAGGCCCAGAAAGGGCAGCACCTGCATGGTCAGGGTCCGCCATCCCTCGAAGCAGGATACCATGTCCTGCCAAACGATCATCCCCAGCCGGTCGCAGTGATAGTACCACCGCAGGGGCTCGATCTTGATGTGCTTGCGCAGCATGGAAAAGCCCATATCCCGGGCGGTCTGAATATCCCATACCATGGCCTCGTCGGCAGGCGGGGTGTACAGCCCGTCGGACCAGTAGCCCTGGTCCAGCAGCCCCGACTGGAAGCAGGGCCGGTGGTTCAGAGCCAGCACCCGGCGGCCCCGGTGTTCCATAACGGAGAACTGCCGCATGCCGAAATAGCTCTCTACCCGGTCGCCGGAGGGCAGAGTCACCTCCAGGTCGTACAGATACGGATCCTCCGGGCTCCAGGGGCGGAAGTGCTCCGCCGGAATGGGGCACACGCCCTCTCCCCGCTCATCGGCCCAGCTGCGGGCAACGACCCGCCCGCCGCACAGCACCGTGACCCGGGCTCCTGCCGGGTCCTCCGCCCGGACGGCGTACCGCAGGCATTTCCCGTCAAAGTCCGGGGTCAGGCGCAGGGAACGGACGTAGTTGTCCGCTGTACTCTCCAGCCACACCGTCTGCCAGATGCCGGATTGGGCGGTGTACCAGATGCCGCCCCGGTCCGTGCGCTGCTTGCCGAAGGCGTGGACACCGCCCTCCGGGTCGTCGGTGACGGCCACAGTCAGCCGGTTTTCCCCGGGGGCCAGGGCGCCGGTAATGTCCAGGGTGAAGGGCAGATAGCCCCCCTCATGGCCGCCCACAGGCCGGTCGTTCACCAGCACCCGGCAGCACTGGTCCACCGCGCCGAAGTGCAGCAGCACCCGGTCCCGGCGAAAGCCCTCCGGCAGGGTGAACGTCCGCTCATACCACAGCGTTTCCCCGCTTTGCAGCCGGAAATCGCAGCCGGACAGCAGGCTCTCCGGCGAAAAAGGCACCAATATTTTTCCGCTGCGGCGGCGGGAGTATTCGTCCCCGTCCTCCACGGTGTAATCCCACAGGCCGTTGAGACAGAGATAGCTGTCCCGCCGCAGCTGGGGCCGGGGATACTCCGGCAGAGGGCAGGTCCTGTCGAGCTGCTCTCCCCAGGGGGTATAAAGCGCCGTCATTTCGCAGCCTCCTTCCGCTTCAGCAGCGCCGCCGGGATCGCCAGCAGCACCAGGGCGGCGGCAGCCGCCAGGAAAATTTCCGCTGTGGGCACCTGCTTTACGGTGCCCAGATCCTCGTAGGTCATGCCGGTGCCCCGGATCACCGCCGCGCCGATATACGGCCCCGTGACCATGGGCAGCAGCACCTGGAATACGATGCGGATGCCCTGGAACAGGCCGGCCTTTCCGGCGGGGGTATAGTCCCGGATGAGCCCATTGCAGCAGGCAGAGATCACCATGCCGCCGCCCAGCATCACGATGCCCGCCGCCAGCACGAACCACTGGCTCCGGGCGAAGTACATCAGCACCAGCCCCGCAAAGCCCACGATCCCCGCCGGGATCAGACAGCGGAGCTTCCCCAGCCGGTCAATGGGCCGCCCGGCCAGCACCGACAGCACAGAGCTGACGATCAGCACTCCGGCCAGTAGGAACGTGTAGTCCGTGATGCCCAAAAACCGCTGGATATAAATAATGAGATACGGCATATACACCTGCTGGCTCATGCAGTATACCCCCAGCGCCGCCAGAGACAGATACAGCCGCGGGTTGTCCCGGACAACGGCGGGACGGAAGCCGTACAGAATGTTGGAGAATGTGGTCCCCTGGCCCCGGGGCAGGTCCGGCTCCCGGATGAAAAAGAAGCCCAGCACGCCGCCCAGCCCCGTGACGCCGCCTACAATCAGGAAGAACAGCCGCCAGCTTCCCGCCTGGGTCAGGCCGTCCAGAGCGCCGAACACTACCAGCATAGCCACAAGCGGCATGATGGCCAGCACCGTCTCCACCCGGCCCCGGTTTTCCGGCACGGTAACGTCGGTGACCCAGGCGTTGAAGGCTGCGTCGTTGGCGGTGGATCCGAAGAAGGTCATAACGCAGTCCAGCACCACTACCAGCACCGCCGCGCTGTGGGCGGCAGCGGCCACGGGGCTGCTTTTGATCAGGGCAAAGGCCCCGATGCTGACGCCCCACAGCAGATAGCCCGCCACGATAAAGGCCTTCCGCCGCCCCAGCCGGTCGCTGAGGGCCCCCATCACCAGGGTGGTGACGGTGGCGGTGACGGCGCTCCAGGCCACCATGGCCGCGATCATGGACGTGTCCCCGGAAATGGTGTTGTACAGGAACACATTAAAGTACATGTTCTCAATGACCCAGGCGATCTGACCCACCAGACCGAAGGTCAGCAGCGCCGCCCAGGTGCGGCCGCCCAGCTTTGCTTTCATATCACCGCTCCTCCTCGTGAAGATTCCACCCGTACAGGGGATACCGCTGGAGACTGCCGAACAGCTTCTGCTTGATATCCGGATACCGGCCCTCCAGCCCGGCGATGAGCTCCTTCACCTCCTGACGGCGGCTGTGGCCGTTGGCGGGGCAGGGATTGTGCACCACCGGCAGCCGGAGCCGCTGAGCCGCCCGGCGGATGTCGTCCTCCCGGCAGTACAGCAGGGGACGAATCTGGGTAATGCCGGTGCGGTCCAGGTAGGTCACCGGCTGGAAGCAGCCGATGCGTCCCTCGAACAGCAGGTTCATCAGCAGCGTCTCGATGGCGTCGTCATAGTGATGGCCCAGGGCGATCTTCCGGATGCCCAGGTCCGTAAGGGCCGTGTTCAGGCTGCCCCGCCGCAGCTTGGCGCACAGGGAGCAGGGGTTCTTCTCCTTCCGCTCATTGAACACAATGTCGTATACCGGCACCTGGATGCGGGTATAGGGCACGTCCAGCTGCCGGCACAGGTCCGCCACGGCGTCGAAGCACATACCCGGGGTGCCGGTCTCCAGGGTGATGGCGTGAACGGTGAAGGGAATGGGATAAAAGGCCCGCAGCCGGGCCAGCGCGGTCAGCGTTACCAGGCTGTCCTTGCCGCCGGATACGCCCACGGCCACCGTGTCCCCCGCGTCGATCATGCGGTAATCCTCCACGCACCGGCGCACCTGTCCCAAAAGCTTCTGCATGTGACATCCCTCCCAGGGTCGGAAAATAAAATTGCCATTTGAGAAAATAAGAGCTATTCGTAGAAAACAAGAGAAAATGCCAGATGTTTTTATCATAAATTAAAATGCTGTTGACAATCTCCCCGGGATATGCTATAAATATCCTTGCGCGTTCGGCGCGTTTCTCTCCCTCATCATAGCAAGGGAGCCTGAAAAAGTAAAGCATACATTCTATAAATTGGAGGAAAAACACCATGTCCACTTATATGGCAAACAAGGCCACCATTGAGCGCAAGTGGTACGTCGTTGATGCCGCCGGCAAGCCCCTGGGCAAGACCGCCGTCATCGTGGCCGACCTGCTGCGCGGCAAGGGCAAGCCCACCTACACCCCCCATGCCGACTGCGGCGATAACGTCATCGTCATCAACGCCGGCAAGGCCACTCTGTCCGGCAACAAGATGGAGCAGAAGTATTACCGCACCCACTCCGGCTGGATCGGCGGCCTGAAGGAGACCAAGTATCGCCTGCTGATGCAGGACAAGCCTGAGCTGGCCATGCGCGTGGCCGTCCGCGGTATGATGCCCCGCAACACCGTTACCAAGGATTCCCTGAAGCGCCTGCACATCTATGCCGGCGAGCAGCACATCCACGAGGCTCAGAAGCCCGAGCTGGTCAAGTAAGGAGGAAAAGAAACATGTATCAGTCCAAGAATCCCTATCTGTACGGCACCGGCCGTCGTAAGTCCTCCGTGGCCCGTGTGCACCTGTTCCCCAACGGCACCGGCTCCATCACCATCAACGGCCGCGACATCGACGATTACTTCGGTCTGGAGACCCTGAAGATGGTGGTCCGTCAGCCCCTGAACGCCACCGATACTCTGGGCAAGGTGGACATCGTTGCTACCGTGGAGGGCGGCGGCGTTTCCGGCCAGGCTGGCGCTCTGCGCCATGGCATCAGCCGCGCCCTGCTGCTGGTGAACCCCGAGTTCCGTCCCATTCTGAAGAAGGCTGGCTTCCTGACCCGCGATCCTCGTATGAAGGAGCGCAAGAAATACGGCCTCAAAGCCGCCCGTCGCGCACCTCAGTTCAGCAAGCGCTGATTTCGGTCGATTTCGCAATTTCAAAGCAATCAAAATCCCGGAAAACGAGAGTTTTCCGGGATTTTTCTATATCCACAGCATTTGTTCTGCTTTTGAAAAATCTGATAGAATTTGACAAGGTTTGACGTGATTTTTACATGTTAACGATGGGCTAAATGCTGTTTTTGACCCCGAAACTGTTAACGGATGGGCTAATTTTCGAGGGCGCTCATGCGGTCATCCGGAGCAGGTCGCCTCTGCATAGAAAATGAATACTGCGCCCCGCTTTTCGGAAATAATGGCTTTGGCACGGTTTGAAACGGTTTGACCAAGCCGAATGAACTTTATCGTTTTTCTCCTCTCAAACGCCATTTGCAGAATGGAGGATCCCGCCGCAGTTTGCTATACTGATGCCACAAGGAGGACTGACACATGAAACGAAAATACTGCACGCTCTATCTCAGCGAGGACGAATACAGCGTTACTCTGGATGCGCTCATCCGTCTCAAGAACAAGCTTATCCGCCAGGGACGCTATGCCGACATTGTGGACGAGGTCATTTTGCTTCTGGTGGATGCGAAAATCAAACGGGTCCGTATCTGAAAATTACATAGGCGAAGCCACACAGTTTTTACGTTCAAAACCGTGTGGCTTTTTTCATATCCACACGCATTACATAGCTGTCCGATTTTTTCAGGCGGTTAAATTTGCGTGGGAATTCCCATGCAGAAAATTTAGTGCGTTCCTTGTATTTTCCAGTTCCAACACTTCACAGTTTGAATTTATCCACAGAAATATCGATAAACCCAATCGGTTCGTCTTGCAGGAACATGACCATGTAAATGGGGAGATAGGTCAGCTTTCCGTCAGTCTTTACGTTATCATTTGTGAGTACATAGGCTTCTTGAATCCCATATTCCGGAACCGCCATCACATTGTCCAGCGCCGAGTGTTTTTCGTAGTCCTTTCCGCTCTTCACTTCAATGGGAAGGACCCGCCCTGCTTGCTCGACAACAAAATCAAGCTCCCCCTTTTTCTTGCTGTTATAATAATACAGGGAGTATCCGTGGGCATGAAGTTCCTGAGCCACCACATTCTCATAGACGGCTCCTTTGTTGACATCTTTCTCTTTGGTGACGATTTTCAGCTTGCAGGCTTTTCCATATATGGTGGTGAGCAGTCCCACATCTGACAGGAACAGCTTGAACAGCGTGCTTTTTTCATTCAGCATGAGCGGCACCGTAGGTTCCGTTGTGTTGAACACACCCAATGCAACACCGGCTTTCCAAAGCCATGTGAAGCTGTCCTCAATCCGATCAAAGCGCAGGCCTTTCTTGACGTCCGCAATCATAAATCGCTTGTTCTTCTCATTCAGTTCGGCCGGGATGAGTTCATAAATGTGCGTGAGGAGCAGTTTGCGGTTTTCCGCTTCGTACTGCGTAAAATCCAGTTTATACTGTTCGATGATCGCTCTGTGTTCATCCATCACATCATCAATGCTCCCGGTTGTCCGGTATTTTTCCACCGCAGCAGGCATACCGCCGATAATCAGATAGAGATTGAACATCTCCATGATTTTCCCGTGAATGACTTCCTCTACGGGCGTTTTGGATGTAAACGCCTTCCGCAGCGTATCCAATACGGGCTGGCCAACATGGAAGATTTGCAGGAACTCTTCAAAGTCCAGCGGGTACATCGTGAGTGTCTGCAAATAGCCGACCGGTGCGGATTTCAGATTCACGATCTCCACACCCAACAGTGAGCCTGACAGAATGTACCGGAATCGCTTATCGTCCACGAGAAACTTGATCTTCGTGACGATCTCCTTGTATTTCTGAATCTCGTCAAAGAAAAAGACGGTCTTGCCGGGGACGATTTTCTGATCGCTGTACAGGGATAGCTTCAGGATCAGGTCATCGGTGCTTGTTGCACCGGCCAGAATCTCGACGATTTCCGGCTGACGTATCAGATTGAACTCGATATAGTCACACCCCGCCGCTTTCAAACACTCCCGAATAATAAATGTCTTTCCCGCCTGACGGACACCATAGATCAGCAAAGCCTTGTCGCTGCTCTCGATCCAGTGCATAATCTCTTTTTCGATTTTCCTTTTTAGCATCATCAGCACCTCCACGCCTATCCTGTGCGTTTTCCAAGGTTATTATACCCAAGGCGTGACACTTTTTCAAGAGAGATACAATTATAAATTGACACTTTTTCTTTTCAAGTAGTATCACATAAAGGGAGCCATGTAGCTGTCAAACAGTGAATGGTCTTTCTATACCCATCATTACATATGTTCAAGGAGGTTGCTGACATCAAGACCTCTGACCAGTTGCATCTCCCTGTTCCCGAAGCAAAGTTTGAAACGGTTGTGGTTCAGCCCTCTGAGTATCAGAAGGATATGGTAGCTTCTCTTTCAGAGAGAGCGGCGGATGTTCATGCCGGTATCGTTGACCCGTCCGTCGATAATATGCTCAAGATTACCAGCGACGGACGAAAATTGGGCCTGGATCAGCGGCTGATGAACCCTCTGTTACCCGATGACCCTGACAGCAAGCTCAATGTCTGCGTAGGAAATATCCTGCGTATCTGGCAGGACGGTCAGGCTGACAAATTGACCCAGTTGGTGTTCTGCGACCTCAGCACACCAAAAAATGATGGAACCTTCAACGTCTATGATGATGTCAAAACCAAGCTGATTGCAAACGGTGTGCCTGCGGAAGAAGTTGCCTTTATCCATGATGCAGATACCGAGGCAAAGAAAAAAGACCTCTTTGCCAAGGTTCGTACCGGGCAGGTGCGAGTGCTTCTTGGCAGTACGCAAAAGATGGGTGCAGGAACCAACGTCCAGGACAAATTGGTGGCAGTTCACCACTTGGATGTGGGTTGGCGTCCGTCTGATATGACCCAGAGAAACGGTCGTATCATCCGTCAGGGCAACCGGAACAAAGAGGTTCAGGTGTATCAGTATGTGACCGAGGGAACCTTCGATGCCTACCTGTATGTGCGACACGAAGTCGCTTAATTCAACTGTCTGGCAATGACCGGACCTGTTATTCCATTAGCAGTAGTCTACTGTCAACAAAGCGGCTGGTAACGGCTGTGAGGAAGCGTGACAGGACAAGGGTAGCCCCACCCGAAAGGGTTCAAGCTGAAACTGCGAGGTGAAAGCGATAAGCTGCAAGCAACAATGCGGTTGGGGAGCCTGACTTGTATGGTATGGTTAATGTAACGTGAATCACTGATAAACGTCGTTAAGGCCGAACAGGCTAAAGTTGCTGACAAGCCTGAACCAAAATGGTAATGCAGCTGGTTATTCCCCTGTATAGTGGGAATACATGGACACAAAGCTGCCGGCGGAGAAGTGAGACCTAACCCATACTGTTGAATAAGCGGAACGTGGTAAGCCCGTATTTCTCCGAGCAATCGGACGGAAACCGTAAGGAGACTTTATGAAATGCGGGTAGAAGAAAGATGGAAAAAGCGAATGCCGACCCTGTAATGGGGACGGATAGAGGTTGCAACATTACCTCATGCGAAAGCAGGCAGACTTCCATCCATGGTCTTTCTTTACGAGAGAATTTACAGAACTTTTCAAAATGGAGGAATTGCAAATGAACGAGAAATCGTGTGCACCGACTTGCAAAGTGGAAGATTGGGCCAGCATCGACTGGAACAAGGCTCGCACTTATGTTAAAAAGCTGCAAATGCGTATCGTAAAGGCTCAACAAGAAGGTCATTACAGCAAAGTGAAAACGCTGCAATGGCTGTTAACTCACTCGTTTTACGCCAAAGCCTTGGCAGTGAAGCGAGTAACAAGCAATCGTGGTAAAAATACGGCTGGGGTTGACCATGAACTGTGGCTGACCCCAGAGGCAAAATTCAAGGCAATCAATAAACTGAAACGGCGAGGATACCGTCCTCAGCCTCTGAAACGTGTTTATATTCCGAAGAAAAACGGCAAACTGCGGCCATTGAGTATTCCGACAATGACAGACCGAGCCATGCAGACTTTGTACATGTTTGCACTGGAACCGCTTGCTGAAACCTACGGTGACCCGAACTCCTATGGATTCCGAATCGGCAGAAGTACGCACGATGCAATCGAGCAGTGCTTTACCGACCTGAACAAAGGAAAATCACCCGAATGGATTCTCGAAGGTGACATCAAGGGATGCTTCGACCATATCAGCCACGAATGGCTCATGGAAAACATTCCGATGGACACACAGGTTTTACAGAAATGGCTAAAGTGTGGATTTGTCGATACGAAACAGCTGTTCCCCACCGAAGAGGGTACGCCGCAGGGCGGGACTATCTCGCCCACTCTGATGAATATGACACTGGATGGGCTGGAACGGCTCTTAAAGGAACGACTGCCGACCAAACAGTACTTCAATGGGAAAACTCACTTTAATAAGATGAACTTTGTGCGCTATGCTGACGACTTTATCGTAACCGGAGAAAGCCCGGAATTTCTGCGCGAAGAAGTCCTTCCTATTATTAGAGAGTTTATGGCTGAACGTGGATTGCAGTTGTCCGAAGAAAAGACGGTTATCACCCACATCGAAGATGGATTTGACTTCTTGGGCAAGAATATTCGAAAATACAACGGAAAACTCCTTATCAAACCCTCGAAGCAATCGGTCAGTTCTCTGCTGAAAAAGGTGCGCGAAATCGTCAAGAGCAACAAATCGGCAAAGCAGGATTCCCTGATTCGCCAGCTCAACCCGGTTATCCGTGGCTGGGTCAATAACCAGCGATTTGTTGTGTCCGCTGAAGCATTCAGCAAAATCGACTATCAGATTTATAATTGTCTCTGGCAATGGGCAAAGCGCAGGCACAAGAAAAAGAGCAGACGGTGGATTGCCAAGAAATATTGGCACTGCATCGGCTCTCGGAACTGGACTTTTGCCGCAGAAGAACGCTCCAAGAAGAGAAACAAAGAGCTTTCCTATTTTGCCCTCGAATATGCAACGGACACCAAAATCATCCGCTTTAAGAAAATCGTTGCCGAAGCAAATCCGTTCGATGCGCGGTGGAATGGTTATTATGAAGAGCGTGATGGTGAGAAAATGCTGAACAGCACCAACGGACGCGAAAAGCTCTTGAAAGTATGGAGAAATCAGCACCGCTGCTGCCCTGTGTGTGGAGAACCGATAACTTCTGACACAGGTTTCAAGGTTCACAAGGTGTTCCGACATGGAAAGTCACCATGGCTGGAAATGGTGCATCCCGAATGCCATACCGTATTGCACAAAAACGATGCTTGTTTTGTTGCGCCGGGTTCCCTAACGGGAACTTTCTGAAAGGCTTGAGCCGTATGAGGGGAAACTCTCACGTACGGTTCTTAGGGGAGGGGCTGGCAGTAATGCCATCCTCTTACCCGATCAGACCCTTGAGAATAAACAGAAGTTTATCTCGCAGATCATGACCAGCAAATCTCCGGTGCACTCCTGCGAGGATGTAGACGAACAGGCGCTTTCCTATGCGGAGATCAAGGCACTGTGCGCCGGAAATCCGCTCATCAAGGAAAAGATGGACTTGGACGTTCAGGTCGCCAAGCTGAAGGTGCTGAAAGCCGACCACCAGAGTCAGAAATTCCGCCTGCAAGACAAGCTGCTGACCAAATTCCCGGCTGACATTCGGGAAACGAACGCCTATATCTGTCTCTTATACACATCTCCGAGCCCACGAGACTAGCGCTCATCTC
>OWJC01000404.1_pt1 | contig 23803 bp, 19 predicted proteins | sample 1732731 | NCBI WGS metagenome assembly OWJC01 (sample SAMN05065747, study PRJEB22554) | human gut metagenome | biome: ENVO:2100002; feature: ENVO:00000062; material: ENVO:00002003 | host: Homo sapiens | place: USA
GCTATGAGAATCCTCTCTTCGTTCTGACCTTCCACATGTCCTTGCTGCAGGCCTTGCTGCAAGCCTTCTTCACGCCCTTCCTCGCGCCCTTTTTTCTTCGCGTATTCCAATTGGTTGTATGTGTCCCTTGCCGTCTGCATATTGCTGATGTATTTTTTCTTGTCTTCATCATCAAGGCTGGAAATTTCAGCTACATCGAAAATCCGTTTGAAGATCTTGTCACGCAGTGCCGCCGGTCTTTCAAGCAGATCCGACAGGTTCTTCAGCATGTACAGCCATTTGTCCAGGTCGGTGGTCAGCTCGTCCTCAGTCTTGTTGAACTTCGCGACTTCGACGAAGACGAATTTCAGTTTGTCGGTCATGGTCTCGCCGGTCGTCCCTTCGCGCAGCCAGTAACGATGCTCTATCCGGTCGTCGTCCAGATGCTTGTAGTTCAGCACTCCCAGAAAAAACACCCCGTCTAGCCGGAAGTTCCAGGGTCTCTTCGGATCGCCCTCCTCTCTCTCCATGGCCTTCTTGCCCTGCTTAAGGATCGGGAAGGAGGTGTAATACAATGCCCTCTCGAAGAAGTGTTCCTGTGCGCCTCGCTGCACTTCGACTAGGAATTCCTTGCCGTCGGTTGCCCTGCAGATGACGTCGAATACTGCCCTGCGGTCCTTTTCCATGATTCCCAACTGTTCGGACGGAAGATACGTGATGTCCTCGATGTCGAATTCCGGGAAAATGACTTTAAGGAATTCAATAAGGATGTCCTTGTTTACTTCCGAGCCGAATAGTCTTTTAAAGCTCCAGTCGATCATTGGATCGATGAACCTTGCCTTGAATGTTTCTTCCATAAAGTTAATGTTTTTAATTTATTTAACAATGATTTGACATGATGATGTGTAGCGATTGCGGCGGCATCATCGTGTTTCAAGGCTGCAATAGTATGCAAAAAATTTTCGAAAACATTGGAAATATGGGCACAGGAATGCAGATTTTTATGATTTTTATGTCCTGTGGAAGATTTTTATGTGTTTCGTGGTTTTTTCTGGAAATTAATTTATGATTTTTATCTGTCTAAAACCACAATACAAAATTGTAATTTGGCGGGACGCGGCCACGCCTCGTTTCTGGAGGCGTTGATTTTCAAAGAGTTATAAAACGGAGCGTGGAAACGTGGCCCAAAAAAGCCTGCGTTTCCACGCTCTTGTTAAAATCCCATATGATTATCAATTAGTTACAAAATACCCCGTGGCCGCGTCCCGACAGCTTGCTCCGGAGGTAATCATGGTGATGTTTATGTCGCCCTTGGACGCGCCACGGCGGGGGTGGGACCTCTGGAGGTTCGCTTCGCTCATCCCGTCAGGCTGTCGCCTGACACCCATTCACAAGGTCATGGGCGACCATGCCTCCAGAGGCCCCACCCCCGCCGTGGCTTCTCTGCCACATGGTCTTTGCTGATGATCATTTCCATTTTATGTGACCCCTCGTGAGCATTAAAACGTTTTCCACGCACGTCGTGGTAAAAAAATGTCATGTCGTGAGTGAACCTGGCCTTTTTACGCACGAGAAAATCCACAGGCTGGGTTTGGCTGAGGAACACGGAGGGTAGAGAGACGCGGATGGGAAATGGGTGGACGGGAGGAAGATGGAGTGACTTGGAGTGAGGGGCTTGGCTAAAGGAATCCTGGGGAGCAAAGAAGTGCGATGGAAATGAGCGGTTGGGAATGGGGTCAGGGCGCAGGGTGAAGGGCATGATGGGGTGCTGGGTGGGTGCAGGGCTACGCAGAGTAGGGTGAAGAGTGGAGTGCAGGGTGCGGGGTGCAGCTCAGGCGGGATGCAGAGTGGAGTGCCGGGTGGGAGGCAGGGCGAAGGGCAGAGTGAGAGGCGGGAGGTGGAAGGCGGAGTGGAAGACAATGCGGTGCGTGGTGGGGTGAGATGGGAAGAGGCAAAAATGGCGTGCGAAATCACTTCGGACGCCATTTTACCAATATAGTATATATAATCAAAAAGATGTTTTGATTATCGTGTTGATTATTCTTTCACATCCATTACGCAGCGGACATAGCCATTTCCACTTGGAGCAATAGTCATGGAGCCATTCGAACTAAAAGCAAAGCCACCACATGCATTTCCCTGGTCATGTTTATAATATCCAGTATCCAGTCCTGTAAAAGATGTACTGCACCATAAAAATTTATTATTAGCCAGATTCATTTCAGTTGTACTCAAAACTGCCGACATCAACGACAATTCCTTTTGAGTCGGAACTCGCCAGCCCATTCCCATCTGAGTCTGGCAGACATCCTGATCTGCAGCAATAAAGTCATCGCCATTGCTGGAATTCAGAATCTCCCCACGAGTATACGGGCCGATATTAGAGGATGCAACCTTAAACTTATTATAAACTTTATTATTATGTTTCTGACCTCTCTCATAAGAAGGCTGCTGCGCCGATCCCTGGAAAGATCGAGTTGCCCCTGGTGCAAGATCCAAAGAGATAACAGTTTCAACGGTAGTGCCAGAGCCGATTTTTTCAAACGAATAATATTTATCAGACTCTTCCAAACCTTTACCGTTATCTTGCAGCGTCCTTATACAACGGACCATTACTGCATTTCCAGAATTACCCGTTGAACAACCTTCTTCTGCCCAAAATATAGATTGTGAAGAAGCTGTAAAATAATGCCATGGCTCAAGGTTATTATCATTACCATTCCAGACACCATTCAGCTTTCTCCAATTATCTTCACTCGGCTCAAAAAGTTTAACCTCTGTCGGCAAGAAATCATCTACAACCCAAATACCCTTATATTGGTCCACAGCTGCCAGATACCATTTCACTTCACCGGCATCAATTGTTCCATCACCATTATCATCACGGTTTCTGCTCATACAAGCTTTATACGGGTCTTTATACATATCCTGAGTACCTATATTTCTAAATACCGAATATGCATATTTGTCACGGTTATCGGCAGTCGATGTATTATTTGTCAACGCAGAAGCACGACCTTCCCAATTCTTAGGCGCTTTGTTATTACCACCCGAAAGTCTAAAGTTATTATCTTTAGCCCACACGACATCTTCTTCTGATATAGATTCAATACCAAACGGCAGCGCCACATCAGCAGAATAAAAAGACTTGATAGACTTCTGGGAAACTACATATTTAGCCTTGGCGTATGAACTTCTTCCATCCTCACTTGTGCTAAAAGAGTTTGCACAATAAAGCACCCTGTCCTCATTTTTGTTCACATACTCCGACCATTTCTTATGCTCGTAATAGTTTTCATCAATAAAGCATGTCACGTAAACGGAATTACCGCTATCCTGATTGAAAAAGCTGCTGCTGGTCTTTAACGTTTCTTCATAAAGCTTTTGGAAGAATTGGAACACATTCATCACATTAGAATTTTTATCTCCAGGATAGGCACAAACTTCATCAATTCCATGCGTTTGTCCACCCGTCCAAGTTCCCGTATACGTCGTCCTAGTTCCCGTATTCCTCACAAAATGAACCCAATCAAAATCAAGTTCCCCGCTCAAAACCAACGCATCAGGATCCGACACGCTTCCGTCAGTATTGATAGTAGACAACAACTGGGGTTTACGATTATTATCCAGTTTATCTTTAAAATCCGCAGCGTCATAAATTCCGGCAGGAATAGTGATACCATTTTTAGTATGCTCAGGAACAGCCAACAAACTCGTGGTCTCGCCAAAAGCGGTCTTGATTTTTATAAAATAACCAAAGTTTTGGTCAATCAACGCTTTCAGCTCTGATTTCTTGAACTGCATCACGCGAGCCTCATAATGACAATCGACATTCAGCAATTGTCCTGAAGACGTATTGATTATAATACCTTCTGAACCATGATCATACTTTCCAGTCTGGCACTCCGACTCCGCAATGAAATTGTCCACCCCATTGATTGTTATGGTATACTTGTAATTATAGTTACGGACAACATTGAAATCAGACATTGACTTACCAAAATCTCCCAAGTGAATCGTATATTCCACATTTCCCTTATACTGGGCAGATTCATAGCGACCATGAATGACAATGTATGTAGCATTCTCCGGTGCGTTGTCAAAAATCTTCACATCGCCGACATAAGTATTCTTCTCCCTATCGTTGAAAGTAGAAACCACCTTATCTGAATTCTGGAGATTTTCCGGCATATACCATGTCAATGTGTTTTCATCCAATACGATTCGCTCAAAGGTCTCAAAATCTCCGGCTGCGGGCCTCAAGGCCTCATCCGTTTCTATAGGAAGTCTACGCATCAAAGCCGCCGACGATGGCATATTATAAATCTCCATATAATCCGGATCGAAAGTGATACCAGCGCCAGCCTTAATTTCTATACTGTTCTTAGACATAACCTTATAGAGTTTCAGACGCTTGGAATCATCTGTAAGCCCTGTAATCTCAGCATTGACTGAGCCCTCTTTTCGCGCAATAGTAACAGGCTTTCCATCATTCACATAACCAGTCATAAGAAACTGGTTATCACGCGGGTTATATGACTCTTTCTGCCTGGTATAGGTAGCCTGGAGGAATTGTTCTCTGGTCAATGTGGAAGTGGCGGCATCATCAATATCAAGAATATTGTTATCCGATACCCAATACTGGGAATTCGTAGCATTGGCAATTCCATATATGTACAATTTCTCACCAGTTGAAGTATGGACATGCTCAACTTTAGCATTGTAGCCATCCGACACTTCACTAGTAGTCAACTTGCCGAAAAGGCCATAACCAGCCAAATGTCCGGACTCAGAGAAAACATATATTCTAAGATTATAGACAGCACGCTCAGCCGCATCATTATCAGCCCAAGAATTCTTGACAATGACATCTGGCATTTTCCCGGTAGAAACATCAAGCGAAAGAGTAATCTCCCCCTCATCTCCAGATGGTGATACTCCGGACATCTCCTTAACACAAGATGTCGACATAATCAGCATTGACATTGCCAATATATGTAGTATATAGTGTTTCATATTCTTCACTCTTATTGGAATGTAACATTACCGCCATGACCGTCTTCCCACTTCATGACACTCACAACCAAATTAACCTCATTATCACTGAAGACAAGTTTATAGAGATATCGGTTACCCGCCAGCCAGGTCCCTCCTGGAGTAAGATCTTTCAAATTCTTCGTAACTGTTTTCTCTTCGGTATAATCTACGAGCTGGGTTTCTTTGTCAGTGATAGATGTTTTATTATAGTATTTAGGATAATACTTATTGGTAGAAACTCTCTTAACCGCGTAACTACCTTTTCCCCTGCCTACATAAACATAATGACTGCCTTCCTCATTATAATCAAAACTCTTATCGCCCGAAGCTGTTACATCCTTAAGATTATTCGTAAATTCCACATAATAAGTACCTCCAGTAGCATTATAAGTATATTTATCAACAATAACGTCCACTTCCTGATATTTTTTACCAGAAACAAGATATGACATCTCCAGCGTCTTCCCTGTCAAATCCTGCGGCCAGATGAGGGTGTATTTGTCATACTTGGCCATATTGTTTTTGTCGAGCAGGCCACCCTGGAACATGTCGTAGCAGGTGCCGGCCTGAATATCTCCGGTTTTTCCTGAAATGCCGGTTGTCGAGGACATTGTCAGACCGGTATAGGTAACTGCCGGATTCCAGTTATCTGCATCATCGGGAGCAAAATCCTTGTACCAGACATTGGAATAATCAATCGTCGCGGCAGCCTGGTCGTCCACCTTGAGAGTCGCGGACTTGATATTGAAGCTGGACGGGCTGTCGTTTTCGAAAGTGAAACCGAATGCCGAGAAGAGGTGGTTGAATTTTAGAGGAACGGCTGTGGTAGGGGCACCATTGTCGAGATTGCGTTCAACGACATTGGAATAAACGAAATCGAACTGGGGCGAAGTCAGGGTCAATGTCGTGGTCGGCACGGAGTAAATCTTGTGCGCCGCGTCGAACCCCCAACCGGTTGTCGGAGTCAAAGGTGCACTGCCGGAATTATCCTTCACGAGCACGCCGTAGAAACGGTGGGTGCCGGTCTTGGTCCAATAATAATGCTTGACGGCATCGCCTTCCTTGAACGGCCAGACGGCGCCGGTGCCTGTAGAAACGACATTGGTACCTTCAATGTAGGCCTGCGGAGCTACGACAGAATTGAAATAGACATCCCATATCTGCAGGACATTGCCTTCGGCGGAAAAAGAGTCCGCGTCGAACAATGCCTTCGTCTGCGCACCTTCTGACGAAACCGCCATACGGATAGGAGTCCCGGCCGGACGGACATATTCCGTCTCCACGCGCATCTTGGCGCATGAGGACAAAGCTGCCGCCAGAAAGACTGCCGCTGCCAACGTATTTATATGTTTCATATCAGTTTTCATTTTCTTTCAATGTATCATCCCAGCTGCTCATGCCGGTGGTATAGGTCAGTTCTTTCTCCTGATCCTTGAAAATGCTCAATGTGTAGGTATAGTGCCTGTCAGGCTCCCATGCCTCAAGTGTGACAGGTGCGGACACGGTCTGTCCGCCAATCCATCCGCTCTCACCTGTCTGGAAAGCGTAGGTAACTTCAATGGACGAGCCCATGTTCTTCTGCGGAATGATGAACATGCTGCTGCCAACATATTTAGGAACCAGATTGAAGATCTCAATCCCCTCCTCGCGACCGTTTGCTGCATAGACAGTTATGTCCGTCTGCTGTCCGGCCGGGTTCCAACGGAGGTCTGCGGAAGAATCGAATGCGCCCTGCACATACGCTCCCCTGATGACGATCTTCTCGACTCTCACACGTGTTCCATTGCCCAATACATGCTTCGCACGAAAATCAATCTTCGCCAAAGCATGATAGAACGGGAGGCCCGCGATGCTGTCGTTCTTGTTATATGCCTTCGTAGGATCGGTAACCAGAAGGTCAATGTCTCCGGCGGTATATGCCGGCATTTTCAATGTCCCGTCGCTGTTGCATGTCATCTGAAGGTCGGAAGGATAATATCCGATGAATTTAAGGGATTCATCCACTGGCCATTTCGGAGTATTCTCCGGGAACCAGCCCCTCTTGCCCCCGTATGTCACGGCAACATCGTCGAGGAATTTACGCCCGGTGTCCTGGGAAATCGCGAAAACATTGAATTTCCTGTCTTCCGGGAATGGAATGAACTCCTTCCCGGACCTTGTGCCGATGCCGATCACAGGTCGCAGACGTATGTCGCCGGTGGATTTGTCGTACTTCGTGGAAGCAAGACAGCCGGTCAATGTGATTGCTGCGGTCAGCAGCACCAAGGTCCTGGAAATGAGTTTCATAATAGAGTTATTTAACGTATTGCTACGAGTAAATGTTTGCTAAATCTTAGTTGGCTGAGACGCCGTCAACATTAACATCAGTCCATTTGTCAACTTTAGGAGCTATCGTGATTTCATTCTTGCTACCAGGTTCTCCAATTGCAGAGAAGTTGATGTTATAGATGTAATGCTTTCCTGCCTCCCATATTTCAAGTGGAGTGGCACCATCATTAATTGTAAGCAAGTTAAGTTTCTGGACAAACGGTGCCTGTGCAAACCATTGATCAGCACCATTGTTCATTTCATAAGATATGACAATTTCCGCATTGGTAAGTTTCTGCGGGAATACCAGACCACATTTAGCATTGCTCTCAACTAGAGTTTTCTCTGCCGGAACCGGAAATGCTGATTCAGGAGCAAATACAGTGAGATCCTTAGTTCCGGTTGTCGTCCACTCAGGGAGACCTGTAGAAGAACCTTTCGCCGCCAAACCGACAAACTTAATGTTGGTAATCCTAATCTGATTTGCAGCTGCTGCTTTAGCATTGACTGTAACCCAAGAAAGTGCATGAGAGAACGCCATGTCTACAGTACGACCAAGAACAGAGGTTGTATATCCAGCATAAAGAAGGTCTTTAATAGTAGGATAGAATTCAGGCTGCTCCAATTCTGCAACAGAGAATCTATTATTCTCTAAACTGAATGTCACAACACCAAAATCTGCAGGAGAATAACCTGCGAAAAGCATGGACCCGGTCTTAGGCCAATAATAAGGAGTTGTTGCACCTGCCCAAGTAGCACCTTTTTTCGCAAACTCTACTCCAGGAAGATACTCTACAGCAAATTTGCCGGCAGAATAAGAACTTCCTGTCGCCATGGAATTGTCATAGTAGCCATAAACCTTGATTTTCTGATTAGGGAAAGCAGTACCCTCGACAGCAGCCTTGGTGCTGTTCTTCCTGACTACAGGAGCAAAACCAATCTCGCCTGTCTGCTCATAGCTGACAGAAGTCTTGGTACATGCGACCAGTGCAATGGCACCGAGCGCGATAATCAAACTTTTTTTCATTGTTTAAACAATTTAGTAATACTATAGTTGTTAATAAATTAGATCGTAATATTGGAAACGATATCCTTCCACTCATCCACAGATGGGGCAAGTCCGCCGCCTTCTTTCTTTTCAGGTTCAGGAATATCGATTTCATCGGTATTAACCTGGATATACTGCCTGTCATTGCCAGGGAACTGGTCGGATACATCCACATTGAAAATATGGGACTTACCGCCGGTATCGGTAATGACCAGTGAGAGAATCTGCTTCTCGCCCGCTTCCGGATTCATACCGAAAGTATTGAACTTGGTCATGAGGATACCGCCCCTGTCGAGACGCTGGACATCGAAGAACACTGAAGCAAACTCCTTGGAACGCAGGTCCTTGGAAATCTTGTGGTGCTGGGAAAGTCCGGTGATGACTGCGGAAATGGAGGCCACGTATTGTGCGCCCTTGATATTGTTCACCTCCAGAAGCCAGGTCTGCACGACGGACTTGCAATCCACCCGCAAGGTGATTTCCGGAGAATCCACGGAGCGTGCCGGAATATTCACTTCATTAAGGCGTCCGACAAAAAGATGGTCAGGGTCATAGACGATTTCCTCATCTTTGTCCGCGTCCGCATCGGTCATCGGGCTCTTCGTACCACGGCTCTTCAGCTTGCTCTTGAACGCATCCGAAATGGTGTTCGTCGTAGCCAGAATCTTAGTCCAGTCGTTCTCGTCCTTGATCAATGTCACTTCCGTATCGAAGTTGTAGACCAATATGTCGTAGGTGCGCTCCGGAACGATGTTCACTTCGCCGCCTGTCGGAGGAAGGAATGCCTGCGTGAACAGCTGTCCCGTATTGTGGTCGTAGAACGCAACTCGCATGATCTCAGGGTCCCGAGGCATCTCGTAGTTCACAATGTCACGGTCGATATTGATATCAAGCCTTACGGTGTAGTCCGCAGTAGTGAGCGGTCTTCTGTGACATGAAAACAGAGGCAGCAGCATTACAGCTGCAATCAAAAATTGCATTGTCCTTTTCATCGCTCACCTCCTTTTACCTTGTGTTTCACGATAATCGGCAGCACGAACGAGATGCCTGCGCGGGTAGGGCCGAAGAAAGTATAGTACTTGTTCTTGATTCCAGGATCCTTGATAAGTTCCTCATAATCAGCGGTTGGGGTGTAGTGACGAGCTTTCGTCATGATACAGCCCACTCCGAGGTTGAACTCCATACGCATCCATTTCTTGCGACCGATAGGAAGACCGAAGGTGTAGTCCACACCAAAATCAAGGTATTCTCCCTGGTAGCCGCTTCTGCGTTTCTGGTAGTCGTAGTAACCGCCTCCGGCATAGAGTCCCAGCGCATGTCCTTTCAGTTTGTCTGCGCGTGTCCACTCATATTTGCCGCCTGGACGTGAGAACCAATACTTTCCGTCAATGAACCAGCCGAGCATTTCGCCGCAATACTTGTTGTTCTTGGCAAGCCACCAAGGATACCAGTAGTCGGCACCAATGGAAACGTGTCTTCCGATAGGAATCTCGACACCGAAGTTGAGTCCCGGAACGAGGAGATTTGTACGTCCGGCAAGAATCATCTGCCTGTCATACAGAGGCTTGGGAGTTTCCATCTTAAAAACAGGTCCGGCAGGAGCGGAAGGCCTGGCAATCGCCAAAGGCCTTTCAGGTTCCGCTGCCTGCTGTCCCATCTCAGCCACAGCAGGGACTGCCGGATCCACCCATACGCAGATCCATGTGGCAAGTCTCAGCTTAGGCATGTGGTTAACGATTATGTAGTGCCAAGTATAGCCGTTGTCCAAGTGACGGATTCTCCATTTCTTGGTGTCGTTGCCGACATTGGCATCGAGAATCTTCATCACCTTGTCTTTATTCGGAAGGGTGTAGTTCGCTTCGATTTCAGCCCTGAGTCCCTCCCAGTTCTCATTCATAGGCTGGAGTTTGATCTTGTCTCCGTTCAGAGACGAGCCGTCAGGAATATTGTTTACGAGAAAGCGGCGCGCCGCCTCTGCCCTCTTACGGGCAAGCCACACGTTTCTCTCATATACACCTTCCGGAGAAGCGTAAGAGCAAATCGTGATACTGTCAATCTTAGGTGAAATCAGAAGGTATTTCTTGATTTCAGCAAGTTGCCTTTCGTTATCCAGATAATGCTCGTCGATGTCGATACGGTCAAGCCAGTACCAAATCGCGAACCGTCGTGCGACAGAACGTGCTCCGGTCCCTTGGGGCGCATCAGCATCGGGTGGTGTCTGCGCGTATAGCGCACCAACCGACGATACACACAAGGATGCCGTGAGAGCTATTTTAACTAGCCAATTCATATTTTACAATCTTCCCTATTTTACATCAGTTATGCTGCGGCTGAAAGCCACCGGCAAAACATCCCTTTGATTTATCGATTTATCGATTGCAAAAATAGAACTCAGATTCGAAAGTTGCAAGATGGAATTTTTCTATTTTTCATCCCAAAAAGTGCCTTATAGAGCGTCTATCCACCCCCCCATGTAAAATCATGCACAAAAATTTACATGCGCCATATTTTAGCGTAAGAACAAGCGCTCCGACAAACACAAAACCCACTTGAGCCATTTTCTAGCGCAAGTGGGTTCCTTCTGTTTTTTGCCATGCCAAACCGGCAAAACTTTATTTGAAAATTTACGGCATAAATTATCAAATGTCTATTTTGACAATATTTTTTCTATGATTTCAGGAAAATGTTGCATCTCCAGAACGTGTTCTTTGGCCGCGATGTCGTCCGGCGTATCGTCCGGAGAAATCGGTGTCGAGTACTGGGCGATGATTTCACCACCGTCTACCTGATTACTTACGTAATGGACCGTCATACCGGTTTCGGTCTCCCCTGCTGCCTTGACCGCTTCGTGAACATGATGTCCGTACATTCCCATGCCGCCGAACTTGGGGAGCAATGCGGGATGCAGATTGACCATCTTGTGTTCATAAGCATTGATAAGAAAATCAGGGACGACGAGCAGGAAGCCGGCGAGTACGATGAAATCGATGCCGAACTGCTTCATGAGCGCCATCATGTAAGCCTCGTCATTGAACTGTTTCTTCGGAACCACGATGGTCGGGATTCCGAGGTTTTGGGCGCGGACCAGCGCATAGGCGTCAGCGCGGTTGCTGAGCACGAGCGAGATTTTCACGTCCTGAGATCCGGCGAAATGCCTGATGATGGCCTCGCAGTTGGTTCCGCCGCCGGAAACGAAGATTGCAACGTTTGTCATATAAAATCCTAGTTGTTGGTCATTGACTTTTCACTCTTGATGAGCATTGCGCAGAGGAGGACACCGATGCCGGCGCCGATGGCGACAGTCAGGTTCGCGGCGTTCCATCCGAGGTGGTTGGCTACGCTGCCGACGAAAATTTTGGAGCAGATGGCGTCACCGATGAAATAGCCGAAGAGTCCTACGAAACCTGCTGCGGTTCCGGCGGCGTTCTTAGGCACGAGGTTCAATGCCTGTACGCCCGTAAGTGCCACAGGGCCATAGATGAAGAAGCCGATGAGGCAGAGTGCGACGTAGACGAGCGTCTTCTGGAGAGCCGGGCCCATCGCTACATATCCGGCTCCTACAAACCAGTAGATGAGGACACCGAACATACATGCAATCATGCAGATGACGTTCATCGGAGCGCAACGGCCCTTGAAAATCTTGGATGTGGCGAGTCCGCAGAGGATGGTTCCGAATGCACCGATGAGGTTATGTACGGAGAATGCCACCTTGCTTTCATCGGCGGTCATGATGCCGGCATCCTGGAGGAAGGTCGGTGACCAGTCGCCGATACCATAGCGCACCATGTATACGAAGATGTTGCTGAGGGCGACGATCCAGAGAAGTTTGTTCTTGAAGACGTAGTCGATGAAAAGGACCTTGAACGGGAGCTTGTCGCCGGCAGGACCTTTGCTCTTCACACCGCTGTAGTCGTTGCGATATTCCTGCACGGACGGGAGTCCGCATGATTCAGGAGTGTCGCGGATCGCCCACCAGCAGAATATTGCAATGGCTATCGCAATGATTGCAGGAAAAATGAAGTTTCCGCGCCATGCCTGTGCAGGGTCAACGCCGAATGTCGGGGCGAAGAAGGCGAAAAGTGCCACGCCTGCGATGGCCAGGAATCCGAGCGCGAAGCTGCCGATGGTGTGGGATACGTTCCAGATGCTCATCTTGAAGCTTCTCTCGTTCTGGGAGAACCAGTGTGTCATGATTCGTCCGCATGGAGGCCAGCCCATTCCGGAGAGCCATCCTACCACGAGCATGAGGATGAAAATGACGGTCGTGTTCAGCGCCGTGTTCGCGCCATAAGGGATGACGCCGGTGAGAATCATTACCAATGCGGAGAGTACCAGTCCGACACAGAGGAACTTACGGGAGTCCGAGCGGTCCGATACGCTGCCCATGATGAACTTGCTGAATGCATAGGCGATAGATACCGCTGACATTGCAAGTCCTACTTTTCCGGCATCGAGGATTCCGTCCTTGATCATGTCCGGGGCTGCGAGTGAGAGGTTTTTGCGGACCAGATAATATCCGGCATATCCGAGGAAGGCTCCCAGGAACACCTTCCATCTCATCGCATTGAAAACTTTAGGAACTTTCTCTGACGGAAGCTGCTGCTTCGGTGCAGGAGGGTCAAAAAATCTTGACATTATAGTTTAATTTTTGGTTTGTATTATTTGTGTGACTGGCTATCGGATGCTGTCCTGTAGTTCCAGCCAACGCATTTCTTTCTCATCCATGAGGTCTTTCACTTCGCCGAACCGCGCCGACACCTCCTGAATCTTGTCATAAGGAAGGGTCCCTGATGCGAGGTCCCGTTCAAGTCCGGCTTTCTCTTTTCCAAGCGTATCCAGGTCTGTTTCAATCTGTTCCAGCTCTTTCTGCTCCTTGTATGTAAGCTTTTTCTTCTTGGCCGGCTTGTCGGCATCGGTCACATCAGCATTGACACGGACATTGGCGCCAGCCTTTTCACGGGCGGCAGCCTTTTGCCGGGCTTCGTACTCCTTTATATATTCGTGGTACTCGCTGTAGGAGCCGATGAAGTCCTTCACCTTGCCGTCGCCGCAGAAGATGAAGAGGTGGTCGACGAGGCGGTCGAGGAAGTGCCGGTCGTGGGATACGATGACCAATGATCCCTTGAAATCTTTCAGGTATTCTTCCAGAACGTCGAGCGTCACGATGTCGAGGTCATTGGTCGGCTCGTCGAGAATGAGCAGGTTCGGGTTCTGCATCAGGATGGTCATCAGGTAGAGCCGCCTGCGTTCGCCTCCGGAGAGCTTCGATACCTTGGTGGTGAACATGTCATGGCTGAAAAGGAATTGGTTCAGCAGATGCATGTCGCTCACCACCTCCATAACCGTCTGGTCTTCATTGAATTTCATGCCGGTCTGGCGATAGAAGCCTATTTTCAGGGATTCGCCGCGTTCGATGATTCCGCTGAATTGCCCGTCTTCCGGGATGTTGCCGGTCAGGATGTTCAGGAACGTGGATTTGCCGGTGCCGTTCTTGCCGACGATGCCGACGCGTTCGAACCGCTGGAAATTATACGTAAAATGGTCCAGATAGACATCCGGTCCATAGCTGAAACTCACGTCCTTACAGTCAATTATCTTGTTTCCGAGACGTGAGCCTTTCCCCATCTCGTCCAGGTTCACTTTCCCGCTGGTGTAGACTTGTTCAGCCCTGTCTTTCAGGTCGTAGAAGGCATTGATGCGGTATCTCGCCTTTCCGGTTCTGGCGCATGGCGAGCTGCGTATCCATTCGAGTTCGCGGCGCAGGATGTTGTTCACCTTGGCGGTCTCGGCGTTATAGTTGTCGATGCGTTCCTGCCGCTTTTCCAGGTAGTTCTCGTAGTTTCCCTTGTAGGTATAGACCGCCCCGTGGTCGAGTTCCATCACCGTATTGCACACATGGTCAAGGAAATAGCGGTCATGGGTGACCATCAGGAGGGTGCTGCGCGAGTGGCCGAGGTAGTTTTCCAGGAATTCGATGGCGTCAATGTCGAGGTGGTTCGTCGGCTCGTCCATGATGAAGAAGTCGGCTTCCGATGCCAGCATCACGGTCAATGCCACCCTTTTCACTTCGCCTCCGGAGAGGTTTTTCATCAGACTGCCTTCCTGGAGTCCGAAGCTTGTCAGGAACTTCTTGATTCTCAGCTCATAGGCGAACATTGCATCGTCATCCAGCCCGTCAGTGAATTTCTTGCTGGAGTCCAATACCTGCGTAAAGATGTCCTTTTCGGGGTCGTGTTCGAATTCCTGTTCCAGAAATGCTATCCTGATGTGTTTCAGAAAGGTGATTTTCCCGCCGGAATCGGATTTGTCGTTACCCGCAAGTATGCGCAGCAATGTCGATTTTCCAGTTCCGTTAGGTGCGATGAGCGCAATCTTGTCCCCTTCATTTATATTGAATCCGATATGCTCGAACAGCACTTTCGGACCATAACTCTTGCTGATGTTTTCTATTTGTAAGTAGGATGCCATAACTATTTTATCTGAACAGGCGGTCGACTTCTTTTACGGCGGACGGGAGGGCGAAGACGGCTACGCGGTCGTAGGCTTCGATACGGGTGTCGCCGACGGCTATGAAATAATCGTTGCCACGGATAATGCCGCCTATGATGGCATTGGTCGGGAAATCAATGTCTTTCAATGTATTGCGTGTAATGAGGCTGTCCGGCGCGACGATGTATTCGAGAATCTCGGCATTGGTACCGCTCATGTATTTGACGAAACGGACCTTGTTGCTGAGGGTCATCTTGAAAATCTTTCCTGCGGTGATGAGCTTCTTGTTGATGACGGCATCGACTCCCATCTCTTCGGCCAGACGGATATATTCGAGGTTTTCCACCTCGGCGATTGTCCGTTCCACGCCGAAACGCTTCGCCACCACGCACGCCAGGATGTTCGCCTCGTCATTCCCCGTAACAGCCACGAATGCGTCGTAATCTTTTATATTTTCTTCCAGCAGGAAATCCGAATCTCGCCCGTCACCATTGATTACCAGCACATTATCATCGGTAATCTCGCTGAGTTCCATACAACGTTTCTTGTCCGGGTCGATGATTTTCACGGTGTCCACCTGGCCGCTGATGCCGGAAGCCACCATCTCCCCTACCGCGCTCGCGCCCAGAATCATGACATTGTTTATCTCAATGTTGCTCTTTCCGAGAAAATTCATGAGCGGCGCCACACCTTCGCGCGTCGTTATGATGAAAACAAGGTCATGATACTTGAATTTCGTATCGTATTTCGGCATGATGGTCGTATCGTCACGCGAAATCGCAACCACACGGAACTGCGTGCCGAATGTCACGGCTGCCGCGAACTCCGCCACCTTCATGTCAATGATCGGCGAATCGTCTTCCAGCTTGAATACTGAAAGCTGCAGCTTTCCGCGCGCAAAATCCATCGTCTCGGTAGAAGCCGTACGCTTCAGCAGACCCGCGATTTCGCCTGCGGCAATCTTCTCCGGATAGAACATCAGGTCAATGCCCATTTCCGTGAAGAGGTATTTGTTCTCATATGAGAGATATTCTTCATTGTTGATGCGGGCGCAGACTTTCTTGCAGCCTAACTTCTTGGCCAGCAGTGCACTGACGATATTCACATCTTGTGATGCGCTCGGATTTACGGCGATGAAAAGGTCCGCATGTTCCACTCCCGCATCCTTCAGTATCTTGATGCAGGACAGGTCACCAAGTATAGTTACCACATCGGCAGTGGTGTTCAGTTTCGCAAGCCTCTCCTCATCACAGTCGATGACCGTGATGTCATTAGCTTCATTGCTGAGCATCTTGGCAAGGTGAGAACCTACTTCACCTGCGCCTTCAATGATGATTATCATAGTCCTATGTTTAGAAATATTTCCTCACCGCTGCGAAAGCCCTCTGTCCGAGGAAAATAGCGCGCGGGATAATCCAATGTCCATAAATTCCGCGGACTTCCGGCATACTGTTTTCGTCGAAATATCCGTCTTCCGGCCCGGCAATGCTGGCGAGATATTGTTCCACATCGTACGGCGACCATTTCCGCGACAGTTTCTTGAATTCGCCATGCGCCTGGAGAACCGCCTTGAAAAGGTCACGCTTCAGCATCAGCAGATAGGCTGCCGCCGTGCACCCGTCCACGACCATCCTCCAGAAAATCCGCCTTTCCGCACGCCTTGCGGCCATCTTCCCAATCTTCTCAAGGTCAATGTCTTCATATCTCTTGCCCGCACGAATTTCCTTACGCAGCATTTCCAATGCATATGTTTCCGGAAGGTTGTTTTCCAGAAGCATGAGGTTGTTCCTGTAGTTCAGTTTCAGTTTCCATGGGGATGTCTGCGGCAATGTCCCGCCTCCTATATGGTAAACGACTGATTCCGGGACAATCCTGACCTTGTAGCCGTCAAGCTGCATCTTCCAGCAGAGGTCGATTTCTTCCATATGGGCGAAAAACCTGTCATCCAGTCCGCCGAGGGAATTGAACAATTCGCTTCTCACCATCAGGCATGCGCCCGTAGCCCACAGGACATCCGCAGGCGTATCGTATTGGCCTTCATCCGTTTCCACCATTTTCATGATGCGTCCGCGACAGAACGGGAAGCCGAAGCTGTCGATGTATCCGCCGGCGGCACCGGCATACTCGAACTTGTCTTTATCGTACCAGGAATGCAGTTTCGGTGCGCACGCGCCTACTTCCGGATTCGTATCCATCGTTTCTATCAATGGATGGAGCCACCCGACAGGTACTTCAATATCTGAATTCAGCAGCACGAAATACTCGGCGTCAATCTGTTCCAGCGCGCGATTGTAGCCTCCCGTAAATCCGTAGTTCTTGTCCAGTTCAATGCGTCTGACACTTGGAAATTTCTCCGCCATCATCTGCATTGACCCGTCTGTGGAAGCGCTGTCGGCTACGACGAGTTCGGCGTCTTCGCCTTCAATCGAGCGAAGTATGCCAGGAACGAACTTTTCGAGGTAGTTCTTTGTGTTCCAGTTTAGTATGACGACTGCTGTCTTCATGAGTTTTTCGTCTTTTCGGCCCGGATCTGCTTTTTCCTCAGTCGAGTACCCCGGTACACTCCTTCGTCAAAAACAAATCCTGCCTCGAAAATACTTCAAAAACTTGGCTAATTTTCGTGGCAGTGGCATTCGTGCCCCTCGTCATGGCAGTGACATTCGTGGCCTTCGTCGTGGCAATGGCACTCATGACCTTCGCCGTGTCCTTCGCCGTGGCAGCACTCGTGGTCACCTTCGCCGTGGCCCTCGCCGTGGCAGCATCCGCCACCCTTGCCGTGATGGCAGCAGCCACCTTCCTGCGGCGCGAATTCGCCATGCAGGCCTTCGGTCAGTTCCTTCTCAGTAGCGTCACGTACAGAGACAATCTTTCCCTTGAAATTCAATGTCTTGCCAGCCATCGGATGATTGAAGTCCATGGTCACCGTATCTTCGTGAATCTCGGCAATCGTGCCCTGAACTACCATGCCGGAGCTGTTCAGTAGCGGAATCACTCTGCCGATGACCAACAGGTCTTCCCTGATGGCGCCGTCCACCTCGAATGATGATTTCGGGATGTCGAACTTGCGCTTGGAATCGTACTCGCCATAGCCCTCTTCCGGGGTCAATGTGAATGCGAATTCACTTTCAGGCTCCATGCCCTCGATCTCAGATTCGAATTTAGGCAACAGCATGTGCGTACCATGTATGTAGTCCAGAGGACCTGTCATTTCGGTAGTCTTGTCTACCACTTTTCCATCTACAGAGAGCTCGTATTCAAGCTCGACTACCTTGTTGTTCTCTATCTTCATTATATTATATTTTAATATGTCTTGTATATGCTGCAAAGTTACGGATTATCTTTCGTTTTCAAAGTGTTTACTTACGAACTGAAATTCACATCCTTGAATGCCACGGTAGGAACCTGACGGCTCATACCGTCCAACGGATCATTTCCTGCGGCAATGAGGTTGTTCCACAATTCCACTATATTGCCGGTAATCAGCATGTTGCATATCGGAGCCGTGACTTTTCCGTTCTCGAAAAGAAGCCCCTCCACGCCATACGAAAAATCCCCCGTGGCGGCATTGCAATTACCTCCATTGAAGTCGGTCACCAGGATTCCGCTTCCGCAGAGGCCCAGGATTTCGGCTTCGCCAATGCTGCCGGACGCAGATGCATTGTCTTGACCTTCAACCAATTCGCTGCTGATGAACGGCTTTACCACCGGCCGGTTGGCACATTCGGAGGTGGCAGGCATGTCGAGTTTTCCGGACATGTATGTACTGATGAAATATTCCTTGACTACGCCGTCGGTTATGATTTCCCGGTTCAGGCATGCCCTTCCGTCTTGCTCGAAAAGAATCGCTCCGCATTTGCCTTTTTCCCTAGGCATATCCATGATATTCAGTCCTTTGGCAAATATCTGCTTACCTAGAGAGTCCGTCAGGAATGAAGATTTCTGCTGTATCGCCCTTCCTCCGAGAGCATCCAGAATCGGCTGGAGCAGACGTCCGGAAATCCGGTTCGAAACCACCATCACATGACGGCCGCCATCAGCATTGACAGGACCTATCTGGCTGACAGCCTGCATCACGGCCTTATGGCCGCAGTCGGAGGCGCGGACTTTTTCGGGGCTGATGCTGTAGTCCCACCAGAAGCCGCTGTACTTGTCGCCGGCATTGTCCTCGACGGTCACTTGCGCGCAGACTTCGAATGAGGTTTCGGTATGGCGGCAATGTATGCCGTCAGAGTTCGTCAAATATGTGTCTGTCAACGTGTTATTGTATTCGACTTCTTCGGATACCACTTTCCAGTTCCTGTCCGGTGCTGCCTCACGGAACTCTGCAAACACGGATACATTTTTCGCCATGGCAAGTTTTTCGTCGGCCGTCACGGTGTCATATCCGTACCAGACAAGTCCCATTTCGTCGCCTCGTACGGCATCATTGGCTGTATCTTCCTTCGCCGGCAGTTTCCTGAACCGGTCGGGCGCGAGCATCCGCACGTTCTGCACGGCTTTCACCAGCAAGTCGCGTATGCTGCTCTCCTCCAGCCTGTTAGTGGAAAAAACGCCGTATCTCCCGTCGGCATATACCTTGAAGGTCAATGCCCTGTCGCCGGTCTGGCGGATGTTGTCGAGTTCCCCGTCCAGAAAGGCGTAGATTTCCGTTCTTGCCTTGTCCAATGTCACTTGAACCGCCGATGCGCCTGCCTCGACCGCGAGTACCACACTCCGGTCGGCAATCCTTGTTTCTTCCTCTGTTATAGCGTATTCCAGTTTATTCTCCATCTTGTTCTCCTCCTACCAGAAGATTGTTTACCAATACCGTCGGCATGCCGCATGAAACCGGTACCGACTGTCCTTTTCCGCAGGTCCAGGCGCTGTCGTCGATGACGCAATCGTTGCCTACGGCCATAATGTCTTTCAATGCCTGCGGACCGTTGCCAATGACATTGATATCCTTTATCGGGCGCGTGAGTCTGCCGTCTTCGATGAGGAAGCCGCTCTTCACGAAGAAGGTGAAATCCCCTTCCCCGATTTTCACTTGTCCATTGCTGAATTCATTGACATAGATGCCTTTACGTACTGAGGCGATGATGCCGTCAGGCTCGGCGTTGCCGCTTTCCATATAGGTGGCGCGCATGCGTGGGATCGGGCTGGAGCGGAACGTTTCGCGTCTTCCGTTGCCGGTCGGGGCGACGCTGTAGTACCTGGCGCTGATGCGGTCGTGGAGATACGAGGTCAGGATGCCGTCTTCGACCATTGTGGTCCTTTGTCCAGGCACGCCTTCGTCGTCGAAATTAAGCGATCCCCGGTTGCCGCGGATGGTCGCATCGTCCACGATATTGATGCCTTCCGGACAGACCCGCTTGCCCATCTTGTCGGAAAATATCGACTGGCCTTTCCTGTTGAAGTCGGCTTCAAATGCGTGTCCCATGGCTTCGTGCAGCAGGATTCCTGATGCTCCTGCTCCCATTACCACCTGCATCTGGCCACCTTTAGGGCGCACCGCTTCGAAGGCATTGTCCAGTCCGTCGGTGATTTTCCCGGCGAGTTCGGTTATCAATGCGTCGGTGAGCATTTCGGCGCCTTTCCGGAGGCTGCGCGATACGTTTTTCTGGATTTTGCGGCTTCCGTTGTCAGCCACGAGCATGGCTTGTACAGTGGTCATCGGGCGGGTTTCGTACTTCATCTCGCCGAAGGAGTTGTACATGAGGTAATCGCTTGTCTGACTGGACAATGCGCAGATTACGCTGGTGATGCGGCTGTCGCGGCTCTTGATGGCCTGTTCCAGTTTTCCGAGAAATCCGACTGCTACGGAAGGGCTTTCCTGCCGCCAGTCATTGATAATAGGATATCTGTCGGCTGCCGGGTTCGGCCGGCCGGGATAAAGTCTCCTGACCAGGCGGTCGCCGTTGTTTTTCTGCGCGGTGTATGTGGCGCCGATGCTGCGTGTGTCACGAGGTGTCACAGCCGTGCCTTGTGAGATGGCGGATGCGGCTATCGCTGCGCTTTCCATGTCTTTCCACGTGGTGCTTTCGGAGTAGGCATAACCTGTCTTTTCTCCGCAGAGTACCCGGATGCCGACGCCGTAGTCAATGTTCAGGCCGCCGGATGACACTTCGCCGTCTATCAGCTGGTGTGTCTGGTTCATGGTATTCTCGAAGTAGAGGTCGCAGTAGTCGCCTCCATGCGAGAGTGCCGTTTCCGTAAGTTTCTGAAGGTCAGCGTCTCCGACCTTGAATATGTCCAAATAGTATTGCTTGTCTGATATCATTTTTGTTTTTCTTCTATGACGTTGTTCGCTTCTTCGGCGAGTTCACGTATTTTCATATATGTTTCTTCGTCTTTGATGATAAGTCTGTTTTTCTGTCCTTCTGCGACGACGCGGAATGGTATCTGGGAGTTGTCGGCCAGTATCCACCTGTCAGCCATTGACTTATAGACATTGAAAAAATAATGCAGTCCTGCTGTATAGCGTCGGCGGATGACGGGTTCGGGGATGTTGTGCCCGCCTGCCGCGACTCTGGCGCGCACGCGTTCGACGGCGAGTTCGGGCGAGTTCAGCCAGAAGTAGAGAATCGTCACGGTGTAGCCTTGTTCGCGGGCGCGGTCAATCATGCGTTTGAGGCTTCTGGTGGCCAATGTGGTTTCGATGGCGAAGTCTTCGTGTCGTCTGAACAGGTAGTTCATTTTCAACAGCATGAGTTTGCCGGCTTGGATGGATGCCGCGTCCGGGCTGAACGGGGAGAGGCTCTTGGCGAATTCGTCGGAGTTCACGAATTGGCTGCATCCCAGCATTTCCGGCAGCAGCGCATAGGAGGCCGTGGTTTTCCCGGCTCCGTTACATCCCGATATGACGTATAGCTGTGGCATGGCAATTAATTTTACAGTGTCAGTGTTTCAGGCGCTTGTTTCAGACACCAGTTTTCAGGCGCTTGTCGCTGACAACATACGAAGATACGGAGAATTTCCGGTTCCGGCAATCGCGCGCGGGGGATTCTTGGTGGCGGGCGGGTGCTCGGGGGTGGCGTGAGTGTTAAAACGTTTTCTGCGCACGTCGTGATTGTTTTTCGGCATGTTGCGTAGAAAACGTTTTAGTGCGCACGAGGAATCTATGGTAGTTTTTTCGCCATTTGTAAAAATGTCGCAATTTAATATTGGAGATATAGATTTATATCCTATCTTTGTGAAAAAGTAAGATTATGCCGGAATTGTGGCGAATTTATGGAATGCGATTTTTCTTTTATTCCCGTGAACATGAACCAATGCATGTACACGTAAAAAGTGCCGATGGAATTGCAAAATTCAATGTCTCTGAAAAAGGAGTGGAACTCGTATCGAATTCAGGGATGAAGTTAAAGGATATTAACCTGGCATTGGAAGAAATCATACGGCGAAAAGAAATCGTAATTACGGAATGGGAAATCAGATTTGGAAAATAAGGAGATAATATGCGTATAGAAAAGATATGGTTCGATGGAGACAGAATTTATGCCTTGTTCGATGATGGCAGGACATTGTGGCAATCATTGCTATATTACCGGAATCTGATGAATGCAGAAAACAGGGACGACTATGTGATTGAAGATGACGGAGTTCATTGGTATGGACTGGATGAAGATATTTCTAATGAGAGTTTCGAATATGAGGATCCGGAGCCTAAAGGATTGTCTAAAATTCTTCTTTCGCATCCGGAATTGAATCTGTCCGCTATTGCTAGACGAATGGGATTGCAACAGAGCCTGCTGGCGGCATATTCAAGCGGAATGAAGCGCCCGTCTAAAGCAAGGGAGCACCAAATAATATCAGAATTTCACAAAATAGGGACGGAATTGCTATCCATAGGTTCGAATTCACTTCCGGCTGCCGGATTCGGAAAACTTGGTGAAGTGGAGATAAATAACGATGCTGCAGAGAATATCGTTTCAGGATATAGCAGGCATTCAATCGAAGAGCGAAGCAGTTATTCTACTGGCGGGGCCCTCCGTGATGAAGGTATTGCCAGCGAGAATTCGATTCCGCAAAGGAGCAGCAAGTCACTTCCGGATTTATTACGAGAATCACTACAACGAAAGGGAATGTCACAAAAAGAATTGGCGAAGCAATTATCGGTAAGTCCATCCCGTGTCAATGCCTATATTACCGGGAGGTCTATCCCTACGCTGAAGATGGCGGCAAAAATATGTCATGCATTGTCGATTTCTGCAGCCGAGATTTTGGGAACACAAGAAGAGTCATGACCGGACGCTGGAGAGCGGTGGCAAGGAATTGGTGGACTTTGGCGGGACACTGGTGAGCGCGGGCGGGGCGCGGCCACGGTGGGTTTCGTAAGTCATTGATAATCAGATGGAGTTTTAGCATGGGCGTGGAAACGTGGACTTTTTTTGACTGCGTTTCCACGGTGCGTTTTATAACTGATTGATAATCAATGTTTCCAAAAACAGGGCATGGCTGCGTCCCGACCACTTTTACGGGTGCGACAAGGGACGCCCGGGCGGTGGCGGGGCCCTGGAGGTTCGCTTCGCTCATCCCGTCAGGCTGTCGCCTGACACCCATTCACAAGGTCATGGGCGACCATGCCTCCAGGGCCCCGCCACCGCCCGGGCTTGTCTTGCGAATGGAATTCTGGGGTTGGTGTGAGGAACAGAACGTCATGTTCAGCGTGGTCTGGCGTGATCATTAAAACGTTTTCTGCGCACGTCGTGGTTGTTTTGCGGCTTGTCGTGAGTAGAAAACGTTTTAGTGCGCACGGGAGGGTCAGGGAAAACAGGGAAACCGGAGAGAAAACAGAGTAAAGAGAGAAAACAGAGATGAGGGACGAATGCAGAGGCAACAAGAAAAACGTGGCGATGGAAGCATTCTGGCGTGAGCGTTAAAACGTTTTCTGCGCACGTCGTGGTTGTTTTTGAACTGCACCCCAAAAGTTGGACACAAAACCAACTATTATGAGAGAGTCTA
>OWJC01000408.1_pt1 | contig 23690 bp, 18 predicted proteins | sample 1732731 | NCBI WGS metagenome assembly OWJC01 (sample SAMN05065747, study PRJEB22554) | human gut metagenome | biome: ENVO:2100002; feature: ENVO:00000062; material: ENVO:00002003 | host: Homo sapiens | place: USA
CGCTTTGGAAGTCAAAGCCGTCATTCCCGCATTTCCAGACCATCCTGCGCCAAAGACTCTCGTATGCCGTGAGAAGGAAGAGGGCAGCTTTGTTCCGGTCGGACAAGCGCCAGCAGCGCTCTCGCCAGTGTGTCCATCTTCGCCGGTGGGCATCTGACAGGAAGAATTGAGGTTTCCGTTCTCTGAATTGCTGATGCATCCGTTTTCGGAGCTGTGCCCCCATAGAGAGTGCGAAGCAGTCCCGCACAAACTCATTCAGCTTCAGTACACCTGCTTCGATTCGTTCCTCCAGACAGGTGCATTCATACAGGCGGCACGAATGCTTGCGGTCATAGTTCTGGCAGTATTTGCACGCCACATCTTTGGGCGTGTAATGAAATGGGCTGCGGTATATCCCACCGCCTCGGGGCTTTTGTCCAGGCTGAGACATCATCAACTGCTCCATCGCCTGCAGCGGCGTGTCTCGCATGAAATAGCGCGGCATAAGTGAACTCCTCTCTGAAATGAAAAAATGGCCGGAATCTTATTGCTAAGACTCCGGCCCACAAAATATTAACGCTGCAACCAGCGCCCTTTTTGAAATGAAAAAGGGCGCCGCTTTCTCAGTCCGTCAGGACCAACAAAACGACGCCCAAATATTTGTGATTCTTTTTCTGCGATGATGCCGCTTTTTTCGAGAGAAAAGTCCTCTCTAAAAGGGCGCTGGAGGTTGGAAACTGTCCAAGGCATGAGATCCTCCAGTTCAAATCCGATCAGTTGCTCTGAAAACTCCATAAGAATCTATGGTTCAAAAGAAGAAATCCGGGCCCGAAAAAGCCCGGAAACGGTTCGGTTTTCGTTGATAAGGCAGTAAATCAAATTATCACTGCAGCTGAATCGGCAATGCGAGAAAAACTGAGTTGCAAAGCCACGGACTGAAAACGAAATGTTAAAAGGACTTAGCTGTCAGGCGTAGCAATGGCAAGGAAAATCACCGAGATCAGTCTATCACAGACTTTTCTCGGTGATTTTCTTATATCCGTACATTCGATTTACGCTAATTCTCCTGCTACAATAATTGCAGAAAATCAAAGGAGGAACAGCGTATCTACAACCCCGTAGAGGAGCAGCAAATCATTCCGAATATGCAGGAGCCGATCATATCCGAAGAGCTGTTTGACCGTGTGCAGGAGCTTCGCAGCCATAAACGCAGAAACACAAAACCGGACGGGCGAGCTTGTTTGCGGGCCTGTTGTTTTGCCCCGACTGCGGAGCTAAGCTGCACTTCTGCGCCGCCAAGAGTTTGAAACCCAATCAGGAATTTTACCGCTGCGCCAACTACAATTCCGGACGAGGGACTTGCAATATTCACTATATCCGAAATGTGGTGCTGGAGCAGATCGTGGCGGAAGCGGTGGGTAGTCTTGCAGACTTTGTGCGGTGCTATGAGCCGATTTTCCTGTATCTGCTGGCAAAAAACAATACCGCTGCACGACAGTCCGAGGTGCAGAAGCTGAAGCAGGTCATTACCACCAGTGAACGGCGCATCCAAGCTATCGACAAAGCCATTGAAGGGTTGTTTGAAGCGAATATCTCCGGAAAAATCACCGATGAGCGTTTTGCAAAAATGACCGCCAACTACGAAAAAGAGCAGAAGGAACTGCTGAAGCTCGTAGCTGACGGCAAGAAAAAGCTGTTGGATGCGGAGCAAACCAAGGTGGATTTGAGGCTGCTGATGAAAGCACTGCGGGACTATACGGACATTCGACAGCTTACGCCGGAGATCGTTAATGCGCTGATCCGGTGCATCGCAGAACACGGTGCAGCCCCTTTTCAGAGACTGCACCGTATCCTATATAATTACTTCGTTATGCGTCTCTCCCAACTGCCGGAGCGCCTTTTTTCGTTGGAACAGGCCGATTTAGTCCTCTTTGCTCTTGCGCTTGGTGACAAGCAGCACCACCAGAGCGATGATGCCCAGGCCAGCCACAGCCAGCACCACCCACAGGGCGGTCATGTTGCTGCTGTCGCCGGTGGCGGGGGTATCGGGTGTGGTGGGCTTCTCCGGCTGCTCGGGCTTGCCGGGCTCCACGGGAGTGGTAGGCTCCTCAGCGCCGCAGCGGCTGCACTTGCCATCCTTGTAGTCGTGGCCCAGAGCTGGAATCCTCTCGCCCTGCTTCACGACAGTCTGGCAGACCTTGCAGACCTCGTCGCCGGTGTAGCCGTCCTCGGTGCAGGTGGCATCCTTGGCACCCACCAGCTCCGTGTCGTGACCGGTGGCGGGGATGACCTCTGTCTTGGTATCGGTGTACTCCTTGCCCTCAAAGGTGACCTTGGCGGTGTAGGTGCGGGTGCCGCCAACCTCGCAGCTGCCCTCCGTAACCTCGCTGGTCACAGTGGCATCGACCTTCTCCACATGGGAAGCATCATTAGCGCAGGTGAAGGTGGCAGAAGCGGTGAAATCATCGTTCCACTTCCACACCGGGGTGCCATAGGCATGACCGGTGGCAGGGATGGCCAGATCCTTCAGAGCGACCTCGGTGGTGCCCTCGGCATCGCTGAACAGCTTGCCGCAGACGGAGCAGATCCAGTGGGCCTTCACACCGGCGGTCTCGCAGGTGGCAGGCACTGCCTCCACGGCGGTCAGGGTGTGGCCCTTGGCGGGGATAGGCTCCGTCTTGGTGTCGGTGTAGTCCTTGCCCTCAAAGGTGACCTTAGCGGTATAGGTACGCAGGCCCTCCTTATCACAGGTGGGCTCGGTGGTCACTTCGTCGGTGACGGTGGCAGGCACCGTCTGGGTATGGCCGTCGTCATCCGTGCAGGTAAAGACGGCGGAGGCGGTGAAATCATCGTTCCAGGTCCAGGTGGGCTCGCCATAGTTATGGTGCTCCTCCACGGTGATGGTCACGCTGGTGGTGGGGATCTCCCACTCCACGCCGGCCTTGCCGTCCTTATCCTGATACTGCTGCCACTTGGCGGTCTGATTCTTCAGATTTTCGGGCAGGTTCTCCAGCTTGTCCTTCACCAGCTGCTCCAGGTTGATGCCGATGGTGATCTCGGTGTCATCCGTGGTCAGGGGATCCGTGGTGTACTTGAGGTAGTCGGACACGTCCTTGGTGGCACCGTTGGCATAATGGGCGGTGACCTTCAAGCCCTTGGCATCAAAGGTATCGTCCTTGCTGTAGGTGGTGCGGTCCGGTTGCTGGGTGACCTCCAGCTCCGTGATACGGCTGCTCAGCCGCATCAGCTGGGCGGAGTCGTTCTTGAAGTAGATGTTGCCCTCTTCGTCCACAACGGGGCTGCAAATGGCGTACTGCGCCTGCGCACCGTCAGGGGTAAAGAGCACATAGGCCGTCTCGATGGTGTGCTCCTCGCCGTTTTTACTGTAGGTCTCCATGGTGGTGTAGCTGTGATCCACCTCCGTCATGCCGGGCATATCCCGGATGACCCGCAGCTTACCGGGGGTGAAGTTATCGAAGAAATAGACGTAGTTATAGCCGTCCTTGTTCTGATAGGCCGTGGTCAGCAGGCCGCTGGTCTGAGGATAGCCCATGGTGGGTACAGAGTAGGCGATGGAGAAGGAAGTCAGGTCTATCACCGTGATATTGTGGCCGGAATAGGCCTTGAACTGGCCGTCACCGGACACACCGATGTAAGCACGCCCGTTGGCGATCACGGGGGTGGAGGTACTCATGGGAGGCGCAGAGGCACTGTCGGCGCCATTATCCAGATGCAGTCGACGCAGAGAGCCCTTGGTAAAAGTGCCGTCGGCGTTGACCTTCACCTGATACAGGTCGCCGCCCTTGGAGGTGAAGTAATAGGCCTCGGTCTCCTCATCGTAGCAGACGCTGCTGCGGAGGTCGCCCACGTTGGTGGCCTGCAGGCTGTCAATGAGCTTGCCGGTCTTGGGGTTCAGGGACAGGATAGAACCACGGCCCGTGACATACCCATCCGCACCGTCATCGGTGGTCACCAGCACGAAGTCGCTGTTGACGTAAGCACCGGCCCAATAGAAGCCGTTGTGGGTATAGGTCCAGGTGGGGAGCTTGGCCTCGGTGGCCTTGGTGGCATCCTCATCGGTGACAGAGAGGCAGGCGAAGTTGGCCTGCTTGGTCTCGCTGTTCCAGAAGCCCGTGTAGATATAGCCGTCTGCATAGGCGATGGGGCAGTTGGGCTGGCCGCCCAACGCATCCCGATAGACCCAAAGGGACTCCAGCGTCTCGGCATTGAAGGCCTGCACCCGGCCATTGGCAAGACCGATAAAGATCATGCCCTCGGCGTAGGTGGCGGAGTTGATGGCAAAGGAGGAGCCGCCTACCATGGTGCCGGTCTTGAGGATCAGGCCGGTCTCCTTATCCACCTTCATGACGGTGGTACCGGAATAGGTATAGAGGTAGCCGCCCACGATGATGGGGCTGCCCACAGCGCTGCCGCTGTAGCCCTCGCCCAGCTTGTTGGCCCACACCAGAACGGTGTCCTCAGCGGTGATGGGGGTGCGCACATCCACCACGCCGTTGTTTTCATCGTTCTTGCGGAACAGGGGCCAGTCGGTGGGCAGCTCGATATCCTTCAGGGTGCTGTCGGGGGCCTTCTCCAGCTTGATCTGGACGGTCTTGTTGGCCTCGCCGGCGGTGAAGGTCTTTTTCTGGCCCACATAGCCGTAGCGGGTCACCACTGCGGTGTAGCTGCTGCCGCTGTCGAGGGTATAGGTACCTTTGTCACCCGGCAGGATGCGGTCGCCGTTGACGTCGCTGGTAAGGAACACCGTGGCATCACCGGGGGTCGTGGTGATGGTAGTCTCGATGGGAGCCTGCTTATTGACCTTGATGGTGTAGGTCCCGGCGATGCTGCCGGTCTCCTTGTGGGAGACGGTAACCGTGATGGTCTCCGCCGCCGCAGAACCCGCCTTCAGGGGGACCTCCACGGTCTGGCGGTCAGAAGGCCTGTGGTCCTTATCATAGGTGATGCTCCGGCTCCAGTCGCCGCAGGCCACAGTCACTGTCATATCTGCATCCATCCGGTAGGAGGCCAGGGGCCGCAGGGTCAGGCGCAGCTCAGAGGTTTTTTCGCTGACATCGGCGGTGTAGTCATACACCAGCTTGGTAAAGGTGGCCTTGGTGGTGTCGCCGCCCTGATTCAGGGGAACCACAACGTCGTTCTGGTCCTTGGCGGACAGGGAATCCAGCGTCATGGTGCGGTTGACATGGATGAAGTAGTCCTGATACAGGGTAGCGCCGTTGACCGTCTTGGACTGGGCTACCTTCAGGCGGGCAGTGTTGCCATAGCCGCCCACGGCCATGAACTGCGGCGGTGAATAGAAGCGTGTGTCGGCAGTAGTCACCGCTTTCTCGTAGCTGTTCGCAGAGAAATTGGTGTTTGGATGGCCGTAGTAGTATATCGTAGTCTGATAAGTGCTATCCGCTCTGACACGCTGGAGCTGGAAGGTGGAAGAGTTGGATTCCACCGTAAAGGTGTACTCATGGGTACCCTCCGTAAATGTCGGGGACATATCACACAACGGTGCATTGTTGCCGGTTCTGGCGCTCAGACCCGTCAGCCAATCATCGGTGACAGGGGTGGGTACCGTCAGCGTCATACCGGGCTGCGCCGGGAAAGCATGCTCGGCATGGTAATACACATCCTTGGTGGCCAGATAGGTATACCCGCAGCCCAGCGTCAGCATATAGGTGTCCGCCGTGCCGGTGGAGGAGGTGGGGGCGATGTAGTCGCCGGTCTGACTGTACACCTTTACATCCAGCCCCTCATCGTGGTTCAGGATCACCGGGACGGAGGCCCGCTTCTGCACCTTCACCGTATAGGTGACGCTCTGGCCGTTGGCCGTCAGCACCACGGGGATCAGGTATTTCTTGCCGGAATCCTGCTCGCAGTCCGCCAGGTTCACCGTCGCGGGGGAACCACTCTGGGTGGATTTCCCGGCCACGGTGATGGCAGCGCCGCTGCACAGAGCCGTGGGGGTGATCTTCACCTGATCCTGCGACGTGACCACGTTGTAGGTATCGGTGGCCCTATCATAGGTCGGATTCAGGGTCAGGCCGGACACGGAGTCCGCAGCCGCCAGACCGCTGAGGCTGGGAGTGCGGATCAGGTGGAGCGTGTAGGTCTGATACTGCTCATAGGTGCCGCCCTTCAGACGGGCCTCACACACTACGTCCGCATTTTTCAGGCTGTTGGGCTCGACACTATCCGTCAGGGCAGTTGCCTTGCTCTTCCAGCTGCGGGCCTTGTTGCCGTTGGGGTCGCCAGCTTTGTAGATACGGATGTTGCTGGTATCTACACCGTCACCCGGCTCAAAATAGGGATAGAGCGAGTTGTACGCATGGTCCGGAATCAGGTAGGTACCCTCGGCGGCGGTAACGTCCTGCTTGGGCATCTCGCCGTAGGTTTTCCAGAAATTGTCGATACCAATGCCTACGGACTTGATCCACTGGCCGGCAGGCAGCTCGGCGGTGAGGGTGGTACCCTCCTTCACCTCCAGCGTGCCACGGACATGGCGGAACTCGCCGTCGGACAGGTCAAAGGTGTAGGTGGCGGGGATCAGGTCCACGGTGTTGGTGTTCTTCACCGTGACAACGGTGCCGAACTCACTGGTGAACACCGCCTCGCCGGGGGTGATGGCCTCGCCGCCCATGGTGGCGCTGATGGTCAGCGGCGTGGTCTTGCCCTCCAGGAACTTGGCGTGCTTGTCGATGGCGCTGAACAGCGCATCGTTCAGGGGCTTGGCCGTGGTGTCCGTGGCAGCATAGAAGCCCTTCACGGCGGCATCATAGGCCTCCTGAGCGGCCTTGTAATCCTTCAGGCCGTTGGTAGCGGTGTTGTAGACCGCCATGTTGGCCGCCAGCTGCTGGAGGTTTGCTCCATAGATCTGGCCCGAGTTGGTGGTGAACCAGATTGCCGTCAGGCCATCCGCCGACTGATCCAGCTTGTATCCATCCTCGTCGTAATGGATGCTGAAGTTGTCGGTGGTGCCATCGATAGCGGTAATGTATCCGTTGTCGATGCCGCTGAAGGTGTGGCTGCTGTTTTTCAGCACATCCTTCACTGTGTCGCCGGAGTGATAGGTGACATACTCCGGTTCGATGAGGAAGCCGTCCTGCGTCACCGCCATCAGTGCGATCTGCTGGGTGTCCGCCGCCAGCGCCGCCGAAGGCAGCAGCGACAGCAGCATCAGGACCGTCAGCAGAACCGACAGAAGGCGGTTTCCGAGATGTGTCTTCTCTTTCATCTTTCATACTCCTTTCTGTTCTTTTATGATTCAAATCACCTGACAGGTGAGGAATCTCTGTTTCCAGCGTCTGGCCGCCGGGACACGCTCCCGCCACAGACGCTCCGTCCCCTCCAGCAGCTTCTGCGCCTGTTGGCGTTGGGGCTCCTCTATGGGGTGGTCACTGAACCAGACCTCCTGCTCCAGCGCCGTCAGCTGCCGGGCCGTCTCGTCGCCCAGCAGGGCCGTCAGGGCCTTCTGCCGCTGGGGGGATGCCTCGCTCCACGCTCCCGGCTGCAAGGCCGTCAGCTGCCGGTGCAGGGCGCTGAGCATAGCCTGACAGGCCGCGCGGCCGTCGGGATCCTCAAAGCGCCTGCGCTGCCGCTTCAGCCTTCGCCGCAGCAGCACCGTCCGCAGCGCCATGGCTGCCAGACACGCCAGCACCAGTGCCGCCAAGGCCAGCAGCACGCTCTGGATAAAGATCCGCTGGCTGTGGTCGTCCTGGGGCTCCTGAGAGATGTCGGTCTGGTTCTGTTGGGGCGTTTGATCCTGCCCCGTGTAGGTCGTGCCGTTCTCGTTTTCCGCCGGGTCGCCGTCCTCCGGCAGTTGGTAGCCGATGTTCTCCTCATAGCCGGGGGCGGTGTCGAAGGGGATCCAGCCCACGCCGTCCAGATAGTACTCCGCCCAGGCATGGGCGGCCCGCTGGGTCAGGGTCAGCTGCGCCCCGTCCGACAGGGCCTCTGCCTGCTGCCGGGTCACCACATAGCCCTCCACATACCGGGCCGGGATGCCGCAGCAGCGCAGCAGCAGCGTCGTCAGCGTGGCATAGTGGACACTGTACCCCTGTCGGGCGCCGGTCAGCAGCCACGCCGCCACGTCGCCGGTGGCCGGGGTGACCGTCCCCTCCCGGAGGGTCAGGTTGGCCGCCAGAAAGCGACTGATCTCCGTCTTGGCCTGAGTGGTGTTCCAGCCCTGACCGGGGGTGAACTGCGCCGTCAGGGCGTCGTAGGTGTCCTGCGGCACCGTGAGATAGTGGTCATAGACCCACTGGCGATAGACGCTCTCCCCCGTCCGGTAGTCGCTGTCCGTCTCCGCCTGCGCCAGCTGCTGCTGGAGCAGGTAGCTCTCCTCCACTGGGTACAGCGCCGCCTCATAGCTGCGCTGGGTGGGGTCGGTCATGCCCTCGCCGGTGAGGTCACGGGCATCCAGCGCGCTCTCCAGCCCGTCGCCCCCGCCATAGGGGGTATAGGCCACGGAGCGGCAGGCGCCCAGCACCTGAATGGTCACATGGTTCTCGCTCTCGGCCTCACCGTTGGCCTTTGCCAGCTGCTGGGCCGGGAAGAAATAGCCGCTTTGCAGGCTATACAGCGTCGGGGCCTCCTCCGTCAAGCGCCGGGCCGCCAGCTGCTGCCAGCCGGTTCCGGTGTACTCCCCCGCCACATAGCCCCGCAGATACAGGGGCGTCCAGTGATCCATGGTCAGCCGCAGCGCCGGCTCCTGTCCGGGGGAAAAGGCTCCGGAGCCGGAGATGTCTCCCTCCGGCAGGGGATCGGCGGCATCCTCATAGCGCCAGCGGTGCAGGGCCTTGCCCAGCCGCCGCCCCAGCGCCGTGGGGGATGCGCCGCCGGAGAGGCCCTCCGGCAGCAGTCCGATCAGCAGCACCAGCGCCAGCGCTCCCGCCGTGACAGCCTTGGCCCTGCGGCCTATGGCACTGCCCTGCACAAAGCACAGCAGCACCCCCAGCAGGAAGCAGGTAAACCACCAGCCTCCCGGCACAAGGCCCGCCAGACGCAGTGCCAGCAGTCCTGCTGCGCAGACGGCCGCCGGCCATATCCGCCAGCGCTGTCGCAGCACAAGACCCGCAGCAAGGCCCGTTACAGCCCCCACAGGCAGCAGCATCCACCAGACGCTGCCCGCCCCCACATAGGGCGGCGTGTACCGTCCGGTCTGCTGAAAGCGCCACTGACCCCACAAGTCTCCCAGCCCCGCCAAAGCAGCGCTGATGTGGCTCCGCAGCAGTATGCCCGCCGCCAACAGCACCAGCAGCGCTCCGCAGAGGGCAGCCCGCTGCCATTTCCGATCCCACCGCAGCAGCAGTCCCGCCGCAAGGCCCAGCGCCGCCAGAGCACCCAGCGCCAGCAGGCCCGGCACCGATTCCGGGCGCAGGCATTGCCACAGCAGGCCCCATATGCCTGCCAGCAGCAGCACGCCCGCCGCCGCATCCGTGGGGCGCAGAGGCCTGAATGGGGCCGGCGTCGTATCAAATTGGAATGAAACAGTCTGTTTTTTCACCAAAAGCTCCTAATTCCACATCCATTTTCCCAGTATTTCCTGCATATCCTCCGGGGTGAAGCGGCACACGCCCTCCCCGGCGCAGGGCTCATCGCTGCACAGCAGCACGACGGCATCCTCCGGCAGCTGCCCGTCCGCCGGAAGCTGGGTACAGCAGTACAGCAGCTTCCCCTCCGGACGCAGCTCCGGCGGCTGCGGCTCCTCCTGTGCCTTGCTTTTCAGCAGCGCCGTCACCGCTTCGGGCAGCTGCTCCTCCCCGGTGATCTCCCGGACAGAGGTGGTCTCCCCACTCCACATGAGTCGAAAGGGCTGATCCACATAGGCCTGACACAGCGACACCGCCGCCTCCATCAGGCCGTCCGCCAGACGGGGCGGGGCCGTGCGGCGCTCCACATAGATGGTCAATCGGTGATCCACTGGCTTGGCCGCATCCCGCACCATGTAGCGTCCTGCCTTGGCGGAAAGCTTCCAGTGGATCTGACGCAGACTGTCGCCGGGGACATATTCCCGGATCTGAAAGATCTCCGTAGGATCGCTGCCCCGGACGTCCGGGGCGTACTCCTCGCAGTCCGTCTGGCGGCTCACGGCCGACACCGGGTCTGCCTCGATGGGGAAGGTATCCGGCATGACGCAGATGCGTCCCTGCACCGTGCAAGGGATCCTCACCGGCAGCACGCCCAGCAGATCCCACAGCACCAGCTCCACCGCCTGCATCACCAGACAGCCGCAGCAGGCACTCTGCACCTGCCACGCTCCCCGGCCCTGATGCAGGGTCAGTTTCTCCCGGTGCGTCTCTCCGGTAACGGTGTTCTCCACCGATACCGTGAGCCTGCCCCGGCCGAAGGGGACACCCTGCCGCACCTCCGCCGTCACGGAAAAGGGCTTACCCTTCTCCGCCGTCACGGGGCAGGTGAGCCGTACCTGCGACCGCTTCCTTGTCAGCAGCAGTGCAAGCCAGCCCGCCAGCGGCGCCATCAGCCAGCACAGGGCCAGCCACGGGGCAGGCGCCCAAGGCATCACCAGCCAGCACAGCACCAGTCCGGCCTCCGTCAAAAGCCACAGCAACGTGCTCATGCCCGCCGCTCCGACAGCACCGGCGGCTGGGTCTGCGCCAGCACCTCCGCCACGATGGCCTCCGGTGTGTACTCGTTGAGGCGGGCCTTGGAGGAAAGCATCAGACGATGGGCAAACACATATTCCGCCATCTGCGTCACGTCCTCCGGCACCACAAAATCCCGTCCCTCTGCGAAGGCTCTTGCCTTGCCCGTGCGGCACAGGGCCAGAGCGCCACGGGGGCTGATACCCAGCTTCAGCAGCGGATGGGTGCGTGTCACCTCCGCCAGCCGAGCGATGTAATCATAGATCTGGTCGTCCACATGGACCTGACGCACCCTGGCAATGGCGGCGATCAGCTCCTCCCGGCGCATCACCGGCTCCACCTGCTCCAGAGGCTCCTGCTGGCTGCGCTCCCTCAGGATGCGCACCTGACTGCCCACATCGGGATAGCCCATGCTCAGCTTCATGAGGAAGCGATCCAGCTGGGAGTTGGGCAGATTCTGTGTACCGGCAGAGCCGATGGGGTTCTGAGTGGCCAGCACCACAAAGGGGGCCGGCAGATCGTGGGTCACGCCGTCTACGGTGACATGGCCCTCCTCCATGGCCTCCAACAGCGCCGACTGGGTTTTGCTGGAGGTACGGTTGATCTCGTCTGCCAGCAGCAGATTGGTCATCACCGCACCGGGCTGATACACCATCCGCCCCTGCTCCGGCAGGGAAAAGCCGATGATATCCGAGGGCATGGTGTCCGGTGTGAACTGCACACGCTTGGTTTCCAGCCCCAGCGCCTTGGAAAAGGCCAGCGCCATGGTGGTCTTACCCACCCCCGGCACGTCCTCCAGCAGCACATGGCCCTGGGCCAGAATGGAGATCCAAACCTTCTCCACCACATCGTCCTTGCCGACGATGACCTTCCGCACTTCCCGCAGAATTTTCTCCGTTACTTCGTACATATTTTCCTCCGCTTGCTCCAAATCACGATGCCTGCGGCCACCACTACCACGGCGGCGCCTGCGGCGATCCATACTACGGTGCCGGAACCGGAGGTGTTCACCTCCGCCGCAACCCGCAGCTCATATGCCTGCGCCGGATCCTCCGGCGTGATCTCCAGGGAAAGCTCCTGCATCCGCTCCAGCACCGCCCCGGCAGCGAACACATAGCTGCGCTCGGCGGCGGGGATGGCCAGATACCGGGTATACAGAGTCTGCACCTCCTCCGGCGTAGCCATCGCCACATCCGTCAGTGCCTCGTTCAGGGCCGTCACCTGCATCTTTACATCCTCCGGCATCTCCTCCCGGAAGTCATACAGGCTCCGGCGGGCGGCGGACAGCCGCTCCATGGCCTCCTGCGCCAGAAGGGCCTGCTCCGTGGCCATGACATCGGAGCCGTCCGTCAGAATATGGCGGAAGGTGCCGTCGTCCAGCCGGTAGCGCATCAGCCCGTCCACGGCGCTGATGCCGTTTTTCACGAACCGGGCGTCCGTGGCCGGGTCCACTCCCAAGCTGCACAGGGCGATGATGACCTGCGCCGTGCTCTCCAGATTGGCGGCGTCCCAGCTGATGAAATCGCCCTCCGCCGTCTGCTGGTCAGACAGCCACGCCAGTGCCCGGCGCACCACCTCCCGGATGGTCACAGACTCCCCGGAGGTTCCGATATACGTCACTGTGCTGTTCTGATAGGGCGCCAGCGCCTGCAGGGTCATGGCTGTCAGATCCACGTCCGAGTTCCCTACCGTCAGGCCGAAGCCGCCCTCCGACTCCTGCGCTGCCACCAGTGCCTGCAAAATAGTGGCTCTGGTGTAGACGGCATCCTCCGGCACGGCGAAGCGGGCGCTGTCCAGAGCGATCAGGCCGAAGATCCAGCCGTTGAGTCCCTGTGTTCCCAGAGATTTGGCGGCGGTGAATTGATATACACCGTCGGCCAGCAGGTTCACCGACCGACCGTTCTTGTCCCGGCCGAAGGCGGTGGGGTCCGCTCCCAGCGCCAGCGCCGTCAGGGCGGTGCGCTGCCACTCCGTGGCTCGCAAGCGGTCCAAGCCCCCCTGCTCCCGGTACATCCGGGTCACATAGCGCTCCAGTGCCTTGCGGTAAGCGGAGGTATCCCCCTCCGTACCGGCCCGGCTCACGGCGATGGCCACCCAGTCGCTGACGGAGTCTCCCGCCGTCAGCTTGTCGCTTTGCAGCAGTGTCTCCGCCGTGCAGCCCTGCGCCGCCGCCAGCGCATCCAGCGTCTCCTGCCCATAGGCGGGAATCACTAGCACCAGTGTCAGCAGCAGCGTCAGCAGGCGGCAGCAGCCCTTTCTCATTCTATCGTTCACATCTCGCTCCTGTCATAGCGTAGTCCGGCAGTCTGCGCCGCCGGGGAATCCACCCGGCATTGACCGCCGGGATCGGCTCCCGCTTCTGCTCCCCGCAGCGGGAGCAGGTGTATTCGATATAGCCCGGTGTTCCGTCCTCTCCCGGCTCCGTGCGTCCCGTCTCCACGAAATCATGCCCCAGAGGCGGCACCTCCTGCTGATCCTTCCGATCGCCGCAGACGGTGCAGACGGTGCTGATCTCGCCTGGATGAGTGCAGTCCGGCGCCACTGTCTGTGTCGGCTCACCCCAGACGTGCTCCTCAATGTAGGTGCCGTTGAGCCACTTACCGCAATAGCTGGGCAGCAGACCGTAGCTGCCGCCGGTGGAACTGTATCCGCCGATGTCCTTGCCGTAGGCCAGCGTGAAGCGCAGATACAGGGTATCGCCGTCGGTGAGGTAATAGCCGGACAGACCCTTACCGGCATAGGTATTGCCGCCCACAGAGTACATCCAGCCGGAGCCCTGAGTATAGTCGAACTCGCCCAGACTGTTGTTATCCGTCTGGCCCGTCAGGGTCAGGCCGTCCTGCAGGATCTTGCTCCACAGGTTCTCCGGGATGGCGGGATAGTCCATCATGCCGCCCCGGCTGATGCGCCGCAGATAGAAGCCCACGTCCATGGAGCCGGAGTATTCGTACTCGTAGCCCCACTCCTCCAGCGCCTCGATAACGGCATAGGAGGCCGGGGTATTCTGGCGAATTTTGTAGGTATACGGCTCCTCCATCACATCCAGTCCCACGGTGGTGGCGTCGATGACGATATAGGCCGTGCCGATGACGTCGCCGGTATCCACGAAGCGGTAGAGAATGCGATAGGACACGAAGGCGGAGTTGCCCTCCCCGTCCCAGGCCCGGATGGTAATGGTGTGCTCCACCGTATCGCCTACGATGGGGTCCGGGAAGTAGAGCTGATACTCGTACACCGGGCCGCCGGTGGGGCCTGTGATGCGCTTTCCGTCCATCTGCACCTCGATCTGGCTGGCGTAGAGGGGAGAGCCTGTGTAGGCCGTGGCCTTCACCGTCAGGGTGAAGTTGCGGTTGCTGGTCTCCGTCACGCCGTCCAGATTGGTGACGATGGTGGGGGGATGCTCACCGATGGTGGGATGATCTTCATCGGCCTTCTGTGCTACATACCGGATGGAGAAGCGAACCTCCTCCACCGTGGTGTTCCCCTTCTTGCGGTAGAGGGTAATGTGGTTGGTCTCATTCCGCACTATTCGAGCGGTGTAGTTCTTGCCGTCGGCGCTGGTGAGATACCGGCCGTTCATGGGGGTATCGCTGTTTTGCAGCTTCACCTTCAGCGTCTCGCCGTTGGGGTTGATGAGATAGGCGTAAAAGGGCAGCGTGTCATCTGTCAGCTGGTTATAGGTGATCTCACAGTTGCTGAGATCCGTGATGATGCGGGTGCTGGTATCATCGGAGGGACCGGGCTCCGGGTCCACCGGGCCGGGGCCGTCGTTATCGCCCTTGCCGGGATTATCGCCGGGCTGCGGATTATCGCTGGGCTGCTCCGGCTGCTCCGGATTGTCTGTGGGATTCTCCGGCTGCTCCGGGGCATCGGGTTCCTCCTGGGGCGGCTCCTCGTCCGGCTGCTCCGGAGTCTCCGGCTCTTCCGGTTCCTCCGGCGGCTTTTCATCCTCCGGATCCTCCGGCTGCTCCGGAGCATTGGGCTTCTCCTGCTGGGAGGTACCTCCCTGTCCCTCGGTGCGGATAGTCTGGGCCGGGGGCTGGGGCAGCGGCTCCGGCTCCTGCGTGGAAAGGCCCATCCCGGACAGCGCCAGCAGCACCACCAAGGCCGCCGCCAGCACCAGCGCTCCGCCCCGCCATAGATAGGGTCGAATCTTCTTCATATACTCCTCATTCTCCGTGCCGCCGCTCCCGCAGTGTACGGGAGCAGGCGCAAAAAAAATATGGGGTCATCCTGCGTGGCAGAATAACACCATAACCATTCCTGGGATCATTCTAACGGCAACAGTAGGTCTCCCGGCTCGCATCTCAAGCGGCGATCTCCCCTGCCTTCTCAGAAGCACGCTTCCAATGGCTGACTTTCGTCGGCGGGATAGACACCTCGATGCACACGGTGTTGGTCAACGTGGGGCTCGTCCCCGTTCCCTTGTTCAGCTTTGCGCCTGACCCCACGGGCCTTTGCAGCGCATTGCCACTGTCCGTATCTATCGGGAAATATTATATTCTATCCCATGTGGAAATGCAAGGAAAATGCGGAGGGCCGTCGAAAGATTTTCTTGGCTTATGTACGAAATCGCACTAAAATATGCTTGTCCGGTTTCGGACATTATTGCGGAGGACTTTCTTTTCATGCGTATTCAACTATCCGAGCACTTCACCTATCGAAAACTGCTGCGCTTCACTCTGCCGTCTGTCATCATGATGGTGTGTACCTCCATCTACGGCGTGGTGGACGGTGTTTTCGTGTCCAACTTTGTGGGCTCCGATGCCTTTGCTGCCGTGAACCTCATTATGCCGTTTCTCATGGTGTTGGGTGCCGTGGGCTTCATGCTGGGTACCGGTGGCAGTGCGCTGGTGGCGTACACCCTGGGAGCCGGCAACGAAAAGCGTGCCAACGAGATCTTCTCCCTGCTGATCTATGTGCTGATTGGGCTGGGTGCCGTGTTCACCATCGGCGGCATTGCCTTTCTCACGCCTATGTCCCGGCTGCTGGGCGCCGACGAGACCATGCTGCCGGTATGCGTCAGCTGCGGACGTATCGTCCTGCTGGGCCTGATCCCCTATATGCTGCAAAACACCTTCCAGAGCTTTCTGGTGACGGCGGAACGGCCTCAACTGAGCCTGTATGTCACCATTGCCGCCGGCGTCACCAACATCGTGCTGGACGCTCTGTTCGTGGCGGTGCTGCAATGGGGCGCCGAGGGCGCCGCTCTGGCCACCATTCTCAGCCAGTTCGTAGGCGGCATCATTCCGCTGGTGTACTTCCTCCGGCCCAACAGCAGCAAGCTGCGGCTGGGCCGCACCGCCTTCCATGGACGGGTGCTGCTGAAGGCCTGCGCCAACGGCTCCTCGGAGTTCATGACCAACATCTCCATGTCGGTGGTGAATATGCTCTACAACTGGCAGCTGATGCGGCTCATGGGCTCCGGCGGCGTGGCGGTGTACGGTGTCATCATGTACGTCAACTTCATCTTCATCGCCATCTTTCTGGGCTATTCCATGGGCAGCGCCCCATCGTGGGCTATCACTACGGCGCCGGGAACCGGGTGGAGCTGCAGGGGCTGCTGCGGAAGAGCCTGTGCATCATTACCGTCATGAGCGTGGTGCTGACGGCGGCGGCCCTGCTGCTGGCCCGGCCCTTGTCCCTGATCTTTGTGTCTAAGGAGCCGGCCCTGCTGCCGGTGACCATCCGGGCCTTCTCCATCTACTCCCTGTCCTTCCTGATGGCGGGGCACAACATCTATGCACCTCCTGTCATTTCATTCTTTTGTCCGTGTCAGCGTACAGCTTGGTACGCTCCAAATCGGTAAAGTAATTTGCTTTGGCGTAGGCATCATCTTCCTCTGCCTGCTCCAACCGGCGCTTTGCCATTTCCTGCGCCGCCTGTGCAAACTCGGCAGAGATCGTTCCCCGACTCTTTTCGGAGCGTATCGCCGAGCAGCGGCGGTCATAGGCGGCCTTCAGCGGGTTATCCTTTGCCCGCTCCGCTTTGCCCTGAATGATGGCGTACCGGCGGCAGCTGATCTTTTCACCGTGGTACAATTCAGGTGCCGTACCGTAGGTGCAGTATTTCTGCCGCCGTGCGTTCTGCAGCAGGAAATACTGCTTGCAAACCTCGCACTGCCTCGGGTAATGCCCGTGGTGCAGTCCTTCAAAGAAGTCCGTCAGCACAAAGCTGTAATAGCTCTCAAAGGTCATTCTTCGGGCAGTGACAAGGATGCGACTGTTTCGCCGTTTCGGGAGAGCAATATATTCCGTGTGCAAGGGAAATGAATTCGTCCCGAATATCTCCGTAGCAATGGGCAGCAAATGCTGCTCATCAAAACGGTCGGCTTCGTCCACACGGGAAACGAATTTCTTGAGCTGTTCAAAAGCCTTGCGCATGTCCTCCGGGATAGCATCATAGAAGCGGAGAGTACTTAAAACGGTTGCGCACATCGTTTCACCGGTTTTGAGCAGCGCCTTATTATATTCAGGAGGGAACACGTCATCGAATTGCGCTATTGCTGCCCTGCGCCGCAGATAGTCGGAAAGCGCAGCAGCGTTGCCTTCCGTGAATAGCTCTGCAATTCGCTGCTTCTCCGCTGCAATGTCCAAGGAGGAAAAAGGCTTTAGCTTCGGCAGAGTTTGCAGGATCGTAATGATCTCCTTTCCGGCCTTAATAAAATCTGTTTCGTTCAGATACCCGGCACATAGCTGCTCCTGTACATTCCAGTTACTTTGCCGGAACACGGCGATCCTCGCCGCCGTGTCATCCTTATAATACTGATTCAAAAGCTGCACCGCAAAGGTTCCTGTCGGGTAGCTTTTGCCGCCTATGTGTACACGACCGTCCCGGTAAATGGCAGTAGGGAAGCCTAATCCATCGCCCATATGCCCCGCCTCCTTCTATATTTTATCAAGCCAAGTGTCCCATAAACCGGTCTTGCGGCGATAAAAAGCCAAGATGTTTTTTCTCCGAATCGTCAAACAGAAACATTTGTTCTATATAATTGTAGCAGAAAAGTGCCTGATATTCAAGACTTTTCCTGTGTTGCGAACAGCATTTTCATTGTGTTGCTATAAACATACCTTTTTTAGCCGTTTCCCCCATTCAATATACAGAAGGCAGTCATTGAGCCGTCGAGATCACACTCGGCGGCTTTTTTGCTGCCCGAAAAACGGAAAGGAGGTTTATGTTATGGTACTCAAAATCACACCGAAGCAGCGGGCAAAAATCAACGCCCTTGTGCGCAAAGCTTGCTGTAATTGCTATAAGGGAAACTGCCTGCTGCTGGATGACCTTGAAATGTTCGGCTGAGCCAAAACGCCGATATGTGGCTCAAATCGCGGTATTTACAGAAGAAGCAGAGCCATTTTGGCTAAGAAACAAGATGTATCCCCAAGGACAAGAAAGCGGTTTGCGGCATCGTGCAGCGCAGAGATACGCTGAAATCTCTGTATCTGGCAGCCGCTTTTCTTTATGCCATGCGGGGTGCGTCTCACGGTATAACAAGCAGGGACTTTGTGTGCCACAAAAGTCCCAATCACAGCCGAAATCGGCTGCCTCTTTGGGGGCGCAGCCCCCAATCCCCCGAAAGGAAAGATGTGTATGGAAAAAGATATGCGTATCGCCGTCCGCGTAACGGTAAGGGAGAAGGAGAAGATTCAAGCAAAGGCCCGCAAGTGCGGGCTGAGTACGACCGAATATGTGAAGCAAAGAGCGTTGGGGTATGAGCCAAGAGCGGTTCCGCCTGACGCTCTTTTTGCTTGTCTTGAAAAGCTTGGCGAGCTTGCGGACAAGGCGAGTTCACCGGAGCTGGACAAGGAAATTTACACGGTGCTGAAGCAGAACACGGCAGAATTTCTGCTGCCGGGAAAGGGGTGATGCGGTATGGCCGTAACAGGCTTTTGGCCTGTGTTCAAAAATCTGAAAGCCACGCTGGACTACGCCGACAATCCCGACAAGACCACCGCCCCGGAATATCTGGACGAGGATCTGTACGCCGCTCTGCGTTATGCAGAGAACGACGATAAAACCGACCGTAAGATGTTTGTCGGCGGTATCAACTGCTCGGTGCAGAACGCCTACGCCGAGATGATCGCCGTCCAGCGGCGGTTCGGCCTGCGTGGCAAGGTGGTGGGCTACCACGGCATTCAGAGCTTTCGTGAGGGTGATGTCACGCCGGAGCAGGCGTTTGCCATTGGCAAGAAAACCGCGCGGCAAATGTGGGGCGACCGGTATCAGGTGCTGGTCACCGTCCACCTGAATACCGACAATGTTCACTGCCATTTTGTTGTAAATCCCGTGTCCTTCAAGGACGGTGCAAAGTTCAAGAATAAAATCGGCGACCACAAGGAGCTGCGTAAAATCTCCGATGAGATCTGCCGAGAACACGGACTATCGGTGCTGGAAAACAGCGAGTTTTACAGCAAGGGCAAGAAAAAGAAATATTGGGTTCACAAGGCCGGCAAGAAAACTCACCGGGACTATCTGCGGGAGGATGTGGAATACTGCCTGTCCTTTGCGACCAGCCCCAGAGAATTTGAAAGTCAGCTTTATGCGCTTGGATACGCCCTTGACCCTGTGCGCTTTTCAGTCAAGGCGAAGCATTGGGAGCGTGCCGTGCGGCTGAATAGTATGGGCTTTTCCAAAGATCGTGTCAACGCACAGCTACGACAGAACGCTGAAAATCGGTATCGGCTATTCATATTGGAATACCGACCGCCGTACAAGCCGAAGAAATTCCCACTGGAGGACGAGCTGCGAAAGCTGGGTTTCGCCATTGAACACAGCTATGACACCGCCGCCGTTTTGGTGGATACGGTGTTTTATCTTGTCATAACGGTAATCCAAATCGTAGCCGAGCTTGCCGATGTAATGCTGCTATCGCCGGATCTGCGGGCGGCGGAAAAGGATTTGAAGGAGCTGGTTGCCGACTATCACTTCTTGCAGGAGCACGGTATCCATACAACAGCCGACCTGCAAGCAAATATTGAGCAATCCAAGGCAGAGCTTTCCGCTTTGGAGTGTGAGCGCAGCGACCTCAGCAACCGCATACGCCGCCCCAAGTCGCCGGAGGAACAGGCGCAAAACAAGGAACGCCGCAAGGCGGTATCCGGGCAGATGAAGCCTGTAAGGGAGCGTCTGCGCCGTGCGGAGCGGATTTTAGAGAAATCCCCGCACCTGTATGAATTGCTAAAACAAGAGCACGAGCTGGAGAAAAAAGCCCGTGCAAGATACAAGGAAAGAGGTAGATAAAATGAAAAATACGATGAAAAAGCCGGTGGCAATTCCGGTAGAAAAATTGCGTCCCTTTGCCAGACACCCGTTCAAGGTCAAGGACGATGACGAGATGAACACGCTGATCGAAAGCATACAGACGCAAGGCGTTCTCTCGCCGCTGATCGTCCGGCCGATAGAGGATACAGATGAATATGAGGTCATAAGCGGCCACCGCCGCTTACACGCAGCACAAAAGGCAGGGATCACCGAGGTTCCTGCCTTGATTTATGCCCTCGACCGGGATGCTGCCGCCATTGCGGTGGTGGACAGTAATCTGCACCGGGAACATATTCTGCCCTCTGAAAAGGCGTTTGCGTATAAGTTGAAAGTTGATGCCCTGAAGCATCAGGGACAAAGAACAGACATAACTTCGGAGCAAATTGCACCGAAGTTGTCCACGGAAGTAATCGGAGAGCAAGAAGGAATCAGCAAGGATACCGTTAAGCGCTATATCCGCCTGACTCATCTCATTCCTGAGTTCCTTGAAAAGATGGATAAAGGCGAAATAGCCTTGTCTGTCGGCGTGGAGCTTTCGTTCCTTGACGAATCCATCCAGCGGGAGGTTTTGGAACAGTGTGCCATCAACGACTGCACCCCGTCCTATTCACAGGCATGGCGGATGCACAAGGCCGACCGGGAGGGCGCATTGACCAAGGCAGTCATCCAAACCATTATGTCAGAGGAAAAAGCCAACCAGCGGGAAATGGTGAAAGTTCCCACCTCCCGTCTGCGGAAGGTTCTTCCGCAAGGGCTGGATGCGAAGAAAACAGAAGATTTTATCATCAAGGCTTGTGATCATTATCGCAAATATCTCATCCGCCAGCGTAATCGGGAAGAAAAATGAGGAGGTGTCCCTATGGAACAATTCATTCAAAAATATCCGTATAATCAACTTTTTGAAAACAATGCCGACTCGCATTTTTATATGAAAATCGGTGGCACGGTTTATGATGTTACGACTCATTATGACCCCAAGGGGCGGCAGTGCGTGTTGGAGCAGTTCAAGGAGCTGCTGCTTCAGAAGGAATGGAGACAACCGCACAATCGAAAAGGACAGCCGAAATCAATATAATGGCATATATCCCATTGCTTGATTCGGCTGTCGGAAAGGAGTTAAACGCTATGACAGTCAATAAAAATGCAGACCAGGAAAAAATCACAGCTCTTTACTGCCGCCTTTCGCAGGATGACGGCTTGGACGGAGAGAGTAACAGTATTCAGAATCAAAAGATCATTTTGATGGATTACGCTAAGAAGAACGGCTATCTGCATCCAAAGTATTTTGTGGACGACGGAATCAGCGGCACGACCTTTGCTGAGGTTAGATAGCGATACTTTTTACATCAACCATGTTACGGCGGTCATGGTTGACAACTTGCGTCGGCTCCTGCTCGGTATCAACCTGTCCGACAAAGCTGTAATGGATTTCGATTTTCCGGGTGTTGGTTTCCCGATCCAATTCGTGTATCAAGATACGGTCGATAAACTCATGGACGTTTTCATAGGTCAATTCCTGTATGTCGCTGTATTTCCCGACAATCTGAATAAACCTTGATATATCCCTTTTTCGCTCGGTAACGGTTGCGATCTGCTGTTGTAACTCGTCTATCCTTGCGGCAAGGGATTTCTTTTCGTCCTCATAGCCGGAAGTTAGAAACACAAACCGTTCATCTGTCAGTCTGCCTAATGCGTTGTCCTCATACAGCTTGCGGAAAAGCGTGTCAAGTTCGGTCATACGCGCCTGTGCTTTGGAAAGTTCCTTTTGCTGCTGCGCTAATGCCTTTCTCGCTTCCATGTCGCCGTACTCGGTAGCTTTACAGATAAAGTCCTGTTCGTGTTCCTTAACATACCGCAAAATCCGCCGCATATCTTCCAGCACTAAATCAAGAAGTACGTTTTTGCGGATATAATGAGAGGTACACTCGCTGCCTGTCCTTGCCCTGTTGCGCCATGCGCCGCAAGAATAGGAAAACTTGCGCGGCTCGATATTTACGCCCTGTTGGTAATACATCTTATGTCCGCAACCAGCGCAAAACAGCAAGCCGGAAAAAATATCAATCTCCGCTGCTTTTGTCGGGCGGTGGCGGGTAGCAATCCGCTTTTGCGCAAGTTCAAAGGTTTCCTCGTCAACAAGCGGCTCATGGGTGTTTGGGAAGAAATAGCGTTGTTCTTCTTCGTTCTTCCGGGTCTTTTTCGACTTGTAGGATACCTTGTGAGTTTTCGCGGTTATGGTATGCCCTAAATATTCCTGCCTTGCTAATATGTCATAGAGCGTTTTGTCCGGCCAAGTATAGGGGGCGATCATTGCCCGCTGATACCGCGCCTGTCCTGTGCGCTGATAGCGCAACGCTCCAATCGTCAAGACTTTGTTTTCCGCAAGCCATTTTTGGATTTCGCACATACGCACGCCGCTAACAAACATAGCGAAAACCTGTTTGACAATCGGCGCGGTTTCCGGGTCGGGTATAAGGTGGTGGCGGTTGTTCGGGTCTGGGATATAGCCGTATGGATATTCCCCGTTGACACGCTCGCCTTTTTGCGCCTGTGCCTGTTTAACTGCACGGATTTTCTTGCTTGTATCGCGGGCGTAAAACTCGTTAAACCAGTTCCGCAAGGGGGTAAACTCGTTATCCTCCCGCGCTGTGTCAACTCCGTCGTTAATCGCGATATAGCGCACTCCGTTTTCGGGAAATACAATCTCTATGAGTTCGCCCGTTTTCAGATAGTTTCTGCCAAGACGGGAGAGGTCTTTGGTAATAACCGTCGCCACTCGTCCGGCTTCCACTTCCTGCAACATCGCTTGCAGCCCCTCGCGCTCAAAACTCACGCCGGAAAATCCGTCGTCCACAAAAAACTTTGTGTTCAAAAAATGGTGTTCGTCCGCATAGCGTTGAAGTATCATTTTTTGGTGCTGTATGCTTCCGCTTTCTCCGGCCTGCATATCCTCTTGACTTAAACGGCAGTAAAGGGCGGTGATTTTATTCGACTGTAACATTAGTCCTCCTTTCCGACAGCCGAATAAACAGGTATAATGTGTTGCTATCATTATACCATATCCCGCCGCCTAATGCACTACTCGGACGCTAAAAAGCCCGGATTTCCGGGCTTTTTCTGCAAATCCTTTACAATGAGTTTTTCAATCTTTTTATGGATTGTATCGGTTGCCTTTTCACTCGGCAACGCTTGAACAAGATAGGTGATTTTCCCTATTTTGCGTTCGGTTGTAATTGTCTGTTTTTTATCCATTAGAAAAACCTCCTTTTCCTGTATGGATAAACTATATTCGTCAAAAGGCAAAACGGGCGGTTGTTAGCTGCAACCTCACGGGAGTTTCACCCCGGCCCATGCTTATGGGTGCGCCGCGCAATACTTTGAGGGTGTTCAACGCGGGAGTATCATTGTGCCGCCTTGTATGTCGTCGCCCACAAGCTGCTAAACTTGTTTTACGGCGCGGTAGTTCTCGCTCGACTTTTCCCCAACGGGGAAAAGCGGTCATGGCGTACCCGCCGCCCGGCTCGGTACAGACGGAATGTACCCGTTGCCTGTTATGCTGCGCACCAAAGGCCGCTTTCTTTGTCAAGGAACAATAGGCTTTGTCGGCCTGTAACAGTACACCGTTTCCGATGTGCTGTTACGGAACGACAAATAGCCCATAACGGGAAGCGTGGAAAGGGGACACGCTCCCCGCATGGGCTAAAAGATTATCCTACATGAAAAGCAAGGGTGCGGGTAATAAGGCGCACTTGCAGCCTGTTACGCATTTCCTCGTCCACATAGGAATAGGTATTGCCCGCGTCGTCTTTCAGCGTGCGGGTACAAAGTTTCGCTATGTAA
>OWJC01000422.1_pt1 | contig 23100 bp, 19 predicted proteins | sample 1732731 | NCBI WGS metagenome assembly OWJC01 (sample SAMN05065747, study PRJEB22554) | human gut metagenome | biome: ENVO:2100002; feature: ENVO:00000062; material: ENVO:00002003 | host: Homo sapiens | place: USA
TTTTATGCGTGAAAACGCGCGGGTCGGAGCGAAAACTCTTTTGTCAAAAAAGGGCGCCGCCCTTTTTTGACAAGCTCAGCAAAGCCTCCGGCCGAAGCCGGAGGCTTTGTGCTTATTTCTCGCTGACGCTTTTCAGGGCGGTGGGCAGGCTGCCGTCCAGCAGCAGGATGAACCGGCGCAGATCGTCGCCGATGTTCTCCGGCATGCCGGATTCGATCCAGTCGAACACGCCGCTCAGCAGGCCCCGGGCATAGAACCGGGACACGAACTCCAGGTCCCCCTGGGTCACGTCCAGGCCCACAGCCGCCTGGTCCACGATGCGGCGGATCACCGGGCCGTAGCCCTGCATCAGATAGCGCTCCAGATCCCGCCGGTTCACGGAGCGGTAGGCATTCATCACCAGGTGACGCTTGCTGCGCAGCACGTCCGTGATGGTGCGCAGCTCCTGCCGCCAGTCGCTGCCGTTGCTGCGGATGCTCTGGGCCAGGGCGGCGGCCTCCCGGTCAAAGATCCAGCGCATCAGGTCGTACACGTCGTGAAAATGATAGTAAAACGTCTGGCGGTTCACACCGCACCGGGCCACAATGTCCTTGACGGTGATCTTTTCCAGGGTTTTTGTCTCCAGCAGCTGGCACAGGGACTCTGCCAGGTCATGCTTTGCATTCATGGGCAGCAGTCCTCCTTACATAATGCCGGATTTTTCCTTGCTGCGGGCGATGAGCCGGTTCAGGGGCCGGGCCGGGTAATACAGCACCATCCCCAGCACCGCAAACAGCACGCACATGGCCGCCATCACAGCCAGATTCTTCCAGTACACATTCTCATACCGTCCGGCGATGGTCTCCCGGAGCATGTCCATGCCATAGTGGAAGGGCATGAACTTATACAGCGTCTGGAAGATCCCGGGCAGCACGTCGATGGGATAGACGCCGCCGGAGCCCGCCACCTGGATGACCATGATGATGACGGAGGCCGCCATGCCGATGTTGTCCAGGGCATAGACCAGGGCATAGTTCATCATGGTGAAGTTCAGGCTGCACACGCAGCACGCCAGCAGGAACAGCCCCGGATACGGGCATTGGATGCCGATGTAGTAAATGCAGCCGAGGCCCGTGACCAGGGCCTGGATCATACCGATCAGGAAAAACAGCTGATACCGGCCGAAGAACCGCTGCCAGGGGCGCAGCCGGAAGAGCTCCGGCATGGGGGCGTTCACATGGAGCATGGTGGCCGTCAGCAGGGAGCCCACGAACAGGGCCAGCATGATGTAATACGGCGCCATCGAGCTGCCGTAGCTGGTGATCTCGTATACCGGCACCGTCTCCATGGACACGGGGTCGGACAGGTAGTCCGCCAGGCCCTCGGGGTCGTTTTCCAGCACCTCCACAAAGCGGCGGAAGCCGTCGCTGGTGACGATGCGGTCCATATCCTGGGCCAGCTGCCCCAGGTCGCCCCGCAGGGCGGACGACAGCTGGATGGCCCCGCTCAGGGTGGTGCCTGTGGACTGGATGGCCTCCTGATACCGGGTCAGCTTATCGCCCAGGGCCGACAGATTGCCGGATACGCTGTCAAACACGCTTTGCAGGGTCTGGAGCTTTTCCGACACATCCCGATTCAGCTCCTCCAGCCGCTGGTTCACGCTGCCGCTGATGCGCAGGGCCGCCTCCCGCAGCTCCTGGCGGAGCGCATCCACCTTGGCCTGTACCTCCTGGCGCCAGGTCTCCAGCTGGCCGGGGTCCTCCAGCGTTTTCAGCAGGTCCCGCAGCTCACCGATGCGGTAAATGGCGTTGCCCAGCCGCTCCTGAACGGCGGGATAACCGGCGGCAAAGTCCCGCAGCTTTTCCAGCCGCTGCTGCTGCTCCGCCAGCCGCTGGTCCAGCTGCTGGGCGGGACCGGCCAGAAAGCCCGCCACATCCTCCGCCGTTCCCACGGCGGCGGCAATGTCGTCGGCGATGACATCGATCTGGGCGTCGATATCCTCCAGCTGCCGGGCGATCTCGGCCTCCGTCTCGTTCAGGCGGCCGATGCCCCGGTCCAGGGCGTCCTGGATGCCGGACAGGTCATTGCCGCTGACGATGCTGTCCAGGTCGCCGGTGACCACCCCGGCGCAGGCCAGGATGCTGTCTGTCTGGTCCGCCAGGGTCTGCATGGCCGTCAGCGTTTCCTCCAGGGTGCGCAGGCTGTCCTGGGCGCTGCTGAGCTTTTCAATGACCCCCTGGGACACGTCGTCCGCATCCAGGCCCAGAGCCCTGCACACGGAGCTGACGGTGGTGACGGCGTTGGTCACCGTCTCCACCACGGTGGCGTTGATCTCGTCCTGAACGGCGGTCTTGGCCTTGTTGGTGATCTTGGGGGCAATGGCGTTTTTCTTCTCGTTTTCGTAATACTCGATCTGGGGGTGCCGCAGGTCCGTGTCCAGAATGCTGACGAAGTCCCCGGTGAAGTCTGCGGGAACGATCAGGGCGGCGTAGTACCTGCCGGACCGGACACCCTCCAGGGCCTCCTCCCGGCTGTCTACAAAGTCCCAGCCCATCTGGTTGTTGCTTTTCAGGCCGTCCAGCACCATGGACCCGATGTTCAGCTTCAGGCCCAGCAGCTCATAGCCCTCATCCTCGCTGGTAACGGCCACGCGGATATTGGACGTGGCGTCGGGGCCGTAGGGGTCCCAGTTGGAAAAAATGTTGAACCATGCATACAGGCACGGGATCAGGCACAGGCCCATGATGACCACCACGGCCACCACGCTGGCGCTGATGCGCTGCCAGTCGGCCCGGAAAATTCTCCAGATATTCCTCATGACTGCACCTCCCTGGACCGCCGGTCCTGATCGCCCATAGACCGGGAAATGCGGCCCAGCTCCCGGGACATCTGCTCAAAGCCCTGGGCCAGCTGGCGGCTGCTCTCCTGCAGGTCGGACAGGGTCAGGGCCAGCTCCGGGTGCAGGGGCTCCGGCTGTACCGGGACAGAGGCGGGACAAGGCGGGACAGGGGCGGGACAAGGCTCCTCCGGGGCAGGCTCCTCCGGGGCAGGCTCCTCCGGGACCGCTTCGCTCTCCTGACTCCGGCCCCGCAGATGGGGCAGCAGCTGGGGCATGCCGGTGGGCAGGGCCATCAGCTGATCCAGCTCCACCTCCTTCTGGGTGATCTTCTTCACCTTGTTCTGCATTTCGTAGTCCACATACTCCACGGCGATGAGATACGCCGCGATGCCGAACATGGATACGATCCACAGCAGCAGGAAGATCACCCGGGAGCCGTCGGATAAAAACAGCAGCACCAGAAATGCCAGCGGCACCAGCAGCAGGCTCAGCATTCCCTTGCGGATGCGGCGCTGATTGCCGCTGTGGAACTGAAGGACCTCCTGCAAAAGGGCCTGATACAGCTGGCTATATTTCTTTTCGTCCATAGGGAGTCCTCCTTTCTTACAGCATTTCCGTTTCTTTCAGCTTCTCCTCCATGAAATGGTTCAGTCCCATAAAGGGCTTGCGCACCAGCAGGCCGATGACCAGGGCCGCCGCGCCGAAGATCAGCAGGCAGCCGATGTTTTTCAGCCATGTGGTCCCATACAGGCCGCATACGCACTCGCGCACGGCGTCGATGGCATAGGGGAAGGGGAAGATATGATAGATTTTCTGATACACGTCCGGCAGCAGCTCAATGGGGAACGTGCCGCTGGAGCCGGCGATCTGGAGCACCATGACCACCACTACAACGGCCTTGCCCACGTCGCCGAAGGACACGGTCAGGGCGTAGATCAGCAGACTGAACACCAGGGAGGTAATGGCCCCGGTGGCAAACAGCAGCGCCGGCTCCACGCACTGGATCTTCAGCACCAGCAGGTCCCCGGCCACGATGACGGCGGCCTGAATCTGGCTCATGACGAAAAACAGAAAGTACCGGCCGAAGAACAGCTGGTGGGGCTTGGGGTCCACCAGCCCCTCCGGGCGGGCGTGGGGCTTGAGAATGGCCACCAGCATGACGCCGCCCACCCAGATGGCCAGAACGGAATAGAAGGGGGCCATGGCGCTGCCGTAGTTTGCAATGGGATACACCGGCTCCACGGTGGTCTGCACCATCTGGGAGAAGTAGGCGCCGTAATTCTCCGGGCTGCCGCCCAGGATATCCAGCAGGGTGTCCAGATAGTCCGGACTGTCGCTGTCCTCCAGGCCGCCCAGCAGGCTCCCCAGCTTGTCGATGGCCTGGCCGATGGCGTCGCGGCCCGGGGACATAAGACCGTCCAGAGTGCCGGCCGCCGCGCCGGCGGCTGCCAGCAGGTCCCGGGTATCGGCTGCCGTTCCGTGGAGGCCCTGGAGCAGGCCCTCCGTCTGGTCCAGAACGTTTTTCACATCATCCGTCACATCGCCGAACACCGGCGTCAGCAGGGTGTCCGTCAGCTTTTCCAGCTGGGCCACCAAAGCGATGGTGTCCTGCAAAACAGCAGAGTTCTGCCGGATGCCGTCGGCCACGGTGTTCAACCGGTCCCGCAGTTGATAGCAGCTGTCCGCCAGGCGCTGGGCGGCGGCTGCGGCCTCGGCCCCCACGGGCCCGGCCTCCACGGCGATAGACCTGGCCCAGGCCGTGAGCTTATCGCCCATATCGTCCATGGTCTGGGCGGCGTCCCGCAGGTCCTCCTGAATCTGGGGCAGCTGAGCGTCCACGTCGATGCCGTTCAGAATTTTCTCCGCCGCGTCAAAGGCCTTGTCCAGGGCTGCCTGGGCCTTATCCAGGGCGGCGTGGACCTGGCGGTTCAGCTGGGCCACGGTGTCCAGAAGCTCCTGGCTGTCGGGGCGGTTCTGGTTGAGATTCGCCACCAGGTCCGACAGGTCCTGGCGATAGCTGCTGTTGTCCTGGCCCGCGGCCTGGAAGGCGTCCACGGTCTGGGCGCAGGAGCGCAGCAGGCTCCGGGCCTGGCCCAGCAGCCCCTGAACGGAGCCCACGGGGTCGTCGCCCTTCAGCTGGTCCGACAGGTCGTTGGCTCCCCGGAAAACGGCGTCCACCACCACGTCCAGATAGCTTTTGCTGATGGTGGTTTTCAGGGACGACACCGCCGTGTCGGTGATCTTGGTGGCCACGGCGTTTTTCTTGTAGTTTTCATAATAAGTGATGGTGGGCTTGCCGGTCCACTCCGTCAGCATGTGGTACATATTATAAGAGAAGTCCTCACCGATGACCACGGCGGCGTAGTAATCCCCGGCATAGACGCCGTGCTCGGCCTCCTCCTTGGTGTCCACCGCCACCCAGTTGATGCTGGTGCTGGTGCGCAGATCGTCCACCACCTCCCGGCCCTTGTTGACCTGGGTGCCGTCCTCCTCCGTCCAGCCCTTATCCAAGGACGCCACGGCGATGCTGATGTTGCCGGTGTTGCCGTAGGGGTCCCAGTTGGAGTAGATATTCAGCCAGGCGTACAGGCTGGGCAGCACCGCAATGACCAGGGCCACGGCCAGAGCAAAGAAATGCGTAAACAGCGAACGGGCGTCCGCCTTGATGATGCGCCAGATGTTCCGCATACGTTCCTCCCGCTTCCGAAAATAGATTCCGCGCCGGGGCGCGGCGTTAAGACAGTGTATAGGCTATTATACTATACACTGTCAAAATTTCCATCCTTTTTTTGCATTTTTCAAGATTTGTTCATATCTTCCGGCAGAAGCCGGGCCATATCCTCCGGCAGCGGGGCCGTTACCGTCAGGCGGCGGCGAGTGACGGGGTGGGTCAGCTCCAGCCGGTGGGAGTGCAGGGCCGGACGGGGGATCAGGTCCCGGTCCTCCTGGCCGTAGAGCCAGTCCCCCAGCAGCGGGTGGCCAATGGCGGACAGGTGCAGCCGCAGCTGGTGGGTGCGGCCGGTGCCGGGAGTCAGCCGCAGCAGCGCCCGGTCCGGCCCCTGCCACAGGGTCTCATAGTCCGTGTGGGCCGCCAGACCCGCCGGGTCCACCCGCCGCAGCAGCAGGGAGTCCGGCTCCCGGCCGATGGGCAGGTCGATGGACCCTGCCGCCGGGTCCGGGCATCCCCGGCACACCGCCAGATACGTCCGGCGGAAATCGCCGGAGTGCAGCTGCTCCATGCACAGCCGGTGGACGTACCCGGTTTTGGCCACCGCCATGACGCCGGTGGTGCCCCGGTCCAGCCGGTTGACGCAGTGGAAGCTCCCCTGGCCCAGATACCGGCACACGGCCCCGGCCACGGTGACGGTTTCCTCCGTCAGGGCCGCCGGGTGGATGGCGATGCCTGCGGGCTTGTTGAGGATCAGCAGGTCCTGGTCCTCCCACAGGATGTCCAGGGGATAGTCCACCGGCCGGATATGGGGATTGTCTCCGGGCAGGTCCGACACGTCGGCGGTGACGGTGTCTCCGGCGCGGACCAGCGCTGCCACGGTGGCGGGCTGCCCGTTCAGCAGAATGGCTCCGGGCCGCCACTTCAGCCGGGAGAGAAACGAGCCGGAGATCCGCAGCTCCTGCCGCAGGAGCCTGCGCAGGGGCCAGCCCTCCTGCTCCGGCGCAACGGTATAGGTCAGCAGGCGCATGCTGCCGCCTCCCTTCAAAATAACGTGACAAATTCTACGGGAATATGATACACTATGGGCAATTAAGATTCAAGGAGGATCTCCAAATGGCATCAAAAGTATATTGGGCCGACCTGCGGACCGATTACCGGGAAAACCTGCCTCAGAAGCTGACCCGGCTGATGAAAACCGCCGGAATGGGCCAGATCGACTTTGAAGGCAAGTTCACGGCCATCAAGCTGCACTTCGGCGAGCCCGGCAACCTGGCCTTCCTGCGGCCCAACTGGGCCAAGACCGTGGCGGACTTTGTGAAGGAGCGGGGCGGCAAGCCCTTCCTTACCGACTGCAATACTCTGTATGTGGGCGGGCGGAAAAACGCCCTGGACCACATGGACGCCGCCATGCTCAACGGGTTCTCCCCCCTGTCCACCGGCTGCCAGATCATCATCGCCGACGGCCTCAAGGGCAACGACGAGGTGGAGGTGCCGGTGCGGAACGGCGAATATGTGGAGAAGGCCCGGATCGGCCGGGCGGTGATGGACGCCGACGTGTTCATCTCCCTGAGCCATTTCAAGGGCCACGAGGAGGCGGGCTTCGGCGGCACGCTGAAGAACATCGGCATGGGCTGCGGCAGCCGGGCCGGAAAAATGGAGCAGCACAACGCCGGCAAGCCCCATGTGGCCCAGGAGCACTGCGTGGGCTGCGGCGCCTGCACCCGCATCTGCGCCCACAGCGGCCTTACCGTCACAGACCGCAAGGCCAGCATTGACCACAGCAGGTGCGTGGGCTGCGGCCGGTGCATCGCCGTCTGTCCCTGGGACGCCATCCGGGTGAACTGGGACGAGACGGTCACCAATCTGAACCGCAAGATCGCCGAGTATGCCCAGGCGGTGGTGGACGGGCGGCCCTGCTTCCACATCAGCCTGGTCATCGACGTGTCTCCCAACTGCGACTGTCATCCGGAGAACGACGCGGCCATCATCCCCGATGTGGGCATGTTTGCCTCCTTTGATCCGGTGGCCCTGGACATGGCCTGCGCGGACGCGGTAAACGCCCAGCCGCCCCTGCCGGGGGCCGCTGCCGCCGGGGACTGCGGCCATGACCACTTCCACCATCTCCACCCGGAGACGGACTGGATGAGCTGCCTGGAGCATGCGGAAAAGCTGGGCATGGGCACCCGGGAGTATGAGCTCATCAAAATCTGACCAATAAGCGGCAAGACCTCCGGCTGGGCCGGAGGTCTTGTTATACAATATGCAATTTTTTTGCCGGATATTACGATTTGTTGTCGATTTGCCGGAAATAAAAATGTGGAAAATGGAAAACCTCTTTACATTTCGAATATGCGTATGTTATAATCAACAATAATAGGAAGAATCATGAACAGAAAGGCGGTGAATTCTTATGCGGATTGTCATTCTCAGTGTGGTTTGCTCCCTGGCCGCCTATGTCGCGTGGGCTTTTTTCTCGGAATATCTGTTGAGCTCGGCGGGATTGAACGACATGGGAGCGACTCTTGCCGTTATTACCATGGGAGCGTTTATCATGTACCAGCTGAGGGGGAAAAAGAAGAAGTAGCACATTTTGATCTCTGCGCAGAGCAATGAATATAGAAGAAGCAGACAGGCATCTCCGGCAGCGGCCGGGGATGCCTGCTCGCTATACAATGTGCAATTTTTTTGCCGAATATTACTATTTGTTGTCGATTTCCAGGCCCCGCAGGGCCTTGCGGAACTGGGAGGAGAACAGGATCACCGTGCCTGTGACGGCGATGACGTCGGCCACCGGCTCCGCCAGGAACACGGCCCGGGTCTGGTCTGCCAGCAGGTGGGGCAGCAGATAGATCAGCGGCAGCAGCAGCACGAACTTCCGCAGCACCGCCACGATGATGGAGCAGGGGGCGTTGCCGATGGACACAAAGGTCATCTGGCAGGCGATCTGGATGCCCATCAGGAACAGGGCCCCGCAGTAGATCCGCAGCACCCCGGCGGTGAAGGCCACCAGCTCCGCATCGGGAGTGAAGATCCGGGCAAAGACCCCGGGGAACAGCTGGATGCAGCCCCACAGCACCAGGGCGTAGCCCAGGCTTACCTTCAGCAGCAGCCAGAAGGTCTGGCGCACCCGCTGGGCGTTGCCCGCCCCGTAGTTATAGCTGGAGATGGGCTGGGCCCCCTGGGCGATGCCCTGAAGGGGCAGCATGGCGAACTGCATGACGCTGGACAGAATGGTCATGGCCCCCACCGCCAGGTCCCCGCCGTATTTCAGCAGGGAGGCGTTGAAGCACACGGAGATGACGCTTTCGCTGGCCTGCATGATGAACGCCGCCGTACCCAGGGCCACGCAGGGCAGGATCAGCCGGGGCCGGATGGGCAGGGCGGCCTTTTCCAGCCGCAGCAGGGTCTTTTTTCCCCGCAGGAAGGAGATTACCCACACGCAGGAGATGCCCTGGGACAGCACCGTGGCCAGGGCAGCCCCCCGGACGCCCATGTCCAGGACGAAGATGAACAGCGGGTCCAGCAGAATGTTGGCCACCGCGCCGATGAGCACCGTTTTCATGCCCACCTGGGCGAAGCCCTGGGCGGTGATGAAGGCATTGAGGCCCAGGGTCAGCTCCACGAACAGGGTGCCCAGGGCGTAAACGCCCATATACTGGGCGGCGTATTCGATGGTGTTCCCGCTGGCGCCGAAGGCCAGCAGCAGCGGCCGGTTCCATATCAGCAGCACTGCCGTCAATACCAGGGAAATGGCCACCTGTAAAGTGAAGCACCCTCCCAGAATGCGCTGGGCCTGGTCATAGTCGCCCCGGCCCATGGCGATGGACGCCCGGGGCGCGCCGCCGGAGGACACAAAGGCCGCAAAGGCGGAAATGATCATGATGATGGGCAGGCACACCCCCACGCCGGTCAGGGCCATGCTGCCGGTTTCGGGAATGTGGCCGATGTAGATGCGGTCCACGATGTTGTACAGCATATTCACCAGCTGGGCGATGACCGTGGGCACCGCCAGCCTCCACAGCAGCCTGCCCACGGGCTCCGTGCCCAGAAATTTCTTGTCCTGTGTCATTGGCCGTCCTCCTGTGTCATTTGCGATAGATTCCGCTGAAAGCCCTCCAGGCAGCGGCGGAAGGCCGCCAGGTCCTGGGGGTCCAGCCCCGCCGTCATCCGGCGGAAAAACGCTTCCTGCACCTGCCGCCCCCGCTGCACCACGGGCTCCGCCCGCCGGGTGCATACCAGGCGGCATTTGCGCCGGTCCTCCGGGGCGGGCTGCCGCAGCAGGTAGCCCTCCTGCACCAGCTTCTCCACATGGAAGGACACGATGCCCGGCTTCAGCCCCCGATAGGTGCAGATGTCCCGGGCGGTGTCCAGCCCCGGGTTGTTGGCCAGAAACAGCAGGATATCCACCCCGTTGGGGGCCAGCCCCTCCCGGCGGCACAGGGGCTGCATGGCGGCGGCGTACCCCTCCAGCAGCTGCCGGGCCCCGGTATAGACCTGATAGGCGTTGGTCATGAAAAAATTCCTCCGATTTTAGATAGTTCAATATTGAACAATTGCTATCATACACCCATCCCGCCGCCGGTGCAAGAGGAAATTTGCACAAAACGACAGGACGTTATTGAACACGATGTTGAGGAAGTTTTAGAACAATACAGTATGCACAAAATAAAGATTTCGCGAAATTTGCTATTTACATTTCAAACGTTCTATGGTATACTTGCTATGGGCAGGCCTGTTCTACACTCAAAAAATAGAATAATTAGGAAAGGATTTTCTTATGAACGACAAATCTCGCGTGATACAAAAGCGCCTGATCACCGGACTCCTGTCCCTTGCGTTTATGATGAGTCTGGTCCTGACTCCGGCATCGGCTGCTGGCTTCGACGGAGCAACGTTTGCCGCTCCTATTTTGCAAAATGTAGAGAGAGTTGAAAAAACCGACCTGGCGGAAATGGAATCTGTGCTCAGCGAGTATTCCGGAGAACCCGCACAGCTGTTGACCTCAAACGTGAAAGAACAGCTTTCTGTTCTGCAATTGGAAGGGGAACTGCCCCAGCGGGCGCAGCTTGTTCGAGATAATGCCCTTGGACGGGACGTTACGCGCCTGACTTTTGACACGTATGAAGCGGATATTGACCAAGATGGACAGGTGGTGTCCGTGGTCAATTATGCTGACATGCATGATAATGATGACACCATTTTGGATGGAGAGAATACCGACCCCAGCGCATATCCTGTGACTAAGGGGGAAGCGCTGGCCCTGGCTGACCAAATTGCTAAGGATTATCAATTGGATGGCTACCAGTTGGTGGAATGCTCCAACGATATTCCGGCCACTTGGCTGCTGCTTTGGCACAAGCAGCTGGATAACGGCGTATTGAACCCCTACGATATGGTGACTGTCACAGTGGATGCCCGGGACGGGTCCGTCATGCTGATGGACCGCAATAAGGAAACACTGGATGAAGCGGATGTTGTCGTTACGGAAACCGGTGCTATTCGCCGGTCACAGCCGCTGCGGCAGGAGTTGGGTGGACTGGCGGTTTCCTCCACGGAATTGACGGTATTCCGGCCTAATTTCTATTGGGAATCCACGGAAGTTGCTTATCAAGAGGCAGATTTTGTTCGTTTGGCATGGCGCGTGACCTTGGAGGACGGCTCTGCCATCTACATTGATGCTCGGACCGGCGAGACTTTGGGGGGAGACAGAACACTCGCATATGCTAGGTCTGTGTGTGCAGTGCCTACTTTCACCGATTCACAATTGTGTGTAAATTTGGCAAAGGCGGGACTTGAAAGACTGGGGTATGTACACCACCTTAACTCTGTTAACTATTCCATTAATCAGGATGATATTAAGTATATCCTCAATCAATCCAACCTAAAGGCTCTTTATTTGACTTGTCACGGGAATTCTGACAGTAGGCATATTTGGGCAAAGGGTTGGGAAATTTCTTATCTCCAAATTAAAAGTGGATATAAATTTGTTTATTTGGACGCATGCTATTCTTCCTTGAAAAACCACTTTGCGAAGGCGTTCCTTGGATCTGGAAAAGAAGGAAAAGCCTTTGTAGGCTGGAATGTTGAAGTTTATCAGTCTGATTCTGCGTGGTTTGACCGGTATTTTTGGCCACAGATTGGCGAAAAGACGATTTTAGATGCAGTCCTTGTTACTAGAAGTGCTGCTCTATCAAGCTATCATACCACATGTAACCCCGGATTTTATGGAGACGCCAGCTATTATGGCTGGGCGTAAAAAATACTAAGCGGATGTGAAAGGACGTGTCGTATGAAAATCGCAAAGATCCTCCTGCCTCTGGCCTTGTGCTTCGTGCTGCTGGCCGGGTGCGGAAAAAAGGTGGAGCTGGCCGGTTGGGAGGACTATAAGGACCATCCCGCCCAGGATGTTTACGCCGGTGAGGTGGCCGCCCCGGAGCGGATCGTGATGACCCGGGATGGCCGGGAAAAGAATAGCTTTGACAAGGGCACGGAGACGTATGAAAAAATCGTATCCACCCTGGGCCAGCTGATAGAAGCGCAGCTGGATGAAAATGAACAGGTAAAGGACCTGGGCCGGAAGCTGGACGGTACAAAGTCCGGGGCAAAGCTGGAGATCGGCGTCTGGCTGATTTATGAGTATGCGGCGGATTCCTACGCGCCGGTATATTTTGAGCTGACCGACACACAGAACAGCGTTGTGGGCATCTATTCTCCCATTGAGGACAGCCTGACCCTGCACGGCTTCTGGTCGGCCACCGAGGCCCAGGAGCTGCTGGATTATCTGAATAAACAGTGAGTCAAAAAGAACGCGCCGGGGGCGCGTTCTTTTTTTGCCCGGAGCGGCGAAAATATTTGCCAAAGGGGGCTTGACAAGGGGCTGCGTTCTGCATATAATAAGCAATAGATTAGAAAACAAACTTTTGCTTAGGAGGTGAGCCTGTGACCCAGCGAGAGCGCCAGCTGCTGGAGTGGATCCGGGAAAACCCCATGATCTCGCAGCAGGAGCTGGCGGACAAGGCCGGCATCACCCGCTCCAGCGTGGCGGTGCACATATCCAACCTGATGAAAAAGGGCTGCATCACCGGCAAGGGCTACATTGTCCGCACTGCCCCGTATGTGGCGGTGGTAGGCGGCGTGAACATGGACATCGGCGCGGTGTCCGCCGGGAAGCTGGTGGCCCGGGACTCCAATCCCGGCCATGTGACCACGTCCCTGGGCGGCGTGGGCCGCAACATCGCCCACAACCTGTGTTTGCTGGGCCAGCAGACCGCCATGGTGACGGTGATGGGCGACGACGACTTCGGCCGCCGGGTCCAGGAAAACGCCAGGGACATCGGCCTGGACCTGAGCGCCAGCGCCGTGCTGCCGGACTGCCGCACCGGCACCTATCTGTACATCGCCGGGCCCGACGGGGATATGGCCCTGGCCGTCAACGACATGGACATCTATCAGCGCATGACCCCGGATTTCCTGCGGCAGCGGCTGGATTTCATCAACGGGGCGGACCTGGTGGTGCTGGAGACCAACCTGCCGGAGGACAGCATCCGCTGGCTGTGCGACAACTGCCGGGCCCCCATTCTGGCGGACCCCGTATCCACCATCAAGGCCGAAAAGCTGCGGCCGGTGCTGGGCAAGCTGGCGGCCCTGAAGCCCAACCGCCTGGAGGCGGAGCTGCTGTCCGGCATGTCCATCCGGACTCCGGAGGACGCAGCCCAGGCGGCCCGCCGCCTGCTGGACACCGGCCTGGGCACGGTGTACATCTCCCTGGGCGCGGAGGGCATCTATGCCGCCGACCGGCAGGGGAGTACCGCGTGGGTCCCCTGTGCCAGGTGCCATGTGGTCAACGCCACCGGCGGCGGAGACGCCGTGGCCGCCGCCCTGGCCGCCCGGATGGTTCTGGGCGATTCCCTTACCGACACGGCCCGCTGGGCCGTGGGCGCAGGCGCTCTGGCCTGCGAGGCAGAAACCACCATCAACCCGGCTATGTGCTGGGATAACATTGAAACAATTCTCAACAGGAGGTAAATGACTTATGAATCGTTATCTGGATGTCGCACCTGAGGTGCAGCAGGCAGTGGCCGAGGGCCGTCCCGTGGTGGCTCTGGAGAGCACCATCATCTCCCACGGCATGCCCTATCCCCAGAATGTGGAGACCGCTCTGAACGTGGAGAAGATCATCCGCGAAAACGGCGCCGTCCCCGCCACCATCGCCATCATCGGCGGCCGCCTGAAGGCGGGCCTGACTCCCGAGGAGATCGACTATCTGGGCAAGAGCGGCCACGCCGTCACCAAGGCCAGCCGCCGGGATCTGCCCATTCTTGTGGCAGAGGGACGCGACGGCGCCACCACCGTGACCACCACCATGATGATCGCCCACATGGCCGGTATCCGTATCTTTGCCACCGGCGGCATCGGCGGCGTTCACCGGGGCGCGGAGACTACCATGGACATCTCTGCCGACCTGGAGGAGCTGGCCCAGACGCCTGTGATGGTGGTCTGCGCCGGGGCCAAGTCCATCCTGGACCTGGGTCTGACCCTGGAGTACCTGGAGACCAAGGGCGTGCCCGTTATCGGCTACGGCACCAAGGAGCTGCCTGCCTTCTATACCCGCAAGTCCGGCTTCGCCGTGGACTACGAGATCGACACCCCTGAGGATCTGGCCAAGGCCTTCCATGTGGCCCGTCAGCTGGACATGAAGGGCGGCATGCTGGTCACCAACCCCATTCCTGAGGAGTATTCCATGGACCACAAGGTCATCGACGCCGCCATCGAGCAGGCCCTGGCCGATGCCAAGGCCCAGGGCATCCACGGCAAGGAGACCACGCCCTTCCTGCTGGCCCGGGTCAAGGACCTGACCGGCGGCGACAGCCTGGACAGCAACATCCAGCTGGTGTATAACAATGCCCGCCTGGCTGCCAAGACCGCCTGCGCCCTCCAGACCCTGGAGCAGGCGTAACGGATGCAGGGCGCTGTGATGGTCCCTATCGCAGCGCCCTGCAATTTTTCCGGGCACTACATCGGCTGTGCGAGCTTGTCAAAAATCTTTTTTGACAGGCTCCAAGGCCTTTTCAGACCTTTTATAAAAGTTCTGAAAAGGCGGTGATCGAAAACGAAAGACACCCCTGATGGGTTTCTTTCGTAACTATCTTCCTTTCCGAAGGCAGAGGCAATCCTATTTTTTTGACAGTCTCAAGCCCGCCCTGCGTTACCGCAGGGTGGGCTGCTTTTTTACAGATTGACAGAAAAGGGGAGAGGCAGCAGCCTCTCCCTCTTTTGTTATCCTTGCCTTACTTGCCGAAGTAGCGGTTCAGCAGGCCCTCGAAGGCCTTGCCGTGGCGGGCTTCGTCACGGGCCATCTCGTGGACGGTGTCGTGAATGGCGTCCAGGTTGTACTTCTTGGCCAGCTTCGCCAGCTCAAACTTGCCGGCGGTGGCGCCGTTCTCGGCGTCCACGCGCATCTGCAGGTTCTTCTTGGTGGAGTCGGTGACCACCTCGCCCAGCAGCTCGGCGAACTTGGCGGCGTGCTCGGCCTCCTCCAGGCCGGCCTGCTCCCAGTACATGCCGATCTCGGGATAGCCCTGGCGATGGGCCACACGGGCCATGGCCAGATACATACCCACCTCGCTGCACTCGCCCTCGAAGTTGGCGCGCAGACCGGCAATGATCTCCTCGCGGACCTCGGCAGGGACGTCCTCGCCGAACACCTTGCCTACGCCCACCACATGCTCGGCGGCCCAGGTCTTTTCCTCGGCCTGCAGGGTGAACTTATCGCCGCTGACATGGCACACCGGGCACTCAGCCGGGGGATTCTCGCCTTCATAAACGTAACCGCAAACAGGACAGACCCACTTTTTCATAGTAAATTTCCTCCGTTATATTCAGTATTTATTGGTTTTGGGAACCGTGGCTCCCTCATTGACTGAATGCAGTATAACACGGAATCGGGCCCTTTATAAGTTGCAATTGCAACAATCGGAAAATTTTTCCGATTGTTTTTACGCCTGGGGCGGATCGTTCTCCACCAGCGCCTTGGCGCTGGCCGCCAGACCTGCCAGGCCCTGGATCTCGCTGGGGATAATGATCTTGGTGGCCTTGCCGTCGGCCATTTTCTCCAGAGCCTCCAGGCTCTTGAGCTTGATGACCTGGTCGTTGGGGGCGTTCTCGTTGAGCATGCGCATGGCGTCGGCCAGGGCCTGCTGCACCTTCATGATGGAGGTGGCCTCGGCCTCGGCGGCCATGATCTTGGCCTGCTTGGCAGCATCGGCCCGCAGAATGGCGGACTGCTTCTCGCCCTCGGCTACCAGGATCTTGCTGGCCTTCTCGCCCTCGGCCTGAAGGATGGACTCCCGGCGCTCGCGCTCGGCCTTCATCTGCTTTTCCATGGCGTTCTGGATCTCACGGGGAGGCAGGATGTTCTTCAGCTCCACGCGGTTGACCTTGATGCCCCAGGGGTCCGTGGCCTCGTCCAGGATGGTGCGCATCTTGGCGTTGATGGTATCCCGGGAGGTGAGGCTCTGGTCCAGCTCCAGCTCGCCGATGATGTTGCGCAGGGTGGTGGCGGTGAGGTTCTCAATGGCGTTCATGGGATACTCCACGCCGTAGGTATACAGCTTGGGGTCGGTGATCTGGAAATAGATCACGGTGTCGATCTGCATGGTGACGTTGTCCTTGGTGATCACGGGCTGGGGATCGAAATCCGCCACCTGCTCCTTCAGGCTGACCTTCTTCACCACCCGCTCAATGAACGGGACCTTCAGATGGAAGCCCACGCCCCACACGGAGTGGAACGCGCCCAGGCGCTCCACCACATAGGCCTTGGACTGCTGCACGATATAGATGTTGCGGACGATGACGATGAGCACCAGCACCACCAGAATGGTGATGGCAACCGCGCCGGGAACAGAGATGTTGTCAAACATACGATTTTCCTCCTGTTTTTTATGTTAAGTATTGCAACGGACTTACACGGGCTCCACGAACAGGCGCACGCCCTCCATACGGACGATCTTCACCTGTGCGTTGCGGGGAATGGGCTGGCCGCTTTCGCTGCGGGCCGTCCAGGTCATGCCGCCCACATACACCGCCCCGGTGGGCACGGCGTTGTCGATGGACTCGGTGACCCGGGCCGTCTGGCCCAGAACGCGGTCGTCGTTGGTGGCGGTAACGTCCTTGTGCAGCAGCTTCTTCACCAGGGGGCGGGTGGCCGCCAGGCACACGATGGACACCACGAAGAACAGGGCAATTTGCAGCCACACAGGGCCGCCGCAGATGGCGGCGATGAGTCCCGCCACAGAGCCCACCACGAACCAGATGGACGCCAGCCCCACGGTGACGGCCTCCACCACGCCGAAAATCACCATGGCGGCGATCCAGATAATGGTCATCATATCGGTGGTTCCTCCTTTCAGACAAAGCCCCAGCGCCAGGGCCAGGGCCAGCGTCCCGGCCACTGCACCGAGACCCAGCCACTTTTCCCGGGGGGACAGATTGGCGAAAAACGCGGACAGCGCCGTTTTCAGGGTTTTCTCCGGCAGCGGCGGCGTATCCGGCGCGGGCTGCGCCGGGGCCTGCCGGGGCACCTCCTGGGAAAACAGCTCGTCCAGGGGCACCTGATACCGGTTGCAGATATAGAGGATCTTTTCAATCTCCGGATAGCCCCGGCAGGATTCCCATTTGCTGACTGCCTGCCGGGATACGTTCAGCTCCGCGGCAAACTGCTCCTGGGTCAGTCCCGCCCGGCGGCGTACCTCCTGCAACCGTTCTCCAAAGGCCATGGCTCCGTCCCTCCGTTTCTCTTTGGCCTTATCCTATCGGAAACGGGCCGCAATGTCTACCAACCTCCGTTTGCACCGGGAAAAAATCCGACGTTTTCCCCGCAACCTCAGGTTGTCATGGCTTCAGTATACTATAGTTTCGCCCGCCGCGCCACAACATTTTGAAAAAACACACGTTTTTTACAGAGCTGCCTGTTTTCCTTGACAAATACCGTCTTCCCTTGTATACTGTAGCCATCTGAATGGAAAGGTGGTGCCCAGCATGAAGAACAATACCGTCATCATCGTGCCGGGGACCATCGTGCGCCCGTAACGCGCCTGCCGGGGGAGGGAGCAGGCTCATTGCGGCTGTGGGAGCGTCCTCATGGGAGGGCGCTTTTTTTGCGCCCGGAAATCGTATTGGAAAAGAGAGAGTAAAAAAAGGAAGGAAGTGTCTGCGCTTTCATGGAAACCACCCGAAAATTATCCCGGCGGGAGAAGCTGTCTCTCATCGGGAAATATCTGCGCCCCTGCTGGGGGCACTTTGCGGCGGCGCTGCTGTGCGCGTGTTTGGCCATGGTGTTCAACGCCCTGACGCCCCAGATCATCCGCCTGACCGTGGACTCCATCCTGGGGCCCGAAACGCCCCAGCTGCCCGGGTTCCTGATATCCTGGCTGAACTGGGCGGCCCTGGAGGCCCAGCCCCTGCGGGCCCTGTGGTGGGCCGCTGCCGCCGTCCTGCTGACGGCCCTGCTGCGGGGCGTGTGCAACTATGGCCAGCGGCTCCAGCTGGCCCGGGGCTCCGAGAGCTACGTCAAGGGCATCCGGGACGATCTGTACCGCCACATTCAGTATCTGCCCTTCGCCTGGCACAAGAATAACCCCACCGGCGATATCATCCAGCGCTGCACCTCCGACGTGGACGTGATCCGCCAGTTCGTGTGCAACCAACTGGTGGAGGTGGTGCGCACGGTGTTCCTGATCGTGCTGTACCTGTGCATCATGTTCACCATGAACCTGCGCCTGTCCCTGATCTCGGCGCTGTTTATCCCCATTGTGGGCCTGTCCTCCGGTGTGTTCTACAGGAAGATCTCCGGCCGGTTCCAGGCCGCCGACGAGGCGGAGGGCGACCTGACCACCTGCGCCCAGGAGAACCTCACCGCCGTCCGGGTGGTCCGGGCCTTCGGCCGGGAGCGGTATGAGGAGGAGAAGTTCAACGGGAAAAACCAGCGCTTCTCCCAGCTGTGGATCCGGCTGGGAAAGCTCCTGTCCGTATACTGGGCCTCCGGCACCCTGCTGACCTGCCTGCAGGTGATGGTCATCGTGGTGGCCGGCGCCTGCGAGTGCGTGGCCGGGCGGATGACCCTGGGCTCCTTTGTGGCCTTCGTCACCTATAACGAGGCTCTGGCCTGGCCCGTCCGTTCCCTGGGCCGGGTGCTGTCCGATATGAGCAAGGCCGGGGTGTCCATGGACCGGGTGGGCTACATCCTGAACGCCCGGGAGGAGCAGGACGCGCCCGACGCCGTGGACGCCGCAGACGGCGACATCGTCTTTGACCACGTTACCTTCGGCTATCAGGGCCAGCCGGTGCTGCGGGACGTGTCCTTTACCATCCGCAAGGGCGAGACCTTTGCCATTCTGGGGGGCACCGGCTCCGGCAAGAGCACCCTGGTCCACCTGCTGGACCGGCTGTATGACCTGCCGGAGGGCAGCGGCACCATCACCATCGGCGGGGTGGACATCCGGCACATGAAGCGGAAGTCCCTGCGCCGCCAGATCGGCCTGGTGCTTCAGGAGCCGTTCCTGTTTTCCCAGACCGTGGGCGAGAATATCTGCGCCGTGCGGCCCGACGCGGAAAACGAGGCCATGCGCCGCGCCGCCGCCATCGCCTGCGTGGACGAGGCCATCTCCACCTTCCCCCAGGGGTACGACACCGTGGTGGGCGAGCGGGGCGTGACCCTGTCCGGCGGACAGAAGCAGCGGGTGGCCATTGCCCGGATGCTGATGCAGCAGGCACCTATTATGGTGTTTGACGACTCCCTGTCCGCCGTGGATGCCGAGACCGACGCCAAGATCCGCACCGCCCTGCGGGACACCCTGCACAGCGCCACCGTGCTGCTGATCTCCCACCGGGTCACCACCCTGATGCAGGCCGACCGCATTCTGGTGCTGGACGGCGGCCGGGTGTCCGCCCTGGGCACCCACCGGGAGCTGATCCAACAGCCCGGTATTTACCGGGATATCTATGACATCCAGATGCGCAGCGACGACCGCGCGCTGGTGGAGGAAGGAGGGAACGCCTGATGGCTGCCTTCGACGAGAAAGAATATACAAAATCCTTTGACTGGAGCATCTGGAGGCGGCTTGCGCCCTTTGTGCGGCCCTTCCGCCGGGACTTTGTGGGGATGCTGGTGTTCAACGGTCTGTGTGCCCTGGTGGACGTGGCCATTCCCCTGTTCCAGCGCTACGCCATCCGGAACTTTATCCAGGCGGACTCCCTTCGGGGCATCGTTCCCTTCTCCCTGGTGTATCTGCTGGTAATTCTTTTACAGGCTCTGTCCGTGGTGGCCTTTGCCCGGAACTCCATGACCATTGAGATGAACATGGGCCGGGATATGCGCCGTGCCCTGTTTCACCATCTCCAGACCCTGTCCTTCTCCTTTTACAACGTGACCCCCGTGGGATATCTGCTGACCCGGGTCATGAGCGATACCAACCGCATTGCCGGCATGGTGGCCTGGAATCTGACGGATATCCTGTGGGCGCTGTTCTATGTGCTGGGGACCTTTGCCGCCATGCTGATCCTGAATTGGCGGCTGGCGCTGGTGGTCATCGTCATCGTGCCTGTGATGGCGGTGCTCACCGGGTATTTCCAGAACCGCATCCTCCGGTGGAACCGGAGGGTCCGGAAGCTGAACTCCCGCATCACCGGGTCCTTCAACGAGGGCATCACCGGGGCCAAGACCACCAAGACCCTGGGCACCGAGGAGCAGACCGTCCGCACCTTCCGGGCGCTGACCCAGGAGATGCACGACGCCGGCATCGGCGCGGCCCGGCTCAACGCCATCTATATCCCGCTGGTGCTGTTTGCCAGCACCATGGCCGTGGCCATCGTGCTGCTGCGGGGCGGGTATATGGTGTCCGGGGGACTGCTGGAGCTGGCCACTCTATCCACCTTCACCACCTATGCCGTGGGCATTTTCGAGCCCATCCAGATGACCGCCGCCAACATCGCGGAGTTTATCTCCCTCCAGGCGTCTATCGAGCGGGTCACGGACCTGATGGATAAGGTCCCCCAGATTCAGGATAGCCCGGAGGTGGTGGAAAAGTACGGCGACGCCTTCCATCCCAAGCGGGAGAACTGGGAGCCCATCCGGGGCGAGATCGAGTTCCGGGACGTGACCTTCCGCTATCCCGACGGCGGCGACAACGTGCTGGAGCACTTCTCCCTGCACATTCCCCAGGGGGCTACCGTGGCCATCGTGGGCGAGACCGGCGCAGGCAAAAGCACCCTGGTGAACCTGGCCTGCCGGTTCTTTGAGCCCACGGAGGGGCAGATCCTCATCGACGGGGTGGATTACCGGCAGCGCAGCCAGCTGTGGCTCCACAGCAACATCGGCTATGTGCTCCAGGACCCCCATCTGTTCTCCGGCACCGTCCGGGAGAACATCCGCTACGGCAAGCTGGACGCCTCCGACGCGGAGGTGGAGGCTGCCGCCCGGGCCGTGTCCGCCGACACCGTGGTGGAAAAGCTGGACAAGGGCTGGGACAGCGACGTGGGCGAGGGCGGGGGACGCCTATCCACCGGTCAGAAGCAGCTGATCTCCTTCGCCCGGGCCGTGCTGGCGGATCCCCGGATCTTCGTGCTGGACGAGGCCACCTCCTCCATCGACACCCAGACCGAGCAGCTGATCCAGCAGGCCATCGACCACCTGCTGCGGGACCGGACCTCCTTCCTGATCGCCCACCGGCTGTCCACCATCCGCAAGGCGGATATGATCCTGGTGGTCCGGGACGGGCGCATCGTGGAGCAGGGCACCCACCAGGAGCTGCTGCGCCGCCGCGGCTATTATCACGACCTGTACAGCAAGCAGTTCGCCGAGGAGTCTGCTGCCCGCATCCTGCAATAATTTTCCAATAACTGGAAGCCCCGGCAGCGGCGCTGCCGGGGCTTTTTCCTGCTCCGGGCCGGGCGCCTTTTCCGCATTGTCCCCCTATGACGGACACCCTCTCCATTGGCATTTTCGGCTGATTTCCCGCCTATAATGTGCAAACTCCGTGAAAATCCTGACGAGCCATTTGCTGCGCTTGCCGATTTTTTCACATATTTGTACACTGTGCAAATACAGGCGTTTGCCGTGTCGGGCATTGTTAAAACCTTGACCGCTATTTTGCGATACGGCTTCCATTTTTTTCCAAAAACCATTGCCAAGCCCAGGGAATTTCGATACAATATTTCCCGTAATACAAAAAGAAGGAACCTGCAACATGTGATGTGGGACCAAAATTCGAGGAGGTCTTTCATGAAAGTACTTGTTATCAATGCCGGCAGCTCGTCTCTGAAATATCAGCTGCTGGATCCGGAAACCGGCCATCTGCTGGCCAAAGGCCTGTGCGAGCGCATCGGCATTGACGGAAAATTCACCTATAAGCCCCAGGTGGAGGGCAAGGCCGTGATCTCTGCGGCCGACGTGCCCATGCCCACCCACTCCGAGGCCATCCAGGCGGTGCTGGCCGCTCTGGTGGACCCGGTCAACGGCGTCATCTCCTCCATGAAGGAGATCGACGCGGTGGGTCACCGGGTGGTCCACGGCGGCGAGAGCTTCGCCAGCTCCGTTCTCATCACCGACCAGGTGATGCAGGCGGTGGAGGACTGCACCCCCCTGGCGCCTCTGCATAACCCCGCCAACATCATCGGCATCGAGGCCTGCCGGGCGGTGCTGGGCCACGACGTGCCCCAGGTGGCGGTGTTCGACACGGCCTTCCACCAGACCATGCCCGAGCACGCCTATCTGTACTCCATCCCCTATGAGTATTACGAGAAGGACAAGATCCGCCGCTACGGCTTCCATGGCACCTCTCACCGCTATGTGTCCCTGCGGGCGGCGGAGCTTCTGGGCAAGGACCCGGCGGAGCTGAAGGTGGTGTCCTGCCACCTGGGCAACGGCTCCTCCCTGGCGGCAGTCAAGGGCGGCCGCTGCGTGGACACCTCCATGGGCCTGACGCCTCTGGCGGGCCTGCCTATGGGCACCCGGGCCGGTGATATGGACGTGGGCGTGGTGGAGTTCATCGCCAACAAGTACGACATGACCATTTCCGAGGCCGTGAACCTGCTGAACAAGGAATCCGGCATGCTGGGCCTGTCCGGCGTGTCCTCCGACTTCCGGGATCTGGAGCAGGCGGCAGAGAAGGAAAATCACCGGGCCACCGTGGCCCTGGAGATCTTTGAGTACCGGGTACGCAAGATGATCGCCGAGTATGCCGCCGCCATGGGCGGCGTGGACGTGGTGGTATTCACCGCCGGCGTGGGCGAAAACGCACCCGAGACCCGGGCCCACATCCTCCACGGTCTGGAGTTCATGGGCATCACCTGCGACCCGGAGAAGAACAACTGCCGGGGCAAGGAGCAGATCATCTCCCAGGACGGCGCGCCCGTCATCGTCATGGTGATCCCCACCAACGAGGAGCTGATGATCGCCCAGGACACCATGGAGCTGGTCCTGGATCAGGAGTAATCGCTTCAAATATTTCAAAAGGCCGCCCGTCCGGGCGGCCTTTTGAAAGCTTGTCAAAAAAGGGCGGTGCCCTTTTTTGACAAAAGAGTTTTCGCTCCGACCCGCGCGTTTTCACGCATAAAA
>OWJC01000498.1_pt1 | contig 20218 bp, 30 predicted proteins | sample 1732731 | NCBI WGS metagenome assembly OWJC01 (sample SAMN05065747, study PRJEB22554) | human gut metagenome | biome: ENVO:2100002; feature: ENVO:00000062; material: ENVO:00002003 | host: Homo sapiens | place: USA
CCCAAGCCTCCATGATGCGCTCCCACGCCGTTGCGTCCTCATCGGACAAGACTTCGCCGACGCGCTCGAACGACGAAGCGATGTTGTCCGCACTCCCGATGATGCTTTTCACACCACCATAGGTACCCGTGCGAAGCTCTTTCGTAAGCTCCTTGACGGATTTCTTGGCCTCGGCGATTTTCAGTGCGTCTTCGAGCGTCTTGACATTGGACATCGCAGCCGAAAGTTCCTCGGAAAACATGCCGCCTGTTTCTTCGGCCAATTGGCGGAATACATCCCGGTTCTGCTCGGCAACAGAAAGCGCCTCCTCGAGAATGTCGATGTCTGTTTTCTGGTAGTCACGGGAAGTGTCGCGGGTTTTCAGCTTCGGCTTCGGGGCCAGCCCGCGGGTCAAATCGCCCAATCCGCTGAAATAGGCCTGCTCGAAATCGTCAGCACCAGTCATGTTAGAGGCCAGGTTCTTGCGGGTTTCGCGCGTCAAATCGAACAGCGCTTCCCGGTATTCCTTTTCGGTGATGACTCCGGCTTCGAGTTCCGCCTTGCGGCGCTTGATGGAATCGCTGTACTCTTTCAGAATATCGATTCGTTGACGTTCCGCTTTATATGCCTCGCCGCGAGGAAGTTCCTTGAAGGAGTTTTCAAGGGCCTTATAGTATTCGCTCGCCAGTACCCCCTTGTCTCCGGAGGAGTAGGCGTCGATATAGGACTTCTCGACCAAATCTCGCAAGGCTTTGTCGTATTCGTCCTGCGTGATGATGTTGCTGTCGAGCTTTTTCTGCAAAGCCCTCAACGACTCGGTGTATTTCTCTTGCTGCTTTTCAAGCTCCGTTTTCTTGCCCTTCTTGCCGCCATCGGAAGAAAACAGAGACGTAGAGCTCGAAGAGGAAGCTTTGCCACCCAATTCAGCAATCTCCCCCGCAGCATCGGTGATGGCCTGTTCAGCCTTGGCAATCGCTGCGCGTAGGTTCTCGGCCTCACGGAGCGGATTGGCTTGCAGTTTTTCCGATGCGGCACCGTGGGCAAGCCTCTCTTGCCACGATCTGAAAGGGCGCTCCGGTGTTCCGACATTTGCGACGTATTGGTGGGCTGTCATGCCATCCCGGAAAATATCCTCATAAGCCTTTTTGTAAGCTTTCTGATATTTCTCACCCTCTTCCAGTTTCCGCAGCTGTTCCCGGGCATTGTTGGCTGCGGTTTGGGCAGTATTGTAGCGGTCTTGCGCCGCGAGCAGCCGCTTGCGGGCCTCGATCTTTTTGTTTATCTCGTCTTGGATCTTCGAGTCGAGCTTCGCGGTGTCGTAGCTTTCACCCAACAGAGCGTTGATCTCCTTGAGCGCCCCCAGTCGTTTCGTTTCGCCTTGGGAAGGGTCGTTCAAAATATGCTGGTATTTATCCAGACTCTGGATTTGGGTGTTGTCGGCCTTTTCGGCCAACTTCTTCTCCATGTCGGAGACGATATTCTTGATGCGGTTCGCCTCCCGCCCGGCTTTTATCAACCATCCGACAAGTGTCATTACGGCACTGATGGCAGCTGTCCAAAGCGTCGCCATCGCTGCCGCTTTCATCGTCGCCACAAGCTTCGCGAAGTTAAACTGCACGATATTAAACGCCCGTGTCCACCCTGTGGCGCCACTCGCGGCCGCTGCTTGCTGTGTCTCAGCAGTCACCTTCGCCGCCGCAGCCTTCTCGGCCTCTTGTGCCTTTACGAGGGCCGTCGTCTTGGCCGCAAGTGCCGCCTCGGCATTCGCAGTTCTGTTGCGCAGCCGTTGTTTCTTTGCTTCGGACGCCCCTACCACCGCTACCTTTTCGGCTTCGCGGGCCGCCACCACAGCCGCGGAGGCTTTGTCCACGGCCTCCTGTGCCCGGGCTACCGCCTCCTGCCGATTTTTAAGCGTGTCCTGCACCTTCACGGACGCAGCGACGAATTTATCGTAGTTGTTGCCGATAGACTTGAATACCCGGTATACGGCGTTGCCCAATCCTGTCGTGATAAGGATTTGCAGTCCGGTAAATACTGTTTTGGCGTTGTTGGCCAATACCCCCAGCAGTCGCGAAACAACATCGACGACGGATTTGAATTTCTCCTCGATACCCCACTTCTTGACAAGGTCGACGAAAACATTGCTCAGTCTGTTGAGCGACGTCATGAGGTTGTCGGTATCGACATTGGGAATCATCTCATTGAGTGCCTCGGCAAAACGCGGCAGGACATCCGAAGCATAGAGCTTACCCTGCTTCATCAGTTTGTCCATCTCTTCCACGGAGCGCCCCGTAGCTTTCGCCATAGCCTGGATTGCCACAGGGAGTCGCTCGGCCATCTGCAGGCGCAGCTCCTCGGCCTGGATCTTACCCTTGCTCATCATCTGCGACAAGGCCAAAAACACGCCCTTCTGGTCTTCGGCACTCAATCCGAAAGCTACCGCGGCCCGCGAAACGGACTCGAAGATCTTATACTGGTCGGATAGCGCCATGTTCGAAATATCCGCCGCAGCCTTGAACTTGGCAAACCCGCTCGTCAGGGAATTTACCTGTACGCCGTATTTCTTCGACAGCCCGATGATGAACTTCTGATGATCCGCATATTCCTCAGTCGACTTGGAAACGTTTTTCAGGGCGATATTGACACGCGAAGTCTCCTTCGCCGTTTCCATTAACTTCGATACGAAATTCGACAGTCCGATGGCCCCGCCGCCCACAGCTGCGGCAAAAGACATAAACTGCATCTGCATGGAGCGCAGATAGCTCTTGACGGAGGCGGAACCCTTTTTAAAGTTGTCCGTCAACAATTTTACCGCAATCGAAAAGGAGAGTTTGCTGCTCATGATCAGGATTTTTTACGCCATTGAACCGCATTCAGATCTATTAGCTCGCCATTCATGAACCGGCGGAACTCCTGCTCACTACGCACAAGCTCCTCCCGGGCTTTGCGGGCAGCCTCTTCGGCCTCCCACGGGAATATGTGGAGTTTCTGCGGGTTTTTGAGTTTCTTTCCGTCAACATGGGGAAGAATCGCGTAGAATGTCCACAACCTCCGGGATTCCTCCTCATGACGGAGCTTGTCATTCAAGGCCTCGATATACATGGGGAGATCCTCGACAAGCATTTCGTGCATCACGAAGTGGGCATCCATGCCCGCAGATACGATCAGTTTCGCAGCAATGGAACCTATCGTGACATTTTGCGTCGCACAGGCATCAGACTTACCTGCAATTTTCTGCTTGCGGGAAAACTGCGCCGCGAAAGCGCTGTAAGCAGTCAGGGAGCGAACCTCCGCAGCAACGATCTTTTCACTTTGCAGCGTCTGTTCGAATACATCGAACGTAAACGGCTCGGCAGCACATGCCACGGTCGCGCAATACAGCAATCTCCGCATGTCGTTTTCATCGGAAAAATCCATGTGGAGAAAGCTGCGCCCGGTCATTTGTTCCCACCGAACGATAGCCTCGATGTCAAGTCTGCTCTTGATGTCCATACGTTTTAAAAAGGGGCGGCAGAGGCCGCCCCTGCGTAATTATGAAGTTGCTACTCTACGAGCGTACCGTCTGCCAGTTCACCGGTACCTTGGAGCGTAATGCTCGAAGTACAGATCGAACCGTTGTCGGCGGTCATGCTCAGTGCCGTGATAATCGCCTCCCCTTTGACAAGGCTGTCACCCTGCGGAAAGTCGCCTTCGGATTCTGCGGTTTTCGCCAGCACGAACGGGATGGGCATACGCTCTTTCATCAAACGCTTCAACGTATTGAATGAACAGTGCCCCGTTTTGAGGGAGAGGAGGGATTCGCTCGATACCGTGTATCCGAGCTGGCCGACAAGGAATTCTTTCCAGTTGCCGGACATCTTGCTGCTGGTGTCGATCGTGTCTGTGCTGATCTCGATACTGCACGACGTACCGAACGCAATGGGAAGAACCGTTGCGGGGGGAGTACCTTCCGCCCCGGCCGCTTCTGTCTGGACAAAGAGCATGAGCTTGTCGCCCGTGATCATGTCCTTCGATGAATCATACCTTTTTTCTGCCATAATTTATTGAATTGAAAATTGAAGTACTTGTAAATATTTCTTGTCGATATAATCCTCGACATAATCCGTTAGGCGAATGCGCATGTCGGGATCCTGCCAATCTCCTTCCAGTGCGTCATAAATTATATCGGCAATCTTGAGGCTTCTATCATAATCATCGCTTATGACGTTGATATAGAAATAGGAACGCTGCAAAGACGGCCCCATCTTAGACCATTCTATATCCATCCCGTCGCGCTGATAGGAGACGAAATCACCCGGGGTACCCTCCGGTGCGACGATGGGGAAAATCTTGGTGCCGACCATCGCGGACAGATCCTCGCAAGCACGAAGTATTTTGACAACCTCGGTGATAATCGTAAATTTCTTGTCTGCACGTCCCATTACATCCTGCTTTGAATACGTTGGATCGCCATCTCGATGCCATGCAAGATCTCCTGCATCGCCGAGCGTTCCTCGCTCTGGCGGGCATCGCTCCAAAAGTAGTTGGCGGGCATGATGCCCCGATTCTTCCCGGACTTGGTACTACGACGACGTGTCCCCAGGTCTACAAGGTGAGCATGATGTCCGCGCCCCGTATATCCTGCCAGCGACATGACATACTGCTTGCGGTACACCACGCCGAAAGCTCCGAGCAGATTGCCTTTGCCTTTTCCCTTCAGACGCGACCGGAGATTACCGCGCCCCCGGCGCGAAAAGACCTTCGCGGCACGAAGCATACCCTCCTTGATCGCCTTTTGCTGTTCAAAGGCATCCAGGCTGTGAACCAAATACTCGGCGGCCTGACGCGTTTGTATATCTACGACAATCATTCGTTTATCTTGTTTACGTTCACCAGGTAGGTGTTGTCCGTGATATTGCGGTCGAGCAGGATGATTTTGTAATCCACACCTTGGAATTCCACGATCTGACGGTCGTTGATCTTCGGGCTGTAGCGCACCTGCAAGACCCCGAAATGCCCATAAAACTCCTCCTTGGCTTCGACCTTGTCCTTGTCGGTTACATTGGAAAAGCGTTTTTTATACGCCCGGCATCTGTGTACCGCGACATACTCCTTACTGACGGCTCCTGTGGCGGTCTGAACCATACGGGGCTCCTTGAACACGACAATTTCACGCAACAATCCCGCTCTCATCTCGAATAATCCCTATAAAGTCCGATAAGATGTTTGTAAGCTTTGGTATCTTGAACCAGGACACCGAAAGCGACGCTTTCACGGCTGGCGTAGTAGTTCCCGATCAAGAGTAACATGGCCTGACGAAGGGGTGCCGGGATTTCCCCGGTTTCCCCCTCTAACTCCGCCAGAGGTACGCAGATATCCTGCGCAACGACTTCTTGGGCGACAGCGATCAGGGACGAAATATACTGGTCGTCGTCCTCGAAATCGTCCTCGATGTTCAGGTGCCTCTTCGCCTCCGCCAAAGTAATACAAGCCATACCCTACGATCCTATTTGAAGGACGCAGTGACGAACGAGTCGTCGCGAACCTTACCCAGATTCCAGTACGAATTCACGATGATGCGCACCATCGCCTGCCCGGCCTTCGTGTACGGATCCGTAATGAAGTCCATTGCGCCCCACTGTCCGATGAAGAAGTCGGCCCAGTTGCCGAAAATAGCGCCGGCCTCGTCCGTCGCCTCCTGAAGATCCGCAGGAATGTTGTTGCTGCGTAATGCACGGTAGCCGTTAAGCGTGCCGTCGCCGTTCCCGGTAAAGATGAAGCCACCGGCACCCGAGGCGTCCTTGACCTTCGTCTTCGCAAGGCCGATAAGTTTCGGGTTGAGAAGGTAGGCCAGATTCCCGAACAGCGCGTTGTTCGTGTCGCACGCGGTTTCCATCGCCACGATCTGAGCCCATGTCATTGAGCCACTGATCTCGGGCGTTTCTTGGAACAGTCCGTCGGGGATCTTAGCATCGTGTGCCGCCTTGCTGAACGCCGTCTTTTCCAGCTTCTGGGCGATAGCTGTGGCCAGCAGGCGGCGAACCAAGGCCTCAACACTCGTATTCTCCTGCACCAGCAGCTGCCGGCTGATCTCGACGACAGCCGTAAGGCGCTTGGGAGAGAACACCGTTCCTTTGGAAATCGTCGGAGCTCCGTCCTTAGCTTCGTCGTTCTCGCCTTCCCAGGATACCGTCGCAGCGCTGACATTGGGCCAGTAGATATTGCCCCGCAGGCCATTCATGATACGGGCGCCTGCACGCGTCAGAATCAGATTCGGCTCCAACGGGAGCAGCATCTCCATCTGATCTTCGTCGACCACGACACCCGTCGTAGCTTCCGTAGCTGCGGTAAGCGCCGCGCGGGTGTTCATCGGAAGGATAAGATTTCCACTGTCGGAATTGCTGGCCATGTACGGGGCGTGGATACGCGTAGCCTCGTCGATCATCCGCGCCTCGGCGTCATGCTGGGGCTGACGATTCAGCTGGTTGACGAGGGCCCGACGGAAAGAGAACTTCCCTTCCGGCATGTGCGGCTGCGGCTTGCCGCGGTTCTCTGACTCGCGGGTTTCGATTTCGAGGTTGATTTCAGCCATACGCACCTGAATCTCCCCCAGCTGCGTATTCTCCGCATCGGTGAACTGACGCTTTTCGTTGCGGGCGCCATCGATGATGCCCTGTGCCTGCGTCGCGAGGCTCCTTTTCTCGTCACGCAGTTCGGTGATACTCTTTTCTTTTGCCATATGTATTAGATGTTAAAAAGTTGTTCTGCCTTGGCGTAATACTCTTCGCGGCTGCGACGTTCTTGCTCTTCCAATTCTTTCTCGGCCTCCTCCTTGCCGCGCAAAGACACGCTGGTCGCTGAGTAAGCCGCACGATATACGGGTGACACATCGAATATCTCCGCGATTTTGAGAATGCGACGGCTCCAAATACCGTCGTCGCGCCGTTCCCACTTATCCTGCTCGACCGTAAAAGCAAAGGAACTCTGATCGATCTCGCCGCGCCGGAGGTTCTCTTCGAGTTCATGACCGATCGCCGTATCCGGCCGCACGAAGCGGTATTTCAAACCGCGGTCATCGACCGTAAGCTCCAGGCTGCCTTTACCGTTCTTCGACCGCGCGAGAACTCCGCGCTCGATCGAATGGTTCAATAGTGCAAATACGTCGCTGCGCTCCAAAACCCCCTCCAAAGCTCCAGCTTCGATAGTTTCGTAGAAGGGCAGCCCGTCAGACTGCGTATCGAAGAGCATGGCATAACCCTCGACCATCCCCTCCTCGGGGGCGAAGCGCACTTCACTCTGGGTATTCCTTACTTCTCTTTCCATTATTTTCAATTTTGATTTTGATCGTCTGTTATATTCGGATCCGACGCAGAAGCGGCCACGGGCTTCCGATCGGCGGGAGGCGTCACCACTGCCATATCGAGCGTCTGAACATTAACCTGCACGAATGCCTGATCCCCATTATCCAGGCGGGAGAGGTTATTCTCTCGGCGAACCTCATTCGGGGTAATCGCGCCGATATAGAACATGTCTTTCAAGTAGGCAGCCTGCGCAGCCTTGTCGGTACGCAGGATCGCAGAGGTAGAAAACTCTGCAACGACACTATTGCGCTCCGAAGGCAGGAAAACTTTGCGGTTGATTTCCTGCTCAATTTTCGTGATGACAGACAGTGCCGTATCGGTCAGGTAGTCCAGCTGCGTAGCCTCCACAGTAGAGTAGCTCGACTTACTCAAGTCGAACGCCTTGACGGGCGAAACAGAAAAGAAGCGGCAGATATCGATGACATTGAACTGACGCGATTCGAGAAGCTGGGAATCCTTCGGGCTGATGGTAATCGGCTGGTATGTCATATTTCCCTCCAGTATCGTGACGTTACTGCGATCGGGATTCTGGTTCATACGCCGATCCCACGTGGCGTAGATATCATCCTTCTGCTCCTTTGTGAGGCGCGGGCCCTCCACTTTGAGAACCCCGGCGGCACTCGCACGACTATGCAGGAAATTGACCGCATGCTCTTCGCTCGCCGTGGCGATGCCAAGGGTCTGCCGGGCATGTGTAAGCGTAGAAACACCTATGATGCCGTCGTAGCTGAAATTCAGGACGTGAATCATATCCTTTGGCTCCACAAGACCCTTGAATCCCGAAACCTGATAACGTTTCCGCTTGATTCCGCGGCTGTCCATAATCCAGACGATAGACACCAGCTGCGCCGGAATGAAGATCAGTTGCGTGACTTCCAATTTCGAATTACGCTCAATATAGGCGTATCCGTTACCTTGAAGCAAGACAGAAGCCATCAACGTTTTGACGAACGTATAGCGCGTCATGTTTTCATTCGGCTCTGAATTCAGCAGATAGTAGGCCGGGTGCGACTTATATTTACTCTTGAAGCCTTCTTTGTCCAGGAGGTAAGTTTCGAGCGGAAGCACGGCAACGCTGCCCGAGATGAGATCCACACACCGATAGACAGTGGAGAGAAGCATCGGCAGGCTGTTACTTTGCAGGAAACCCGGATAACTTCCCGTATATGCGGAAATCCCGGACGTTTCTTGCTTAGACGCCTTGCGGAAATCGATAGAAAGCTTGTAGCCGAAAAAATTCATCGCATCCTCTTTGCTATATAACCAAAGAGATGTCTGACATTTTGTCCGACAAGTGTAAAATCAATAGAGTTGTCCGTATCTCGGTGTAGACAAATAGGCCGAGAGAGCCATCAGACAAGCAATCACGCCGTCGATCTTTTTTTCCTCGTACTGTTTCGACGGTTTTGTATTTCCGTTCCGGTCGCGGGCCATGACAACATTGCGAAAACAGTGGCGCGTGATGATATTATTATCGAATTTCGCCCGATACGACAATATCAGGCGTTCGAGTTCCTTGGTCGGGCGGTTGAAATTGCCGATGCTCTGGCTGACCGGCTCCATAGGCATTCCCTTTTCCGTAGCATTGATGACGAACTGCGTGGCATTCCAGTCGTCATACCCCACCTTTTGGAGGTAGAACTGTTGCTGAATCTGCAACAGGTCATTCAGAATGTAGTCGTAATCCGTAACGTTGCCCGGAGTTACCGTAAGGCTTCCCATACGGCGCCATTCGCCGTAACGCTCTTTAAAACGCTTTTCTTGAAGGGCTGCCTCCGGAAGATAGTATTTCACAAAGAAGTATATAGCCTCCTCGGTGGGTATCATAAACGCAAGAGCCGTGAGGTCGCTCGTAGCAGACAGGTCGACACCCGCAAAGCAATCCCTGCCGTAGAAATCCGCGGCATTAAGGTTTTGCGAGGCTGACAAAATGTAGTGATCCGGGATCCACACCGTATCGGCATCGCACCATATGTTGATATTCTTGGTTTTAACGCCCACCTCCTCGGACGGAGAGTTCACGGCTTTCTGCACCTGCTCGCGGATATAGGCGGGCTTTACAGTAACCCCTAGGTTCGGGTTGCTCTTGATCCATACGTTTTCATCTTTCCAATCGTCCCCCTCGTCCAGCGCATAAATCAACGCAAAAAGAGAATCATCCGGCTTCAGCCCGCTCAAAACCTCCGTACACATCGTACGATACTGATAGCACGGGCCCAGTTTGTCGAAGCCCGCTGTCGTGATGATGACACCGAGGGGATCGTCACGCATACCCTGCGATGACTGCAATACGTCTTTCAGTCTGGTATTTTTGGCAGCATGGTATTCATCGAGTAAGTACATCGAAGCATTGAATCCGTCAAGTTTGCTGTCATCGGCAGCCAAGACCCGCAGCGTAGACAGCATCTTGTCGAAATTGACCCTATCCCGATATGGCTTCAAGTATTTACCTATAGGGTCGATGCTCTTCACGAAATTCGAACACATACCGAAGCTGATCTTCGCCTGATCCTTGCTGTTGGCCGCAAGATAGACCTCCGCATTCATCTCACCCTCCCCGATCAGGCTGTTAAGACACAGGGCCGCCGCAAGGGCTGATTTCCCTTGTTTTCGCGCCATCTCCATATACACGGATTTAACCAGCCGGCTCCCATCCTCTTTACAATAGAATCCGTAAATACTCGCAACAGCGAACTCCTGCCACAATTCCAACACGAAAGGCTTGCCGGCATGACGCCCCGTATAATGCCGGAGCATGCGAATGAAACGGATCACTTCCCGAACCTTTCTTTCGCGGAATTCGTACCTGTCATCCTCCATGAGAGCAAAAAAACGCTCGCAGGCGAGCCTAACCCACTTGCCCGCAACGATATCTCCGGCCAGCACGCGCTGAGCGTATAGTATATATCCCGGAACCTCAACCACGGGTGCGTTTTTCTCGGATATACTCATCGAGCGGAGTGTCAGGAACGCCATCACCCGGCTTATGCGAATCTATCTGAGCCTTGCTCTTAATCGTCAATCCGTATTGTTTGGCCACATCGAGGTATTGCGCCCACGCTTCGCGGGCGATATTCACATACGGATGCTTGACCTCCTCGCCTTTCTTGTTGGTGGTGATCATCGAATGCTCCGACAACCAGTATATCGCCGTGAGGTACTGGTCGAAACTGGTGGCCAGGCGATGCAGGTTCGGAATATCCGACGCATCTATTTTATTCTCGTCATTCAACTTACGAACCAGATCGCGGATGAAGCGTTTCGTCTCATCGTGCTGGATCGATCCCGGTATCTTAAACCTTACATTTCCCATATTATTTTTCTGAATTTTCGTTGTGGATATTCTGGTGACATTTTTTGCAGACAGACATCAGATTGGAATAATCGTAAGCAAGCCATAGGCGCCGCTGTGGGTTATCCGTAGACATGAACGAAACAATGTGGTGGATGTCCTCCGCAGGCGTCGTGAGACCCTTCCCTGCGCATACCTCGCATAGAGGATTGTTCATGAACTTAACTTCACGCAGGTGCTGCCAACGGCGGCTATTATAGACCTTATGACGCTCCGCATCGTAATTGCTGCTATTCTTCTTGGTTTTCCGAGGTTTTAAGATTGTCGGCATAGGATAATGAACTATATTGTTTTTCATCTTTGCATGTTTGGTAGAATACCATGCGGTAGCGATATTGGAAATACTCGATAAACTCGGTGTCCGTGCGGAAATTACGGGACAGCATATCGTGCGAGACATGCAGGATCGTATCGTGGAAGACATCCATATCCTCCACCGAGCCGAGGTTATGAGCCCTGGAAACACAGCACAGACGCAACAGCAAATCGTAATTGCGGGCTATGATGAGCGCAACATCCGGCAAAAAACACCCTTTACATCTGTTTCTCATCCTCGTAATACTTCACAGCATCCTCGACACCTCGCTGCAAAAAAGCCCGCGCAACAACCGACACGTTTACACCATTAACCCGGGCAACCTCCTCCAGGTGATGGTAAACGTACGGCGTCACACGGACGCAGATTTTGATTTTATTTTCGGGTCGAACCAGGGCGAGATCCGCCGATGTATTGCAATATTTTTTCTGAGACATCTTGTTTATCCGAATTTATCACTACCTTTGTATTGGGCTCAGGGGTGATCTTTCGGGATTGCCTCTTTTTTATTTTTTCTCCAGCTCTTCAAGGACGGCATCAGCGTATGATACGGCATCGGCTGCTACGGCTTCGAATACTGTAAGGTTCTCATTTTTCTGCATTTTATCTTGATTTTGCGAGAATCTCGCTATTTCAACAATTCGAACTCGAATTGTACCACTTCGGTTTTGGGAATCTTGTAGTGAAGGTTATTTCATTCACTTCCTCGCATTCGATCATATAAGCCTCCGGCCATAGCCCCTTTATTTGCTCGACATTTTCGGCATAGGCGACAATAACGAAAGCGTCGACGCTTTCGCCCGTACACCAATACGGATACTTGATCGGCCATTTAACTGGCCGATAATCGTTACCGCAATCTTTGAATTTGATATAGAATCTTGCTCGTATCATTTCTCCCTCTTTTTGAAATGTTCGATAATCTCCTCAACCGTGGCCTTACGGGCGGGGATACCGACCCGATGCTCCAGCAAGCATTTTTCGAAGCTCCCAATGGGTGCATACAGCCCTTGGTTTACCCATGCCTTCGCTTCCTCCGCGATAAACCACTGCTCGCACTTGATTCCGGTGATGCGGATTTGGTGGGGCATCAAAACAGCCAGTGGCTTCCTCATAGGTGAAGTCTTCGGCCGAGGTCGCAGCCCGTTGAAATTGTTCACCTCCCTCGATGCGGCGCGTATTGTTTTTTATATAGTCAATGACCGCATCCGTCAGTCCATAGCGGTCGTTAAACATTATCTTCTGCATGGTTATTCAGTTTTAAGTAATTCCGGGGTGTCGTGGATATTACCTATTTTCGTAAATGAACAACACCAAATTTCCTCAGGTTCATTGTTCGCATCTACAAAACAGAACATCCGATCTCGATAGGCAATTACGCTACGCCTATTGATTTTCATGAGATTTTCCCATTCTACTATATCTCCCTCCCAAACATCCGTGCCGTTATTGTCTTTCAGCCCAATATACTCGCCGACGGTAGTGGGATCAACTTCATATAATCCTGTAAAGGTCTTGATAAATATCCGGCCTGCGTCTGCGCCGTAGCAATGAATCAGGTCTCCATAAACCCACTTGTCGTTATCTATACGCTTGCCTCTGAATTAACTCTCTCGCATAACTATTCTTGTTTGAGGTTGTTAATTCTGTCGATCTCGACCTTCAAATTCATCTCTGCACTACGCACATCCCGTTGCAATTCCTCCAGCCGAGCTATTTGCTCCTCGTCCATCCGCGGGCATCCCCGCAGCCAGCTGTCGTAATTCGGGGTGTTCAGTTTGCCGTCACAAATCCCTCCGACACGCATACAGTAGTCGTAGTACTTGATGTATTCCTCCTTCGGAGCGTCTCGGTCGATGTCCGTCAGCATATCGGCCATGCTCACGAATAGATCGCCGACCTCTGCAATTCCTCCGGGGTCGTCGCCTACCCACGCATCCGGCTCATAATCGTAGCCGTGCTTTTCGCAGAAAGCGGCCAGATAGGCGTTGCAAACCGCGTTGTAACTTAGTCTCAGTTCCTCGCGTGTAAGTTTCATTAAAATCGTCTCAACGTGGTCAGGCATATCACTGTAAGGTTGTTTATGCACCCGTCGATAAATTCCCTTGCTCATGGTTAGGATGTTTTAGTGTAACGCCCACGTCTTGTGCATTGCAGCGATCAGGTCTATATACCCTTTGTATTCCTCCATCTGCTCGGGACTATAGCCTTCGGCCTCGCCAATTTTTCGGAAATGCTTCTGCCACTCGGAAATGGTGTAGCGTTTGCATCCTATTTGAATAACATCCTCACCCCAATAGGATACTGTATGACGAGATGCGCTGATAAATAGCGATTTAGGAACATCGCACCCGTCGCCCAGTTCGCACCTGTAGCCCAGCTTGCACTCGTCGCCCAACTTGCACCAGTCGCCCAACTTGCACCAGTCGCCCAGCTTGCACCCGGCGCCCAGCTTGCACCCGGCGCCCAGTTCGCACCCGGCGCCCAGCTTGCACCCGGCGCCCAGCTTGCACTCGTCGCCCAACTTGCACCAGTCGCCCAGCTTGCACCAGTCGCCCAGTTCGCACTCGTCGCCCAGTTTGATATTGCGCGCCTCAAATTCGGCGGCTAATTCAGAAAGTTCATTGTACTGAAAGGGTGTCCAGCCTTTGCCTGAAACCCAGAGATAAATTTTTTTCATTGTTGGTTATCTTTGTGCTTAAATTTTAAAACAGTTTATGGATTAAAATACAACCACCATTGACGGGAACGGAGCACTATTTTTTTGGCCCCCGAATTTTAGCCTCCCCTTTATAAATCTAATTTCCCGTGCTTTGTGGTAAATAAATTCGTGAAAATATCGAGTATCTGTACGCGCCGGAATCAACATTACAACTATTGTGTTAATTTTTTGTGCCTCCATGCAGCATTTACGAACCCATGCGTATATATCCCGACCGTATGGCGGATTGCAAAAAACAGTATTCCCGCCCCAATCTTGTCGGAGCCCGTCCTGCTCTTTGGTGTAGAATTTAACACACTTAGCATTATGCGGGGTGGCGCAAGGATCAAGTGTAAAATTAAATTCACTATTGAGTTTATCATAGAAATCCTGTGGTGTGGCCCACAAATCGGTCTTAGATGAAAACATCGTTTCTGTATTCATAAATTAGTTTTTTTTGTGTTTGACTTTCCAATTCGGTATGCAGGAAATCCAGCCCCAGAACGGTATGCGCCGCTTCAAGTAGTCCGGATCATCCTCATGGTTGTATGCCTCGGTCTCAAAGCATGTGTAGTAGTACGCGCCCGGATAAGGCGGGATAATCACTTCGATCAGCCACGAAATGCTATAGCAAATCCAGCCGGCGAAGAGAATACCGACCACTGTCAGCGCCCAGCCCCACCATGCGAACGAGTAGATTATGGCGACGGGCAGGAGGATTGCCGCGGACAGCACGGCCAGTTCGATCTGCTGGGCGCAGTGGATTCCTTCATGGCGGCGCGTAGTCTCGTCCATGCTCCACGCCATCGGCTTCCGGGTAAAAGACCATAAAAGCCATGTTACCCAACTGAATCCCTTGAACGGGATCAACTTGTTGTGAACTTCGATAGGTAGTTTCATCACAGGTTCAATTCATAGCCGTTAGACACTATCCACTCAATACGGTTGCAAAGGAGGTCGACAAGATCGAATTCGAGTTGCTCTCCAATGCACTGGTGCGTGTGGCTGTTTTCGTAGCGCAGGTTCCAACAGAAGTTATTGGACAGAGTTAAAGCGTAGTCATGATTCTGCCCAACTACGGCAGGAATATCCGGCGGCATCACTCCCAGCAGGTCGGCGACCGTGAAGGCGGGAATAAAGGATTCAGGAAATTCTTGATAGGCCAAAATCTTATCCAGCTTACAACCCTGCCAAATATTAAGCTCGTAGTTTATTTCGTCTACCGCACTACTAACCCATTCCCACACCATGCTCGCCTTATCCGCGGGCACTTCCAACTCGATCAGCCGCTTCGACTGCTCGATGCTCGTTACTTGGTCTTTCATCTTCTATAGTTTTTTAATTCAATACTTTTTCGCATGGTTCTCGTATTCATTTATCGTTTCAAAAATCTGTAATGCTACCTGCGGAACTATGGCGTTTCCGTAGGCTTTAATCGATTCCCGCACCCAGCGAGGAAAGGTAATACCGTCCAGTCCATCGGGAAAGACATCATCTCGGCAACATAAAGGGGATTGAGACGGGAACGATTCAAACGTTGTTCGTGCGAAAGTTTTACGATCTCTTTGACAAGCCCGCTTTTCCGTCTCGCTTGCGACTCCGGCAGCGAGCTGTTCGTTGCGTCGTTTACCGTAGGAGTCGGTAACAACCCTGTCGGCATCGGCACAGTCCGTCCTTTCACGCATTGCTTCAAACCCTGCGTCTGCACAGTAGGCAACAAACCAGCGTCTGTCCCTTCGGTGGGGAGCACCGACACCGCAAGCCGGTATAATGTACGGTTGAACCGCATATCCTGCCGCCTCCAAGTCAGAGCACACCTCGTCGAAGACCATTCCTTCCGACCAATTAACAATTCCGAAAACATTCTCGCCCACGACCCATCGAGGTCGAACAGTCCGAATAACCCGCAACATTTCCGGCCACAGGTAACGCTCGTCCTCCGTGCCTTTGCGCTTGCCTGCGAGCGAGAACGGCTGGCAGGGGAAACCGCCTGTAAGGACGTCAATTCGTCCTCGCCAAATAGTAAAGTCTGTCGTGCGTATGTCTGCATACTGTTCTGCATTAGGGAAATGATATTTTAAAATCCGGCGGCAGAAAGGATCGATTTCGCAGTTGAAAGAGTTTGTCCAACCGGCCCACTCTGCCGCAAGGTCGAAACCGCCGATGCCCGAAAAAAGTGAAGCGTGCGTCATGGTCATTCGCATAATCCGTAAAAGCTCATGCAACTGGTCGCTGTATCGTCGTCGAATAGGCTGCCCGTCGCATTCTGCCATTGGACGTAGCGCACGACATCATGAATCGTCGGATATTTCTCTCCGCTGGTGATTGCGTGGGACGGTATTTTGTCCGGGCCGAAAAACGACGAATGCAACTCCGTTTCAAGTGCGGCGATCTGTTCGATGCGCTCCGGGTTCTGGCGCGATATGTTGAGAATATCCCGCTGATTCGCCATCACACACGGCCAGCAGCCGACACGCTTGTAGCCCATGCGGTAGAGCGGGTTTGGCTCCAAACCTGCGTCGAGGATGTAATCGATCACCTGCTGCGCCGACCAGTCGAACACGGGCCGCAGAAGATCATCAGCGAATTTCTCTCGAAATGCCCGTACCTCCTTACCCCGATAGGTGTGCGTCTTCGGTTTACCCGCTTTATCGTAGCCGTAAGGCTCAAAATAGTACTTGAAGTACGTGCATTGCGCCTGCATCTTGGCTCGGCTGGCCGATTCTGCCGCCCGGATGCCCTGAATCATCAGCATATTGTCCTGAATCTTGTCCAGTACGTAGTCGATGCAGGGCTTTGTCTTCAATTCCTGCGTGCAGAACCGCGCCCGCGTCGAAGGCCAACGCTTTTTGTGCCGGGCAAGATCGACCATACCGTCGTACTTCTTAGACTTGAGCGTCACCAAATCCAAGTGGAGTTTATCCGCGATCCGGTTGATGTACTCGTAGGTCTGCGGATGCTCCCAGCCCGTATCGCAAAATACGGTCGTGAAGTTCTTGGTGATATGCTCGCGTGTCCAAAGAAGCGCCGCAAGGCTGTCTTTCCCACCCGAAAAGGTGACTATGACTTTCATTTTATCGTTCGTTAAAGGTTAACTGAGGGGACTGGCGTGACTGCAAAACTTTATTCACGCGCTCCAAATGCTTATCAATTCAGAGGCATTGCCAAGCCATTCGTAGCCTTGTATTTGGTCTCCTCGAAGTGTTTTCTGCGCCATAACCGTTGCCCGTTAACCATCTCTTGCGCGAAGTGATCCTCTATTCGTCCGCCCAGTCGGTAGACTTGGGGCATAGCTTCGTCGTAGGTGTAATATTTCACTCCGGAACGCTCTTTGAGTGATTTGTCCAGCTTGGCATAAGTCACGAACGTGGCGTAAGCATTCGTGTTATTCAGGTGAGCCCCCTTGCTGTGCATTGTGAATATCAATCTTCGGATATCTTCGACGTGAAATTTGCGCAGCATCCACACGGCATTCGTTTCAGTGATAGGCTCCGCCATTGAGGCGATGGTCGGAACGTTCTCATGTATCCACTGCACCAGCTCTGCGGCGTTTCCCCCTACAACCCCCTTCATAGGAATTACTGTGTGTGTGTTATATTCTTCTCTTCTGGTATTCTTATTTTCTTCAGTTGTGGTTATTTGCTGGTTATCAGCTGGTTGTTCGTTGGTTATTTGCTGGTTATCTGTTGGTTGATAACCATTGTCGCAACCATCCTGCGATTGCTGGTATAAGTCATAATTACAGATAGTTATGATAGTGTATTTATGTGTTCCCGACTTGGTTATAAACCCGCAATTATCCAACTTGTCTATCGCGGTGCGTATTTGCATCTCCGAAAGTCCGGTCTCTTCGGACAGCTGTCCTCTGGTGGTTACCAATTGTCCGCGGTCGATGATTATGCCTTTCCACTTCTTGGGCTGGTAATTCGCCTTCAAAAGAAAATGAAGCGCAAGGCGGACGCAGTTCGTGTCCTGATACCACTCCCAGTCCAGAAGACTTCGGTGTATCTTAATCCATCCTTCCATCATTTCACAGGAATAATAGCGCGTGCTGCGCTGTAATAATCGCGACTGCACTGATCTATATAACCGTTGTACATCCGCACGATATAGTTGCTGCCCTGCTTTATGGCATGCTGCCTGCGGCACCAGAAGTACTCCTCGCTAATGGGCTTCTGTCCTGCTGCAAGCAGCGCTTCGTTGATTTCGCGTCGATGCTCGCAGAGAATAAGTGCCTGCTCCATGGTCGGGATATGTCCGCCTTGGTCGCGCACCCACTGTACTGCCGTGGCGTATTTCAACTGCGCTTGTTCGTAGTAGCCAACGATGAATCGGGAGCAGCCCTGCTCGATGTAGATGCCCTTCAAGCGCAGTTCAAAAAAAAATTCCTTGTACTCCATAACCATTACTGAACATGAAAACACCGGTAGCCGAGTTCTCGCCATCTATGCGCCATAGCCAGGCTATCTTCAAGGACGAAGGCCACATGGGCGCGCTCGTCTTCGGTGGTTTCTTGGGTGAAACTTTCGATTTTGGAAATCACGTCCGGGCGATTGTCGGAGTTCGGGCGCATAATCAGCGTATAGTCTTTCGGCGACAACATGAGGTTCCGCTGAAGCCACAGTTGCGTCTTCTGACGCACACTCTCGCGCCGCGACGTGCAGAAGTAAATCTCATAGCACCTCGACATCTGGCGTACGAAATCGCACACCGTACGTATCGGCAGGTCATTGAAGTCATCGCGGTAGAACGATTCCCAATCCGGATCGTTCTGCTCCATGTATTTTCGTCTGTCGCCGACAACGCACAATGTCCCGTCAATGTCGACAACTGCTATTTCGCGATTCATAGGTGCTGTTTTTGGAAAAAAGAGATGTAGATGATCGATCGTTTCATCTCATCATGATTTTAGTTGGTCTTTGACTTCCTTGGCCCCATGTTTGCCGATGATTCCTGCACGTTGCAGGCGTTCGGCTTCGAGCAGGGCGACGAATTCTGTGCGGCTATACTTGATAGGCGAATTCGGGGCTGTTCCAAATCGCTTACCCTCGATCTTCCCAACCGGGGCGATATGCCTGTCGACCCAACCTCGGCCAAATTCCCGATACAGCGCACGCTTCGTTACGAGGTCGGCGGCAGGTTGCTGGCGCTTGATGATTGCGCAAGCAACGACGTCGGCGACATGGACGAGGTAATGCTGCAACTCGTATAGTTCGGGGAGGGACATGTTACGAAATCCGGGTTACGATAATCTGATCTTGCGAAGAGGCCACGCTATAACGTTGACCCGTGGAAAATTTCAGTTCGCTCAGTTGTGATTTAACCGCTGATCTGGTAGACGGCGGAAACGACAGGCTTTTGCCGATTTTAAGATTGATTAATTGCTGCCTGCGGCTACTTTTGTTCGTTGTTGACATATAGTTGAAATTTGATTGTCGTAAAAAAGCGCCCCTGCATTGAAACTAACCCCTAAACTCCTTACTATGAAAACTCGCAGCAGGAGCGCCTTGTTTAGATTATTTTACCTATATTTGTTTATTGATTTATTTCTGTATGTAATATGATCGATGATCCTGAATACCGAAATTGGAAGAAATTCGAAAATGAGCAAATTTCTCTCGACGACTGGCGGTATCGCGTTATGTCGACTCTGCTGGTGGCGTCGTCTGCGATTCTTGTTCTTTCATTCGACCAACCTCTATCCGAATTCGACAACCACTGCATCCGGAATTTTCGGCGGATTGCGCTAATTGCAAACACAGTTCACATCCTCGCTTGCGTAACCGCATTAGGGCTTCTTTTGTATATGCGCAAGAATCGGGTAGACACGATACGGAGGGGACTGCAACGACCAATTTACAGCCGATGGATAATTCTGGAGACTCAAGAACGACGAACGAAGAAGGTTCTGAGAATCTCCGTGATACTCTCATTCGTAGCATTCGCAGTATTGGCTTTAGCCTTAGCTGTATGTGGCTTGATCGCATGATTTCTGATTATTTTATGTACTTTTGTTTGTTCACTTATTTGCTGATGCAAATATATAGAATTCTAATCATAAACAATAGTATTCTATATAATTAATATTTATAAATAATTAGATTTCTATATGAATAATAGTGATGTAGGGGTTAGGGGCCGCATAAAAGCATATTTGCAAGAAAAAAATATTAGCCAGAATAAATTCGCCAAAGCAATAGGAGTATCGCCGGCTTTCGTAAACAATATCTCAAAAGGTATTGGAGCCGACAAATTGCAGAGAATATCCAATATATTCACAGACCTTAATACCGACTGGCTTCTCACTGGAAAAGGTAATATGCTAAAAGGGCAATCGGTTTCTACAAATTCTGAAGATACTAACCAACAACAGAACGATATGACTATACAAGAATTATTGGAGGCGATTAAACGCCGGGATCAGCAGATGGACGAAATGTTATCGCAACAAGGACGATTAATTTCTATCATAGAACACTACTGTCCCGTAAAAGCGGGCAAGTCGGTCTTTGAAATAGTTGAAACATAGT
>OWJC01000499.1_pt1 | contig 20210 bp, 9 predicted proteins | sample 1732731 | NCBI WGS metagenome assembly OWJC01 (sample SAMN05065747, study PRJEB22554) | human gut metagenome | biome: ENVO:2100002; feature: ENVO:00000062; material: ENVO:00002003 | host: Homo sapiens | place: USA
GAGATGAGCGCTAGTCTCGTGGGCTCGGAGATGTGTATAAGAGACAGGATCTATAGGTTATACAGAATTTGAGAATTGCCTATAAAGTAATCCTTTTTTCGGATTGATCCGAATCTAGTCTGTAAATATATTTGTGTATGATTCGCCAAAGGAGACAATGGTTCTACAAGGGGTTGTAGGTGGGGGATCCGTTCCTCGGTGAGCAATGCTCTCTTTCTCGGTGAGGAACAGGTCTTTCCTCGGTGAGGAACGGGGTGTTGGTCGGTGAGGAAGAAAACGGACGGTTTCCGTCTTCTTCTTTTATGTAGATTTATTACTTCTTCTTTTTCTTCAGTTCCTCTGCAATTCTCCATTGTAACGCAGCTTCCACTTCTTTTCCGGCTTTTAACAGGGCATCCCCGAAAAGTTCGTGTGCGCCGGCGTGTTCGGGTTTCAGGCTGGTGGCTTTGTCCAGGTCGGCGATGGCGCCTTCTGTGTTTTCTGTTTTTAGTCGGAGCTTTCCACGGTTATAGACTGCTTTAAAGTTTGCAGGATGGAGGCTGACTGCGGTGTTGAAACAGTTTTCAGCGTCGAAGTACTCTTTGTTGTTGAAGAGTGTGATTCCTTTTCTTATCCAGGCATCTATGTAGTTGGGGTCGAGGCTAAGGGCTTTGTCGTAGTTGGCGAGGGCGGCACGTACGTCGTGGGCTTGGGTGATACATTCGTTTCCCATTAACAGGTACTCGTGGGCGTATTGTCGTATACGTTCCTGTTGTTCGCGCATCTGTTCTTTGAGCTTCTTGTTCTGCTCTTTCAGTGTATTGATGATGCCGAGTTTACGGCGGATCAAACGACGGGGAACAGGTTTCTCAATATCGTAGCGGGAATGGATGGCACGGAAAAACTGTTCCAGACATTCTTCCATATCCCCTTTGTCGAAGGCACGTGAAGCGGCGGCATATTGCACATCGGCCTGTGCTTGTTTCAGGGCTTTGTCGATGGCTTGGCGGTTGTTGAAGCGTCCGGCAAAGTTGACGATTTCGGGGCGGACGAAAACATCGGCACGGTTAACAGGCTTTTTGAGCTGGATGCCGTCCAGTGAGGTACAACGGCTAAGTGCTACGTATGCTTGTCCTCCGGCAAATACACCGCCGGTGAAGTCGATGACTACACGGCTGAAGGTCAGTCCCTGACTTTTATGGACAGTGATGGCCCATGCTAACCGGATAGGGTATTGAGTGAAGCTGCCTAATACTTCTTCTTCTATTTCTTTTGTTTTTTCGTTGTAGTGGTAGCGGATATTTCGCCATGATTCCAGTTTTACGTCACATTCTTTTCCATCGTCGGTGATGACGTAGATCGTTTCTTCTTCCTCATCAATTCCGGCAATGACACCAATCGTACCGTTTACCCACCTACGATCGAAATCATTTTTGATGAAGATGATTTGTGCACCGGGTTTGAGTACAAGCTCTTGTGAAGTAGGCAGACTGCTTTCCGGAAAATCTCCTTCGATAACTCCTTCAAAAGTAATGGGTTCTCCGGGGAGCTCTGCTAATTTCTTCTCATTAATGGAGTCGACCGTATCTCTTCGGGTGGCGAGTGTGATGTACATATCCGCTTCAGATTCTTCAATCTGGCTTCCGTAGCGGGTGTTGAGTAGTTGCAGGTCTGCAGCTCCGGCTGTATTGGTGCGGATATGGTCGAGGACACTGACGAATACAGGGTCTGTCTGTCGATATACTTTTTGAAGTTCGATAGAGACCAGGTCTATTTGTCTGAACACTCTGGCAGAGAAAAAGTAAGGAGTGGGATAGAAGCGGTTCAAAATTTCCCGCTCATCGTTCTTTACAACGGGTTCCAGTTGGAAGACGTCTCCTACCAATAAGAGTTGTTTTCCACCGAAAGGTTCGCGCAGATTATGTGAATAAACTCGTAAGATACGGTCGATGGCATCGATGATGTCTGCCCGTACCATAGAGATTTCGTCGATAATGACCAGTTCTATTTGTTCCAGCAACTTACGATGTGGCTTGGTGTATTTGAAGAACTCATGAATACGGCCACGTTGGAGACTTAAATTAGGATCATCCGGCAATAACGGATAAAAAGGTAATTTAAAGAAGCTATGCATCGTACTTCCACCGGCATTGATTGCGGCAATTCCGGTCGGTGCAAGTACAACATGCTTCTTCTTGGTATGCTCGCAGACATAACGCAGGAATGTAGATTTTCCCGTACCGGCTTTTCCTGTCAGAAAGACCGATTGACGGGTATATTGAATCAGATTCAGTGCATCCTGAAACTCGGCGTTGTTAGTGTCTACGCTCATAATATAATAATATGCAAATTTGTTGATGTGTTAATTTGCCAATACGTTGTGTCATGAAATCGCGGGATAATAGTTTTTTGGGCGCATTGGTAAATCGGCACATTATTAAATAATTCCGAAATGTTTCATAGCCTTACTTATTCCGTCCTCGTCAATGGGAGCCGTAACGTAATCGGCAGCGGCTTTCACGTTTTCCTTAGCCTGTCCCATAGCAACTCCGATAGCTGCGTGGCGAAGCATAGTGATATCATTTCCTCCATCTCCGAATGCCATTGTTTCTTCCAGCTTTATGCCGAAGTAACGGATGATTTCATCAATACCTTTCTGCTTGGTGTCTCCTTTGGCTGTTATGTCTGCGAATGAGGGATACCAGCGTCCGATTTCGCAGGTGGGGATAGACGGACGGATTTCTTTTTCTTCTTCCTCTGTGATAAAAGGAGTCATCTGTATAATTTCCTTGCTTATTGCTTCTTCAAAAGATACAGTAGGAAGGACATTCACATGCAGAAAATCGTAGAATATCTTTTTCACCATATCATCAGGTTGGCAGACAGAAATATGATGTTCCTCTACGAAAATGCAGGGAACACCTTTCTTCTCGCAAAAAGCTGCCATTGCTTTCACTTCTCCCTGTGGTATGGCACTTTTATAAATAACCTGTTCACCGACAAAACAATAGGCTCCGTTCATGGTTATATATCCATCGATAAGGTTCCGGTCCTGCAATTCGGAAAGGTTGTTGATAATGGCTTTCGGGCGTCCGGTAGCGATAAATATCTTCAGCCCTTTTGCGTGGGCAGCTTCCAACGCCTCGATGGTAGAAGACGGTATACGGTGAGTTTCAAAACTGACCAGCGTTCCGTCTATATCAAAAAATAAAGCTTTCGTCATAAATTCCTTTTTGAATTGAGTACAAATGTACTACTTTTGTCTCACATAACATAAAAACATTATGCAGTATGAACTATAATTTTGATGAAATAATAAACCGTAACGGTACAGATTCCGTAAAATGGGATGCTGTAGAAAGCCGTTGGGGACGCAATGACTTGATTCCAATGTGGGTAGCTGATATGGATTTCCGTACGGCTCCTTTTGTAATAGAGGCTTTGAAAAAACGGCTGGAACATGAAGTGCTCGGATATACTTTTGCTTGCAAAGAATGGTCGGAGTCTATTGTTAACTGGGTGAAAGAGCGTCATGGCTGGACGATCCGTGAAGAGATGTTGACTTTCACTCCCGGTATTGTCCGCGGATTGGCTTTCGTTATTCAATGTTTTACGCAAAAAGGTGATAAAGTAATGGTCATGCCTCCTGTTTATCATCCTTTCTTTTTGGTAACACAGAAGAATGAGCGTGAAGTAGTATACAGCCCATTGGTACTGAAAGATGGACAGTATTATATCGACTTTGACCGTTTTCGCCGGGATGTACAAGGATGCAAATTATTGATTTTAAGTAATCCCCATAACCCGGGCGGACGCGTATGGACAAAAGAGGAACTTTCTCTAATTGCTGATATCTGTTATGAAAGCGGTACTTTGGTGATCTCTGACGAGATTCATGCCGACTTGACCTTACCTCCTTATAAACACCCTACTTTTGCTTTGATTTCGGAAAAAGCACGGATGAATTCACTTGTCTTTATGTCTCCGAGCAAAGCATTCAATATGCCGGGGCTGGCCAGTTCTTATGCAATCATTGAAAATGATGAACTTCGTCACCGTTTCCAGAAGTATATGGAAGCAAGTGAATTCAGTGAAGGGCACCTGTTTGCTTATCTTAGCGTAGCGGCTGCTTACAGTCATGGAACAGAATGGCTGGATCAAGTGGTATCCTATATTAAAGGAAATGTGGATTTTACAGAAACATATTTAAAAGAACATATTCCTGCGATTAAAATGATTCGTCCGCAAGCCTCTTATCTTATTTTCCTAGATTGTCGTGAGTTGGGACTTAATCAGAAAGAACTGAACCGCCTTTTCGTAGAAGATGCTCATCTGGCATTGAATGACGGAACAACATTTGGCAAGGAGGGGGAAGGGTTTATGCGATTGAACATCGCTTGTCCGCGTGCAGTGTTGGAACAGGCATTGAAACAACTGGAACAAGCTGTGATAAATTTAAAGTAGCTCAAGCAAGAAATAATCTGCTGCTATATTATATTTAGTTGTTTTCCTTGAAGAGAATATCTTCTTCGTTCCCTAATGAGTTTTCGTTTGACTTAAGTCGAACGATAGAATAACTTAAGTCAAACTATCGCTTAACTTAAGTCAAACGAAAACTGGAATACAAGTTCGATCACTATTTATAGGAGGAAAGATATAAAAATTACTAGTGAAGGAAATTATCTTTCACTAGTAAGCAGAAGATCATCTGCTAGTTTATACCCCCCCGAACTGTTTACACTTCTGTGCCCTTTGCGTCCTCCTGTGGTGAATAATGATTTCCTTACTCTTGTATAAAATCTACCGGAATCAATCGTACTTCACTATTCAAACCGGAAGGCATAGGAGCCCAATGCCCATAATTAGCCGGACGATATCTTAAATCTACAATATTGATTTCCTTGAATTTGCGCCACTGCACTCTCTGTCTGTCCAATTCTGCAATCCGATTCGCAGGGAGGTTAGTGACTTCTATCTCGATGTGGTTTTTTCCAGGTTTCAGGAATTGCCCTACCTTAAGCTGATAAGGTACTGCCCATACACAGCCTGCTTCCTGTCCGTTGATTCGGACACGGGCACTTTCGCGTACGTCTCCCAAGTCAAGAATCCAGTTGTCAGCTTTCAGAGCCGGCAACTCAATATCCAAAGAATACACGCCAGTTCCCATATTTGTTTGGGCTGCCGGATGATCTATGTTTGTCCATGAACATGGACGGTCTATATCAAATGTACCCTGAATCTCCGGTTTACTTTCAGCAAAGTGCAATTTCCAGCCATGGTCCAGGCGAAGACTAAAGGGGTGTTCTTTTACATACTTCCACGGCTTGGATGCCTGTAAAGGTTGTCGGTATGTTTGCAGGATGATAGATTCGCCCGATTTTAATTGCAGATAGACTTGTGTCTTTCCGTCTACCTGACGCACTTTCGCCTCTCCGCATTCTCCGGTCATGGGGTTAAAGAGAGCGGCTGTTTCGGCATTTGTACCTAAAGTAATCCAACCATCTACTCCTTTGTTCTGCAATGAAGAGATGAAGTAATGATGTCCTGTGTCATTGACTCTCCGAATGGTCTGCAACCCGAATTTTGTTTTCATTTCTTCCGCAGGGATATTGCAACTGGCTAATGTACGTGCATAATCCGTTCCGGTGATAATCTTACCTTTCCCAATCGGAGTAACGGTTGTTTCTGAAAACGATACGGCAGGCAAATTCTTCAAAGTTTGTTGATAACTTTTTCGCTTCTGATCCAACTGACCATATCCCGGTACATCTGTCGGATAGTTTTCGAGGAATACAATGGTAGCTCCTTGCTTGGCTAGTTCATAAAGATGCGCCAGCACATCACTCGGCATCAAGTGCGCGGCAGGTACTACCAGTGCTTTATAACCAGTGCCGCCCGATGTAACTAACTGTCCGTTCTTGAAACGGGTACTGCGAATAAAGTTGTCAGAGATATAATCCCCGTCATATCCGCTGTTATTAATACGATGGATAGCATTGATAAATTTGGGAGCGAGTTTATCCATGTGGTGGATGGTGAACAGTAACAATCGTCCCGGTTGCTCGTTCCACATGTCATATACCGGAAGATAAATCAGGAAATCATTATCCGGCCGTCCCATTTGCAGAAAACTCTGACAGCGGGTAATGTAATGGAAGAAAGAAGGGGCATCACGCCAAATACTGTTCGTCGGACTCATATTGATAGAAGCATAGAATAGCCATCCGGGCCATTCGGCTTCTTTCGGAGAATAAGGAGTACCGTGGAAAAACATGTGATTGACTCCGGAAACAAACATCAAATCCATATCCGGTTTACATTGCGACAGGGAAGTACGGAAATGCTCCGTCAGCCATGTAAATGTTTCGGAAGAAGTATACGTTTTTCCTGCAATATGAGCTGCCGAGGAGGCATATTTCAACATAGACAGGTCCGAATCATTCTTTTTGGTCAATGAGTCCTGACGCAATCCTTCGATATGGAACTGCGACAGTCCAAAACCTTCACATTCGGGAATATCCACGGAAGCATAAATATCAATCAGGTTACCGGGCGAACCATGTGCCTGATTACGGGTGATACTGCCGTTTTTGTGTGCCCAGTCTGTCCATTGATGACTGAAGTTCTCCAATAAGAGGTCGGAAATGGTTTCCCGGTAATCCGACACGATACGTCTGCTAACTTCCGGACGGTTTTTATCCAGGAATTCGGGGAAATGTTCTTCCAGTTTATACCCCCGTCTACGAGCGAACTGTTCCAGGAAATCATCCGTCCAGTCAGCTTGATAAACCTCGTATGAATCGTTGAAGAAAGTATGTGGATAACTTGTCTTGTTACTTTTGAAAGCACGGTCAAAGCGGGAAAGATAATTTTTTACCGCCTTTTTTGAGAGATGATTCATCACGTAGCCTTCTCCTCCCGGAGCTGCCCGTTTCACTTTCTGCCTTGTTTTCCCGATGTAAAGAGCAATCACTTTCCATTTGCCGGCAGGCGCTTTCCATTGCAGCTTGTCTTTTTTGACGTGAGCAGTCAGGTTGATACATTTGCCTTTTTCATCGTATGCCATCACCCGGCTTAGTACGGAAAATGGTTGTTGCTTGGGATCGGTCACATTGATATCCTGTTCAATCTCTTTGCCGCCCTCTATTTCGTATGTTTGGAAGATAGCCTTGGTAGCCGCATCTTCGATACTGACTTCAGGTCCGCCAAAAGGCCATCCTGTTCCAGTATTCATATCAATCTCGATACCCGTACGTTTTCCTTCCGCCTGTGTATGTTTAAGCATTTCCATCCAGCGGGGAGAAAGGAACTGAATATCATTCGCGTCATTACCTTGCACCCCATAGATAGGAGTAATTTCTACTGCTCCCATTCCGGTGCGTGCGTATTCTTCCAGATTATACGTCAGGTTCTTTTCGTCTACGGCACTTCCCAGCCACCACCATCTGGCACCGGGACGTGCTTCCACCGGAGTGTCCGGCCATTGTTGTGCTTGCATTACTCCACCTGCGGCGAGCAGGCAAAGAACTATCAATTGTCTTTTATTCATTATTCTTTCGGTGTGTTATAGTATTCTATGTTTTCTGTGTCATTAGTTACAAAAAGCGGTCGTCCGTCCGGTTGTTCAAAGTGGAAGCGGATGCCGTCGAAGGTAATATTCCGTGCATGGCGGATATAAAACCCTTTAGCGGGAATAGTGCCGAACATCCAGGGCTCGGGATATACTTTCTCCTGTTCGGGCGGAATACGTTTGCCATCCTCTTCGCTATATCCTCCTTTATAATAGAGGTGAATATTTCGAAAAGTTACGTCCTCAATACATGCACCCGGCACTCCGCTGATGATGGAGGCATAACGGCTGTCGGCATTCCAAACGTTGATGTTGCTGATGAGAATACGTTTCATAGTGCCCACAGGCGTACCTTCGGGGCTACGCATACGTGCACCTAACCGGAGAAAGATAGGAGCGTTGACAATATTCCTCATCGTTATATTATTGATAACAATATCTTCCAGATGTCCTCCGTCTACCGTTTCCAATGCCAGTCCCCTGCAATGTTCAAAGATACAATTAGTAATCGCAATATTGCGGAAACCTCCGCTACTTTCTGTTCCCAGTTTGATGCGTCCGGTGCGGTAACCATGATCGGGGGCTTGCGGTTCGTCTAGTTGCCAGGTGCCATCTAATACACTTCCTTTATCATAACCACTTACGTAACAATCGCTAATCGTCACATTTTCCGTATCCTGGAAGCGTCCTAAACCGTAGGATGCTTTCAATACAATGGCATCATCCCAGGGCGAGTTTACCGTGCATTGGCTGATACGTACATTCCGGCAACAATCAATATCGAATCCATCCCGGTTTGTGTCTACTTTCAGATTCAGAATAGTCAGATGATCTACTCCTGTGGCAAGCAGGGCGAAATGTCCGCAATGCAACATGGATAAATCTTTCAGAGTCACATTTCTACACTCCTTCAAGCTGATAGCTTTATTGCCTACACCCGGCAAACGGCTTTCTTCGCGAGTCAGCCCTTTACCGTAGATAAGTCCGGGCCCACTGATCGTTATGTTCTCCAGCCCGATTCCCCAAATTAAAGAATTCTTCCAGTGGCTGTGTCCGAAATCCTGATATTTGTTATGTTCATTCGGTTCGGCACTATCATATCCTTCCTCTTTTCCGGGAAAGGCGGCAAGAATACACGCACCTTGCTCCAGATACAAATGAATGTTACTTTTTAACCGGATAGAATAACAGGCATATTCTCCGGCTGGTAGGTAAACCGTACCTCCTCCGGCTTCTGCAGCTGCTTCAATCGCACGATTGATAGCAGGAGAATCGATGGTTTTTCCATCCGCTTTGGCTCCAAAGTCCTTAACGTTATAAATGGCTGCATGTATATGGATGCAACCAATTAACAGAGTGAATAATAAATAAGCTCTTTTCATTTTTTGTCGATTTTGGCAAAAATATCCGGTAACATATAATAGTTGTAATCCGCTTTTTCATTCTGTTCGTAGAAGCAGAAGTAAAGTCGGAGTGGCTTGGTGTCCTTTTCTTGAGAGGGGGATGGAGAGAGATTGCAACGTCCGGCCAATACCGGTCGGTCCGTCCGTTTGCCCGATTCGTAAAGCATCAGGGGAGTTTCATCCTTATGTCCGTTGCTCAAGCGGATATCATCGCTGGGAGTAACAGCCTGTAAAGTACGTAATTTCATACTTTCTCCATAATAGCAAGTGAAAGCCTGTCCTTCCACACTGAAGACATTGATATCCGAATCCGGCCGGCAATCGCCGAAACTCCAGAAGAGCTTATCCGCTTTTGATGTGGAAGTCACTTCTACTTCCAGAATAAATCCATGACTATCAGGCAAGGCTTTCCATTGGAAATGTATCCCTTCTACTTTTTCTTTAGGCTTCAGCCAGTGACTTTCATTTCCCTTCGATATTCCCAGCCGGAAAGTACCGGCAGGCGGAGTCAGGGATTGTGCTTGCGCATCAATGAGCAAGATTCCCAGCAGTACGGTGGTCAGGAGTTGTTTCAGCATAGTTGAAGTGGATATTACTTTGTTCATTTTCCTTTAGTTCAATAGCGTTTTTGTCTTTCATATCCAATGTGATTTCAGACAAATTGAAGTTTTTTGTATAGCAGATTTTTCCCGGTTTATTGGTCTGCGCTTCGATGGCATAAAGATAGAAATTTTCCAGACGTAACGAGTCATTCCAGCCGGAAGCAGAGATAAATTCATCTACGTTTTCTGCTTTGATCTTCGATACATACACATTGCGGAAGTGCGGATAACCTTTTTCGGGTGGTGTTACCGGAGTCAGCATTACTCTCCAATGTTCCGGAATATCTTTCCCTTCATACTCTTTAGGTAATACACTGTAACTATAACTGGGATTCCAGTTCAGATCGGCAGCCAGTACGTGGCGGACGTTTTCTGCTTTTACGTCGGTCATATAGATATTTTCGATCGTTCCTCCGCGGTTCATGGCACTCTTTAATCGTAGTACGGCCGAGGTGCCGACTGCTTGAAGATTGTATCCCAATATATTTCGTATGCTGCCGGAGGTTTCACTGCCACAGGTGATGAGGCCTGCGCCTTTGCGGGCTATACAGTTGCGTATTACTATATTTTCCGTGGGGAGATTGACACGCAATCCGTCTGCATCGCGTCCCGATTTGATACAAATATTATCATCATTGCAATCGACGTCGCAGTTTTCAATCAGAATATTAGTGGACGAGTCGATGTCGATACCATCCGTACTAGGGCCGTGTCCTCCCAAGTTATTATTAATGACCAGTCCGTCTATGGTACAGTAATTGGAATAAAGAACCTGGCATCCCCAAAAGCCTGTCCGCATCAGGGTGAATCCTTTGAGGGTAATGTCCGAACTGCGTTCCACGAGAATACCCCGTACACGTTTGCAGTCGTAATCTACGATCCAGCGTAATCCTTTCGCTTCATATTCTTTCCGCATTTCCCAATATTTATCCCAAAATACTTTGCCTCGGCAATCTAGCGTTCCCTCTCCACTGACGGCAGCATTCTTTTCGTTGACAATGTTGATTACTGCCGCGGGCCATGTCATCTCAATTCCCGCAATCCGCGAACGGAATTCGGGATAATGATGAATGTGAGGACTAGCCAGTAGAGTCACTCCTTTATCCAGTTGCAGGTTGACACCGCTTTTTACGAACAATGCCCCTGTCTGATAATATCCCGGTTGAAGGGTAACCGTGCCTCCACCGGAGACAGAACAACTGTCGATTGCTTTTTGGATAGCCTCTGTGCTAAGTACCGTGCTGTCTGCTACTGCGCCAAAAGAATTGGCGGATAAAATAAGATTGTTTCCGGGCATTTGCCGGCTTCCTACACTGTCAGCCCATGACAAATCCGGTTGTTGCGGTACTTGCCCCCATTCGAAGCTGTTACTTCCTGCTTGTTTGGCTGTTGGGGTGACGCAAGCTGCTGTCAAAAGTGTGCTTGCCAGTAGGAACAGGGGAAAGATGCTTTTGGTTTTCATATTTATCTAATGCCTGATACTTAATACTTGATACTTAATACCTAATACCTATCTCTCAATTTCCGTCCGGTTTCTCTATTTCTGTGAAAGGTGATTCGTTCCAGTGGAAAGTATTCACATCATCCGGGTGTGCCGGGTTATATGCCGGATCTATTTTCAAGTGTTTGGCTAACTCAGGTACGGCTTTCTTCATACCTTCAATCACACACTGGGCTATCTGGTAAGCGCCGTAAGGGTTAAAGTGGGTATTGTCTTCAAAAGCCTTGGTCTGTCCGGGATAAGTTCCTGCCGGATAGTGTACGAAGGCGCGTTTGGATGTTTCCGTGCCTAACGCTTCATATAGTGTCCGAGTCATTTCGTTGAGGTCAATCAAAGGTATATTTTCTTTGGCGGCCAGCCAGCGCATGGCCTCCGGATAATCTTCGTGTGTATCGCGGATATGTCCGGTTGAGTCAAAGCTCCGGCGTTGGGTGGGAGTAACCAGTATGGGATATGCTCCACGTGCCCGTGCTTCGTCGATGAATGTTTTCAGGCTGGTCATAAAAGAGTAGTAAGCTCCTTTTCCGGGACCTTTTTGCTTCTGATCGTTATGTCCGAACTCCATGAAGAGATAATCGCCTTTTTTCATCTGGCTCAATGCTTTTTTCAAACGTCCTGCTCCGATAAAAGTATTGGCCGATTCACCGGATTCCGCATAATTGGCGATGCAAACATCTGTTCCGAAGAAATGAGGAATCATTTGTCCCCAGCTAGCCCAAGGTTCGTTGTCCTGATCGACTACCGTACTGTTTCCGCACAGAAAAACAGTGATGACCGACGGATCGGCAGGTTCGATACGGATACTTTGACACACAGGTGCATCTCCATTAAATTCCAATGTCAGTTTATCATCCCAGTTCAGTTTCGCTTTCTCACGGGGCTTGATTCGTACATATTCTTTTTCGGAGATACGAGGGGTACGCTTATTGATGATAAATGTTTCGTCTACGAATTGTCCTTTTTTAGTTGGCAGGTTCTCAACAAATAGCCGGCGTGACTCACCTCTTACGGTGGTCACTCCTGCATGTTTTTTACTTCCCAGGCGTACTGTAACTTTGTAATTCCCGTCCGGAACACGGACAGAGAAGAAGAAAGGTGATTTACTCCCTTTCTCGGGTGTGGCGGTGAGGTCGTATCCGTATCCCGTCTCCTCGCTATATCGGGGTGCGTCCGACAGTTGGTAGGTTCGGACTTCTTCTTGGGCATGGACGGTTATTGTAGCCAAGAGTAGTAAGCCTATGATGGTAGTTTTCATTATAAATAATATGAATGTATATTGTTTATAGAATTTAGGCACGGATTACGCGGATTTCACGGTTTTTAGAATTACGCTTTCTATAAAGCAACAGTGTAATTCGTGTAATCTGTGCCTGATAATTTCCTTTTTAGTTAATTTTCGGTTTGAGCTCGTCCGGCGAATCTTTGGTATAAGATTTTACATCTCCTGCCACTTTGGTGAATAATGCCTGAATCAGCTCCGGAGATATTTTCTCTGTTGGACGGAAAGCATCCGAATTCATATAATCCAGGATTGCCTTGTGCATTTGTCGGGCAACGATTCGTTTCTCCGGTTGAGAGGTGATATCCATGCTGGTCATCATCAGTTTACCGTTCAATACATTTGCTTCAAACAACATTCCGATTTTCCGGCTGATGAACCAGGTGTCGATGCTTTGAACGGTTGGCTGGAATTCTGCCGGGAAGTCGGTAAATTGCATCACTTGGGCTTTATTTAATAATTCCCACCATTGCAGGTTACTATGAAATTCCGTAGGAAATTCACGGAAAAGAGGATGATATTCATTCAGGAAAATACCAGTTGTGTGCGGCGGGCGCATCTTGAACCAGGAAGTATTCCAGAATACCGGAGTAAAGTATTGTTTAACTTCTTTTCCGTATTGTATTTTGCCCGCTGCCGTAATCAAGACATTTCCTCCTTCTTTCAGTACGGAAATGGCTTTTTCATCCAGTGTGTCGGTAGTATATACGCTTCCTTGTGTCAGTTCCACTTGTGCAGGATATACCCAGAAATCCCAGTCATTGACGGCATCGCTGCCTTCAATACACACTTCCAGATTTAGTTTCTGTGGAGTATCGATCTCCTTTAGATTCATATCCACGCTGCCTAGTGCACAAAGGTTCCCAATAGGAATCGTTTGTGTGCCGACAGTTCCTTTGGCATACACCTTTCCGAACTTGTCTTTGATGGTATAGCTAGTTTTTGCTCCTTGCAAAGGGGCTGCACCAAAGTGGGAAACTTCGATGTCGGCATGGAATGTTTCATCATTGGCATATACAAACTTCGGAATACGGGCTAAGGGGACAGTCGGACTGCAAAAACGTCTGAATTGTTCCGCGTTGATATATCCTTTCTCTTCAAAAAATACATCCAGTACGCCGACCAATGCCGTTCCCTGACCCGAATAATCGTTGAGAGCCAGCAATTGGAAACCTGCATAATCGGGGGTACGCAATGTCTTTTCAATCTCATGTTTATAGCAAAGTGCCTGCAATTTGCCCGAAGCCATCATAAAATCATAACTTTGGCCTCCCATGTGATTATCATTCAGAATATCCCTGAAAATCTCAAAGTTCTTCGCCTTGTTGACTCCGGTATATTTGCGGATTTCGTTGAAATTCGGGAATACGCACCATTGACCTGTTTCATGTGATACATACGGTTGTTTCACGGTGTCTATCCTTGCACGATAATCCGATTTGCTTTCCGGTTGCGCACCTGCCCAACTCAAACCGCGTGCTCCGGCTTTCACATGGTATTCATTGTGAGGTTGCCACTGCCAGCTGTTTCCTACAGAAGCTCCTGTGTATACACGACGCGGATCTGTCGCTTTCCAATAATCGACAAACTTGCTCACCCATGCCACCCAGCGTCCGGAAGGTTCGTTACCACAAGCTAACATACAGTAAGATGCATAATTTCCGTATTCTTTAGTCAAGGCAATTGTTTCGTCCATCAGATATTTGTCAATTGGCTGACCGTTACCCAGTCTTGGTCCGTGATTCGGCCAACTCGGACCTTCCGGTTGCAGATAGAAACCGACCAGATCGGCTGCGATAAAAGCAGCTTCCGGCGGGCAGAAAGAATGAAAACGCATGTGATTCAAACCATAGTTGCGGCAAATGCGGAACACCCGCTCCCAGGAAGCTACGTCCATCGGAGCATAACCGGTCAATGGGAAATCACAGTTTTCCACTGTGCCGCGAAGCATTGTTTTGCGGCCATTGACGTAGAACCATTTTCCTTCTATCTTGAAATCGCGCATTCCAAATTGTACCTGTTTGATGTCGGCCTGTTTACCGTTGGTCAGTTTTGCCGTCAGTTTATACAGTGCAGGATTGAACTCATCCCATGTGAGGAAATCTTTTCCCATAGGAAGTTCCATCTCTATCGCATTGTCTCCCGGACGGATATGGAAGCTTTGCTGAACAGGAGCTACTTTGTGTTGAGTGTCTGTATTGAAACTTTCGGCAGAAAGTGTAATATCTCCTTTGGTGGAAGAGGCAGACTGTATGTTCATGCGTACCAGTGCTTTCTGATTATTTAAATCAGGGTATATCTGGATGTCTTCAAAATGAACTTTAGGAGTGGCCTGTAATTCAATTCGTCCTACGATCCCGTTCCAGTTACCTTGGGTCTGGTCGGTGATGCTGTGAGAGTCGGGGCCTACATTGATTTCTTTGATGCGGTTGTCGATGCGGATAGTAATCAGGCAGGTTTTGCCGGGAGTAACAGCCGAAGTCAGATCATACACATGAGGGACACAAAGACTATTCTGCATACCGAGTTCCTGTTGATTGACCCATACGGTCGTTTCGATGTGCGGGCGTTCCAGGAAAAGAGTGATTCTTTCTCCTTTCCAGTTGGAAGGTATTGTAACTTTCTTTTGATACCAGGCTACCCCTACATAATGTTTGTCGGGAGTCAGGAAAAAGGGAAGTTTCACTTGTCCTTCTATTCTGTATTTCTCCATGTATGGATTGAAATAGTAAGAGCTGTCATACAAGCTTCCGGTCCACCGGGTGCGGGCGGTTACTTCATCTCCTTTCAGCTTTTCGGGCATGGAGCCGGGGAGATTAATCTGATCATCAAGGCTTTTTTTGAACCATTGTTCCTTGGTGCCGATATCTTCCCGGTCTATCTGGAAATTCCATTTGCCGGATAAACTGAAAGAATGATTTTGCCCCGTTACGGTCAGTATAGAGGCAAATACGATGGCAATACTTACTAAAAGTTGTTTCATGATATATAGAATTGATATGTTTTTCATCTCTATTTTAAAATCTGCCGCTAAAGTAGAGCTTTTTAAGGGTTTAGTAAATAGAAAGATGTACAGATACATAGAATATTGTATCAAAATGCACTTATAGGACGGATGGTGTACAAAACTACATGGATTTGAAATATTGTCCATGCTCTTTATCTTTGAGGAGGTTGGGAGATACCTTATCTTTGCGGGGTAAACTTTTTAATCTTAAAAGGAACCATGAAAAAAGTAGTTGTTTGGATGGCTCTAAGTCTTTGCTCGGTAATGACAATCTTCGCCGGTAAGACTGCTTATCTCTTTTCTTATTTCATCAATGACAGTAAAGATGGATTGCATTTAGCTTATAGTTATGACGGGTTGAACTGGATGCCTTTGAATGGCGGACAGTCTTATCTGATACCTTCCGTCGGTAAAGATAAATTAATGCGAGATCCGAGTATTTGCCAGGCTCCGGACGGAACTTTCCACATGGTCTGGACTTCCAGTTGGACTGATCGGATTATCGGCCATGCTTCTTCTCGTGATTTAATTCATTGGAGTGAACAACAGGCTATTCCGGTGATGATGCACGAGCCGACTGCCCATAATTGTTGGGCACCTAAACTCTTTTATGACGAACCTTCGCAAACTTACTATATCTTTTGGGCAACTACCATCCCCGGTCGTCACAAGGAAATACCTACTAGCGAAAGCGAAAAGGGATTGAATCATCGTATTTATTATGTGACAACAAAGGATTTCTGCACTTTCTCAAAGACAAAGATGTTCTTCAATCCTGATTTCAGCGTGATTGACGCTGCCATTGTGAAAGATCCGAAGCTGGGAGACCTGATAATGATAGTCAAGAATGAGAATTCCAATCCGCCGGAAAAGAATTTGCGCGTTACGCGTACAAAAAAGATAGAAAAAGGATTCCCGACCAAAGTATCGGCGCCTATTACAGGAAAGTATTGGGCGGAAGGACCTGCTCCTCTTTTTGTCGGTGATACGCTTTATGTTTATTTCGATAAATACCGTGATCATCGTTATGGTGCCGTTCGCTCTTTAGATCATGGCGAAACATGGGAAGACGTGTCCGATCAAGTCTCTTTTCCGAGAGGTATCCGTCATGGAACGGCGTTTGTGGTAGATGCTTCCGTGGTGGAGGCATTGATAGCCAATCGTACTTATAATCCTTTAATCCCCGATAATGTGGCGGATCCTTCCGTTTCTAAGTTTGGTGATACCTATTATCTCTACGGAACCACTGATTTGGATTATGGTCTTGAACGTGCCGGAACACCTGTTGTGTGGAAGTCGAAAGATTTTGTAAACTGGAGCTTTGAGGGTTCTCATATTAGTGATTTCGACTGGTCGAAGGGATATGAATATACGAATGATAAAGGTGAAAAGAAAAAAGGATATTTCCGGTATTGGGCTCCCGGGAGAGTGATTGAACACGATGGAAAGTTTTATTTATATGTTACCTTTGTCAAGCCCGGTGATAAGATGGGGACTTATGTGCTTGTTGCAGATCGTCCGGAGGGTCCTTTCCGGTTTATTGAAGGAAAAGGGCTTTTTGTTTCCGGAGAAGAAGTAGATAGCCCTGCCATTATTGATGATATCGACGGAGAGCCTTTTATTGATGATGACGGTACGGGATATATCTTTTGGCGTCGTCGGAATGCGGCACGTCTTTCTGCTGACCGGCTTCATCTGGATGGGGAACCGGTGACATTGAAAACAGCCCGTCAGGGATATTCCGAGGGCCCCGTAATGTTTAAACGTAAAGGTATCTATTATTATATTTATACATTGAGCGGTCATCAGAATTATGCAAATGCATACATGATGAGCCGCGAATCTCCTCTTACAGGTTTTGTAAAACCGGAAGGCAACGATATCTTTTTGTTTTCTTCTCCCGAAAATCAAGTGTGGGGACCGGGGCATGGCAATGTGTTCTACGATGAAGGAACGGAGGAGTATATCTTTCTTTATCTTGAATACGGAGATGGTGGAACCACCCGGCAGGTATATGCTAACCGGATGGAATTTAATGATGACGGAACAATTAAGACTTTAGTTCCCGATAAGCGTGGAGTGGGGTACCTGGCAGCTCCACAAGAGAAACGGACGAATTTGTCTTTGCAGTCACATTTTTATGCTTCCAGCGAGAAAGAACCGCGCACTTCTGTGGTTAGCATTGAAACACAGCCTAACCAGCCTCTACCGGAGAAAGCCTCCGTGAAGAATTATACTCGAACGCATACTTATCAGGCTGCTCATGTAGCCGATGAATCGAATGGAACTCGTTGGATGGCAGCCGATACGGATAGCAGTCCATTCATTACGGTGGATTTAAAAGGGATTCGCAATGTCAACGAATGTCAGTTTTACTTTACCCGCCCTACTGAAGGACATACGTGGCGGTTAGAAAAATCGATGGATGGAAAAAACTGGCGGACATGTGCCGAACAAGCTAAAGTAGAAGTGCGCTCCCCGCATTTGGCGAAGGAGATAGGGGAGGCCCGTTATCTTCGTCTTCATATCCGCAGGGGAGATGCTGGATTGTGGGAATGGAAAATCTATGAGAAATGATAATTTTGCGGAGTGCCCTGAAAGGGCTTAATTATATAGCGTAGGGCAACGCCCTACGTAAAAACGACAATCTGAATTTGCGCCCTGAAAGGGCATAATTGTATACGGTTCCGCCCTTTCAGGGCTTGTGGCTGGTGTGTTTTTCTCGTAGGGCGTTGCCCTACGCTATATAATTAAGCCCTTTCAGGGCATCCCGATAAATATATGATTGTAAGGCTTTCAGCCTAACCGATAAATTCTCATTACCGGCGTAGCGCCGGAGCAAGGTTTCCATTCGGTATTCCCTGAAAGAGATACAGTTCCACCCTTTAGGGTATGTCTAAAACGATAACATGCCGAATGGAAACCTTGTTGGGGCGCTACGCCCCTAAATTCCCATTTAACGAACAATCATTTACAATGAGTTCAATATTTGATTTGCCCGGTTCACGGTTACTGCTGCCGGGGTTTCCGGCATACTACCCAAGTTGAACGGAGCAAGCATTTTCTCTATTTTCTTTAATCCGGCTTTATTTCCCTTTTTCTCAAATTCCTGACGGAGGATATTTATCTTCTCGTGCGCCTGAATTCCTTCAATCAAGCGTTCGAAACGGATACAGCTACGGGCTCCCGGATATACAAGATACGTATCTCCACCTGCCCAACTGCGGAAACGGGAATCGAGCAGCGGTTCCAATGGCCAGCTGTTGTATGCCCAACGCAAATAACCGTCCAGGTGTTTCTTAGAAGAATAATAACTTATCCAGACAGCTTCTGCAGGATCGGAAAAAGTAAATGTATTGGGGTGAGCTTCCGTACAGCAGGTGTAATAGTTGGTACGTTTGTTCTCTGCCGCACGGCGGAGACGTACTTCTTCGGGGAAGTTCTGTCCGATTACGATACAGTAATCATATAGATCGGGCTCAATCTCCGCATGGTAATTTCCTGCCAACGAAACTTTGAAATCCGGATCTGCTTTACGAATCACCTTCAAGGTCTTCTGCATCACTTCCATCGGACGTTCATCCATTGCAATAGCACAGATATCGAACCATCCTTTTTCTTTCAGGTGCTTGGAGAAAGACGAAAGCATTGCTACCCACATTTCTTCGTAAGCCTCCTCGCCCGGTGCTGTTTTCACAAATTTCAGCGAGTTGGTTGCCTGGTCGTAATACTGGAATGACAACTCCCAGGGAACCATTGAATAACAGTTGATCTGTTTGTCAATGCCCACACTCATCATAAATTCTACCCAACGGTCGAAAATGGTATAGTCGAAAGACCATGTGCCGTCCGCCCGTTTCATCCAGGTAACCATTGTATCAAAATAATCTTCCGTCTGACCGTTCCAGGGTTTGTGCATCAAAGTAGCCGTGATAATCTTTTGTCCGGCGTCTGCCAGCATTTTCATCAAAGGACGCATGGCGTCTAAATGCTCCTGACTCCATAGAGGAACCTGATAGTAACGTGCCACTGCATAAGGACTTTGCCACAAATCCAAGTGGTAGGCCCACTCCGAAGGCGCCGGAAGTTCACGGGAAGAAACCGTAATTTCCAGATTCAGGCGTTGCAACAAACGAGAGCCGTCGTTGATTAGCAACTCCCCTTTATACGTTCCGGGAACAGCCGATTGAGGAATCCAACATTGCACCCAGACAGGTTGAACTGTGCGGGCAGGCAAAGCCATCGCTTTCAGACTGGTATCAATCGGATCGGCCACCAATAATGAATCATAATCCACCGCTTTCCGATGTCCGCAGGCACCTCTGCCGTCTTTGTTCAATTCGTCCGTCATCACATAACGAACAAAACCGCCGGTGAATGCATCTTGGGGAAGAACATTTCCTTTCTTGTCTTTGAAATCACCAAAGCTGAAATTCAGGTCTTTCAGTTCTACACCTGTCCATACAACCGCTTGCGCGTTCACACGTTCACCACGCCAGCCTTTCAAAGCAACCGTTTGCTGGTTCTTCAACCGGGGAAGCCCGTGTTTTGCGTACCGGACGTCTGTTGTACCCCAAGACACTTGTGTTATTGTCACTGCCGCCCATTCTTTATCAGACGGCGCAGCAGGGTCGGGCAATTCCTGATAAGTCTGTAAAGGGAACTTCGGTTGTCCTGTCGGAACACCACATTGAGTGACTCCTTGCTGGGCAAAAACTGCGCCTACGCTAAAGAGACAAGTCAGAGAAAAAATAGTAAGTCGTTTCATGGTTAGTTAATTAAATGATTAAAGGTTTTTATTAGGGGGAAAAATATTCAATCACATGGGGTCTACCTGTCTCTTATACACATCTGACGCTGCCGACGAAT
>OWJC01000504.1_pt1 | contig 20067 bp, 19 predicted proteins | sample 1732731 | NCBI WGS metagenome assembly OWJC01 (sample SAMN05065747, study PRJEB22554) | human gut metagenome | biome: ENVO:2100002; feature: ENVO:00000062; material: ENVO:00002003 | host: Homo sapiens | place: USA
TTTTGGTTCATTCTCATATCACCCTATATCATTCTACATTTCGTGTTAGATTATGAGAATGTAATGAAATTTTACATTTAGTAGTATTTAATTTCATCTATTCGTTCAGATTGACTTGCTAGGACCAAATAAGTGAATTATAATTTTCTTATAGCAATTCATCTCTCATTTTTGTGCAAACATTGAGAGGAAAATAGCAATTATATTCGCTATGATAAGGGAGGAAATAAATTTGGATTGGGTAAAACAGCTTAATATTGCGATTAGATATATCGAAGATCACCTGACAGGAACCATAGAGTATGACGAACTGGCAAAAATGCTTTGTTGCTCTACTTATCAATTTCAGAGAATGTTTGCCTTTATGAATAATGTTCCTTTATCCGAATACATACGCAGAAGAAAATTGTCGTTAGCTGTGGCGGATATTCAAAAAGGAGAGCGAGTCATAGATGTTGCTTTGAAATATGGCTATTCTTCCCCAACGGCATTTAGCCGAGCATTTCAATGTCTCCACGGGATTACCCCCTCTGAGGCAAGAAAAAAGGGAACATTATTAAAAACATACCCTCCAATTAGTTTCAAGCTGACTATCACAGGAACAGAAGAACTAACTTATCGGATTGAGGAACGATCTGCTTTTGAAGTAGCAGGTGTCTCTATGTTATTGGATAAATCTCTGGAAAAAAATTTTTGTACTGTTCCACAGTTTTGGGATAACGCTGTACAGGATGGTACTCTTGCGAAACTTAATTCCTTAGACAAAGGCGGAGTTTGTGATTTGCTGGGGATAAGTGTTTGCGGGGATTATGAGACATGGAAATACTATATTGCAGTTGCAACATCTGAAACAGCAAAATTTGAATTTGAGAAGTTAATTATTCCTGCGTCAAAATGGGCAATTTTCTCGGGGAAAGGAACAAATGTATCTTTGCAAGACTTAGAACGCCGTGTCATTACTGAGTGGCTCCCATTCTCTGGATTTGAATATGGAAATGCTCCAGATATTGAACGCTATATACAGGCTGATCCGGAAAATGCTGAGTATGAATACTGGTTATCTATCCGAAACGAGAAGAAGTAATTTATGGCAAGATCAAATATTAAAGCTGTTTTTGAAAATGATGTTCAAACAGTTTGGAATGTTATAACTGATGTAAAAAATTATATATGGCGTACTGATTTAAGTAAAACTGAAATTATAAGTGACAAACAGTTTATAGAATATACAAAAAATGGCTACGCCACTACATTTACAATTACCCTTTTTGAACCATACAAGCGATGGGAGTTTGACGTGGAAAATAGCAATATAAAAGGTCATTGGATTGGAATTTTTACTCAAAAGGGCGAAAAAACAGAAATTGATTTTACTGAGGATGTAACTGCAAAAAAAGTTTTAATGAAACCATTTGTTAAGGCCTATTTGAAAAAGCAACAGGCAAGAAAGGCTGTCCAGGCTGCGGGAAAATTCGCAAAGAAGAATTTGAGCAATTCATTTTCTCGGCCATGCAGGAGAAGTTCAAAGATTTTCAGATACTCCACGGCAAAGAGGAAAAGGTCAATCCGAAGCTGACAGCCTATCAAGTAGAGCTGGCACAGGTGGAGGCAGAAATTGAAAAGCTGCTGGACACACTGACCGGAGCCAATGCGACCTTGCTTGCCTACGCCAACAAAAAAATTGAAGAACTGGACACCCGACGCCAGACCATTTCAAAGGCAATCGCTGAATTGAGCGTTGAAACCATATCGCCCCAGCAGATAAAGAAGTTATCCTATTATCTCGACAACTGGGACAGCATAGATTTTGACGACAAAAGAAAAGCCGCCGATGGTTTGATCTCTACGATCAAGGCCACCAGCGACCGTGTTCAGATAGAGTGGAAAATCTGACATTTCCGCTCTATCGCCCCTCATTTCTATTTTATCTTGTTTGTACCCCTTGTACACCGATGTTTTCCTGGTACTTTTACACACGCATCTAAATTTACAGCTGTTCTTTTTATTGCAAGAAACAACGCAGCCCGAATACGTTCTGGATATGATCTTCTTTTCACTCGGAAAGCCTCCCTTAAAAATGTCGTCATTTTCAAGGCGAAGCCTTCGATTTTTGCTGATTTGTCAAGTGGTTTTTATGAAAAATATTATTTTTATATGTCCCCCCTGCACCGAAATGAAAACGCTCAACCACCATTATAAGTGATTGAGCGTCTTAAAAATTAACTTAATGACATTGCCTTTATAGTAAGACCATAATGAAAGCAGGCACGCGGCTTGACCTATTTCCATTCCTTGAAAAAGAAAAATAGGTAATGTATAATAATCTATCTATAAATAAAACTTTTTCCCGCTTTTATCGGCTATGGTCGAAATAGAGAAAAGAGGTTGCTTATCGAAGCAAAAAGGAGAAAACAGCGGTTATGTTGTTTTCTCCTTTTACATCAAGACAATGCAAAGCAGACTGCACATGGCACCAGAAAGGAGAGGACTCATGAACATCCGCAAACCCACAGATTACAGTGCCGTGTTTTCCGCGCTGGATCAACTCATGGCATCGCGGCTTTCACAGATGGAATTGTACTGTGAGATTGGTCGGCTTGTCGCGGACAGGGCCGAAAAAGGTGCGGCTGTTGCAGCTTCCGAATATCTGCAAACGGCCTATCCAATGATTGATGGTTTTTCTCCCCGCAATTTGCGCCGTATGCGGGCGTTTTACGCGTCCTACGCGGAGTCCCCTGAAATCATGCGGCTGGCGATGAAGCTCGGCTGGACGCAAAATGTGACGATTTTAGAGGCATGCACCTGCAACGAGGAACGAATGTGGTATCTCGAGGCCACAGCCCGATTTGGCTGGACAAAAGCCATTCTAATGGAAAAGATAAAATCGGGTGAATGGCTGCAAATATCTCTCGACGAAACAGAGATTTCCTGTTATACTGAAAAAAGAGATATAGCACAGGAGAGCGAGTGCGATGAAGAAGATACTCTTTGTTTGCCATGGGAACATTTGCCGCAGCCCAATGGCCGAGTTTGTAATGAAGGACTTGGTAAAAAAAGCTGGGCTGGCATCACAATTCCAAATCGAATCGGCAGCCACCAGCCGGGAGGAGATCGGCAATCCAGTCTATCCACCAGCACGGCGCAAGTTGGCAGAACACGGAATCTCCTGTGGTGGTCACGCGGCACGACAGCTCACCAACAGAGACTACGAGGAGTACGACCTGCTGATTGGCATGGACAGAGCCAATCTGCGAGATATGCACCGCATCTGCAGTGGCGACTTTGCCGGAAAGCTGCACCTTCTGATGGACTACACCGACCATCCCCGCGATGTTGCCGATCCGTGGTACACCGAAGACTTCGAAGCGACTTGGCAGGATGTGCTGGTGGGATGCCAAGGACTGCTGCGTGAGCTGATGGAGGAAATGAAAAAATGCTGATGAATTCCAACGAATACCTGAACATCGTTGAATCGATCAAGCAGGAGATCCGCACGGCGCAATATCGCGCGACGGTCAGCGTCAATCGGGAGCTGCTGGTTCTCTACCACTCCATCGGCGAGGTCATCAATGAGCACAAGACATGGGGCAGCAAGTTTGTCGAAAACCTTGCCGCCGACATCAAAATTTCTTTTCCAGACGCCACCGGCTACTCCGTGAGAAACCTGAAATATATGGCGAAGTTTGCTCTGCGTTTTCCTGACAAGGAGATTGTGCAAGCGGCGCTTGCACAAATTACATGGTATCACCACATTGCCCTGATGGACAAGGTAAAAACCGCAGACGAACATACCTGGTATGCTGAACAAGCTGCCAAGAACGGCTGGTCCCGCAACGTGCTGGCCCACCAAATCGAAAGCGGATTATATCAGCGGCAGGTGTTGGCAGAGAAGGTGTCCAACTTTGAAAACCGATTGCCTTCACCACAAAGCGAACTTGCAGCGCAGACCATGAAAGATCCATATATCTTCGATTTTATCCCCTTCAAAGCGGACATGGTAGAGCGTGACATTGAGCAGGCATTGGTCAAGGATGTGACAAAGCTCCTGCTGGAGCTTGGAACAGGATTTGCGTTCCTCGGCAATCAGTATCACCTCAACGTGGGCGGAGATGATTTCTATATTGACCTGCTGTTCTACAACCTCAACCTCCGCTGCTATGTGGTGATCGAGTTAAAGACTGGCGAGTTCAAACCAGAGTACGCCGGACAGCTTAACTTTTATCTCTCTGCGGTAGATGGTATTCTGAAAAAAGAGCAGGACAATCCCTCGATTGGCTTGCTGCTCTGCAAGAGTAAGAATGATATTGTGGCGGAGTATTCTCTCAAGGATATGAGCAAGCCCATCGGCGTCAGCGCCTACCAGATCACCAGCAACCTGCCGAAAGAACTGGAGCGCCAGTTACCGTCTGTGGAGGATATCCAGAAGCGGATCAAAGGCACAAAAGAGTGACGGTGATATGAGTCAAAATATAACTCGCAGAAATCATTACATTCCACAGTTCTATTTGAAAAACTGGAGTCTTGATGGGAAGACGATTCAAACTTATAGTATTCTGGTGTCCAACGCAAATGTTCCATATTGGACGCAACAATCAATTAAAAACACCGCTGTATGGAATGACTTTTACACAAGAGCTGTTGGCAATAAAGAACTTGATGATTTTGAACATTGGTTTGATCAGGAGTTCGAACGACCAGCAAAACCAGTATTCGATAAGTTGGTCAACGATGAAAAGCTTTCAAAAGAGGAAACGAAAATCCTCTCTCACTTTGTTTTCACCCAGTATCTGCGCACGCCGGCCGCGTATTTGCGACTGACCGAGCATAATTTAAAGGTGTTTCCCAATGTGATGACCAAAACTTGTGGAAGACTGAACAAAGCATCTAAACGTGAGCTTCAGAGAACTGGGTCACATCAATCTATTATTGTTGAGGGGGAAGAAGAGGTCCCGCTTCCACTTAAGATTTCATTTGACAGAGAGAAAAGCGTAGTTGAAATGAAAACGGTTATAGGCAGGGGCTTTTACTTGCATGGTTTAAAACATCTGCTTACATCAAATCTGAAAGTATCAGAACGGCTCCGCTGGCAAGTTGTTCATGCTGCTGATGGCATTTCTTTCCCAACATCAGATGATCCTGTGATTTGCTTGAATTGCAATAACGAGCATGGTTATGATTTTAACGGGGGATGGGGGCGGAAACGCGATATCATAATAATGCCCATTTCTCCTAAAATGCTTCTAATATCTGAAGTAGGTGTCAAAAGGAAGTCTACTGATTTAGATTACTCTCCAGCTTACAGCAGATTATTCCGTGAAATGATTATACGACATGCACACAGATACGTATATGCGGATCGACCGCAGAAGGGTATGCTTGCACTTAACGCACGAGTTGTAAGCAGTACCTTATATGAGGACGAAAAGCAGAGTGTGGCCGGATGGCATGAGGAAAATGTAAAAGCAGAATGTAATTTGTAGGAAAGATCTTCATACACAGAGATTTCAATGAGTTAAGCCGGGGGGCGAAAGTAGTCAGGACGTAATAGCATACCAAAGCCTACCGTTCTTGCTTGCGGTAGGCTTTGCTTTTTTCCGTTTCCGCAGTAAAAAGGGGACGAACTTCTTTGCCTAGCCCCATTGCATTCTTCTTAAAAAAATTTAAATTGCCCTGCAATAAATTATCCTTTCCGTGCATTACACGGATGACAGGAGACGGAAGCCTATGCTCAGCTTGCTGATGACAACCGAATATGCGCCGGCAGAGGATCGGCACGAGTTGCAGCAGTTGATCCTCCGCGTTGCCGGCGGTGAGCGTGAAGCCCTCGCGGAGCTGTATCAACGCACGCGCTCGGCGGTGTACGGTCTCGCGCTTTCCTACCTCAAAAATGCGCATGATGCCCAGGATCTCACACAGGACGTCTATGTGCAGGCGTGGGACTGCGCGGAGCAGTACCGCCCAATCGGTTCGCCGATGGGCTGGCTGATGGCGGTCTGCCGCAATCTGTGCCTGATGCGCCTGCGGCGCGAGGAACGTCATGCCGCGCTCAGCGAGGAGGAATGGGACGCCATTCCCGCGCAGGAGTGCGGACTGGACGCCGATGAGCGCACCCTTTTGCAGCAAGCGCTGGCAAGCCTTGCGGACGAGGAACGGCGTATCGTGCTGCTCCACGCGGTCACGGGTATGAAGCACCGGGAGATCGCGGCGCTGCTGGAGCTGCCGCTTCCGACCGTCCTGTCGAAATATCACAGAGCATTGAAAAAAATGCGAGCTTATCTGGAAGGAGACGACGCCAAATGACCAACGAAAAAATGGAGCAGCGTCTGGCCGCGGCGGTCGAAAAGACCGCGCCGAACGATGTGAACGGCGTTCTCTCCCGCTGTGAAGAGCGGAAAGGAACGGTCATTCCCATGACGACAAAGAAAACGACGAAGAGAAAATGGACATCGCTCATTGCCGCCTGCCTTGCGGTGATGCTGCTCGGCGGCGGAGGGCTGTTCTACCAGCGGGCGAACGCGGTAGCCTCCGTGGTGTCGCTGGACGTGAACCCGAGCATCGAGCTGAAGGTGAATCGGAGCGAAAAGGTGCTTGTCTGCACGCCGCTCAATGAGGATGCGAAGACCATCCTCTCGGATATGGGCAACGGTGCGGATCTCAAGGGTGCGAAGCTCGACGTGGCGGTGAACGCCATCGTGGGCAGCCTGGTGCGGAACGGCTACCTCAATAGCATTTCCTCCGCCATCATGATCTCGGTGGAGGACAGGGATACCGCTCGCGCGGAAAAACTCCAGCGCGAGCTGACGAGCACCGTGGACGGTGTTTTGCAGACAAGCGAATCGAGGGCGTCCGTCCTGACGCAGACGCTTACGCAGGACGCGACGCGGGAGCAGCAGGCCCGGGAAAACAACATTTCCTCCGGCAAGGCGGCGCTGGCGAACCGCGTCCTCGCCATCAACCCGTCGCTGAAGTTTGACGCGCTGGCGAAGCTCTCGGTGGAGGAGCTGAAGGACCTTGCGGAAGCGGGCGCGCCCGCCATGCCGATCGGTATGGATGCAGCCCGCACCGCTGCGGAGGAGTATGCCGGAACAACGGCGCTGGATTCCGTTACGGCGGAGGTCGATCCCGAGCTGGACGAATCCCCCGCACACTATGAGGTGGAGCTGCAAACGGCATGGGGCGAGTTCGAGTATTTGGTGGATGCCTACACCGGTAAGGTGCTCAGCGGGCAGAAAGATTTATTGGCTGCCGTTTCCGCATCGAATGAAACGACGAAGCCCTCTGGTCAAAAGCCCGCGCCGTCCGGAACGGTGCAGGATATCGGCTACGCCAAGGCAAAGTCCATCGCCCTGAACCATGCGGGCTTGAGTGAAAATCAGGCGTATGACATGGACATTGAGCTGGATGATGAGGACGGAAAGCTCGTCTACGAAATCGAGTTCAAATCCGGCAATATGGAATATGACTACGAGATCGACGCGGTCTCCGGTGCGATCCTCAAGCATGAGGCGGAGTTGGACGATTGATCTTGTGTATCTGCCGCCGGTCCGATGAACGGACCGGCGGCAGGTGCGTGCCAAAAAAGAAGCCGTCCGAGAGCAATTACTCTCGGACGGCTTCTCTTGCTACTCCGTACCGTCCGGTTGACCCCATAGGTCACATTGTGTACCTACGAACATTAACCACAGGGGCTACGGGACTTTTTCCTTTCTTTTCATACCCGTTATTTTTCACCCAAATGGGTGAAAAAGTGAAATAAAGGGAGGAATTAGATTTTCGGCCAAAAAGCGGAGATGTCCTCATGCTGCATATGCCGGTCATGTACTTGATGTCGGCCTTTGTATGACGCTTGTGTTGCTATTCTGCGAAACATCAGGTGAAAGGATACGCAGTCATATGCATCGGGCCTGACAAAGCGGTACGAATGTTTTTTAAGCTGTCTGTAAGAAAACGCCGGCTTACACCTGCTCTGCAAATTTGCATAGAACAGTCCTTTATTCTATGCTTGCATCGGAGCTGCGGCCGCGGAGAGCGGAGCAAAATATCAGGATTAGGCGAAAGACCGGAGACGGACGCGTGACAGCGGGGCAAAAATCCGAACACTTTTGGAGAAAGGGTGAAAACGGCTGTGGGTTACTTTTCAAATTGTGCGATCGACCATGAGGAAGCTGCCGCTTTTGAGCGTGCGACCGGCAGTTATCCGACCAGACGGGAAACATTGAACTGCTATTTAGAAACGCTGACCATGGCGCTGGAGGAACTGGGCGGAGGACATCCTCACGACCCATTTCCCTCAGAGTATGACAGCTCCTCCCGTCCGACGCGGCGATACCGGTATTTCGAAGTGCCGTGGGCAAAGCCGACTGTGCAGGATCTACTCGCGGCAATCGCGGAGGTCCGTGAACTTATTCGGAGTACAGACCGAGAAGCGGACGGTTTCGGAGATGCAGCAGGAGACGCCGCCGGCCGGAGCGCAAAGGAATGTTTAAAGCGCCCGCTCGCAGCATAGGAGATATGACATGGAAAGGAATTTCGAGAGAGACTTGAATGGTATGGCGGCAGAGAGGGAACACAACTTGGAGGAATACTACGCTTATATGGCGGTTCGTGTACTTGATGGCTGTGGCGCCGGACCATGCGATGGGGAACCGTGTGTCATGCCGTACCACTGTAGATTTTTGAACCCCCGGTTCAAAAATACCATGTGTAAGTCGGAATTCTTCGTTCTTTTTTAACTTTTCACAAACTTTTTTGATAGGTGCTTTCAGAAGCTGCCAACTGGTCACATGAAAAACGGTTATGTGAAAACGCTATTTTTCCTCTGGCATCTCGTTCGTATCCGCGGCTGCCCCTTCCAGAAGGTCGGTCACGACCTGATTGAGTTGCGCAGCGTTCTTGGAGGTGATGACGGGAACGCCTGTGCGTTCCTCGACCGCCTTCCGTGCGATTCCGGCGGCCTCACCACCCTCGCGGGCAACCGCTATGTTCTCTGAAAATGTGCTTGGTGCTTTCTGCTTGGAAATTTCCGTAGTGGTAGCCTCCGCCAGCATATTCAGCACCAGCTCCAGCGTAGTCATGTTATCACGGAGGTTTTCCTTTTTCAATCCCTTCAGATTTTTGTACTGGCGGGTGGACATCCCCGACCACGCACGGGAGATCTCATCGGTAAGGATGGCGTATTCCACGCCCTTCTGAACGCCGCGGGCGTCCCATTCGTCCGTCAATTCCTTGCGGACCTGAATAGCTTGCAGCCGCTGGTTGATCCATTCGCGGGTGTACCCCTTTTTGAGATAGGTTTCCAGTGCCCGCTCGATGGTCAGCTCCGGGTCTATGGTTTCCTCAATGCGCTCCCGGCCAACCTGTGCCAACCAGAGTTTGAACGGCTCTGCCTTTGGTGACGGGATGGACTGGATGATACGGAGGAGCTGCTCTGTGTCCGCCACATCGGTATTGTATCGCTTGCCATCCGCAGAACGCATTTTCAGTTGACTACAATTTGTAGTCAACTCACTGCCCTCTTTTTTCAGGCGCGTCTTGAGGACACTCCAATACTTCGCCGCATGACGCTGATCTGGCTGGTCGGTTAGAACAGCCACCACATCAACGATGGAAAAATACCATTCCTCTTTTTTCTCATCCCACGCCGTGCGGATACGCTTGTCCTCGAATAGCTGGATCTTATCATTCTGTGCCATTCTGTTCACCTCGCTCCTGCAACAATTCTCTCAGCAATCCCTGGCAGCCCTCCAGCACATCACGCCAAGTCGACTCGAAGTCCTCGGTGTACCACGGGTCGGCAACATCGCGGGGGTGGTCGGTGTAGTCCATCAGGAGGTGCAGCTTGCCGGCAAAGTCGCCGCCGCAGATGCGGTACATATTCCGCAGGTTCGCGCTGTCCATGCCGATCAGCAGGTCGTACTTGTCGTAGTCCTGGTTGGTGAGCTGCCGCGCCGCGTGGCCGTCGCAGGAGATTCCATGCTCTGCCAGCTTGCGCCGCGCCGGGGGATAGACCGGGTTGCCGATCTCCTCTCGGCTGGTGGCTGCCGACTCGATATGGAATTGCGACGCCAGCCCAGCCCTTTTCACCAAGTCCTTCATCACGAACTCGGCCATGGGGCTGCGGCAGATATTGCCGTGGCAGATAAACAGGATACTCTTCATACCGATTCTTCTCCGAAAACTCATCATTTTCTACAGTATAGCAGGTATCTACGCTTTCGCCAAGAGCAATTTCCGAATGTTCGGCTCTCTCAATCATCCGCAGCAGCTCCGTTTTGGATAAACCGCTTTCGGCGGCCTTCCGAATGTATCAGCACCTCTCGTCCATGGTCAATTCCGCCTCCATGATGACCACATTTTGTGTCCAGTTCAGACGCATTGCCGCTGCCAGCAACTCCGGCGTATCGCCGTACATCCGGTAGAAGTCCCGCATCCGGCGCACATTGCGGGGAGAGAAGCCGTCGGCTGCGGGATAGGCCGCTTGCAGGTATTCCGACGCCGCGACAGCGGCGCCTTTTTCGCCCCTGCCGCTGACCACTCTGCCAATCTCGCAGTACAGCTCCATCTGCGGGAGCTGCGCCGCAACAGCGGCATCCAGCGCGGCAAACATGGTGCTGTAGTCTGTGGGTTTACGGATATTCATGGGCTTTCTCCTTTCCGGCGCGGTGCGCCTGATCAACGCTCAAAGCAGAGAAAAGCACGGTGACACCGCCGTGTTTTTCTCTGCTTTGACCTGTTTCAGATGACTCGCACGATCTGCTCCCACAGCAGGATGTGCTTTTCGTCAATGGCTTTGTTGTCGTGGTAGTGGCCAAACAGCCAGTAGCGGTATTTTGCTCTTTCCCGTACCTCCTGCAAGAAGTCCGTGAGCCGATCCGCCTCGTTGTGGCGGCTCCTTGCGAGGGCGATGCTGGTGGGAGCGCAGTGGGTAATGATGTAGTCCACCTGCCAGCCGACCGCGTCAAGGCTTTGCCGCGCCTCGGCGTATTCCTCATCGGAGGGCAGCTCCTGCGCCCACCACGAGATATGGTTGATGCGGTATCTCGCTCTGGGCTTGCGCTGGAGCGTCATGACCCTTTGCTCAAATTCCGGAGCATCCGGCTCCAGAATCCCATCCTCGATGTCGTGGCTTTTTGCGCCGCCCATGGTGAAGAAGCGGCAGCCTTCCAGCTCGAAGATCTGACCGCGCATCAGGTGCAGCACATGAGGGCGAATGCGATGTACCTTGCCGCCGTGCCACTCCGCTACGGGGTATCTCGCCAGCGCGTCATAGTTTTCATGATTGCCGCAGACGAATACCAGCGTGAAGGGCAGGCGTTCCAGCCAATCCAGCGTTTCATCGTCGCGGCTGTCGCCAAACCACACGCCGCCAAAGTCTCCTGCGCAGATCATAATGTCCTGCTTTGTCATCCGCGCCTGTTCGGGAAAGTATTTTGGTTTGAATCGCTCAAAATTTCCGTGGAGGTCGCCGGTCACAAATACCATTTTCCCATCTCCTTTTTTAGTTTGATATGCTCTGCCGGATCTCGATGCCGCTCTTGAGCGTCACGCTGATCTCGTTCTTGGACAGCACCTTCACCTGTGCCACCAGCTGCCGGACGGCACTCTCGTCCCATTCCGCGATGTGTGGCACGGCGTTTTCCAGCATCCCCGCGGCATCCCTGATACGCCGATCCGCTTCGGCGTGTTCCCTGCTCTCAGCAAGGATGGAGGCCCGCAGCTCCTTTAGCGCGGTCTGCTCGTCCAATATCTCCTTGAACTGATCCCCGTAGGCGATGGGATCATCCGCCGCCTTTTCCAGCAGCCTTTGGAACTGTACCTCCAGCTCCGCCAGTCTGCGGTCGATGTCGCCAAGGCTCATGCCGCTGCCGGGGAACGGGATGACCTCCGCCTCCAACGCCTCCGTGATCTGGCGGATACGGCCATCCAAGTCCAGCAGGACGGTGTTGAGGGTGGCTATGATCGCCTGCTGGAGCGGCGCCTCGTCCAGCGTGGGCGAGCTGTGGCAGTATTTCTTGCCGTAGTCCAGACGGCTCACACAGCGCCACACGACGCGCTTTCCATCGGGGCGCGTCCATGTGCAGCGGCGGTACAGCGTTCCGCACTCGCCGCAAACCAGACGGTCCGAGAGGGCGTAGCGGCTGGTGTAGGCGGAAAGGCCGGTGGGGGCTCTCTTGGAGGGGCTTTTTGCCGCCTTGCGCCGCGCCATCTCCGCCTGCACCGCGTTGTACTTCTCACGGCTGACGATGCCCTCGTGGTGGTTCTCTATGAGGTACATGGGGAGCTGCCCCGTGTTTTTGATGACCTTGCGGTTGATGACATCCTGCTGAAAGGTTTTCTGCATCAGCACGTCGCCGCAGTATTTCTCATTCCGCAGGATGCTCTTGATATGAGGCAGCGTCCATTGCGGTGACTTCTCGGAATATATCACGCCCTGCTCATGCAGCTCGTCCCGCAGCATCCGTGTGCTGGCTCCGGCGAGGTATCGCTCGTAGATCCAGCGGACGACCTCTGCCTCCTCCGGGATGATCTCCGGCTTATCGTCCGCGCCCCTGCGGTAGCCGTAGAGGTATTTGTACTGGATGGTCGCCTTTCCGCTCTCCATGGCGCGGCGTTTGCCCCATGTGACATTGGCGGAGATGGATTCGCTCTCGGACTGCGCGAAGGCGCCGGAGAGCGTGATGCGCAGCTCGCTGTCCTCCTCCAGCGAATTGATGTTCTCTTTTTCAAAGATGACGGCGATGCCCAGCTCCTTGAGCGCCCGTGTGTAGTAGAGGCAGTCCACCGTGTTGCGGGCGAAGCGGGATACCGATTTGGTGAGGACGACGTCTATCTTCCTCTGGCGGCAGTGGCGGATCATGCGCATGAAGTCCTCGCGCTTTTTCACCGAGGTGCCGGTGATGCCCTTGTCGGCGAAGATGCCCGCCATGGTCCACACGGGGTTGGACATGATCTTGTCGGTGTAGTATTCTTTTTGCACCTCGTAGCTGTTTGCCTGATCCTCCTCCTTGGTGGAGACCCGGCAGTAGGCGGCGACCCGGAGCTGTCTTTGTAGCTCCGCCTGCCGGACCGACTCCGGCTTTGCGGGGATCTTAATGACTCTTGGGGCGGTTTCGTTCACAGCTGATCTCTCCTCTCTATGGTCTGCCCGTTCTTCAGCGTCACGGTCACGCAGTTGTTCGTCACACGCACCTTTGACACCGCACTTTGCAGCAGTTCCGCATCCAACTCCGGCATGGGCATTCGGCCGGTGAGCAGCCGCCGCAGCCGCACGGTTTCGTATTCCGTGTTCCCAATGGCGTCGTACTGCTCTGCCGCCAGTTGAAGGAGCAGTGCTCTGGCGTTGTCCTCATCGATGGGCTGCCGCTCCAGCGCGGTGGTCAGATCCTCCCGCGTTTTCCCGCAAGCAGCGCCGACCACTTGGGATACCGCTGGCTGGATACGGTCGGGGTAGCGTATGATCTCGTTGAGCAGGTCGGTGACGAGCTTCTCCACCCGCTCGGAGGGCGGCGCGCCACAGAGCCGCCGCAGAGCCTTCTGCGCGGGTGTTTTCTGCGGTGGGCAGGCTCTTGCCGTCCTCTTTTCCGCTGCCGCGCGGAGCTGCTCCGGCTCGATGAGTGCCGGATAACCTTTCTCTCCGATGTAGCGGCCATCCTCTAAAATACGGGAGACCATGTTTTTGTTCCATGTCCGCCCCTCATAGTAGGGGATCTCCTGCCGGCAGAGTGCCTTGGTCAGCTCACCCAGCGTAGCTCCCGTGCTGTAGCCTTGGAAAATAAACCGCACCAGCTCCGCCTCCTCCGGCAGGATCGTGATCTCGCCCAGCGTCATACGGTAGCCGAAGGGCTGCTTTCGGTTTCCCATTATCGCACCGTCCTCTCAATGGATTCCCGCAGCTCCAGCCCGTTATGCAGGCGGAAGCGGAGGGTGTCGTTGCTCTCCACGATGATTTCCGCAACAAGCGCGCCGCACAGCTCTGTGTCGGGGCGGTCGAGGAAGTCCGGCCCATCCTCCAGCAGGGCTATCAGCTCCCGCGTCCGCTGGGCGGTGGCATCCCCCTCGGCATCCATAAGCTTCTCTTTGTCCAGCTTGGCCTGCCGGAGCTGGCGGGTCAGCTCGTTGCTTTTGACTATAAAAATGTCAGGATCAACGAGGCCGTTTTGCTTGAGAAAGGCCAGCGTTTGATTCTGACTGGAGAGTTCGGATATTTTTTTGTTGAGGGAAACGATGTCCTCGCTCCAGAGCAGCCTGCGATCACGGATCGTCCGGAGGGTTTCGAGCATCCGCTCCAGAATGGGGAGGCTCTGATGCTTGAGCTTATAGTAGAGGCGGCGGAAGGCTTCATAAATACTCTGCTCCGTGATTGGAGTAATATGACACTTCTCGCGGTTCTCATCGTGTTTTATACAGCACCAGTAGTACTTGCCTCTTTGCGGTTTTCTCCGAAACATTGTTCCGCAACACCCGCACACGACTTTTGGGGAGAGACGATGAATCATTTCAGATGGAGTTTTCCCATAGTTTTGTTTTCGTGCTTGAATTAGCTTTTGAACCCTTTCAAAAGTCTCCGCCGTAATAATAGGGGGATGCGTTCCTTCTGCGTAGTATTGTTCACGCTCCCCTTTATTCCTATGGCGCACCGCAGGAAGTTCTTCTGCCGTATAAGTTTTTTGCCAAAGCGAGTTACCAATGTATCGCTCGTTTGTAAGGATGTAATGAATGCCACCCTTCCCCCACTCCTTATTTTGTCCACTGAGTACGCCTGCCTCGTTCAATCTGTGAGCGATGCGCTCCTTGCTGATTCCATCCAAATACCACTGGAATATTTTGCAGATGTTCACCGCCTGTTCTGGATCAATTACAATTTCTCTATTTATAATTCTGTATCCATACGGTGTGGAGGGTGGGAGAAAGGAACCATCCTCCATCCTTCGCCGGTAGCTCCAGCGCATATTGCCGGAGATGGATTCGCTCTCCTTTTGGGCGAAGGCGGCATAGATGGCGGTGATGAGCTCGCTGCTCACATTGGCGGTGTCGATGCCCTCGCGCTCGAAGCGGACATTGACGCCCAGCTTCTTCAGCTCCCGCACTGCCTCCAGACAGTCCTTTGTGTTCCGGGCGAAGCGGGAGATGGATTTGACGAGGATCTGATCGATGAGCCCTCTGCGGCAGTCCGCCATCATGCGCTGGAAATCCTCCCGCTTTGCGGCGGAGGTGCCGGTGATGCCCTCGTCGGCGTAGATATCCACCATGCGCCATTCAGCCTTGCCGGAGATCAGCTCGGCGTAGTAGCGGTTTTGCGCCGCGAAGGAGTTGAGCTGGTCATCGGAGTCCGAGCTGACGCGGGTATAGGCCGCTACTCGCAGCTGCGCATTCTGCGGCTTCTCCGCCGCCTCGATCTTGATGACGCGGGGCTGCGCTGCCAGTGCCGTCGTGCCGTCTGTCAGATGCTTTTCCGCCATGCCTGCTCACCTCCTGTTTTTGCAACACAAACACTACCACAACCTTGGTCAGAAAGCTACTGAAAGATGAAGAAAATCAGAGAGAAATCATAATGTCCGCGCCGCTGTCCGCGGCGATCCGCGCCGCTACCCTCCGCAGCTCCTTTTCGCTGAAGCTGCCGCTTTCCCGAAGCTGGCGCAGCAGAAGGATGATGCCGTAATAATTGATGTTCTGATCCATGTCAGCACCTCTTTTCTGAATTTTGCCTTGCGGCACAAATATGAGGATCGTCCGGGGGATAAGGAGAAAAATCGATTGCAGGCCGTCCAAATAAAAGAAAGAAGTGGACGATCCCCATACTTCTGCCGCAAAGCAGAAAAGGCCGCTCCGTATCGGGGCGGAACTGCTCCTTGCGGAGCGGCCTTCTTGCTCTTGCGTTGCTGCCTGTATTCGACACTACTTCCCCAGGCAAGGGCGGCGGCTGGAACCGCGCTGGCGCGCGTCACGGGAGTTTCACCCCTCCGAGGATCTCTCGGAGCTGCGTACAGGAGTATCATTGTAAGCTGACAGGGTCATGGCGAAGCAGCCTGCCAAAGCTGCATTTGACCTGGGTGGGTATCGCTCTGCACCTTCCTTTGGCCGTCCTAATATGCGGAGAATGCTCCGCACAGGTGGTCCTCGCGCACCCGGTCTGACGCTCGCGCCGTCAGCAAAGGTATTCCAGTCACCGGATATGACCGCCTGGGCGGTGTTTTTCAAGGTTCAGAGGGATCATGAAAAAGATCCCCTCATGTGGTAGGCAGCGAGAACGCGATTTTTTCAATCACTTTTGGAAAATTTTTCGTATTTTTTTAAGACGGCCAAAAATGTTCTGTGGGGAGCACCCCAAAACGGCTGCAATCTCCGTTTGAGAAAGTCCATCCACTACAATGAGGGTCAAGAGCTCAAGGTCTGCCTTCCTCAATGCTTGAAGCTGCTTGTAGATCGACGGATCATCGACTTCTTCGATCCAGCTGTACCTTGACGCCGTTGTGTAATCGTCCCAGCGGCTGACCGATTCCAGAAACTTTTTCATCAATGCGGACTTGTCCTCCTGCTCGGCGGAAGGCTCGTCAAAGATGCCGATGCCCAAGTCCTGCGTATGAAGGCGATAGATCCTCTCCTGTTTGAACACCTCCCAATCGAAGTCATGCATCTTCTGGATGGCGGCATCGGACATCCCGGCCGCCCTATATTCACGCCGGAGTCTTGCCCACAGCGTTTCAAACTTCTTCTTTTCTGCCGCGTAATTAAAGCCCATATATGGTTCCTCCGTATTCTGAAATTTGGTTGGCTGCAAATCTCAGAAACGGGTGGCGGGCCGCGGCAGCGGGGTCGCGCACAGGGCGCAAAAAGGCCCACAGCGACACCGCTGTGGGCATAAGGATATTCGAGGGTAACGATGGCGGACGGAGGCGGGGTATCCTCAAAAGGACGCAAAAAGTCAGGGCATCCGATGCCCGGCCATAGGTGAATGAAGGAAGGCTGCCATTCGGCAGCGACGACTGTACCGCGGATGTGAGGATACCCCATAAAAACCGCCTGTCCTGGCATTGAGCCAATGTTTTTTCATTGCCGTGCAAGTGAGGCGCCTGCGGATAAGCCGGGAGATCACGGCAGAAAAAAGGAGAGATTGCGATACAGCAATCTCTCCCGCTTTCGACATGATGGTTGTTCCGTTAGCTTGGACAGGGGGTGCGTCAGCCCTTATGACCGCTGCACCGCCTGCAGTCGAACGCCTGCCGGATCTTTTTCAGGGGGTATCGTATTCCGTTTTGGTCTATTTAAGGCATCTCCGGTTCTGGAGCAAGGCGCACGGTGAAGTCCTGCGCTATAGCACCCTCCGGCAGCAGCTTCGCCATGAGGACGAGCCGCTGGTTGCCGGTATTGTACTCATCGTACTTCCGGCAGCAGGTGGAAAGGGTCAGCACGGTGTCCTCCTCACCGAAGGTTACACCGTCAAATTCCAGCCAGTTCTTCTTTGCCACCTGCTCAAAGAAGTTTGTCAGCTCCTCGCCTGTGGGATTGGGAGTGATGTAATCAAAGTCAATATCCGTGATGAAGCAGGCCGTGATCTGGAAGACCATGTCCTCGCCCTTCACCGAGAGGTAGATATACGGGTTCTCCTTCACATAGTCCGCATCCATATACCGATGGAGCTTCGTGAGCTTGGGCCCGTCCGGGTCACAGTTGCTGGCGGAGTGTCCGAAGATGACGGTATTCCTGTCCAGCTTGCTCCGGCTGCTCAAACGGTTGTCACAGTGGGCGTAGTAGCAGCCCCATTCGCTGTAGTTCTTGTTCTCGTCCTTTTGCAGGTAGTAAGCGTTGTCCTTCGCCTGCACCACGGGGTCGTCCACCTCGGCACCGGGCATATATAGCCATGCCACGGTATCGGAGTTATTCTTCTTGGCGGCCTTCAGCTCCTTTTGCCGGTCCACGGTGGGGATGATCTCGCCGGTGGGCTGTGGCTCGGTCACTTCGGGTACGCTGGGATATTCCTCTTTCTGATGGCAAGCGGTGGCACTGATCGCCGTCCCCATCAGCATAATGGCGACGAAGGTGCAAAACAGAAATCGAGTGATCTTTTTCATAGTGTTTTCTCCTGCCGCGTGGGATGGCGGCATGGCTCATGGGTTGTGAATGTCGTACAGAGTTTCCTGTGGCGAAAAAGGAACAGCGCGGAGGCCGGTGTTGTTAACCGTCCGCCGCGCTGTCCTTTGCCTGTTGTGGAATTATGCCAGCGTATGGATGATCTGGCAGTTGCTCGTTGCGGATAAAGAGTTATCTGCTGCCAATAGAATCATTCGTGAGAGTACAGAAGGGAGAGAACGCTTTCTGCTTTCGAGCATGATTGAAAGCACAGCACCGCAGAACTTCTGTCATCTTCCCAAGCCGTGCGCAGCGCAAAGGGCTTCGTGATAAACTGAATGTCTGGCAGCATTAGAAAGGTTACGGGGCAAGTCACCGTTAGGTCTGCTGTCAATTGGATCGTTCTGATAAGCAGGACCCGATCTCCTTTCTTAGCCCTCTCTGAAGGTTTTCCATGAAATAGCTTATACAAATCCATCTCGCTTGCCGCGAGGTGATAGCATTTCAGCGGGTGCATACGTCATCCCTAATTACTTGCTGTGAGCACGGTACAGAAAAGTCACGATTTGTGCGCGGGTGCAACCCTCATCAGGACTGAAGGTGGATAGCGTTGTCCCGACCGTGATCTTATGTTTGACCGCCCACAGCACAGCGTCGATATAGTAGGCGTCCGCGGCTACATCGGTAAAGGGATTGGCCGTTTTTGCAGAGGGAGAATTGGCTGCTCTCCACAAGAAGGTCACAATATGTGCGCGGGAGCAGGTAAGCTCGGGGCTGAAGGTCGTTGCGCTCGTGCCAACGGTAATACCGTTCTCCACCGCCCACAGGACGGCCTCGTAATAGTAGCTGCCATTCAGCACATCCTCAAAGGGCATTGCTTCTGTTTTGGGTGTGGGGCTTCCGGCAACTCTCCAAAGGAAGGTCACAGCCTGCGCACGGGTACAAATGCCATCCGGCGTGAAGTAATTATTACCCGTGCCGGTGGTGATTCCATTTTTAACCGCCCAGTCGACCGCTTCCTCATAGTAGCTGCCCTCCGGCACATCCACGAACACACCGGTCTGGGGGTTACCATTTGCCTTCATAAAGACTACCTCGATGGTGTGATCCTTTGTGACATTCTTGAAGGTGTAAGATTTCACAGAGCCCACGCTCTTACCGTCCACCAGCACCTTGGCCACGGCGTAGCCCTTGTCCGGGGTGATGGCGAAGGTCTGTTCCCATCCGTGACGGACGGAGGTCCAGCCGGAGGGGGAGATAGAGCCGTTCAAACCGGAGATCGCCCTGATGGTGTGGTAGGTGTAGCCGCCACCGCCGCTACTGCTGCCACCACTGCCGATGTAGGTCCAGTGGGCGTACACAGCGGTGTTTTCATAGAATACAGTAGCGGTCGTGATCTTTGTGCCGCCGCTTGCCGCGGTGTACCAGCCGTCAAAGCTGTATCTGCCGCTGCGGGTTGCGGTGGGCAGAGAGGTCAGCTTCTGATTGGTGGTTCTCATACTGCCGACAGAGGGTGTGCCGCCGTTGCCGTTAAAGGTGATGGTGAACTCGGTGGGGACTGGTGTGTCGGTCTCATGCTTGTCGCACGTCACCCAAATGGCCATCTGCTTAACTTCCTCTGCGGGCTTCCACATCTTTGTGGCGCTGTCGTACTTCACTACGAACTTCAGACCATCGGTGGTCTGCGCGGAGAGCACCTTGTGCATGATGCCCGTGTCGACGCTGAACTGGTTGCAGTACACGGAGGGAATAAGGGTAATGGTGCTTTCGTACACCTTATCCGCATTGAGCGTGGGAGCTGTTGAGGTAAAGCCGCCGCCAATCAGGCCGTAATACTTGCCGGACTGCTGACCGGTCGGAACATTGTTGCAGAGCACCGCGACGATCTGATCACCCAGACCGCTGATGTTGTCGGCCATGGGATACATGGGCATTTCCGGGGTCGGGGTCTCATGCTTGTCGCACGTCACCCAAATGGCCATCTGCTTAACTTCCTCTGCG
>OWJC01000532.1_pt1 | contig 19025 bp, 28 predicted proteins | sample 1732731 | NCBI WGS metagenome assembly OWJC01 (sample SAMN05065747, study PRJEB22554) | human gut metagenome | biome: ENVO:2100002; feature: ENVO:00000062; material: ENVO:00002003 | host: Homo sapiens | place: USA
GTCTCGTGGGCTCGGAGATGTGTATAAGAGACAGCTTTTAAATATTCCACGCGACTCTACGCCCCGCGCTAAACCTCCACCCCCTAGATTCTAGCGGCTTTTGCGCTTTTTCGCTTGGGGCTTTGACGCTTGCGTGGTTGATCGCACTTGCTAGCGCGTCTATGCAGTCATCTTTTCTATAAGGTTTCTCAGGGTTGAAGCTAAAAAGCTCCCTTTTCATCTGCCCTAGCCCCTGCGCACTAGCACTGAAACATAAATACCCTGTGTTGTAAAAGGGCTTCATCGCCTTAATCTTATCGACCTTTGCTAGCTTGCGACTTGGTGTATAGACTTCTATGCTATTTGTCATAAGTGGTTGTGCTCGCGCCTTTAGCTTTGTGTTTGCCTTGATGATTTCTTGGTGCAAGATCCGCTCTAGTGCTATGCCCCCGCCATCACTTTCTATAAAGATTCTAGCTTTTGGATACTTGAGCCCTATGTCGATGATGTGGCTTGCCGTTTGGCTCTCCTCCCAAATCCCATAGATACAATCACGCACGCAGTAGCGGTTCGCGCTCTCTATGCTCTCCACGCTCACTACGACTATGGCTCGGTTGTCTGCTTTGGTGTTGGTGCTGGTGGCATTATCGACAAAGATGTATTCTAAGCTCTCTCCTAGTTCGTAGTTATGCACGAGTTTAAACAAAGCAGGATCAAAGTAGCCGCTCTCGCTGACCATTGGCTCTTGTAAATACTGCGTGCTAAACTCATCATTACCCATTTGCAAGCGCAGGGCTTCTAGCTCTTTGGCGTTGTGCCGCTTCTCAAAGAGTGGCTCTTTTGGCTTGCGCTCATAGCTGTAGTCGCATATCGTGTAGGTTTGGGCTTGCTCTTGCGTGGCTTTTAGTGTCTCTACTCGCCACTGCGCGATCGTGGCTTCATCGAAGTTTTTAGGGTTTAGCAAAAATCCGCATAGATCATCATCGCCTAGGCGTTGCATTAGGATTGTGATATTGCTGCGATTGTCTTGCAAGCGAGAGAGCACGCTTTCTTTGAAGTTTTGATTCACTAGGTCGCGCGCGGCTTTGGAGCTCATCTCGCTTACTTTTATGGGGTCATCGATTAGGATTTGGTGCGCGTGGAAGCCTGTGATCGCTGCTTTCAAAGTCGTTACAAAAAGTCCGCCGCCCTCTTTTAGCACAAACTCGCTGGCATTATCTTGCAGGAAGAGCGTTTCCCCAAAGATCTGCTGATAAAATCGACTTTTCATTAAGTCTCGCACTTGGTTTGAAATCTTGCGGCAGAGATCATCGCTGTAAGAGATATAAATAAACTTTTTTTGCTTATTTCTGCCCAGACTCCAAGCGATATAAGTGCGTGCTAGTAGCTCTGTCTTGCCATAGCTTGGGGGCATATTTAGCATTAAACGCGTGATATTTTCTGCGCCCTTGTCTTTGGCGTAGTGGTAGTCGGTATGGCTTAGAATCTCACTTAGGTAGATGAAGTGCCAGTTTTCCAAAAAAGGCGCTAGATTGTATCGCTCCCACTTTAAGCGCAGGAAATTATAAAGACTCTCCCGCGCTGCCACGCGGGTTTTAATCTCTTGTAGGGCTTGCTTTTTTTGCGGCGTGAGCTTTGGGGATTCTAGCTGCTCTCTAATCATTCTTATGCTCGCACACTTCTTGTCCGCAAGTCTCGCAGGTTTTAATCTCTGGCTCTTTTGGGGCTATGTCCTCCACTTTCACGCTTTCATCATAAGCCTTTTTCACATCTTTGTTTAAAGCCCCCTCCATACTAGGCATTGTAGTATTATCTCCATATCGCTCTTTTAGCCATTTATTTATCTCTTTGTTATAGATTGTGATACCTGTGGCTACTGCAATGTGTGGGATACTAGAGAGTAGGTAAGCCGCTGTGAGTGCGCTCCAATCATCATTTGGAATGACTTCTGGCAGAAATCCACTCCTAAAGCCTATCATCACCCCTAAGAAAACCCCTAGAGATAAAATCACTTGCACGCTTAGAGCTAGTAAAATTAGGGCGCGAGGCATACCGATAAGCTTGATATGCTGCGCAGTAATTGCAATCGCTACGCCAAAGACACCAGCACTTAAGGCTATAAGCACTTTGTAAATTAACTCTACTTTATCATCCATTAGATTTTACTCCCAATATCCCAGATAATCAAAGCCCCCACCAGAGCAAAGACTAGATAAATTATCCCCACCATAATCCCCTGCCCATAAAAGTCTATAAACACCCTTATGGCTATAATCACATCGCTAAAGGTTTCGCATATCCCTTGCTTAATGCGCTTTAGCTTCCATATTGCCCATTCTCTCATCTAGCACCCCCCCCCAAACACTATCTGCTACCTGCTGGGTCATCTTTAGCTTGTGCATAGTCTAAAAACTCTTTTGTATAGAGTGTATCAAGGCGCACTTTTAAATCCGCATCGGTTATGTTATTTTTATCCCTGCTAGCTCTAGCGTTATAAGTTGGCATACCAGCAGCTCGTGTGCGTTCATTGCCATTTCTCACTATTTGTATGGCTTCACTTACACTAATTTTACGCAAAGGTAAGGCATTATCCAAAGTGCTATGACATTGTGCGCACCCTGTCCCTGCCCATACATCTTGGTTCTTTTGTAGTTTATAAAAAAGGGCTTTTTCTTTTTCATCACTTTGGAGCTGCGTGCCTATGGCTTGAGCTTCCGCGCGTAGCTTCATCAAAGTATCGGTGTTTTTATTGATAGCAGCATTGACAGACTCTATCATAGAGTTACCGAAGTAAATCACAGCTAAGATTCCAGCTAGATACCAAATATTCCAGTTTTTCATCGACACACTCCTAAAAGCTGGTTTGCGTCTTGCGCGCAAGCCGATAGATTTGAAGCCTTGCCCTCTCCTACTCCCCCCTGCAAAAGGCTAGGTCTCTCTCTAGCAGCTCTGTATATTGCAAAATCTCTGCGACATCTTGGCTTATGCTAGAGTCTTTGCTAGGCGTGGGCTTTGGGATTGACTTGGTCTTGCACTTGGTGGGGATATACACGGCTTCACGCTTGGTGGTGGTGCAGCCTGTGAGCACTGCCAAAATCACGGCGATTAAAACAAAAAACATTTTTAGCTTTCTCATCAAAAATCCTGCCGCCTAGTTACTTTTTTAGATTTCTGGCGTTGTTGTAAAAATCCTGCAAATAACATAGAAACCGATTTTATTTTGTCGTTTTCTCTCGCGGCAGTATTTGCCGATGATTTTGTGGGTTGTCGAGCGCAAAGCAAGGGCGCATACTTGGTTGTATGTAACCGCAGATTTGCGCGATGACTCCCGCAAAAGCGCGGCAAAGACAACGCGCAGCCCCTTACTCCCTAGAGCTAAGCAGTCCTATCACCGCAAAGTCTTGGTTACTAAATGGGCTCAAGCTCCCACTCTCAAGCGCAAATCGCCCCTTAGCTATCGCTAGCAGTCGATCTACTCCGCACACCACTTTACGCCCTGCGTCCTCTGTATCATCGATGTAGAAATTCACCTTTTGACTCCCTGCTAAAACAAGCGCGCTAGCCCCTATCAGCGCCCCAAAGCTTACAGGCTGTGCGCCTGCATAGGCACTTGGGGGGGTGATTTTGGGCGTGTTGAGCGCGTTTAGGTTTTTCTTAAACTCATCATCGCTTACCTCACTGCTGGGCATTCCTACTTGCATTTTTGTCCATATCCCCATATCTAGCACGGGGCAGCCGTCAATAATGCCTAGTAGTCCTGTAAAAATGCGGTTTTTATCCCCTCGGTCGCCTGCGTATTTTTGCATCTCTACCCACTCTCTATCGGCTTTGAGTTGGTTGGCTTGGTAGGAATCTAGCATAATGATATAGCTATGGTGCATTATCGTTAGCCCTCCCTCTGTCTTTGTGTCTGCCTTGATCGGCTTTAGTGGGAATGCCTCTCCACCATCAAAGCTAATCCCACTTCGTGCCATAAAAATCGCGCGGCGGATCGCCTTAACATTCATCGTGTCGCCTGCTTTTATGGTCTTTGTCTCTGTGGTTATGCTTTTTTTGCCCTTGGTGTCTTTAAATCCATTTGCTTGATCGCAGATTACTACATTTGTAAAGTCGTTGCACAAAGCGCATACTAAAGCTCTATCGCGCTTATCTTGCGCCCACTCTGCTAGAGAGTCGGTCGCTTCTTTGACAAAGTCGATGTGGCGCATTGTGGAGTATTGATGTATGGGGCTTCTAAGAGCATTTCCCACGACTTTGGGGTAAATGGTTTGGTTCAAAATCTCAAAGTCATCGTAGTTTGTCTCTAGGTCTGCGTTGCCTTCAATCCCATCACCTGTGAGCTTGCTTTTAAGCCTTGGTCTAAAAGGCTGGTCATTTTGCACATCAAAGGCACGCACGCCGCGGTCGCCGCCCTTACCTGTGAAGTTTTGAAACGGGCTTTTAATCCAGCTTAGTCGCTCGATTTCTTGCGCGATTTTGACGCTGATGTTTGGGTCTGTCTTTAGGCTGTTGTAGTCGATTGTGTTCCATTGTAGTTGGCTCATTGTCTCTCCTTAGTATCGTTGTGTTGGTAGGTCTAGTTCTGGTTCATTTACGCTAGCGGCACTTGGAATCCCACTTAGCTGCTGTGGTAGCTCTCCGCTTGGTGCGCCTTGGGCTGCTCCGCCTTGCAGCTCTTGCAAAGCTTGGAAAATCTGCTCTGGTGGCAGGCTCTCGATCTGTGCTTGCTGCTCGGGGCTTAGCTGCATAAAAAACTGCAGCAGCTCATCTGGGTTGGCGTTTGGATTTTGTGCGGCAAATTGCTCCTTTGCCTGCTCTATGGCTTGCATTTTGTCATCAAGCTCGATCTCTTGCCCTAGGCTATCGATCTCTTGCATTCTAGGCTCTAGCTCTGCTTTGATCTTTTCATTTTGCATAGCAAAGACTTTTTCAAAAAACGCCTGCTTATCCTCATAAAAAAGCTCCTCCAAATCCGTATCCCCCTCGCACGCTTTGGCTAAAAAGCCTGCTAAGTCTTTCTCTAGGCTTTGCTGGCTTTGTGCTAGCTCGCTTTGCAGGGCTTGCAGTCGCTCCTGCTTGCTTGGCTCTTGGGGTGTCTCTGGCGCGGGTGCGCTCTCTAGCTCTTGTAGCTCTTGGTTCATTTGCCCCCCTTAGATTTCAAAAGGTCTTTGACTAGCGACAAAGTAGCCTACACGCACCTTATAAACCCCTTGTGTAGGCTTGCCGCTAGCGATACTTGCGGTGATGATTTCGTTTTTGTTGGGGGTTAGGGCGATGTTGGCAGTTTTCACGCCTGCGGTGGTGATGTCGATGTCGTTGGCTAGGTTTTCTTTATCGCCCCCATAGCCTAGGTCAAGCTTTGCCGTGCCATTTGCTGGCGTGATCACTTCTACACTTAGGTAGGTTACTTCGCTATCTTTGGGGATAATCGCTACTTCTTTTGGGCTTTGATCTAGGCTTAGATCGACTTTGGCGGTGGCTAGGTGGTGGATAAAATGCACTTGTTGGCTTGCCATTTTCGTGTCCTTTCGTGGTGGTGTAAAAACTAGCGCGCAGTGTATGGGGTTTAGGCTTTTTAAAAAAGGGGTAAAAGTGCTATAATAAACTATGGCACAAATCGATAAAGTAAAAGAGCAAATAAACTTCCTAAAATTTTGGCTTAGTCTTGTTATGGCAAGCGTGCTAGCAATTGTTGGCTTTTGTGTAACAGGCTACACTAAAATCGATGTGTGGTTTTTGCTGCTGTGTCTTGCGTGTATCGTGGTTTTAGGTGTGTGTTCTTGGGCTTTATCTAAGGTGATCGTGCGCAAAATTAACGAGCTAAAGGATTTATAATGCTACAAGAGATTCTAGCTTTTTGTATCGCGCTAGGTGTGTTTATAATCCCTATCCTAGCTTTTAAGGTGTTACGCGAGCTGCGCTAGTCTAGTGAGTTGATCAAAGCTTCTAGCTCTTGTGTGCTCATATTTTCGTAGCTCTTGGCGTTGTCGTTTGAGATTTGGGCGTCTTTGCCATAGAGCTGGAGCTTCATATCGCTAAAGATCTTTGCCACTTTCTCCGCGCAAGTGATCACTATGGGGGCGTTTTTGGGGTCTTGGGCTAGGGGGCTTTGGGTGAGATTTAGTAGCTGACTCTTTGCTAGCACGGCACAAAGGGTTATGTTTTTTTGTATGTAGTTGAGATTCATCGCTTTAAGCAAAATTTCATCGGTGGAGCTTTGTAAAAGATTATCCAAAATCACAGAATCAAGCTCGCTTACATCGCCTAGGTTTTCTCTAATTTGCTTTTTCATTTTCACTTGGGCGATGTCTAGGACTTTATCGCTATGATCTTGGATAAGGCTTTGGCGGTGGTGTGTGATGTTTTTAATCGCACTGGCACTCTCCCAGCCCTCTTGCTTGACCCAGTGCGCTAGGGTTCGGTAGGGGATTTTGTAGTGTGCGGCTACTTCTTTAATGCTTAGATTATGCGTTTTGTAGAAAATCTCTATTTCTTTTTTATTTGCTCGCATAGTGTTCCTTTCCCCTGCTGCTGGGCTTCGCCCCGCAGGGGTCTTGCACTTTCAGGCAGAGCCCGCAAGTGCGCCTAAAGCTACCACGCTAAAGCGTGGAGAGTCGCTCCTGCTCGCGCCGCTTGGGCAGCATAGCCGCCCTGCGCTCCTAAAGATACCGCTAGCGTGGAGTGTGGCTTGGCTGGCGTGTGTGGTGTCTATTTCTTTTTTATTCGCTCGCATTTCTTGCCCCTTTGCCTTTCTTGCGTGTATGTGCGCGGCTTAGTGTGTAGGTTGATCTTACTTTAAGGAGTTTTGCAAGTATGGTAAGGATAGTGCCGCGCACGGGTGGAATGCTAGCAAATTGCGCGGCTTTAAAAAGGGGGTAAAGTGTAATAAGGATTCAGCTTTACTAAAGAAACCTGCTTGCGTGCTAACGCCTTGCACCGCTTCGCTGGTTTTGCGCGATAAATCTTAGAATTCTGCTGCTTTCTTAGTGCTAAAAAGCCTTTTGGGCTTGTATGTCTTGCTGGACTTGGGCGATTTTCTCGCTTAGTGTTAGCACGAGTTTTAAATCCTTTTTGGCTCTGGCTTTTGTCTGCTCGCGGCTCAAATGCGCTAGGTATAAGTCGCAGTAGTGTTGGTAAAACTCGTTAGAGTCTAGGGGCTTAACTTCTATAAATCCGCTTAATTCCTTATTCTCCCCTGTGTGTAAAAATGCTTGTAGTTGTTTATGCTGTGGGATAAAGCTTAAATCTAGTTCCGTTGCGATGTAGGCACACTCCTCACTATGCAAAATGCTCGCTATAAGTGTGTTGTAGTCATCTTTAGGCTGTTTTGTAGGGATTTTGTCTTGGGTGAAATACTCGCTTGGCACTCCTGTAAGCTTACACGCGGTGTCTAAAAACTCTTGCTTATCATAGAAGTTTTGGCACGCGCTAATCGCGGCTTTTATTTCATTAAAAGCTTGCTGCTTATCTTTGTTTTTGTAAAGCCATTTGATGAAAAACTCGTATCCACTAAGGTAATTAAACTCTAGCTTTGGCGTTGGCTTTGCCGCGCTTTTGGTGGATTCTGCGCGGTGGGCTTGCTCATTATCGCCTAGATAAATCCCTGCGCCCCCCGCTTGAAAGCCCCCAAAATCATCGGCAAATCCTGCCGCCTGCGAGTTGGTTAAATTTTGGGCGTTATTATCGTCATTGCGAGCCGACTTGTCGGCGTGGCAAAACAAGGGATACCGCTCGGCGTTAGCTGATGTTTCTTTAGAAACCTTAGAATCCTTTGCAGTCTCGTTTAGATTTGGTGCTTCTCTGTCATTGCGAGCCATTAAAGCTTCGTTGATGTCTTTACACAACTTTCCGCGCGTATCTCTATTTTGCAAAATCGCCACTTTGACCCTATAAAATCCAGCCCCAAAGCACACTTTCACCGCCCTAAAGTTCGCCGCCATACCACTTTTATCATTATCAAAGCAGAAAATCACTTCGCAATCAAGCCTAGTGAGTAGATTTAAATGCTGCACATTAAAGGCAGTGCCGCCTGTGGCTAGTGCGTTTTTAAAGCCGTTTTCGTGTAGTAGAATGCTATCGATGTAGCCCTCGACTACAAAGGCGGCTTTTTGCGCTTGTATGCTCGATTTGGCGTTGCTGTATAAATATAGAATCTGCGTTTTTTTGTAAAAGTAGCTTTCTTTAGAGTTGATGTATTTGGGGGCGTTGGGGGGGAAGTTGTAGTGGGGGTGGGTTCTGGCTACAAACGCCACCACCTTGTGTTGCGGATTTCTTATGGCGATGCAGATTCTGTGGTGCATAGGTATGGTTATGGCGTTGGCTTGTTTTTCTTGTAGGATTCTAGGGCTTGCGGTGGGGCTTTCGTGGTTTTTAGGGGATTCTGGGGTAGGAGTTACCTTGTCGGTAATGACTGCCCTAGAATCCCCTAAATCTGCGGAATGCTTACCCAATGCCGAATACTTATTGGCAAAGCCGCTCTCTACTAGCTCCTGTGCGCTAAAATTTGCTAGCAAAATCTGTTTGCTTGGCACTAGCCCTATGTCGTATTTTTCGCATATCTCTCGTGTGAGTGCGCGCTGTGCTAGATACTCTACAATCGCGGCGTTTTTTGCTAGCTCGCGCTTGGCTAGCTCGTTGATTTTCTCTAGCACTTCGCTTGGGCTCTTGCCTACTCTCTGCGCTTTATCATACTCTAGCGCGATCCCTGTAAGCTCGCTTAGTCGTTTTAAAGCTTCGCTAAAGTCGATTTTCTCATACTCTTTGATAAAGCTTAGCGCATCGCCCCCCTTGCCGCAGCCAAAGCACTTAAACATTCCCTTTGCTTCGCTGACCACAAAGCTTGGAGATTTTTCGCTATGAAACGGGCAGCACGCGATGAAGTTTGCGCCGTTTTTGCGTAGGGGGATATAGCGTTCAATCACGCCCACGATACTTTGGGATTTTAGGGTTTCTAGGTTTGTAACCATTATTATCCTTTCTGGCGTTGGCTTTTTTTGGATTCGGCTTTACTAAAGAAACCTGCTGCGGCTTCGCCTTGCACCGCTTCGCTGGTTTTGCGCTTGTTTCTTTAGAAAAATCCTGCCGCCTAGTTACTTTTTTTAGATTTCTGGCATTTCGTAAAATTGCCCTTTTTTTTCATTTCTGCCCTTTTTGGTGTAAAAGATTCTAAGAATTGCGGTGGGGCTGTGGTTGCTTTGCGCGGTTTTTATGGTAGAGCTAGACTAATGGTCTGCGGTTGCCATAAAAATCGCGCAATCAATCGCATTGCCTACCCAAAGCTGAATCTATATCGATACTATTTCTAGCACTTTATCCATCTCCACACTCTCCACAATCTCCCCACCCCCCACTTCTATACTAGAAAACTTGCGCGTTTGTGGATTAAAGGCGACTTTTTCTTTGAAGTGCTTGCCTGTTTGCTTGTTTTTTTTTAAAATCACCATTCGGCTATTTTCGCTAAACTCCCTAAGTGCTTCTATCTCTGCCTTGCAGTGTTCTATGCGGATTATCACGCTTGCTTCGTGTCCTCCCTTTTTGCTCCCCATAGGATTATCGCGATCACTCTTAGAAGTCTGCACGATCAAAAACACTAAAATCCCCATAGAGTGGCAAAGCTTGGCAAGCAGGCTAAATTTTAGCGACTCTTCTTCCTCCATATTGCGCCCATTTGGGCTGGTGATTCTCATCTGTGAGTCGATCAAAAAGACTTTCACCCCCTGCCGATAGAGATTCTTAATATTTTGCGCTATGGTGTAGAGCTCATAGCCTTCGTTTATGATATACATATTTTCAAGGTTGGGGGGCTTTCTCTCGCTCTGCTTGGCGCGGATATACTGTTCGATCGTAAATTCAAAGCTGAAAAATCCTACCTTGGCATAGTGGGAGATATTTTCTAGTATTTGCAGTCCTAGCGTGGTTTTGCCTGCTTCTGGGTCTCCGCTGATAAGCACTAGCTGTGCTACTTCTATCCCCCCGTCAAACACGCTGTCTAAAAAGCTAATTTTTGTTTTGAACTTTGGCTGCTCTGGGCGCGTGGCGTAGTAGTCGATCCACTGCGCTAGGTTTTTATACTCGTTGCTCTCTACTGCCTTATCAAGCATTGTGAGATCTAAAAGCGTGTTGTTATCGCTTGCTTTTATCATCTTAAGCCCATTAACTTTCTGCATTTTTAGCTTATAGGTTGTGATTAACTCTTGGGCTAGATTGACAAAGCTTGAGTTTGGAGTCTTGCTAAAGAGTTCAAGCACATATTCATCGCCTTGCTGCTCTGTCGTTAGTGCGTTCATAAGGCTATGGGTGCTAAGAGCCTTTTTGCTCTGCAAGGCTAGGATTTTATCTAGGATTATGCTGCCCTTTTTGCTAAAGACTTGGCGCGGTGTTTTAGCTAGAAACTCATCAATATCCTCTTTATAATGCACCATTGAGAGTAAAATCTCTTGTTCTAAGGACTCTAAAGTATCCATTCTAGCCCCCTTTCTTGCGCTTGTTTTTTGTAAAAATACATTGAGAGCAAATACTGCTCTTCATAGCGGCTACCTTTGTATTTGTGGATTTTGGTTTTTGCTGCTCTCTTGCCTGCTTGCTCCCAAAAGAGTATTTTTAGCATTTCTAAAAAGTCTATGTCGTTGATAAACCGCTTCTTGCTGTGCAAAATCTTGCTGCTTAGGGTCTCTAGCTCGCTCTCTTGCGCGGTGTTTATAAAGCTATTGAGATTTTGGCAAAAATACTCGCTTAGAGTGATGTTGCTTTGGGATTGTAAGAAGTTGATAAAGTCTTGTTTTTTCATACTGCCCCCTCTAAGTGTGAGATAAGTCGCTCTAAATACCACTTGGCTTTTTTGACATCTTGCACACCGCCCTTTGCTTCGTATCTCCATAGATACTTAATTACATTTGCCACGCATACCGCTTCTATGCCTTGCTTGTGCGCGGTGGCAGACTCTAAAGCGTCTATACACTCCACCTTGCCAGCTTTGTAGTGTGGTGGGTTTATTGCGTCTTGTTTCATTACTTACTCCTTGCGTAAAATGTTTCTAAAGCCTTTTTAATCGCGCTTAATTGTGCTTCACAAGCCTTATCCTGTGTGCTTGTATTGACATAGCGCGTTATTACTCTCTCGCGTATCTCTTGCGCCTTTGCTTGGTATGCTTCTAAATCTAGCTTATCTTGCAGAATCTGCGCGTTTTGTGCCTGTAAAAGTGTGCTTGCATTTGCTAGCTCTGCTTTAAGCTTGGCTATCTCTTTGCCCTGCGTGTAGTTCCACACGCTTAAGGTGGAGATAAAGCCTATAAGCGTTATAAATGCTACACACACTGCTATAATCACTGCTTTACTCATTGCCCACCCTTTAACAATTCCACATTCTCGTGGATATTGCCTAGCACTTGCAAGCACTCTAGCTTATTATTTGTGTAGCCATTGCTTCTATTCTCGTAAATGCCTTGTAGGCGTGTGCCACAATCCACTTGCAAATGCTTCTCTATGCTTGTATCCACAATGTAAAATGTGTTTCTCTCAAAAACTACTACTAGTGGGTTTGTCCTTGAATCGTATTTGACTATATCGCCCTCGTATATCTTTACGCCTTTGCTATCATAAAATCCGCTCCATAGCTCCAAAACTAAGTCATCGCTCTTTCTTGGTATAGCTCTTATGTTATCGCTAATAGCTAACTCTATAAATTTATTTGTGTTGCTGTCCCAAATTCTAAAATCAAAGTCTTTTAACTTCATTGCGCCTCCTTTACTTGCTTTAATGCTCGCTCTAGGATTCTAAGGATAGTTAGCAAGCCCGCTTCTGTATCGCTGTTTAGGCTGGGTTTTTCTCTCACGCGCTCGCGCCCCCTTTGTATAAACTTCTCTAGCTCGCTTAACTTTATAGCCTTTGCCTTGTAGGGTCGGTGTGCGTTTTGTGCTTTGGTGTAGCCGTATTGTATGCCTAGCTTCTTGCTCCAATCCACAAAGCCCCTGTTGATGTTGTTGCCCTTAATATGCTCTTGTAGGTTTATCATTCTTGCTCCTTTTGGCGTTGGCTTTTTCTAAAGAAACCTGCTGCGCTACGCTTGCACCGCTTCGCTTGTTTTCTCATCAAAAATCCTTCCGCCTTTACTTTTTTAGATTTCTGGCATTTTGTAAATTCACTTCTCACTCACAAAAAATAGGTTTGTCGATCTCAAATGCTGCTCTAGCCTAGTAAGCTCTTGGATCAAAAAGCTGTTTTGACTTAGTCCCCTCTTGCGTGCTTGGGACTTTAGCTTTGCTTTGTTGCTTGCGCGCATTTTGAACTTTTTTCTCTGCTTGGCACCTTGCATAGATTCTCCTTGTAGCGATTTTAAAGGCTTTGTCATAAGGGCGCAAGCTTGCGCATATTGCCCACTCTACGACTTCACTGCGGCTGATTTTGTAGAAACTTGCCACGCTAGAGATAAAATCCAGAGTGCTAGAATCTAGGAACAATTTAGGGCTATGCTCCTTCTCCTTAAGCATTTTCTAACCTTTGTGGGATTTTGTCTTTTTGCGATAAATCGTGGATTCTGCGCGATTGTCGGCGGTCATTACCACCCAAGGTAACTCCCTTGCCAATCGCTTGAAAGCCCCGATTTCTCATCAAAAATCCTAAAATCCTGTAGGTGTTTTTAGACTTCGTGCTTAAAAAAATTTGCAGTCGTGTAAAAAAATCCTGCGGCGTTTTGGTTGTTTGAAAACTTACTGCACACATAGTAAAGCCTTTGCGCCTATGTTTTTGGGCATTTTGGGCGTGATTCTGTCATTGCGAGCCGCGTTAGCTTTTTTCTCTGTCATTGCGAGCGGTGCTTGCACCGCGTGGCAATCCACAAAAAACCTAGAATCCTTTGCTATGGGGAATAGTCCTTGCCAGCCCATATCTAAACTTTTCTCAATCACGGCGCAAATATCTTGCCCCTGCTCTTTTAGTCTTGTTATTTTGCGTAGCTGGAAGTCGATTTGACTCGGTTTAAAGGGCTTTCTAGTAGATTCTTGCTTATAACGGATCCAGAGCTTAATCGCTTCTTGCTCGTTTTGACTAAAGCTCTGCAAGTCTAAAAAGCTAGTTAGGTCGTTATTTGTTTTTTCGCGCGTGCGTTTAGAACTACTATCTTTAAGAGATTCTTTAGAATCTCTTTTTATAGTGCTCAAAATTTGAGCAGTTTGTTTGGGGTTAATTTTTGCGCTGGTGGATTCGGCTTTGCGCGATAAATCTTTGATCACTTCGCAAGCCCTGCGGTCATTACCACTAAGGTAACTCCCTTGTGCTTGCTCGCAAAGCAAAGATTTCTCATCGCAAATCCTAGAATCCTTTGCGGAGTCGTTTAGATTTTTTGCGATATGGCTAGAATCCAAAGCTTTAAAGCATAGGTTCAAAAGGTAGCGTTGCCGCTGCGTTTGGATTAGTAGCACTCTTTTGCGATTAGGCTCGCTCACATCTTTTGCCACAGATGAAGTGAAGTTCTCTAGCTCCTCTTTATCGCTGGCATAGTCATACGCAGTAAAACCCTCTTCAAAGTCATAGGTGTTTATCTCTGCTTCTTTGACCTTAAAGACTTCACGCGCCTTTTCATTGCTAAAAATCTCTTTGAGATACTTTCGACAAGTGTTTTTACTCATCGCTAGCTGCTTGCTAAGGTGCGTCACACTTAGCCGCCACTGCTTTGGCAGCGTGTAGAGATAGCCCGCAAGCCCTAGGGCTGGGAGACTTAGCCCACACTGCCACAGCTGGTGGGGGATTAAATGATTTAGCGTTGTAGAGTAGTTTAGCTCGATTTCTTTGCCTTGATAAATTAGTGTTTTCATTTATACTCCTTTTAGCATTGTTTTTTTCGCTGGTGGATTCGGCTTTTGCGCGATAAATCTTTGATCACTTCGCAAGCCCGCAGGTCTCCACCAAGGTAACTCCCTTGTGCTTGCTCGCAAAGCAAAGATTTTCTAAAGAAACCTGCTACGGCTGCGCCTTGCACCGCTTCGCTTGTTTTCTCATCGCAAAATCCTAGAATCCTTTGCAGGCGGTGAAAATCCACAGCCCCACCGCAATCCCTAGAATCTTGTGTAAAAAATCCGCTTTTCCTGTCATTGCGAGCCGACTTGTCGGCGTGGCAATCCATTACGCTCAAATCCATTTACTCACTCCTTTACGCTTACAATCATCTCTAAATCCACTTCGTTTTCACATTCTGCACACACAATAACTAGCTCCTTACTCTCATCTTGCTCGATGTAGTCAAACTCATTTTCTAGCTCGATACTTATTTCATTTTCTCGCCCACACGATGGGCAGTCAAACACTAGAATCATTTTTTAACTCCTTTAATAGATTCGGTCTTGGGTAAGCATTCGCGCGTTTCTAAAAATTTGGGAGCAGTCATTACCGCCAAAGGTAACTCCTACCCCCAAATTTTTAGAATCACACAAAGCCCCACCACAACTCCTAGAATCTTGTGTAAAAAATCCGCGTTTTCCGTCATTGCGAGCAAGCGCGCTAGTGCTTGCGTGGCAATCCATAGTCTCAAACCTAGTATCCATTCTTTTCTCCTTTATAAAATCTCGCGCAAAAACAGCGCGTAAATCACTGCACAAAGTGCCACAAACACAACACAATCACTACACGCAAGAACGCCGCCTACACTTATATTTTGTAGGGCAGTTTTTAAATAGTCAAAGAGTTTTTTCATTGTTTTTTCCTTTCGTTTTATCGCGCAGGATTCTAAGATTTGAGAGATAGAATCGTGGCTTTTCGAGCCGCGTGCGGAGATAAGCCTTGAGTGGCTATCGCACAAGCGCGGCGATGAAATCCGCGATTCTAGCCTCAAAGCTGAATCCTAAAATCCACAAATTTAGCTCTCTCACGCTTCTGCGGTATATACTTCACATAATGCGTAAAAGTCGTGTTTAGCGAGCTATGCCCTAGCATTGCAGAGATCCATAGCGGCTCCTCGCCATTGACTAGCATTATCGTGGCAAAGCTATGGCGCGTTTGGTAGAGCACACGCCGCTCAAGCCCACACGCGCCGAGAGCTTCTAGCCATAGACTCATAAGCTCCTTTTCATTGAAGTCAAAGAGCCTGTTATGCTTCTTAGATCGCTTGCTTGCTTGGATAAGCATTTGAGACTTTAGGGCGATTTTGGCGTTTTCTAGTAGGTCGATATAGCGCGCCTTGCCTGTCTTGGTCGTGCCGATCGTGTTTGTGTATCGCTCTTTAGATTTGCAGATATAGACTTTGTCGTTTTCTACATCCACATCGCTTGACTCTAGGGCTAGAATCTCGCCAAGCCTAGCACCGCTAAAGATCGCAAAGCCTAGGTAGTTGCGCACTTCTAGCCACCTTTTCTCGCTTTGTGCGCGCATTTCGCAGTAGCGCAGTAGCATTTCTGCTTCTTGCAAGTTTAGGGGCTTTATATCTGGCTCTTTGATGATCGCCTTTCTCTCTTTACGCAAGATTACGCGCTCTGTGATCACGCCTGCTTCTTTGGCGTAGCTCACCAAGCGGTTGAAAAACACCACGCGCGGCTTTGGCATATCTTTGGTGATTTGATCATAAGCGTTTTGATCTAGTAGCCCAAAGTTATAGGTGATCTTGCGCTCAAGAGATCTAAAGTGCATTTTGTAGGACTTAATCGTCTGGGGCTTCAAGTGAGCGCAGCGCACGCGCAGGTAGTGTTCCCACAGGGTCTTAAAGTCGCTTAAATCCTCTTGCTTTGTCGCTTCTGCTCTTTGACTTACCTTTTGCCCTTGCAGGAATGTTATGCAAAGCTCTTTTATACGGCTGGCTATGTCTGCTAGGCTCTCACTTTTATACGCCTCTCCAGCACTGAAGCGCAGACGTCCTAGGTTGGTATGGCAGTCGATATAGGCGACTCCGTTTCTATTCCTTATGTGCGATTTTTTGATGTGTAGTTCCATTTTATTCCTTTATCTCACGTTGTCTTTGCTACGCTTTTTGGTTTTGGATTTTGTCTTTTTGCGATAAAGCAGGGAGCTTGCCTTTTGTTTGTGGAAAAGCCATCTAGGCTTATCTCCGCACAAAAGTCGGCGCAACCCTGCTTTCTCATCAAAAATCCTAAAATCCTATCTACTTTTTTACAAATCACATTTTGTGCTTTTGGCGTTTTTCTGTCATTGCGAGCCGCGTTAGCTTTTTTCTCTGTCATTGCGAGCCTTGCAGGGCAAGGCGTGGCAAAGCAAGCGTAGCGCAGCTTCTTTAGTAAGCCACCCCCCACCCTGTCATTGCGAGCAAGCGCGGTAGCGGTTTCGTGGCAAAGCAAGGGATACCGCTCGGCGATAGCCGATGTTTCTTTAGAATCCATAGCTAAAACACTAAAATCCACTTTTTTACACGCCCGCATACATACCCCCTCCATACATTTAACTAAACGCACTCGGCTTGATCGCTTCCCAGCATTTACAGCTAGTCTCTATGGTGATTTTTGGATCTAGCAGGATATACCCCACACACACACCCACATCATTATCTAGCTTTATTATGATCTTTAGCTTTTCTACGCCTAAGATTTTTAAACTTTCCCTAGCGTTTGGGATTGTCGGCAGCTCTGCTAGATACTCTTTCGCCGCTTGTATGCTAGGGTGCGTAACAAACACACGCCCACACTGATCCACGATTTCCACACAAAAATCTTTCTCCATACTTGCTCCTTTGGAAGTTTGTATCGGTAAAGATCGTGTTATTTGAGAGCTGGGAGAGTCAAACTAGATGGTGTATTGGGCTTTTTCTAAAGAAACCTGCTTCGCCTACGACGAGCGTTCCGAGTCCCCCACACCTTGCTCGCTCATACTTTTGAGAGCTCTTTACATCTCACAAAAGCGCAAGCGCACCACACACGGATTTTTTGCTTCTCACACCTAGCTTAGAGTCCTACTTCTAAACCTATAAGCGAGTGAGTGGGTCCCCCAAAAACGTGCTATGTTTTGAGAGTGCTAGCTTCTAAACTCTACAAGCAAGCAAAGCGCGCGAGTAGGTTTTAAACATTTGAGAGAAAAGCTTAAAATTTTGCAAGCTTTTTGCGCGTTTTTACGCTAGTTTGACATCTTTGGCACAGAGTTGGCACAGGGCGGTGGGGCTTTGACCCCCCCAAATCCCCCAGAATTTCCTAAAATCCTAAAGGCTCTCCCCACGATTTTAAGGGTATTTGCTACCTTTGTCCCTACCTTTACCCCGCCTTTCCGCTTGCCCAAAATTTTCATTTTTCCTAGAAAGTAGATTCTAGGTTTGGGGATTGGGGGGTGAAAAGGGGGCGAGGAATAGTGATGGATTAAGGCGTAAAGCGAGCAAGTGCTGGCGTAGCGCAAAAGCCAACCCACGCGCATTGTGAGAGGCTTTGTTCAAGAGCAGCACTTCACAGCGCAAAAGCCAAGCAACGCGCTTAAAGCACGCACGCAAAGTCCCTTAAGCTAAGTAAAACCGCAAGCCCAAGCACAACCCCTAACAGCCTTAAACATTTGGCACACTGCATTGGCACACGCCCAAGCCTTAATCTTTGGCACAATCTGGCACAGCTTTCAAATAACACGACCTAAACCGATCGGCGCAAATTGTAGCGCAAAAGCACTCTATTTTTGCACAAATTTTGCAAAATCTTTGCAAGCCCCCCAGAATCAAGCTTCTAAAACCCCTTGCAAAGCCCCTACGCACGCAAACCCGCTAAAACTAAACAAACCCAAAACCCCCGCCCCTTACAAAACCTAGCTAGAATCTAGCACGCGGATTCCACGCGACAAGCCTGCGGACAAACTCAGCCCAAGCGAGCACCAAGCGCACTTCCACGCGCTCGCGCCGCCTACCCAAACACGCGCGATACTCTAGGCTTTTGCATTTTTGCATTTGCACTCCACGCCCACGCTCCGCAAAAAGCGCGTCATTTTTACACAAATTAGCCCTATTTTTAAACTATTTGCTTCTCTCCCATTTTGTCAAGCTCGCTTCAAATCTCCCACTGCGCACACGCTTTTAATGTGGGGGCTTTTAATGTGGGGGCTTGAAAAAGGGGCTCTGTCAAAGTGTGGGCGGGTTCAAAAAGTGTGGGCGATGTCAAGCGTGTGGGTCGGCTTTGAAAACGGCTTTGAAGTGGTTGGTGTATGGCTTTGACGGGGGTTTTGAATGTGTGGGCGCGGCGGTGTAAAAAGTGCGTGTGTAAAAAGCCCACGCGCACGCAAGCAAAGCGCAAAGCCCTTAAAGCTCTACGCCTGCGCCCTTGTGTAGAGTGTGGGCGGGTTCATCGCGCGATTTTTCCCAGCGCGCAAGCTCCCCTTAGCTCTCTCATACTCCGCGCGGTAGAATTGCAGCTTTTGCAAGTTTTGCGGGTGTGTCTCTATGAGTAAAAACTCGCACAAAACCCCAAGAGCCAAAGCCCTAGCATAAGCTTCCCCCAAAGCCAGCTCATCGCTAGCACTCCCCAAAGTCCTAGCATACAAGCTCGCGCATATCTTAAGCTCTCTCCCTTGCTCGCCCTTAAGTCCTAGCACTCCGTAGCGGTTGCCGCCGTAGTGGGTAAATCGCACGCCTTGCATCTCCCACGCCTTAGCAAAGATCGCCGTAGGTATCTCGCGCATATCTAAAGTTATGCTATAGATTCTAGCGATTTCATTTTCTAACTCTAGCTGCTCACTCGCTTCTAGCTTTAAAATATGTATATTCTCGCCAAACTCGGCTATAAGGTCGTTTTGCACGGCACTAATGCGCTCCAAAATCGCCCTATCGCTTATGTGTAGTCTCTCATACTCATCATCGCGCAGAAGTGCTCGAATGTGCGTTATAGCTTTATTAGCTTGCATTTTGTCGCCCCCTTTTCTAGCAGCTCTCTCCATAGCTCTAAATACCTTGGCGGCGTGAGTATATCTCTGCCAGCTTGCAAGTTGATTTCACTCAAAGCCTTAAAGTCTAAATACTTCTGCCTACTTTGGCTCGGCAGTAAATCCTCCCTGCCACTTTGCAAAAACTCATCAAGCTTTGTCGCTTCTATGCCTGTAAAGTCCCAGCACTTAAAGCATTGTTCAATCCCTGTCTCTTATACACATCTGACG
>OWJC01000539.1_pt1 | contig 18610 bp, 24 predicted proteins | sample 1732731 | NCBI WGS metagenome assembly OWJC01 (sample SAMN05065747, study PRJEB22554) | human gut metagenome | biome: ENVO:2100002; feature: ENVO:00000062; material: ENVO:00002003 | host: Homo sapiens | place: USA
ACGAGATGAGCGCTAGTCTCGTGGGCTCGGAGATGTGTATAAGAGACAGCACTTTAACCTTTGGAGTCCAGTTTATCGTACCTTCAAACCGCCACTCACCTTCACCCTTTAGCAGTCCGCTTTATCGTACTATTGATGCAGTCCGCTTTATCGTACCTCTTACCCATCCCATAATTAGCATTATACACTATGTAATAATCATTCCTAATTTTACAAAAAGTACAATCTGTATTATTGACTTTATACACATTGTAAACTATAATATAATCATAGGGAGCGAAAGGCACGATTGATGCTCCTAAGCCGTGGTCAGGCGCGTGAAGCGTTACGGATAGGTTTGCATGACTGCTAGCTCAATTCCTTTCGCCACCCTTAACATGGTAGAACTCTTTAAGAGTAACGGAAAACTGGTCATTGGACGTTAATGGGGTTGTGCCCATTTCTACCACCACGGTTCAAACTATGAGCTTCATCCGGTGCAAAAGCCATAGAGCCGCGCTAACACGCCTGTTAGCTTGATGGTTTTATAGGTTCGTCATTTCTCCTACTCCGCCATCCAAAAGGACAGCACAAGATGTTCGTAATCCAAGTTAATTGGAACGCTAACTCTAAGCATAATGGTCGCGTCCTCGGCTTAATATTAAATATGAAAGGAGTGTATTACAATGTCAATGTGGTGGGATTTAAAGAACACATTATCTTATAATGCGCTCTTTAATTTTGTAGTTGGTTCTCGTGGTTGTGGTAAAACTTATGGCTTTAAGAAATGGGCTGCTGAAGATTTTATCAAAAACGGGAATCAATTTATTTATATCCGCCGCTACAAAACTGAAATGAATAAGAAAGCCAAAGAAAATTTCTGGGCGGCAGTTGCTCATGAATTCCCTGACCATGAGTTAAAGGGAACCCCAGAGGGAGCTTACTATATAGATGGTAAACTTGCTGGCCAAACTCGCTATATCTCAAGTGCAAAATCAGAAGAACTCCCACTCGTTAACAAAATCTGTTTCGATGAATTTATTGCTATGGATGAAACCCATCATGGCTACCTTAAAGACGAAGTGACATTTTTCTGTGAATTATATGAAACTATTGCTCGTATGCGCAGGGTAGTGGTATTCTTCTTTGGAAACGCTGTTACATGGGCAAATCCATATTTCACAGAATTCGATATTAAAAAGCCGATTAACAAAAAGCAAATTGCTACAACTAGAGAGGGATTAGTCTTAATTCAAATTGTTAATAATGAAGAATACATTGAAGCAAAAGAGAAAACTGATTTTGGCCGTTTAATGAAAGGCAGCAAGTTTGGTAAATATGCCGTTCACAATGAATTTTATCTTGATAGTGTAGTTGGAATTGCTAAGAAAACTCCTGAAGCTAAATATCAGTTTGGTTTTAAGATTCATGATGATTATTTAGGCTTATGGGTAGACTTCTCTTCCGGTAAATGTTATCTTTCTAGAAAATACAGTCCAGGTAGCGGCGTGATTTATGCATTGACAAATGATGACCACGATTATAACACCATTTTGATTGCGCGCACTCCACGTCCTAACTGGTTATTATATATAATTAAACAATATCGGTTGGGAGGTCTGTACTGTGAAGATGAAATAATTAGGCGATACCTGATGGACATTTTGAAGATTGTAGGTGTATAATGTTAGGAGTTGAGTTTATGCCCTTTGTTATTGTTCTGGGTTTTATCGCATTTGACATTCTAACAGGGCTAATTAAAGCAAAGCATGATGGTTCTTATAATTCCAGTATCATGCGTGAGGGCGGCTATCACAAGTGCATGGAGATTCTTGCAGTGGTAGGCTCTTATGGTATCGAATACGCAATGCAGTATATTGAGCTTGGTATCCCAATTCCCCTTGTAGGTTCCGTGGTTACTTATATTTGCATTATGGAATTTATCAGCATTATGGAGAATATGTGTGCTGTAAATCCTGAACTTTCTGCTCTGTTTAAGCCTTATCTTGAAAAACTTAAAGGAGATGAAGAAAAATGAGGAAAGCAAATGGTGATGTTCTTTTCTGTTGGCCTTTAGAGAAGCACATTATCACAGCTGGCTGGACTTACAATGACGGTTCTTCCCACCATGCTATCGACCTGCGCGCTGCTCCCTGCACACCTGTTTATGCAGCTGAGGATGGTGTAGTGAATCAGGTACAGAGCTGGGATGGTAGAACCAAAACTGGGATGCAGTCTTATGGCAACATGGTTAGAATTAGGCATAACAATTATAATGGTTCTAAGCTTGAAACACGCTATGCACACCTTAAAGAGTGTCTCGTCAAAAACGGTCAACACGTTTACGAGGGTCAGCTTATTGGGTATTCTGGCGCAACTGGTAATTGCTATGGTGCACACCTTCATTTTGAAGTAATTTATCATGATTGTCGTGTTAATCCTTTGAACTGGCTTGACGATAATTTTATTTGCGCTACACAGTCAGTAATTAAGCACCTTGGTTCTTATCATTCTGTCCCTCGTGAAAGCTCTAAAGGTGACTACATTAAGATTCATGCAACTGGCGTTGATATGCAAGCAATTATCGCTCTCTGTGAGAATCTTAAACTTACTTATGAACGGAGTAATAAATAATGAAAACGCGTGATGAAATTTCTGCAATGCTTGGTGGCTTTGTCGATGCTAAACCTGATGAACAGGGAACTCTAATTGCTGGCGTTCTCGATGAATTTGATGAATGTCGCAATGAAGCAGAACAGTTTACTAGTGGTTGTCCAGATGGTGCATCTAACTGGCATGAAGCTTATGACAATCTTCGCAAAGATTATGTTAAAGCATTTCTGAATGATGATAATAAGCCTAATGATGAATATCAGAAACCTAATGGTAATACTATTACAATTGATGAAGCTGCACAGGCCTTTGTCAAGAAAATGTTTGGTAGAAAGTAGGTGATAGATTATGAGTAGACCTTTTAGTTACAATGATGAAAACTTTACTGTTATTGGGAACATGCTGTTTATTCATATACACGATAATTACATGCTTTTTCATGGCGCAATACTTAAAGATGTACCAATGGCGATTCGTGACCGTGTATATCACTATGAGAATTATTTGATTATGACTAACACGAATTCCGTGAGCGATAATGCTCTTGTGCCTATGACTATGGAGGGTGGTTATCTTACTCTTCGTAGTGGCTTTCCTAGAATTCCTACACTCGAAAAAGGTGAACGTTGGTATTACGGCATTTATTTACTCAAAGACATTTAATTAGTTGATTATTTATTGTCTATCGCATCCACAACTTATATGATTACTATTAAGAAAGGTAGGTAATTAAACTATGGCTTCTGCTGCTGTTGGTATTATTAACGCTGTATTTGGTAGTGATGCTACTTTTGGTGGCGCTCCTAAGATTGAAAACACTACTGAATCTATTAAATCCGCATGGTCGTTTATCAATTCTTATGAACCGCGTCTGAACTATTTCTGTAATGCTCTGGTTGACCGTATTGGCCTGACCGTTATGCGTTACATTTCTTTTGAAGACCCTTGGCAGGTTTTTGATAAGGGTGTTCTGGGTACTGGTGCTACTGTTCAGGAAATTTATGTAATGATGCAGAAAGCAACACCTTACTTCTCTGCTGACCGTGCTACTAATGACGAAGTTATGAAAGCTGAATTTGGTAGCGACCCTGCTAAGGTTTACACTGCTTACCATGCTGTGAACTCTCGTATTAAGTACAAGGTAACTGTCAACCGTGAAGCCCTGGAAACTGCTTTCATGAGTGAAGCTAATTTGTCTGCTTTTGTACAGAACGTCATCGACCAGATTTATAAGCCTGCTGAACTGGATGCTTTCATCATGAAGAAGTATCTGCTGTATCAGCTGGTAAAGAACAAAAAGCTTAAGAAAGTAACCGTTTCTGCCGTTACTGATGAAGCTTCTGGCAAGACCCTGGTTAAGAAGTTCCGCCAGATTTATGGCAAGATGAAGTTCATTTCTAAGGAGTATAACGCTGCTGGTATTCCTATGAACACTCCGGCTGAACGTCTGTATACTATTGTTCCTGTTGATATTTCTGCTTCTATTGACGTTGATGTTCTGGCAAGTGCATTTAACATGGATAAAGCAGATTTTATGGGGCATCGTCTGGAAGTTGACAGCTTTGCTCTTAATGAGTACGAAGTGGAACGTTTGGAACACCTGCTTACTGGTAATGACCCGTCTGGCTCTAGTTCTGTAACTGTTGCAACTGGTGGCGATAAGACTTATACTCACGTTACCCCTAACGATGAAGACATGACCGCTATTCAGGCGCTTATGGTTGACCGTGACTTCTTCCAGATTTACACTAAGCTGAACACCATGCGTGAAACTGACCTTGGCTCCACTTTGGATTGGAACTACTTCCATCATATCTGGCGTATCTATTCTGCATCTCCGTTTGCAAACGCTGTGCAGTTTACTACTAAGGCTTGATAATTGACATTTTCTTAAGCATGTAGGCTTATCCTCCTAAACGTGGGGCGCGCATACGATATCACGCGTTGCTTTGATTATGGCTACCTATAAACAATGTATCACTGACCAAAGCACAATCAGAGTTTCAGCAGGTTATCCACATTATGATGATGGTTCAGTTCATGGTGGTATTGACACGGTACACACAAATCATCAATCTTATGCACCAATGGCAGGTACGGTTGAAACAGCCCATACTTGGCAAGGGGGCACGACTGGTAACGATTCTTGGGGAAACTACATTGTAGTTAAAATGAGCGATAATAGCTATTGGCTTGCAGCTCATTTTGTTAGTCAGATTCATAATGTTGGTGAAACAATTACTCGTGGTCAATATATTGGTGAGCAAGGACTAACAGGTAATGTTACTGGTATTCATACGCATTGGGAATATTGGATAGGTGGTTACGGAACAGCTTACAGAACTGACCCCTCTGCTATTCTTGGTATTCCTAATGAAGTAGGTACATGGAATGTTGAATGGGATGCTACAAATCCACCCACACCACCTGAACCACCTGAACCACCTACACCACCAGGCCCTGGCCCTACTCCCACAAGAAAACGTAAACTTCCAATTTGGATGATGTGTAAACCACCCTACAGATTTTGAAAGGAGCTGAAAATGCAAATTGCCAAATATGCAACTTTATATCTGTAAGGGTATCCCTACAGATAAAACCTATAATCATGTGCTTAGGTTTCAGTCTGATTCTTCGCGTTTTGCTTATTTCACTTCTAAATCCGTTATTCATCTTACCAATTATACTTATCAGCGTTTAGAGCATTATCTCTCTGTTGGTGTTAATGCTGAAACGATTGAACCATGTAATTATATCGTATTTCAGAACGCAGACTTTTCAGATAAATGGTATTATGCCTTTATTGATAGTGTAGAATATGTTGCAAACGAAACCAGCAGAATTTATTTTACTGTTGATGTTATGCAAACTTGGTTTAATCATGTAACATTACAGCCTTGTTTTATTGAGCGTTCTCATGTAAACGATGATACATTTGGTAAGAATTTGGTTCCTGAAAGTTTTGATACTGGCCCCTATATTGATAAACTTATTAAAAACATTGATTTTGATAAGCAAATTTGTATTGTGACTACATTCGATGGAACAGGAGATAGCTCTCAACCTGCACAAGGCAATAATGCTTATGGTATCTATGCCGCAACTAAAGAAAATTATTTTGATTCTGTAAAAGCTGCTAATGATTTTATTACTGCTGCTGTAAAAGGTGGTCAGGCACCCGATGGAATTTTAGGAATTTACATGGTTCCTAAGATTGCTGATAGTGGTAAATATGATAAAACTTATAAACTGCCTAAGAATATTGATGGATATGTTCCTAAGAATAATAAGCTTTTTACATATCCCTATAATTACCTTAGGTTTTACTCAAGTCAGGGTGATAACCATGTGTACAAATTTGAGTTAAGAAATCAATTAAAAGGTTCCATCAACATTGGCTATGAAGTTATGTCGCGTGGTGGTCAAACGACTGCACTTTTTGCCCCTTATGATTATGCTGGCGTGGTTGGTGCTAATACCGAAGATGTATTTGCATTAAGCAACTGGCCTATGTGTTCTTATAATACAGATATTTATAAGGTATATCTTGCACAAAACGCAAGCTCTCTTGCTGTTCAAAATGCAGGTATGTTTGTGAATACTGCTTTTAGCGCATTAAATATTGTCCCTGCTGTTGCAAGCGACAAAAGTGCAATGGCCAAAGCAGCAAAGAAAAATAAGACAGTTTATCCTAGTAAAAGTGTTAATGCTATTGAGGGATTTGTTGACCAAGGTTTCAATGTCGCTAATGTTTTGGCACAGCGTATTGATATGGATAGACTTCCGCCCCAGAATCACGGTTCTGTCAGTCCATATTTTGTTTATACTGAGGTTCTGGATGATAATAATCTCCCAGGAACTGACTGTGCAGGCCCTGTAGTGCGCGTAAGTTATCGTCAAATCACAGCAGAATTTGCTAAGATTATTGATAACTATTGGTCTATGTATGGTTATCCAATTCATGAGGTTCAAACTCCTAATATTGATAGCAGGTTAATTTGGAACTATGTAAAAACTGCTAATTTTATTTGTCTCGGTAAAATTCCCCCAGAAGCTGCTGAGACTATCTCTGCTGTATTTAACCATGGTGTAACGTTCTGGCATGACCCACGCAAAGTTGGTAATTATACACTTGACAATCCTATTACTAAACGTATTCCAGAAGTAGGTGAGTAAATGAGTAAACGTTCACAAAAACCACAGCCACCTTGGATTGATTCTTATGACTTAACTGTTGCAACTTATGCTAACTGGTTTAATCGCTTGTATGATGTAGCACTTGCAAGATTCAAATGGGAAGGGCTTGACGATTCTCCTTTTTTGGATGAACGATTCATTGAACAATTCTTGTTCTGGCAGCCTTTAATGGCTGGTTATCATGACCCTGTTATGGGTAACTTGATTCTTCCTGCTATGCCCAGTGATAACTTTGACATTATTGGTGACCCTAAATATCTTCGTGCTTATGGCTACAATTCTAATTATCAAAAAACTGGCCTTAATAAACAAAACTGTGCTTACCTTTGGTGTAATATGCGCCGCTCCCCTGATGCTATTGTTATTAAACAGTTTGCACAACGTCTTACCAATATAGACAGAACGATTGACTTAAACCTTGCTGCACAGAAAACTCCTAGAATTGCTTATGCAAATGAGAATACAAAACTTTCTGTACAAAACTTGGTGTATCAGCAAGATAAATACGACCCTTGGCTGTATCTTAAAGGCAATCCCTCTACTGATGATATTAAGAACATGATTGGTGTTCTTGATTTAGGTGTTCAGTACATTGGTTTGCAGTTAGAGCAACAGAAAAAAGAAACTCTTGCGGAAGCTCTTACCTATTTAGGTATTGAGAGTAACTACAATATGAAAGCAGAGCGGCAGTTTACTACGGAAGTTCAAATGACCTTAGGTCAGGTAGAAGCAGACCGCCTTTCTCCATTGTATTCTCGCCAGAAATTTTGTAAGGATTATAACAGGCTCTTTGGCACCAATATATCTGTATCTATGCGTTCCCAGCTTGAATTAACCAAGATTATGGAAGGACGCGAAGATGAAGAGAATTTAAGCGACACTAATATTGAGGATGGTGATAAGGACAATGAGTAAATATACAACTCAAGTACGCTTTATCTGTGAATCAAAAGCAGGTATTGTTGAACCTTACACCAATATTTCTTATACAGAAATTATTGAGCGTGCTCGTCCTAAAATCTTCAATTTTAGTTATCCTATCTGGAATGAAAACAAGCGCAAAGAGCTTGAAACCAATATTCTTAAGCATTTCTATACAAATGAAATTGGTTCTGAAACCTTCGGCCTTTGGCAGCTGCGTCTGGATGACTGGATGAACAGCCATATGCCTTATTACAATCCTCTATTTGAAGCACTTGATAAACAGTATGAAATGTTCTTAACTGATGACTTTTCAATTACCAGTGATGAAAATACTGAACATCATGATGTGAATACAGAGGATAGAACCAAGAATAGTAAGGTCAATATTGGCGGCACAAACAATTCCAATTATACTTCCAATTCTAACAGCAATGGAGAGAACACCAACACTCATACTGATACTCCGCAGGGTAGTCTTGATAATTTTCTTGCCGGTAAGTATATGTCGGATGCTGACCATAGTAAGGCAAATTCTGTCAATAGTTTTAGCTCTAATGCCAGCTCTAATAGTAATAGCAATACCACTCAGGATGATAAAAACAACACAAAAGAAAATCGTGACGGTAATGAACATCGTGTTCTTGACCATGTAGAAAAAGGTTATCGTGGTCGTTCTCTCGTATCTATTATGAACGATTATATGAAAGAAAACACAAATATCTATAATTGTTTATATAGAGATATGGAAGTTCTGTTTATGCGTTTATGGTAAAGAGGTGATTAGGTTTGAAGTACAATCCTTTGGATAAGCTTTTCCGTTCTGTAATTCCTGTTGCCTATGATGATAGCATTAGTTACTATGAAATGGTATCTAAGGTTATTGAGGTAATGCAGCAGTATATTGAAACAAGCTCAATTAGTTATGCAGACCCTATTCAGTGGGATATTACCAAACAGTATCCTCGTAACACAGTTGTTGTTACTGTCAATGGTGATGGATATTTAAGCACTCAGCCTGTACCTATTGGCATTGATATTGATAATGAAGATTACTGGACTAAGATTGGTAACTTCTCTGAACTCTGGGGAAGTGTTAAGCTTGCTATCACTCCCGTTGATGAAGAGTTAAAAACTACTGCAAGTGCTAATCGTAATATTAATGACCTTGTTTGGCTTAATAATGACTTGTATGTAATTCTTAAGCCTATGGATGCAGGTACACGGTATATTGAGGGCACCAACTGTGCTAAGACCACAATTGCTGAACGTTTGAACTATATTCTATCGTTAAAAGTTGCCAAATATAATGAAGATGATACTTCTATTTCTTTTGGTTTCTTTAATCCTAATAATGGCACAATTGTTACTGGTGGAGATATTCATATCTATGATGCTCCCGTGGAAACTATCAAAATTGTCGGCAAATAAGGATAGGTGATATTATGCCAAGTAATTATGTATCTAAGTTCAACCTTAACGACCAAGAAGTAATTGTTAAAGACAGTGAAGCTCGTAGTGCTGCTAATACAGCAAGCACTAATGCTACTAATGCTCTTAACAAAGTTACTGAACTGGAAAAGCTCTCTCGTGTTGAAGTTGCCTATACGAAAGATACTGAAACGATTAGTATTACTGCCGGCACTCATACTGTTTGATAATGGAGGTAATAATATATGGCTGAAACTACTAATTTTGTAACGCAAATCAATGTTGATGGTACTATCTGTGAAATTAAAGACTCTGTAGCACGTACTGATGCAGCTAGTGCTAAGTCTACAGCTAATGCTGCTAAGTCTACTGCTGACACTGCTAAGTCTACTGCTGACACTGCATCCAGTAATGCAACTAATGCAGTTAATAAAGCTAATAGTGCTACTACTACTGCCAACACTGCTAAGTCTACTGCTGATGCCGCTAAAAAAGATGCAACTGCTGCTAAAACTACTGCTGATTCTGCATCTACTAAAGCAACTAATGCACTTAATAAAGCTACTGCACTTGAGCAACTCCCTCGTGTTACTGTTACCTATAGCTCTGCCGATACCACTATCAAAGTTGTTACCACTAATACGCACGCAACTACTTGATATAAAGGGGTGACTTAAATTGGCAAATCCTGTTGTTGACAAATTTAAGATTGATAATTCCGTTTATGATGTAAAAGACGCTCAGGCTCGTGCTGATGTTACTAAGAAGATTGATAAAAGCACTACTGGAAATCTTGACCAGACTGTCAGTGGTAACATGAATCAGACGGTAGACGGCGATTATAAAATCAAAGCGCATACTTTTGCATATAGGTCTACGCAAGGTTATCGCGATGTTTTTACTATTCCTAGCAGTTCCACCGAACCTATTACGATTGGCAGTGATGCTGGCGTTTTCTTAGATGGCAAAGTTCGAAGTAATATGGTAATTAACCAGTATAATGATGATTTTGACTGGTGGCCACTTTTTGATAATCATGGTAACAAGCATAAAGTTGCAATTATCCGTGATGATGCTGACTTTACTACTATCCCAAGCTCTCCTGTTGATATTCGTACCTATCAAGACCTTAAAATGGATGGTACTGATGATATTACTGCTACCATTAACACTCACACTAAGAATGAACCTCTGTTTATCCCTGCTGGTACTTATAAAGTAAGTGCTCCTTTACAGCTTAAGCATAGCTTGTATGGTGCTGGTTCTTCTCGTGACCCTCGGCGTGGTAAAAGTGACACTATTTTAAAGTATACTGCTAATCCTACTGCATTTGGTAGTCAGGGCGTTATTACTGTATCGGGTGATGACGTAACTGGTAATGTTGTTATTGCTCATTTGGATATTATCTGTAATGGTATGATTGGTGGTGTTGTTTTTACCACCAACGTTTATACAGATAACAGCTTGTATGACGTATCTATCTATGGCGTTAAGAGTTATGGTGTTTACTTGCAGCCCAACAATAGCACTCTGAACCGCTACTGCTACATGGATAATGTAGCTGTGTGGGGATTTAGCGATAATACTCCGGTGGAACGCTGGACTGGTTCTGTTGCGTTTTTCTGGGGTGATAAAGCTCCTGACTGCGAATGTAATAACCTTACTAACATGGTGTGTCAGGTTGGCTTTGACTGCCGTACTAATGTGTTTGGTTGTAACTGGATTAGCTATCATGGTATTCCCTCTGGGGGTACAGGCGGTACAGATGCTAATACATGGTGGAATAGCACAATCGCTTGCAAGGTTACTAACAATGATATTCATGTTACTAACTTCTATGCAGATACTTGTCGCACTGCCTTTGTTTTCGATGGCCCTGGCAAAGCAGCAGCTTACATTAACAATCTGATTTATACTTGTAATGATGAAACTGCTACTACTGAAACTGGTTATGCAGCTCTTGCTCTGATTGGTACTAGCCCTAATCCACAGTTCATTGTTAATGGTGGCATTATTAACCGTACCGCTAAAGTTAGTACGACCATTCAGTCAATTGGTACTTATCCTGTTACTAATGCTGTATGTAAGCTTGATGACGTTTACATTTATACTAAGCGTGAATATATCTTTGGTAGTGGTGCCGAAGAACGCGGTCAGTTTATTTGTGCAGCTGGTGAACACCGTTGCATTGATTTAGCTATCACTAATCAGATGCAATACACAGTAGCCGGGCAGTCAACGATTGGTGACCCATACCAGTATAAGGAATTTGCAATTATCCCAGTTGATACGAATACATCACAGGGGTGTATCCACCTCACTGACGGAACTAACATTGATTATAAAATCTATATTACAAAAAACCAAACAAGTACATCGCTCGATATTAGTGCATTTGACAACCGCGCACTTAGTCAATCAATTTTTAGTGCGTCTGCTGGTACAGGCAAGACAGTTACTTGGAATATTATCGACAACGAAGATAAGCTATATTATTATAAGGATTCTAGATCTGTTATCCTATACTGTAAGCGCCATGCTTCAACTGAATTCACTGTTAGCTTGTCTGGATTCCAGTCTGGTATTTCTCCTGTAATTCTTGACCGTATTAGAAATGAAGATGGAACTCCTATGGATTATCCTCGTTGGGATAACAACAATGGTATGACTGCTATTAAAGTTCTTCGTCCTAATATTAGTTAAATAAAACACCCCTAGGTGGTTATCCACTTAGGGGTGTTTTTTCTACTTATTTAGAATGGCAAATCATCGTCAATGTCTGGCGGAAATTCACTAGGGAGCTTGTCAGTCATCCTCACTTTCATCATCTTCATCTTCATCTTCATCTTCCTGCAAGGCATCAAAAGCGTTAAGAATAGAATCACTCATAACCTTACGAAATTCCTTAGTGATGGGGTAGCAAATATCATGCCATTTATCTTTTTTATTCTTTGCGCTTGGCATTGCAACAAACAGCCCTTTACTTCCATCCATAATCTTAATGCCAGTAATGCAGAAAACATCTGCAAGAGTAACAGAAACCATAGCACAGCAATTAGATTTTTTGTTGTTAATAGGGAAGATACGAATATCAGTAATGACGGAAGAAGCAGACTTAGCAGAATTGTTGGCCTTAGCGGATGCTTTCTTGGTGGATGCTTTCTTGTTAGTGTACATAGTTAGTTCTCCTTTGTTAAATAATGATAAGTAAGAAATTTATATTGAGGACAGTTTTTATACTGGCCACAACAATCGGTTTTAAGGTTGTACTCTTGGCGTGACACTCTCATACCCTCACAGCGAATGTAGTTTGTGGTATGAGAAATATAATAAGGACATGTAGCTCTTCTACTGATTCTGTAGGAATCTTTTTCTTTCAATTAAATCATCTCCTATCACTCCATTCCCACTGGAATATACTTGCAGGATTGCCGTCAATTAACATAGCATATTCTTTGTCAGATTGTACTTTATGATAAGTCCCATAAAGTTCTTTATCATTTTCGTCATGATTTATGCTAACAACTTCAGGCAAATAATCTATATACGATTCTCCACGTAATGAATAACAGAATGAATAATACATTCTATTAACAGGACTGTTTGTTGAGCGCAATGTATAGCCACAAGGTTCTAGTACAGTTACAGAATATTCATCTAAGTGGTCTGTTTCTCCATTGTCATCCTTAAAATCTCCTATAATATGCGTTCCTGGGGTTTTACGAATAAGTTTCTTGTTTATGGATTCATCATAACTTATATTAGGGCGAAAATACTCTTGTACTAGGTACTCAAAATCTTCATCGTTTACTATTTGCGTAAACAATTCGGAAAGCTGTTTCTTGCTTGCACCTGCTACAGTAGCCTTAACTTTTAAGTGCTTATCTGCATCTAAGTATGTTGCACAATAGCATTTACTTCCCCATGTTACAAAATCCTCATAGTGACCATCAAAGTCCATAATTCCAAAATTGTAACAATCTTTATTCTCACTGTTATTGAGAATATTCTCATTGAACCTATCAATGGCCTTTTGAACGTTCTCATTGTAACCTACAAAATAGCCACTATCTGTATCATGATAGAGAGGTTCAATACCTTGGCTTAATACTAGATAGAGCATAAAGCAAATAATGTGCAGTCTACTATAAGCAACCGTATATAAACCATCTGTGAAAATATTTAGGGAATTTCTGGATTTAAGAAACTTAACCCCAGTTGGAATCCACTCAAATTTATCACCTTCCCCCTGCACGCCAACTTCCTGCCGTAATGGCTTCATTGCTGAACAACCATACTGACCATTCAATCCACCTTTACTTGCCATTAAGGCGAAATGAACTAAATCCTTGTTATGGGTATTCATAATTTCTTGTGCAACAGAATCATCATAAAGCTTCAATCCCTCAAATGTAAAATCATTTAGCGTTTCTACATGGTCAGCAACTTTATGCTCAAGCTTCTTGAATCCTGTTTTCTGGCGTGCATAGTATTTAACTGTATTGCGTAAAGGCTTGTTAATAAACTTGTGGGCTGTTGCATAATAAAGTTCATCACATTCTGAACTAGTATAATCATAAAGCATTTGAATTAACATAAAGTCAATATCGCAGCCATGAAATGTAAGTTCATCTGCTTTGACTACTTTACCATTGTCGAAGTTACCATTTTTAATATTGCTGCATTTGGATGTACTGATATAGCTATAAATACAGTTACCAAAATCCTTAGCGTTAATATTATAAAAGGTAACATTGGCCATGAAGTTATATTTTATTGGCCTTTCAAACAAGATTGATTCACGGTATGCTGCTTGGAGGACTGAATAGAATTTAACATCTTTACATCCATATAACTCAATCCGCTGGTCGGGATAATCAAAGAACCCTGAGTTAGCGCCGCTTTCGCAGCCAGATAAGAACTCATAGTTTGCAGACTGGAAATTTTGATAACATTCATTAGGATTAACCTCCTTTCTCCATTTATAAGGGAATTTCCTACCATACATTGCTGATGGGTGCATAGAACTTGCATCAAAGCACCAAACATCCTTAAATATTTTACCTACTGCGTAAGGATTAGCATGAGTATAAGCACCTGCAAGACAGTTTTGAAAGAACTCCATAAATGGTTCATTATTCTTGAGTTCTACTGCTGCTGTGAATTGTGCGGTATGGACTTCTTTATCTGTAGCAATATTTCTGTTAAGCCTTGTTTCACGCTTAATCATTGATGTGTTAGATACTCCAATATCTGATACATTATCAACTTTAGTGAAGTTTGCCATATAGCGACATAGTGCATACAAAACTAGCTTGCAGTCACGTTCATTGTAAATGTATTCAGAATCAGGTAAATCTGACCACCAATAATATTTTTGGTCATAACCGCCTTTGACTTCTTTAAGTTTTGGAACTCCAAGCTCTGTACCTATAAGCTCAAGACTTTTACAGGAAAGAATCTTGAAGCTGTCATAAAATTCAAGATGGTCAAAAGCTGCTACTAATGGCTGGTGCGGAGCAACTGCAATGAAACGTTTAGGATTAAAGTTCTTAATGCAGAAATTTATGTTACGCATCATTGCTTCAAATTCATAGCTCAAGTTATGCACAAAGATTTTAACGTATTCATCATTATTCTTAGCGTCCTCATTGATTCTCTCAAATTCAGAAGAAATTGAATCATAAGTTCTAAAGAAATTATAATCCATTTCATTCTCGAAGTCACTAAATGGTGCATGAGGTATTGGACGATAAGCAAATGAAGCTAGGCCGTGAAGATAAGTGCTTTGCAAGTGCTCTTTGAGTTCATCCTCACCATACATTAAGGATGATGTTTCAATATCATAGCAATATATGATAGTTGAATACTTGTGTTCGTTGCGCTTTCTCACATATAGCACCACCTTCTTTCATTCGTGTGACTATTACCACAAATTATACTTGGATGCAAGTTCTGTGAATTCTTCATAAGCTTTTTTATGCTTATTTATGAACTCTTCATTGCCCTGTGTAATAGACCTGAGTTTATCACTTGCATCAACAAGCACTTTACCAATTTGGTCAGAATTTCTTAGCAGATTGTCATATTCTGAATAAGCTCTATCCATATCTGCCAAAGTATCAAGTCCTAACTTTTGACCTAATGCACATAATTTTTTCAAATCGTCTGGTGGAATATTCCTGCTATATGTGCCCATAAGATTGTTAAGAATACCGGAAATTGCTCCCCATTTCTTTTTACCAAAATATGCATCTGGATTTCTAAGAATCTTATATGCGGCATCGCTATAGTTAAATACATCCTCAAGACGATTAGCTACTCTTAATGACCTGTAACTATCTGTGACAGATTTATTTAATGATTTAATATGCTCTGAATATTTAGATAGATACTCTTGCATTAGCTTTTGTGACGTTTTATCTTCAACATTATTAGCTGCATCAATAAGGTCATTATACAGTTTTTCAGCTTCATCAAGAGCAGTGTTAGCAGTAAATTTCAGAGCATTTGCAATTTCAGGAGATTGTCTACCTCTAAGACTTTCTTTAAGCTCACCTGTTACAGTGATACCTGCTTTTCTGGATTTACGCCTTGTTGCACCTATCTTTCCCAGTAGCCTAGTTGCTTCGGCTTGGCGCTTAAACTCTTTGTTCTTTGCCATAACGTTACTCCTGCTGTCGTAAAGCTAACTCTTTTCTAATGTCATTATAATAACTGTCAAGCAGATAACACAACTCTCTAAGCTGACAATCTTGACAATCCTTATCCATAAAGTGTGTAAGCCATGAGGGGCAAGCTTTAATGTACCAGTTATTGCATAGTTTATTAAGTAGGGTAAGGGTTTCTGTATCTAGGTCTTTAATTGTCATAATTATATCACCCAAATTTCCAATTTGCCAAATGATTTATAACCTGTAAACTTGAAACTCGTTACTTTCAAATTCCTAAGAACATTAGGCATTAAAGAGTATTCATCTTGATAAAGTATACATCCGTTTACAGTATCATCGCTAGACATACCTTTAGACTTATTATACCGACAACGTATAACACATATTGAGTGCGAGCACATATCTTTATTGGCATTAACCAATTCTTCAATAGTCATAGTAAACACCCTTCACATTTTCTGGCCAAACAGAATCTAAGCAATCACCCACAAAATATTGATTAAATGTACAGTTAGAACTTGGTGCTACAGAATAATAAACTACTCTGCCATCATGCTCTATAATATCAATAACCTTACCAATTTTAGCAATTGTAATTGCTCTTTTCTCTTGGCCGTCTCCATAGAAATAACCATATTCTCTTACATTGTATTTAATGATTGAGCCGATGGGGATGGGATGAATGGGAACATCATAACGCATTGTATCACCTTCTACATATAAATTGTCACTTTGTAAACCTTATTTCTAATTCATGTTTCACTTCTTCCATTGTTAGTTTACAACTCTGACAAAAATCATAGTTTTTACAACCATCGCAAATCTCTCCATTATAATGGTCGCGGCAGGGCCAAGCATAAAAATCTCTAGAGAAAACGTATAAATCCCTTAAGGTTTCATCTTTACGATGCTTTAAGTCATTTATCCAAATTTCTAGTGACGCGTCATCTAATGGAGCAAGGTCTTTTCTTGTAATCATAAGTATCACCTATTTTCTTAATAATGAAGAGGGGAGAGGGAGAGGGGGATTTACGTATTTAATAAATTGAACCCCGATTTATTTTTAGGATTCTTGCAACACCCCCGGTGGGCGGCGCGGCTGGGTTTGTATTAAGGTTAATGCCTATGCTCACCATTTTTTCTTAACGGATGGACGCTTTAGCGCTTTAAATCGGTAAAGTGTGTTAAGGATTTGTCAATCGCTTTAGAACTCTAAATCACTAAAGTGTGTTAAGAATTTCACAGGTTGTCAGTTAGGCTTAACTACTGCTAGTTATTTATACTTAATAGTAAAGAGTTCTAATTAAAAATTGCATAAAAAATGCGCTGCCATTATGGGCAACGCATATTTTATTTTTTGGGTCAGTGCTGATTTAATGCGGTTGAAATGACGCTTGCAAAGTCGTCGTCTAGGTTTTTGCGGGCTGCGCGCTTGCCGGTTCTTGAGTCGTTATATAATCTAACAGTTACCGGATAATTCCGGGCTGTATTGTATTTGTACCTGACCCAATTTCTAAACTTTGCAACGTGTTGCGCGGTTGTGGCACTATAATAGTCAAACACCCACAAAATTCCGGTAGAGAATTGATAGGCAGCAACGATAGTTGAATAGCTCTGTAGAATCAGAAAATCGGAAAAGTCGGGTTTAATAATCCATGCCGTGCAATAGTTTAAGCGACTTTTAGATCCGCCAACATGCAAGCTGGACTGATATTCAACGGCTTTTACAATGTCGGAACGTGTGTTGTAAATCATTGCGCAAAAACCTCCTTTACAAAATCGTCAATGGACTCATTGGTGTTATGCATATCGTGCAAAATCGTTGACTTGTAAATGCTGGAAAAACCGGACGCAATAAAGCCGCTTTCACAAGCGCGGAACATAGTAACATTGCAAAAGGCTGCATCCACAAGTCCGCAATTGTCGAATAATTCGCGCTTGATTGTAAAACCGTTGTCAATGCCGAATTTTTTCGGCTTGATTGTAATAAGTTGCATTTTCATTTTTATACCCTCTTTTAATTTATTTTGGCTTTATGCCATATGGGGCCGGGCTTTACGGTAAACCCGGTGGAACGATTGAATTTTACTGCTGCGAAAGCGGGCGGTCAATAGGTACAGCCACGGCGTTAAACACTTCCCGCGGAATTCCCATGGTGTTTTCCTCTTTGGGCTGAACGTCAAGTACTTGCCATTTGGTGCACGGTTCAGCGTTGTGCAAGGCTTTTTCGACCTTTTCCGCATCAAGAACGCCATCAAACTGTTTTACCATTTCACCGGATTCAACGCTAAAATCGTCGTTAAAACGTGCATACTTTACACGGGCAACGGTGCCAGCCTTAACGGTACGGCTTACACAAGCGGTGCTTTTGGGTTTGTCGTTGATTGGGCGGGTAATGGTAATAATCTCGTTCTCTCCGTCAACGGTTTTTTCGACTTTCCAATTAGTCATAATAAAATACCTCTCTTTTATGTTTTTGTTTTGGAATGGGATTTTCTTTTATTTCCCTTTCCTCTTTACAATTATATTATAACATACGTTAGAAATAATACCATGCAATTTTGTTGCAAATTATATGGATAAATGTTGACTGTTAATTTAATGACAATTGGTTTAGTACTCTAAAGTGGCAAAGTGTATGCTATTCATGCAATGCCCGTCACTACACATATAAGCGCTTTAATGCTTTTAAGTGCTAAAGCGTGTGAATAATTTAACAATCGCTTTAGTGATTTAAAGTAGTGTAGCTGTCTCTTATACACATCTCCGAGCCCACGAGACTAGCGCTCATCTCG
>OWJC01000549.1_pt1 | contig 18239 bp, 10 predicted proteins | sample 1732731 | NCBI WGS metagenome assembly OWJC01 (sample SAMN05065747, study PRJEB22554) | human gut metagenome | biome: ENVO:2100002; feature: ENVO:00000062; material: ENVO:00002003 | host: Homo sapiens | place: USA
ATCTACACAAGGCTATTCGTCGGCAGCGTCAGATGTGTATAAGAGACAGTTTAGGAACAATGGCTGTAGCGGCCGTATGTATGTTGGGAACTGGCAATGCACAAGCACAAGAGTTTACTATACAAGGTGATTTGGTAAGTTCGTATGTATGGCGTGGTATTTATCAGGGTGGTGCCGCTTCTTTTCAACCGACTTTGGGAGTTAGCGTAGGTAATTTCTCACTTACTGCATGGGGATCAACCAGTTTGAGTGAGAGTAATAAAGAAATTGACCTCACTGCAGCTTATAAGTTTGGTGAAGCAGGACCGACACTTTCAGTAGCCAGTCTTTGGTGGAACGGACAAGCTGATGTAGCCAATGGAGAACTAACAAATGATTATTTCCATTTTAAGAGTGGCGACACCGGACATCATTTTGAAGCAGGATTAGCTTATACGCTTCCTGTTGAAAAATTCCCGTTGTCTATTGCATGGTATACCATGTTTGCCGGTGCTGACAGAAAGATGACTGACAAGGGGGAAGAAAAACAGGCATATTCTTCTTACGTAGAACTGAATTATCCGTTCAGCGTAAAAGGGGTAGACTTGAATGCTACCTGTGGAGTGGTTCCTTATGAAACTCCGCAGTATAATGTGAATGGTTTTGCAGTGACGAACCTTGTTTTGAAAGCAACGAAAGCTATCAATTTTAATGATAAGTTTTCATTGCCTATATTTGTGCAAGCTATATGGAATCCGCGTTTGGAGGATGCCCATCTAGTATTTGGCGTAACTTTAAGGCCATAAAATAAACTCATGAATTTTTGTGAACCCGTGGTGATCGTGATGATTGCTACGGGTTAGGATGTTTAAAATAACAGAGCAACATAATGGATGATAGAGAACAAAGTGTACAGCATTTTCTGGATCTGATAAAGAGATCTCAGCGAGGTAAGTTTAAGGTCTATATCGGTATGATAGCCGGTGTGGGAAAGTCATATCGTATGCTTCAGGAGGCACATGAACTGTTGGAAAATGGTGTGGACGTGAAAATTGGCTATATCGAAACTCATGGACGTGCCGGGACCGAGGCGTTACTGCAAGGGCTCCCTGTCATTCCGCGTCGCAAAATCTTCTATAAGGGGAAAGAGTTGGAAGAAATGGATGTGGATGCGATTATCCGTATCCATCCGGAAATAGTAATTGTGGACGAACTGGCGCATACCAATGTAGAAGGCAGCCTGAATGAGAAACGTTGGCAAGATGTGATAACTCTGCTGGATGAGGGAATCAATGTGATTTCGGCAATCAATATTCAGCACATCGAAAGCGTGAATGAAGAAGTGCAGGAGATTACGGGGATTGAAGTGAAAGAACGAGTGCCCGACAGTGTGCTTCAGGAAGCGGATGAGGTGGTGAATATTGACTTGACGGCAGAAGAACTGATTGCCCGTTTGAAAGCGGGAAAGATCTATCGTCCGGAAAAGATTCAGACAGCATTGGATAATTTCTTTAGAACCGAGAATATTCTTCAATTGCGTGAGTTGGCTCTGAAGGAAGTGGCGTTGCGGGTAGAAAAAAAGGTGGAGAATGAAGTGATGATGGGAGTAGCCGTCGGACTTCGGCATGAGAAGTTTATGGCTTGTATCAGTAGTCACGAGAAAACACCCCGGCGAATTATCAGAAAGGCGGCAAAGTTGGCAACCCGGTATAATACTACTTTTATAGCTTTGTATGTTCAGACTCCGAGAGAGAGTATGGATCGAATTGATTTGGCCAGTCAACGGTATTTGTTGAATCATTTTAAACTGGTGGCGGAACTTGGGGGAGAAGTTGTCCAGGTGCAGTCGAAAGACATTTTGGGGAGCATCGTCAAGGTTTGTAAAGAGAAACAGATATCGACAGTGTGTATGGGAACTCCTAATTTGAGGTTGCCGTACGCAATTTGTTCTATACTGGGATATAGAAAGTTTTTAAATAATTTGTCGCAAGCTAATGTAGATTTGATTATACTTGCATAATATTAATCGTATGAACGTTATGAATATTAAAACGAAACTGATTCTTGGCATTGGGATGTTGGCAGGAATGATTATTTTGTTGGTAACACTTTCAGTAGTGAATCTTCAAACTCTGACTGCGACAGAGCCTGATAGTCCTGCTGCTATGCCTGCCTTGGAACGTGCATTGCTATGGATCTCCATAACAGGGGGAATCTGTATCTTGACCGGACTGATATTGCTTTATTGGTTACCTCGTTCTATCAGCAAGCCGATTAAGGAACTGAAAGAAGGAATTCTTGAAATAGCCAATCATAACTATGAGAAGCGTCTCGACATGAGTGACAATGAAGAGTTCCGTGAAGTGGCTGACAGTTTCAACCGGATGGCGGAGCGTTTGACTGAATATCGTGCCAGTACTTTGTCGGATATTCTTTCTGCTAAAAAGTTTATAGAAGCTATTGTTAACAGTATTAACGACCCGATTATCGGTCTGAATACAGAACGTGAGGTTTTGTTTATCAATGATGAAGCCTTAAGTATTCTGAATATGAAACGGGAGAATGTGATTCGTAAATCGGCAGAGGAACTTTCTTTGAAGAATGACCTGCTCCGTCGACTAATTCGTGAGTTGGTGACGCCAAGCGATCAGAAAGAGGCTTTAAAAATTTATGCGGATAATAAGGAAAGTTATTTTAAGGTCTCTTATGTCCCGATCATTAATACGGAGGCTGAAAAAGGGGAACCTCGCAAACTGGGTGATGTCATTTTACTTAAGAATATCACGGAATTCAAAGAACTGGATTCTGCCAAGACTACATTTATTTCAACGATCTCTCATGAATTGAAAACTCCGATTGCTGCTATTATGATGAGTCTACAACTGCTTGAGGATAAGCGTGTCGGTGCACTGAATGATGAGCAGGAACAGCTTTCAAAGAGTATCAAGGAGAATAGCGAACGTTTGTTAAGCATCACCGGAGAATTGCTTAACATGACGCAGGTGGAAGCTGGTAAATTACAGTTGATGCCGAAGATCACCAAACCGATTGAATTGATTGAGTATGCGATTAAAGCTAATCAGGTGCAAGCGGATAAGTTTAATATTCAGATAGAAGTGGAGTATCCGGAGGAGAAAATCGGTAAACTGTTTGTCGACAGCGAGAAGATTGCTTGGGTATTGACGAATCTGTTAAGTAACGCTATTCGTTATTCAAAAGAAAACGGGCATGTGGTTATTGGTGCCAAACAGGATGAAAACTGGATTGAATTGTATGTCCAGGACTTTGGCAAAGGCATTGATCCGCGTTATCACAAAAGTATCTTCGACCGTTATTTCCGTGTACCCGGAACGAAAGTGCAAGGTAGTGGCTTGGGGTTATCTATTTCCAAGGATTTTGTGGAAGCTCATGGCGGTACGCTGACGGTAGAGAGCGAATTGGGTAAGGGGAGTCGGTTTGTGATGCGGTTGAAGGCATAGTTTTGAAGGAGTCTATGAAAGAATTAGACTTCCGACAGGCATGAAATCTGCTTGCCGGAAGTTTCTCTGTTCTCTCTTTTTATCGTTTTCTTCTCCTCCAGCATATCCAAATACCACACAGACCAATAATAAATGGGATGCCATAGCAATAGATAATTTTGATAGTAGATAGATCCATAGGAGTCAGGCTGATATCTTTGTCGAGATAAGGGGCTCTGGAAGAAGATACCGGAAATTTATTATAGCATAGCCAACGGAATGAACCGGGAATCATATTGAAGTTGAATGAATAGATACCCGGTCTTGAGCTTTTTTGTAGTTCGGCATTGCTGAAACAGTCTGCATCCCCCAACACAATGATCCGTTGTTTTTTATCTTTGGCTTTAATCTTGCGGGTTAACGCTATTGCCGTGGGATAGGCTCCTAACTTTTCACCTTGAAGAGAGTCTAATGAAAGGGAGTCATTCAAAAAATCTTTTGTTTGATACTCAATCCATGTCTGTTGGGCGTTGCTTTGTAATAAAACTATTGGATGGAATTTTGTTGTATCGACAACTTCCAGAGCAACAGCCGATGGCATGGTGACTGCACTATGCTTCTGCCTGTCAACCATACGTTTGTAGAAGCCTCCTATACTGTCGGCGGCTATCTGGGTAGCTTTCGCGAGAACGAGGTCTCCGGGATTAACATCAGAAGGTTGTGCAATGATTCCCGGCAACAGTTTTAAACCAACTTTCCGGAGTAAAGGATTCATTACTTCCTGACGTCCGACGTCGCCCATAATCATCATATTACCTCCGCGTTCAAGAAAACGGTCTATGATTTCTTGTTCTTTGGAACTCATGGAAGAACGCATTTCAGCAATAAGTAATATATTGATATTACTTGGTATATCATTCATATCCTTTAGATTCAGTTCCACCAAATCAAAACCTTGATTAATCATGGAATAACGAAAGCGTCCATGTGTGGCGAAAAGTGAGTAATCCTGATCTCCCTTTTTAGTGGTGGAACGTTCCTGATGTCCTGTGATGGCGCCTACCTTCACAGGAGTAACAAGCATTTTCTTCAATGCTGCGGAGATTTCTGTTTCAGAAGGGTGATATTCCATATCGTCGAACAAACGAAGGCGGGCTTGTTCACCGGAGCCACGTTCAACAACCCGCACAAATCGATAATTTTCTTTAGCCAAGTCTATTTTTTCTTTCAGTTCTTCGGCGCTTTTAAGCTTTTTAGGATTGAAGTTCTTCTTCTTGGCAACTTCATAAGCTATCTCACGAATGTTTTTATTCGGATATTGGCGATAAAGGGTGCTGTCTTTCGGTGTAGAGTAATAGTAAACATACTCCATTTTTATCTCTGGTTTGAAACGTGTGTACATTTTGAAGCGTGCCATATCCTCTTTTTGCTCTCTTGGAGAAGCGACATCAAATTCTTTATCGAAAATATTGACGTAAGTTGTGATCGTCATAGGTCCGGACAATTGCTCCATTACTTTCTGGCTTTCTTCTGAAAGTGTACGTTGTTTGCTGCGGGTAGCATCATAAAAGCCCATCATTGCCGGACGGGAACTGACAAAGCCGATAACTATAATGGTACATACAGCTAAGGCATAGCGCATTGTTTTTGAAAAGAGTGAGCGACGTGTTTTTTCATTATTCAGTTTAATGACCGATAGCCAGAGGAATAATAAAATTACGGCAAGGAAATAGATAACGTCATCGCTACATATCAATCCTCCAACCATCTCACTGGCACGTCCTTTAATGGATAGCCAATAAGTAATTTCTCTAAAGAATATGGACTCCTGTCCAATTCCTCCCACATAATTGAGAAATGCTAATGCGGAAAGGGTGGCAACAGCTGCCACAACCTGGTAAGATGTGAGTGTGGTCATAAAGAGACCGATAGAACAATAGGTCAGTATCAACAGAAACATGGATAACAATCCCGCCAAGATAAGTGTAATATCGACATGCGGCACGGAGATAAACATTACGATTGTCGGTAGGGCAAGGATGATGACAAAGATTAGGGCAAATACCACCATTGAAACAAACTTGCCGGTAATGATTTGAACACTGCTTACCGGTGATGAATAAAGTAGTTTGATAGAACCTGATGAATATTCACGACTCATTAAATTCATGGTTAATAAAGGAATATACAGATAAATGGTTTCTTGTATTACTTCATATATTCCTTTGAGACCAAGGACAAAACCGGCTGTGACGCTAAAAGTGATCGTGTTGCCCAATGCTTTTATTTTTACTATTTCCGTCAGGATATTCATAAAGTCGAATCCTACCTGGCATGTAAATGCGACCAGCAGCAACCATGCGACCGGTGAGTAAAAGAGTACCGCTAGTTCGGTACGGGCTATTCTAAGTATAAGTCTTAAGTTCATCTTTTTCTCTTATTAATTTCTTCTGCGGAAAAACCAGATGCCAACTCCTATAAGTAAGAGGATAGCTGGTATAATGATTATGAAAATAGTTTTCATTGTACCAATATCTTTCACTCCGATCGAAAGTTTATTGTCGGTACAATGGGGACGGCGTATGTCGATTGGAAATTCTCCTCCGGAAAGCCAGCGGAAGCTTTCGATAATCAGATTAAAGTTTCCTGATCTATATCCTTCGCGTGAAAGAGTCAGTTCGGTGTTGCTTATGCAATCCGCATCACCAGAGATGATAATACGCTGCTCTTTATCTTTCAGTTGGCGTGAAAGGGCATAGGCTGTGATATAGGTTTGTTCTTTCTCTCCTGCCGAAGCATTACATTCTACTGGTGATTCCTGTAAATCTGTTTGTTCTTTTTCAATCCATACACCTTTGGCATTTGTTTCAAGAATCGGAGTATATTGGAAGCCGTAATCGTTGTCGGAGCATGTAAGGGCTACACATCCGGGCATAGAGACACGTAAATCATATTTGGGAAAATCATCTTTGAATCCGAATGTAAGTTTTCCCGATTCACGGGTTGCCTTGGCTAGAATCAGATTAGGAGAGAAATCAGCGGAAGATTGTGCCAGTTGGTATTCTTCCATTTTGATACCGAGTTTGCTTAAAAAAGGATTCATAACTTCTTGCCTGCCTGTATCGGTGAGAATAAATAAATTACCTCCACGAGCCAGGTAAGCCTCCAGTTGATTTTCTCCTTTTTCAGTAAGCGGAGTTCTCATTTCTGCAAGAACCATAATATTGATTAGGGAAGGAATGGTGTCTCCGTGAGAAATGTCGATCTCGCAGACATCAAAGCCTTGATTAATTAAGGCGGCTCTAGAATATTTCTCAATGGAGAAGTTGCTATAATCGCGGTCACCGGATTTGGACACCTCACGTTCACCGTCTCCTTTGATAAAGGCAACAGTGGGAGGAGTTGAAATCATCTTTTTGATGGCTGCTGTAATTTCCGCTTCGGATGGCGTTGCATCCATATCTTCAAAATCACGGATGAAGGTACGTTTTCCATCTTGCGTTTCCATAATGCGAACAAATGTATTTTGTTCTTCACGCAGGTCGATGATTTGGCGGATTTCTGCCGGGGATTTGAATAAATGAGGATTCAAGTTATAAATCATGGTCATATAATCACGCATCTCATCTACTGTTTTGCCTTGAAACTTAGGATTATTTGCAACGCCGTTGGGGGCGAAATCATAATAATAGACATATTTCACTTGCAGGTCCGGTTTAGCGAGACAATAAGGTTCGAAGATTGTTTCATTCGCTTTCTTCATGATAGGGAGGTAGCGATATGATTTGTTATCAAGTAGGTTAACATAATTGGTAATAGTTACCGGTCCTGTCAATTTTGCTAATACGTGTTGGCTATTTTCGGTAAGTGAGTTTAGTCTAGTGCGTGTTGTATCCCATACCTTAATCATTCCCGGACGTGAAGTGAAATAGCCAATTGCCATTGCTGCGACAAAAAATCCCAGATAGCTGATTGCTTGCCGGAAACGACTGATAGTGCACCGGTCGGATGTAAGTTTGAAAGTGGTAAATGTCAGGAAAAGGGTTACTACGACCACGAAATAAATCACATCTTCACTCCGGATTACTCCATTCAGCATATCGATTGTTCTTCCGTTTATTGACAGCCAATAAGTCAGTTCGCGTATAAGATCGTATTCCTGGCCGATACTTCCTACGAAATTCAGTATAGCTAATATAATAAGAGTCCCAACTGCTGCTACTACTTGATAAGTCGTGAGTGAGGACATAAAGAGCCCGATAGCGCAATAGGCGCATATTAATAAATAGAGTCCTAGAAGGGCGACTAGTACAGGAGCCCAATCAAAAGAAGGGATTACCAAACTGCCATAAATAGCACTGGCTATCGGGACAAGCATCAGACAGCAACCAAATCCGATGGCTGCAAGATATTTACCCAATACGATCTGACCACTGGTGACTGGGGATGAATATGCCAGTTTGATTGAACCCGATGCCGTTTCGCGACTGATGAGTCCCATTGTCAACAATGGAATATAGATGTATATGTTTGATACGACGGAGGACAAAAAGCCGTAACTACCTAAGAAGCAGATACCGCTCAAAGATACTTCCTTGCCGCCTGACAGATCATAGTCGGTCACTATATTCTCCATCAATGACGTAAAACTTGCTGTTGTCAGGAATGAGAAAACAATCAATATGAACCATGCAATCGGCGAATAGAATAAAATAGCCAGATCGGTTCGGGCAATACGCATTATAATCTTTAAATCCGTCATGTTAGATATTATTTTTAAGTTTTCCCGATAGTTGTGCAAAGATTATGTCAAGAGAGCAGCGTTCCATCGTGATTTCTTTCAGTCGCCATCCGTTTTGTATGCTTAAGGCTACTACTCGTTCAGTTATGTTTTCATCGTCATCAAAGCGTATCCGGAATGTACCGGGATAGAGTTCTTCTATATTCAACACATGTTCTATCTTTGCTAGTTCTTCTATAGAAGGGGGAAGGGCAAATGTAACGGTGAAACTACTTGGAACCACATAGTTATCAAAGTCTTTCATGCTACCTGAAAATACGACTTTACCATGTTCAATCATGCGAATATCATTGCAGGTAGCTTGCACTTCCGACAGGATATGAGTGGAGAGTAGGACAGAATGATCTTCAGCAATTTCTTTAATCAGATTGCGTATTTCGACAATTTGGTTAGGATCAAGCCCGTTTGTAGGTTCATCAAGTACTACGAATGGAGGATTATGTACAATAGCCTGTGCAATTCCTACTCTTTGTTGATACCCGCCTGAAAGATTCTTTATAAGTCGTTTGCTAAAATGGGCAATAGCGCAACGTTCTTTAGCTATTTCTACAGCTTCACGAATTTTTGATTTCTCCATTCTCCGCAGTGTGGCACAGTGTATGAGATATTCGTCGACAGTCAAGTCCGGATGGAGAGGTGGTTTTTGAGGTAAGAAACCAATATGTTTTTTTGCTTCAACCGGATTTTTTCGTAGATCGATGCCATTGATAAATACATCTCCTTCCGTTTGATTTAAAACTCCACAGATGATATTCATAGTGGTGGACTTACCTGCCCCATTAGACCCTAACAGACCTAATATTCCTGTTTTTTCAATAGAAAAATTGATATCGCGAATGGCCCAATCTACACTATAACGATGAGATAAGTGTTTAACTTCGACAATAGGATTACTCATACTTTTTATTTTAAATGATTAATAGATTTCTTATTCATATTACCATGTAACTCCTCTTGAAATATCCATCCGGTTCGATTTGATCTTTCTGAATTTCCAGGAGAAATTTATGGTAAAATACCGCCCGAAGTTTTCTCGGTCAATATAACTGGTATAGTTATCTTTCATTTGGATAGCTATGAAATTCACATTTTATCTGACATCGGCCTATATTCGCGTATGCTTCCATCGTTTGTAGTACCTTCGTAGTTCGATTTCACTTTACCAAACCGATAAGCAAAATTTATGGTGAAAAACCGTCCATAATAATTTGTCCACGTGTTTTGAATGTAGTTGGAATACATTTGGCTGTTGAAAGTCCGATGACTATTTAGTAGATCATATGCGGCAATACTAATGTCTCCTTTGCGATTTAACACTTTACAGCCTATGTTCAAGTTTAGGGTGTGATTGCGGTTAATCTCTTTATTGATTCCATAATCACGGCTGAAAATGAAATTATAATGACTACTTAGATAGAAGTATTTACATATTTGGCTTATATCAAATGTTGCTCCTGCCGTTTGATAGAATGTTTTACTTGTATAATTTTCAGTATTGATGCTATGTACATAATGAGTATTGGCACTGATTGTTATTTTTAATCTTTTAGTTAGATTACAGAGTAGAAAATGTTCGAGCGATGGATCATAGGTACGTGTTGTAGTCTTATTTTCTCCTATATAATATGGGTTATGTTCGTAGTTGAATCCGGTAGATAAGGCATATTTGGATTTTATACTACGTATAGGAGCCTGCCATATCAGTTTGCCTTTTATGTCCCAATATCCTTCTACGTTTTCAAAACTAATTAGAGAACTGTGTGCAGGTGCTGTGTATTGCAATCCCGATAGATAAGTTTCGGCATTGTAATAGGTTGTCTTTGCAACAGGAGAGTGTTGGCGGATAGAGGCATTGATAATAACACCTATGGTGTGGTTATGTTTTCCTAACATACGATTGCAATTGAAGAGGAACGAATGTAGATATGATTGTTTTAAGTTGGGATTTCCACTGCGCAGCATGTAAGGATTGCTGTTATCTATTTGTGGGCGTAACTGCACTATGTTTGGTGCAAAATTATGCAGTCTGTAAGCGGCACTCCATGACTTTGTTATATCTGTATGCACAAAAGATATTGCTACTGTTGGAGAGATGAATGTTTTACGGTAGTTGTCCATTTCTTTTTCTTTCCGCTTAAGTGTAGTTTCCTTCAGTCCGGCTGAAATGTCACAACTTGTTTTTTGAAAGGGAAAAAAGTGAAATGAAACTTCCTGTTTTTGTGTCAGGTTATTTATTTTATAACTATATGTATTGGCTTCGTCTGTTTGTGGATTTGTGGGGCTCAACATATTCCAGGCGAATTGGTGTTTCCATCCGTTTTCGTATTTAACGGAATAGTCAAAAGATATTTGGGTGTCATTTTCTGGATTCAGTATATATATTAATTGCGCATTGCCGTTCCACTCCGTATTGCGGAGTTTTGATGGAATAGTCAGATAAGTTTGTGTTGTCGAACTTTCTAATGTGTCTATCCGTAATGAATGATTTTTGCCTTTATTTATATCTACTGAACTTTCTAATGTATATCCGATTCTGTCGGTAATACTGTTGACATAACTGACATCTTCCTTCACATGAAAATTCTTGTTTAGATTATCGTAATGCATCAGGCTTTTCGATGTTTGAAGATTGTTTTCTTCATTATAGATGTAAAGCGATTGCCAATCTTTGTTGTTGTTATATGTTATAAGCTGGTTCCAACGGAATTCTCCCCATTTGTCATTTGAATTGGAGAAAGAAAATTCGGAATAGTGATTTTGTTTTCTGTCACTGTTGCTATTTTGTTCTTCATAAAGGCGCTGCTGATAATTGTTGCCAGGAAAATAATGTTGTTCGGATCGTGTATTTGTATTATCGCGATTATATCCGAAAGTGTAAAATGCTCTAAATGTACCGTATGTTCCATTTTCTGTGTCCCATGAGCGTTCCGTAGCCAGATCTGCATAAGTCGTTTCGTTGTAAGTACTACCAGGATCGGAAATGGAAAGAACATTTTTGATATTATTTGATTTTCGGTTGATATTATTGTGAAATACATTACTTGTGAGTAAAAATTTCTCGGAGAAAAAGTTAGTGGTGAGTCCGAGCCCTTTACGGAACTTTCCTCTGTCGTTCTTTGAGTCCATGTTGCTGCCTGTACTAGCCAATAGGTGTGCTTTCCATGAGCTGATGAGTTTGCTTTTGGTTTCTATGTTGAGCACTCTGGTGAGATCCCCTCTGTACATTAGTTTTTTTGTTTTCGTATTTTCATATTCATCATAAGCCTTGATTTTTAATACATCTGTTGCAGAAAGATTCTTTAGTGCTGCCATTGGGTCACTTCCGAATATTAGTCTGCCGTCTATATAAGTTTTGGTTACTTGTTTTCCCATGATTTTGACGGAATGGTCGTCAGTCTCTGTTCCGGGAAGTTGCTCGACTATATTCATAGCGACATCCCCTTCTTGTATGTTGACTGCCTTCGGGTTGAATATTAGCGTGTCGCCATTTTGGGTCACAATGGGGATTCTGCCCTTGATGGTGACTTCCTCCAGTTGGATGGATTCATCCAAAATTTCTATGTAAAGATTAGAATTCTTTCCAGCTATTATATTTAATTCTTTTTCAACTTTCCGACACCCTATTGCAGTGATAATGAGTTTTGCTTTTCCTGTTTTTATGGGTTTGAAACGGAATACTCCATTTATGCTTGTTGTTTTCAGTGTGTCTTTTGCATAGATCAAAAAGATATTGGCACCGTCTAATGAACCATTAGATCCATTTTCTTGTTTGTGTATAATAAATCCCGATAGCTCATTTGTTTTATCTTGAGCATTTATCGGTAAAGTAATGTATAACAATAAAAAAATAGAAATAAATTTTTTCATATTGCTGTTTTATAAAAAGTTTAGTGATAGTGTGTGGTTTTATTTGTCTAAGGCTTGTGAACTTTCTTTTAGGAAGAAGTTCACCACCCTACGGCCTCCAATTCTTTCTTGTTTTGTTTCATAACCCAGATAACTTGCTTGGAGAATTTTTTTGTCGGCCTTAGAAATGCCTATACTATATTCTCCATCAATATCAGTTATAGTACCATTAGTACTACCCACTTCGATAACGCTCGCGCCTATTAGTACCTCTTTTCCTCCTTCAGTATAAACAACCCCTGTGATTTTCTGACTGAAAAGGACCATTGGGGAGATCGGAGATTGAAGTTTTTTGTTTTTGAAAAACTCAGTACTTTTATTGTCTCTTGCCTTGATTATTGGAGAGGAGGGGGCTTCTTGTGCAAAAGAACACATCATTATAGTAAATATGAATACAATGAATAAAATAATCTGCTTCATAATATAATTTTTTTTAATTGTTATACATTTTACTGTCACTAAACTTTTTATAAACATACACGTTGAATGGTAGAGGAAAGGCTAAATTACCCTGTCAATCATCGCTATCAAATAATCGCATTTTCCACGTTCAATATCATTACTAGCCAAAGAACGAGCTTGTATCAAATAGCGACGTGTACTTTTCAACTTATCATAGCAAATGGCTTCGATATCCGTACCGACATAGAAATTGACAGCAGTCATAGGTTCCATACCCGATTGCTCTTCTGTTGCAGATATAGAGGCAAAAGTTGTCAGCAACCCTAATGATTGTAACTTATGATTAGTTTGCTCGTTGAGAGCAATGGAAGTTATTCTTGTTGATACAGCCTTGTCAATAGCCTTTAATGTCGGACACATTCCTTTTAAAGAACTGATATATACAGACAGTTGTGCAATCATTGGAGCACTTAAAGGTTTCCCATTTAAAGTTTCTTTGAATAATTGTTTCTCTATATCATTCAAATATGCTTCTTGGGTATAAGGTCTAGTTGATTTCTCTACACTCAATCCCATACGCATCAAACGAAACATCAAAGACATCATTGGATACCCGTTATTGTAAATCCATGCTGACATATCAGGATTGACACCACCTAAACGCAAGAAATCCTTATTAGAGTCCAGCCAACTTAAATCATAGAAGGTACTGAATATCTTTTGTAAGACTTTCTTTTGCATATCTGCCGATACCGGTTGATATGAAGGAACATTGCTTTTTTCGTTGGCTTCATTGATATAAATACCTCCGATATAAGAAGATACAGGTGACAATGTTTTATTGATTAATTCAATAATCACAAAATCAGGAAATAGCTCCCGGTAATCATTGGGGATATTATCGTCGTGAAACCAGGCAGGACTATTTTTAACTACATATTTCACATGAGCGATTTGTGCATCTAAAGAGGCTATCGGATCATTACCTAAATCATAGTTTTGGCAACGCGGGTCTGTAGCATAAGCTGGTGAACGCTTTCCATAGAAATAGCGTGGATCTCCATCGTGTTCCATAGCCCATTTCTTCAACATGTCTGATTCATTTTCACTGGTGGCGGCATACAGATATTTGAGCGTAAATGCATCACATACACCCGGTTTGTCGACAATCAATACCACTCCTTTTTCTTTATCACCGGGCTGTGCCAGATAATTGTATAATACGTTGTCCATGACTGAAGCTGTGATACCATATTTTTGAGTAAATTCAGGAGAACGCAGTTCCTCAGGGGAGTATGCTGCAGAACCAGCCAAATTAGTTGCCAATCCCAAACTAAGACCAAATGCTTTTAGCATACGTGCTGTCAGATTCTCACAGATCACCTCATCGGCAATGTAATAAGTCCGGAAGCGCGGATCAATCTCTGCCATTTGGTATACTCCATTACGACGTACGCTGACGGCAAGGTCGCGTGGTACTCCTATCTTGGTACTTAAGATTTCTCCAGTGCGTAAGTCAGTGACATTGTATGCGGTAACTTCCGAGTTGTTGTTATTCAGGAAAGCAATCGTATTTATCATTGGGTTATTAGCACGGAAAGTTGAATCTTTCTCATATGGTTTTATTATGATTGGTTTTCCTATTCCTAAGTCTTCAAATATTATATTCCATTCATCTGCACTTTTTTGGATGGCTTTTACCCAGCTATCTTGAATCAGAGTGTCGATGTAGAAGACAACAGGTTGTTGTGTCGTTATATTACGGCGTGTTACATAGTATCCTTTCTTGAAACGTTTTTCATTACGATAGTCTGTGTATGATATATAACCTGTTCCTACACGTGGGTTGGCTTCGCGGGTGTTCATTTTTTCTTTCGACAGTAGGGCTAGTGTTGTTTGTACCGACATGGTTAATTCCGGTTGCTCTTTGGAGACGAATCCCATGATGCTGATGCTCAACTTTGCAGTACAGTTTTGAGTGATACTGATACAATTGTCGAATGCGTCTGCAGAGTCCACAAAAGATGTTTTACTTTGAGGGGAAGCACTTACAATTGTGAGCATACCTCCATAACTGCGTCCGCTAAGATTGAGTACATCTTTATTGGAACAAGAGAAATAGGAAGTGGCATTAAATACAACAGCCGTTGAATCGCTGGTGTATCCTTCAATTGGAAATGCTTTGTAAATAGCATTACTACGAGATAATGCAAAAGCCGCTTCTTGATTATCGTCCTGTTCGTTGAGGCGAACATTGTATTTCGGATCTCGGAATAATATTAATGAATCGGTTTTATCAATAATCAGATACCTGCTTTGAGCAGCTTTTGTGCCCGCCAGCGAAATGTCACTTGCAGTAGTGATGGCAGAGTTTACTAAAAAATCCCGTCCCATTAATTCAATCGGTAGTTCCAGATAAATCTTATCCTCGTACTGATGAACTGTGATTGTCCCTTTATTGACTGTATGTTTCTTCTTATCTTTGAAAAGCTTGTCGTAGACACTCTTTTTTTTCTTTTGAACACTGTCAGTCTGTTGTTCGGTTTTTGCTTTTCCTTTTTTCTTTTTGGAGCGGGCATTGGCTTCATTTGTTGATCCGATAATCAACAAAATTGGCATCAACCATAAAAATAGTATTTTCATCTTTTGTCCCTCCCTTATTTTAAGTTGATGTCGAGCATCTTTAATAATAATTCATAGTGAGCTTTCGTCTTCCCTGATGCACTGGCTGCCTTTTGTTTCATCAGTTGTTTGGCTTTAGCTATATATGCGTATACATCTGCTTGTGTAACTTTAGCCGTCATAGAAAAACGATTCAACGGTCTCCATTCAAAACCTGCTACAGGGTTGTGTATAACATCCTCTTTGATAGCATGTCCTTGGCAACAAGTATATCCGAACTGGCGGTGATTGATGTCAAGTGGTTTTTCTCCGGCCAATGCTTTCCCAGCTCCTTTGATTGTGAAACCGGCAGTTTGCATCATCATGTATATATATTGTTTCTGGAGATTCATTTGGGATTCTGTTAATGTACATCCGGAAATGGTCGGTTTCCATACAAAATTGTATATCATGTTGAAAGCCTCGGCAGCAGTAAATGAATCTTTTTCTAATCCTTCGTATTGTGATACCTGAAAAGGTACAGGCAGTATATATCTCAACATGAAGTTTTGAATAGTTTGTTTAGGGGAACCGGAAATTGGGAATTTAGTTAACAAGTTTTTGTTGTCAAGCCAATTCAGATCGTTATAAATCTCGAATAGGTAATTCAGGGCTTCTTTTTGTTGTGCCTTTGGGATCTGTGCAAAACGTGGCATTGTGTCCCCTTCTTTAACTTCGTTGACAAAATAGCCGCCTACATTGCCTGCTACATGGGTAACGTACATTGCAAGTTGTTCTACGATACCAATAAATAAATCTTCACGGTATTCGTATGTATCGTCACCTTCGGAAATCCAACTTTCCAGATTATTCATGATATACTTAAGGTTCTTGATGCCATATCGAGTTGCTTTCATAGAGTTGTCACCAATATCTTCCGTTTGTGAACGGGGATCAACAACTCCATATACTTGTTGTTTTCCATATCGGTACACTGGATTCTCTTTAATGGCATCACTGATCCATTTGCCTGTTATAATTGCTTCTTCCTCTGCAGAATTAACATTGAATACTGGAGTATACGTCCATTTAATGAGGTATTTGTCGTATTCACCAAAGCGGGGAGGAGTCAATTTAACGCCACGTTCTTTATCGCCAGGTTGTGCTACATAGTTGAAGCGTGCATAGTCCATGATGGAAGGAGTGGTACCATACTTCTGTGTGAATTCCGGTGAACGTAAAGAATCTACCGGGAAGGTGGAAGAAGCTCCCATGTTATGCATAAACCCTAAACAGTGCCCGATTTCATGTGAAAGTACATAGCGCAACGCATCTCCAACCATTTCATCCGGAATATTGACTGTGCGTACATCTTTATCGGCTTGTGCTGTTTGCACGAACAACCAGTTGCTGATAAGTTTGATGACATTGTGATATAGATATACGGAGGCATTCAGGATTTCTCCGCTTCGCGGGTCTACCCATGATGGTCCCATTGCATTTTCAATGCTTGATGGAGCATAGCGGACACATGAATATTTGATATTGTCGGGATCGAATTCCGGATCATCTGTCGGGAAATCTTTGGCTGCTACAACATCTTTGAATCCAATCTGTTCAAATAATTCATTCCATTGGGTGACTCCTTCCCGCAGATATGGTTTCCATTTCTCTGGGAAAGTATTATCGATGTAGAAGACAATCTGTTTAGTGGGTTTCACTTTCTCTCCACGTAAGTAGGCGGCGGTGTCGGACGGTTGTATATCCCATCGATTGGCATAGTAAACGGGTACGGTCGTTTTAGCTCCTTCGCCTAGTTGTTCGCGTCCGGTAAAAAATACACCGATCCGGTAATCTGCCATACGTGGACGATAAGGCTTTTCTTTTAACAGCATGATGGAACGTGTCATTTCTGCGGTGAATGGACGGTCTTTTATGAGTGATGTTCCTTGTGAATTGCTGACAGAGAATGTATATGACAGACAGCTTTTAATAGAAACATTATCTTTGAAAGCCTTGATTTGTGAAATGTACGAGCAGTCGGATTGATAATTCTCTGTACGATTGTACATTCCATAAATAGAATTTTTGTCGAAGGGACTCATCTTTTTATTGTCGCCCAGGAAGACGCTGCTCATATCAAAAACGATAGCAGTAGAGTCATTATTGTATGCTTGAATCTTTTGGTTGCTTAAAATTGCTCCCAGTGTACTTTTGCGTAAAGCTTCATCAATTTGTGTGTTACCAGTAATATAGTCAGTGTTTACCTGACGTAACTGTACATGTGTTTTATTGCGTGTGAATACTACGTGAAGAAGATCGGTCGGCTTGGAACCAACTACTGCATTACCATTATCAGAGATACTGGTAACGGTGGAACCAATAAGCATATCTTTATTAATTAAATCCACAGGAAGTTCAAAATATACTTTTCCATCCAGCAGATGGAGAGTAATCAGTCCTTTGGCTATTTCATGCTTTTTCTTGAATAGTTTGTCATATTCACTTTCTTTTTTAGCAGGAGTTGTTTGTTCTGTTTTTGCCTTCTTTTTTTTCCAGAAGAATGGAAATTTACGCTGTGCGTCAATGGTGGTAGACGAAGCTACCACCATTGCTGCAAGTAAGAGGATTTTCTTTTTCATATCAGTTCTTTAATGTATTTTTATGAAATTAGATTAATATCCTGTTGTCGTTACATCTAGAATTTTGCCAAAACCATCATAGGTTTTGGCTTTGGAAGGGTCGAGTGTGCCACTAGCAACTTGTGTAATTGGGATAATGTGTACCTTTCCTTCATATTCGCTTGATTGTGTAGTAACAATGATAGCTTTATTATTCCATTCGGTTTGAGGGACAGTAGGATTATCTCCGACAATTAAATTACAATTGTAATTATATAGTCCTTGTTGATACATTTTGGCTTTCGTAATAATTTCTCCGGATTGTGGAGTATATTTAGCTGTTGTCGAAACAGTGGCAGTACTACCAGCCCCGTAATTTATGGTGTAGATACCATCAGTAGTAGTTACATATAATAATAGATTTCTGTTTGAAAAGAATATAGATACTGTCTCTTATACACATCTCCGAGC
>OWJC01000556.1_pt1 | contig 18020 bp, 9 predicted proteins | sample 1732731 | NCBI WGS metagenome assembly OWJC01 (sample SAMN05065747, study PRJEB22554) | human gut metagenome | biome: ENVO:2100002; feature: ENVO:00000062; material: ENVO:00002003 | host: Homo sapiens | place: USA
CGAGATGAGCGCTAGTCTCGTGGGCTCGGAGATGTGTATAAGAGACAGGTGGAGATCACCGTGAAGTACGAGGGCTATATCCGCCGCCAGGAGAAGCAGGTGGAGGAATTTGAGAAGCTGGAGCGCCGCCGCCTGCCGCCGGATATGGATTACCGTCATATTCAGGGCCTGCGGCTGGAGGCCCGGGAGAAGCTGGCCGCCCTGCGCCCGGAGAACCTGGGCCAGGCGGGCCGCATATCCGGCGTATCCCCCGCCGATGTGGCGGCGCTGATGGTATATCTGCACACCCGGGAACGGCCCGAAGGAGGGAAGCAAGCATGACCGTTATCGACCTGACCCACACCATCCGGGAGGATATGCCCGTCTATCCCGGCACGGAGCCGCCCCGTCTTACCACCGCCTGCACCGTTTCCCAGTGCGGCTACCGGGAGACGCTGCTGCACATGTATTCCCACACCGGCACCCACATGGACGCCCCTGCCCACATGATCGACGGGGCCCTGACCCTGGACGGCTGCGGCGCGGACCGCTTCGTGGGCCGGGGCTTTGTCCTGGACTGCCGGGGCCAGGCCCAGATCCGTCTGGATCTGCTGCTGCGGCACGAGGCCGCCATACGGGACGCAGATTTTCTGCTGTTCTGCACCGGGTGGGACCAATACTGGGGCACCGATGCCTATTATGAGGGGTTTCCGTGTCTGACCGAGGAGGCCGCCCGGTTCGTGGCGGGCCTGCCTCTGAAGGGGGTGGGAGAGGATTCCATCTCTCTGGACCCCTGCGACACGGTGGATTACCCCAACCACCTGACTCTGTTTGGCGCGGGGCTGGTGAATACCGAGAACCTCAAGGGGCTGGCGCAGCTCATCGGCCGGGAATTCACGTTCCTGACCATGCCCCTGAAATTTGAAAATGCCGACGGCTGCAGCTGCCGGGCGGCGGCGATCGTTACCAAGGAGGCTTGAAAACAATGGGTAAACTGCGATTCCTGTTTGCGCTGTGGATGGCGAAGCTGTCCGTCCCGGCGCTGAAGATCACCCGGCACAACGGAACGGACTTCCCCGGGACCCTGGCGCTGAAGCTGTGCCCGGACTTCCTGAAATATGTGGGCCGTCCCAAGACCATCATCGCCGTCACCGGCACCAACGGCAAAACCACCGTCAGCAACCTTCTGGCGGACACCCTGGAGAAGGAGGGCCACCGTGTGCTCATCAACCGGGCGGGCTCCAACGTGGCCAGCGGCATTGCCACAGCCCTTCTGAAGGGCTGTGATCTGGCGGGCCGGGTGAAGAATTACGACATGGCGGTGCTGGAGGTGGACGAGCGGTCCAGTGTGCGGGTGTATCCCTACATCACCCCGGACTATATTGCCGTCACTAATCTGTTCCGGGACAGCATCATGCGCAACGCCCACGCGGAATTTATTGCGGACATCATCAGCCGCAGCGTTCCCGCCTCGTCCAGGCTGGTGCTCAACGCCGACGACCTGATCTCCTGCGGCCTGGCTCCGGAAAATGAACGGGTGTATTTCGGCATCGACCGCCTGCCCACGGACACCGTGGAGTGCGTCAATCACATCAACGACGTGCGCATCTGCCCCAAGTGCGCCGGGAAGCTGCGCTATGAATACCGCCGCTATCACCACATTGGCCGGGCCGTGTGCCAGGACTGCGGCTTCCACTCTCCGGACAGCGATTACCTGGCCACCCATGTGGACATCGCCGGGGGCACCATGACCATCCGGGAGAAGGGTAAGGAATATCCCTATACCCTGATCTCCGACAGTGTGTTCAATATTTATAATATGGTAACGGTCATTGCCGTGCTGCGGCAGCTGGGCTATGACCACGGGGAGATTGCCCGCGTCCTGGCAGAGTCCGCCATCACCGAGAGCCGCCACAACGCCGAAAAGGTGGGGAACGTGACCCTGGTGCGGGAAATGGCCAAGGACAAGAACGCCCTGGCCTGCTCCCGGGTATTCCACTATATCGCCTCCCGTCCCGGCAAAAAGGAGGTCATGCTGCTGATGAACTCCCTGACGGACGTGCCCCACTGGTCGGAAAACGTGTGCTGGTTCTATGACACGGATTTCGAGTACCTGGCGGACGAGAGCATCGTCCGGGTGGTGTGCACCGGCCTGCGGTGTGAGGACTACAAGCTGCGCTGCCTGATGGCGGGGGTGCCGGAGGACCGGCTGGCCTGCGCCGTGGACGAGCGCGACGCGGCGGCCCTGATGGCTTATGAGCCCGGCGACGAGCTGTACGTGCTCTACGGCACGGACACGCTGGAGCTGGCATATCAGGTGTTTGACCAGATGAAGGCCATCGCCCAAAGCCGGGCGGCGGACAGCGCGGATAAGGAGGTGCAGGCATGAAAACCGAGATCCTGTTTCCCGAGGTGGCGAACCTCTGCGGCGATCTGATGAACGTGACGTATCTGCGTCAGTGCTGCCCGGAGATGGAGGTGGTGGAGACCGGCCTGAAGGACCGCCCCGCCTTCCTGGACGGCGGCGTGGACCTGGTGTATGTGGGTTCTGCCACCGAGCGGGGCCTGCAGCTGATGGTCCAGGCCCTGACCCCCTATAAGGCGGAGCTGGAGCGCTATGTGGACGGCGGCGGCCTGATGCTGGCCACCGGCAACGCCTTGGACGCCCTGGGCGAATATGTGATGATCGACGGTAAGCGCGCCTTCGACGGCCTGGGCATTCTCAAGACCCACGCCGAGTATCACATGATGAAGCGGCACAACAGCTTTCTGCTGGGCAGCTTCCAGGATATGGAAATCGTTGGCTTCAAGAGCCTGTTCGGCCACACCTATCCCGATGATGAGCTGGCGAACCCCCTGTTCCGGGTGGAGCGGGGTGTGGGCCGCCATCCCGGGGCCTTTGCCGAGGGCTTTCTCCGGGGCGGCCTTATGGCCACCTACCTCATCGGGCCGCTGCTGCCTCTGAACCCGCCCTTCACCCGGTACCTCCTGGAGCAGATGGGCGCAAAGGACGTGAAGCTGGCCTTTGAAGACACCGCCATGAAGGCCTACCGGGCCCGGGTGGAGGAATTCCGCGACGAAAAGCGGGGTTATCAATATTAAACCGCACAACCTCCCGTACCTGACCCGCACAAAAGAAAATCAGGCCCCGGGAGACGGTCCCGGGGCTTGACAAGACGGCCTGCGCCGCCTATAATGAACACAGAAAAGGGCGCTGCGACAAGCGGTTGGCTCGGTTCAATCAGGAATTCATAATGAAAACCGTCACTTGGCCGAGTGGCGGTTTTCGCGTTTCTTTACAATGATCGTAACCGTATAGGGCCCGATATGTAATGTAATCCGCATGGCGTCACCCCCTTTCGGGGATCATCAGCCAACCGCCTGCCGTTCGTGCAGCGCCATGGCTATTGTATCAAATGGCGCGGCGGAATGCAACACGTTTCTGCCGCCTGCACCCCCGCCCCCGCCGCCGCATACACTGGTACCGAGGTGAGTGTATGGAGGTGCTGCAAGACGGCGTATTGGCGTTTCTGGCGGCCACGGGAGCGGCGGCCCTGTTCTGGCTGCTGACGGGGTGGCTGCGGCGGCGGGAGCCCGCCCGGGCCGTGCTGCTGGTCCCCGCCCGGGGGAGCGGTGATTTTTCCGGCCCGGTGGCCCAGCTGCTGGACCTGCGGCGGCAGCTGCGGGGCCTGCCGCCCATCGTGATCTGCGACTGCGGACTGGATGAGGCGGGACTGTCCCGGGCCCGGGAGCTTACGCAGCGGTATGACAACGTCCTGCTGCTGGCTCCGGAGGAGATCATTCAGAATTTACCATAAGGAGGGCCGGTATGGCCGAACGCTGCACGGTGGAGGGCGCCGTACAAAGCCTGATCTTTCAGAATGAGGACAACGGCTACACCGTGCTCTCCCTGCTGACGGAGGACGGGGAGCTGGTAACGGTGGTGGGGTGCATTCCCTGCGCCGCTCCCGGCGAGGGCATGACCGTCACCGGGGTGTGGACCAACCACCCCAGCTATGGGCCCCAGTTTGCGGCGGAGTCCGTGGAGCGGCGGATGCCCCGGACGGAGGAGGAGATCGTATCCTACCTGTCCTCCGGCATTCTCAAGGGCATCGGCCCCGCCACGGCCCAGCGGCTGGCAGACCGCTTCGGGGCAGACACTCTGGCCGTTATCGAGGAGGAGCCGGAGCGGCTTCAGACCGTCAAGGGCATCACCGCCAGGCGGGCCATGGAGCTGTCTGCCGCCTTCCGGGAGCTGACGGGGCTCAAGCGGGTCATGGAGTTCCTGGCCCGGTATGAGCTGCCGGTGCCCCTGGCTATGCAGCTGTACCGGGCCTACGGGGCGGATGCTCTGCCCCGGCTGAGGGAGGACCCCTATCTGCTGACCGGCGACGCCTATGGCGTGGAATTTTCCACCATGGACGAGATCGCCCTGAGCATGGGCTTCGACGGCGACAGCCCCTGCCGGGTGGAGGCCGCTCTTACATACGAATTATCCCACAACCTGAACAACGGCCATGTGTTCCTGCCCCGGGACAAGCTGCTGTCCGCCGCCGCCCAGCTCATCAGCGCGGACACCGACGCCCTGGAGACGGCCCTGGACGGTCTGCTGACCCGGGGCGTCATCGTTCAGGAGCAGGTGGCCAATGTCCAGGCCTGCTATCTGCTGCGCCTGTATCAGGCGGAGACCCGGGTGGCCCGGCGGCTTCTGTCCCTGCGGGATGCGCCGCGGCAGACCGGGAAAAATGTGGACAGGATCATCACCGAGATGGAACGCCAGCAGGGCATTGCTTATGCCCCTCACCAGCGTCAGGCCGTGACGCTGGCGGCCCGGTCCGGGGTGCTGCTGCTGACCGGCGGCCCCGGCACCGGCAAGACCACCTCCACCCGGGGCATTGTGACCCTGCTGGAGCGCATGGGCCTGACGGTGCTGCTGCTGGCCCCCACGGGCCGGGCAGCCAAGCGCATGAGCGAGCTGTGCTCCCGGGAGGCCCAGACCATCCACCGCTGCCTGGGCATGACCTTCAACGAGCTCACCGGCGAGGTGACGTTCAAGAAAAACGAAAAGGACCTGCTGGAGGCCGACGCCGTTATTGTGGACGAGATGAGCATGGTGGACCTGCCGCTGATGGACGCCCTTCTGGCGGCCCTGAAGCCCGGGTGCCGCCTGGTGATGGTGGGGGACCCGGACCAGTTGCCCTCCGTGGGGCCCGGCAACGTGCTGGGGGATATTCTGCGCAGCGGCTCAGTGGCGTCGGTGACCCTGACGGAGGTATTCCGCCAGGCGGAGCAGTCCGCCATCATCCGCAACGCCCATGCGGTGAACCGGGGCCGGTCCCCGGATCTGAAAAACAAGCAGAACGACTTCTTTTTCCTGTGCCGCCGGTCGCCTGACCGGCTGGTGCAGACGGTGGTGGACCTGTGCCGCACCCGCCTGCCGGAAAATATGGGCATTCCCTCCGGACAGATCCAGGTGCTCTCCCCCACCCGTAAGGGGGAGACCGGCACCGTCAGCCTGAACCGCGCCCTGCAGGCGGCGCTGAATCCCCCGTCCCCCGGCAAGCGCCAGAAGGCCTGGGGCGACATGGTGTTCCGGGTAGGGGACCGAGTCATGCAGACCAAGAACAACTACGATGTGATCTGGCAGAAGGACAGCGGCGAGGCCGGCAGCGGCATCTTCAACGGCGACGTGGGCACGGTGGAGGACATCGACCCCTCCGGCGAGCTGGTGACCATCCGCTTCGACGACCGGGTCAGCGTGTACACGGCGGACCTGCTGGGCCAGCTGGACATGGCCTACGCCATGACCGTCCACAAGGCCCAGGGCAGCGAATACCGGGCCGTGGTGCTGGTATCCGCCCCGGCGGCTCCCAACCTGCTGGTGCGGGGCGTGCTGTACACCGCCATCACCCGGGCGCGGGAGCTGCTGGTGATGGTAGGCGACGACGTGATCCCCGGGCAGATGGCGGAAAACGACCGCCGCACCCGGCGATACAGCGGCCTGCGCCGCAGGCTCAAGCAAGGAGGAGAAAGCCATGGGCATGAGTGACCTGAATGAGCGCCTGAACCAACTGGAGCAGGGAGCGCTGAACCTTCTGTTTCCCCGGAAGTGCCCCTTCTGCAATCGGCACATCGGCGGCAGGGACCTGATCTGCGGCGACTGCGAAAAGACCCTGCCCTACACCGGGGACCGGGCCCGGCGGCAGGTGTCCGGGCTCCGGGTGGCTGCGCCGCTCTACTATGAGGATGCCGTGCGCCGGGCCCTGCTGGACTTCAAGTTCAAGGGCCGCATGGGCGGGCTGCCCTGCTTCGGCAGTCTCATGGCCCGCTGCGCCGCGGAGGAATTCGGCGGCGAGTTCGATGCCATCACCTGGGTGCCGGTGAGCCGGAAGCGTCTGCGCAGGCGGGGCTTTGACCAGGCCCGGTATCTGGCCGGGAGCCTGTGCGTGGAGTGGCATGTGGAGCCCCAGGAGACCCTGCGCAAGACAACGGACAACCCGGCCCAGTCCGGCCTGGACGATGCCGACGCCCGCCGGGCCAATGTCCTGGGCGTATACGAGGCTGTCCGTCCGGAGAACATCGCCGGGAAGCGCTTCCTGCTGATCGACGACATCTGTACCACCGGGGCCACCCTGTCTGAGGCGGCCCGGGTGCTGCGTCAGGCGGGGGCTGCCGACGTGGTGGGCCTGACCCTGGCCATCAGCCGGGAGGAATAATTTTCCCGCTGCCGGTGCATAATGAGACATCGGCGGAAAAGCTGCAAAATATGAACAAAAGATTACGATTTGGAAAATCATGCAAATCCTCTTGCAAAATGGGAAAATCACCATTATAATAGAGCATCAGGGAATAATACGGCCCCCTGAGGGCTGTGGTCCATATCAGAAAAATGAGGTGCAGCATTATGTGTTCGTTAGCAAAGGATATCGGTATCGACCTGGGTACCGCATCGGTATTGGTATATGTCAAGGGCAAGGGCGTTGTGCTCAATGAGCCCTCTGTGGTGGCCATCAACAAGGACGACGGCCGCCTGCTCAGCGTGGGCGCCGATGCCCAGGCCATGCTGGGCCGTACCCCCGGCAACATCGTGGCCATCCGCCCCCTGCGTGAGGGCGTCATCTCCGACTACGACATGACGGAGCGGATGCTCAAGGAGTTTATCCGCAAGGTCAGCGGCAGCTTCCACCACATCTTCAAGCCTCGCGTCATCATCTGCGTCCCCTCCGGCATCACCGAGGTGGAGGAGCGCGCCGTGGTGGACGCGGGCCTGCAGTCCGGCGCCAGTCATGTGTATCTGATCGAGGAGCCCGTGGCCGCCGCCATCGGTGCAGGCATCGACATCACCAAGCCCGAGGGCCACATGGTGGTGGACATCGGCGGCGGCACCAGCGATATCGCCGTCATCTCCCTGAAGGGCGTGGTGGAGAGCGCCTCCATCAAGGTAGCCGGCGACCAGTTCAACGAAGCCATCGTCAAGTACATGCGCCGCAAACACAACATCCTCATCGGCGAACGCACTGCCGAGCAGATGAAGATGCAGATCGGCTGCGTGTTCCCCAAGGACGAGGAGACTACCATCGAGATCAAGGGCCGCTGCCTGATGACCGGCCTGCCCAAGACCATTACCGTCACCTCCACCGAGATGCTGGAGGCCTTCGAGGAGCCGGTGGAGCGCATTCTGGAGGCGATTCACGGCGTTCTGGAGCGCACGCCCCCGGAGCTGGTGGCCGACATTGCCAATAACGGCATCGTCATGACCGGCGGCGGCAGCCTGGTGGACGGCTTTGACAAGCTCATCACCGCCCGCACCGGCATCCACACCGTGGTGGCCGAAAATGCCATCAGCTGCGTGGCCATCGGCACCGGCAAGAGCCTGGACTCCGTCCACGAAATGAACGACGGTACCGTGAACCTCTCCCGCCGCAAGCAGATGAACTGAAGCTGACACATAGCGAAAAGGCCCCGCCATCTGGCGGGGCCTCCAGTCTGTCAAAAAAGCCTCGCAGAGTTCGCGGCCCGCAGGCCGCGAATAAGGTATGATCCATTTTTCGCGGCGGCATGTACGTCGCGAAAAATACTTTGCGCGGAGAGAGTGTGTTTTCACGCATTTTATGCGTGAAAACGCGCGGGTCGGAGCGAAAACTTTTTTGTCAAAAAAGGGCGCCGCCCTTTTTTGACAAGCTCAAGGCCCCGCCATCTGGCGGGGCCTCAGCTTGTCAGCCCATATGGAAGGGACGGCGATGCATAGCGCGCTTTTTCCCTTGCCAAACGCATCCCCCTGTGCTATAATCTGTGTATCACATAGGGAACTCATATAGCCCTGCGGGCATGGCGCAGGGCGTTTCTACGGGGCCGCCCACGGCCCTGCTATGGGTGCTCCGCCGGAAAGCCGGCGGGGCGCCCGTTTTTATTTTCCGAAAGGAGCGACTCATCATGACACAGGTTTTACGCGGCAACATCGTCCAGGCCCCGCAGCTGGGGAAGCTGGACATCCGGGAGCACGGTTATCTGGTGTTGGAGGACGGCGCGGTCCGGGGGGTGTACGACGCTCTGCCGGAGGCGTTTGCCTCGGCGCCCCTGACGGATTACGGCGACCGGCTCATCATGCAGTCCTTTGCGGATATGCACCTCCATGCCCCCCAGTATCCCATGCTGGGCATGGGCATGGACCTGCCCCTACTGGATTGGCTGAATACCTACACCTTCCGCACCGAGGCCCGGTTCGCCGACCCGGACTTTGCCCGGCGGACCTACCGCCGTCTGGCCACGGACCTGATCACCAACGGCACCACCCGGGTGTGCATGTTCTCCTCCCTGCATACCGAGGCCACCTGGATCCTCATGGAGGAGCTGGAGCGGGCCGGCGTCACGGGCTTCGTGGGCAAGGTGAACATGGACCGCAACGGCCTGCCCGGCATTTTGCAGGAGACCACGGAGCAGTCCATATCCGAGACGCTGCGCTGGCTGGATGGCTGCCGCTTCGACCACATAAAGCCCATCATCACCCCCCGCTTTACCCCCAGCTGCACCGATGAGCTGATGGCCGCCCTGGGCCGCATCGCCCGGGACCGTGGGCTGTACGTTCAGTCCCACCTGTCGGAAAACCGGGGGGAGATCGCCTGGGTCCGTGAGCTGCACCCGGACTGCCCCCAGTATTGGGAGAGCTACGACAAGTTCGGCCTCTGGAAGGACCACACCGTCATGGCCCACTGCGTCTACTCCGACGCCCGGGAGTGCGCCGCCATCCGCCGGGCCGGGGTGGTGGTGGCCCACTGCGCCGGCTCCAACATCAACCTCTGCAGCGGCATCTCCCCGGTGCGGGAGATGCTGCGCCAGGGGATCTGGGTGACCCTGGGCTCCGACATCGCCGGCGGGGCACAGCTCCCCATGTACAAGGTCATCACCATGAGCATCCGGGCCTCCAAGATCAAGCGCATGGAAACCGACTGGTCCGAGGATTTCCTGACGGTGCCGGAGGGCTACTACCTGGGCACCACCGCCGGCCACCGGTACTTCGGCGGCGGCGAGGGCTTCGCTGTGGGCAAGCTCCTTCACGCCATCGTGGTGGATGACGGCGACTTCCCGGAGCCTGTCCGCCAGCTGACGGTGCGGGAGCGCTTTGAGCGGGCCATCTACATGCTCCATCGTCACAACATCACTGCCGTCTGGTCCGACGGACGGCTGGTAAAATAAAACCGCCCCTTCCGGCCGCTGCTTCGCTGAAAGCAGCGGCCTTTTTCTGCCCGTCCTCTGCATGAAAAACGCAGAACCGTTCGGTAAAAATGTCCCTATAAAGGGTAAATACCTGGATTATACCGAGAAATATACAGTATATTCATGGAAAAATTTCCCAACCCCGGCAACCCGGTGTCCGCCACAAAAGAACAAAAACAAATGTACTCGCACCGTGGACGTGCGCACAAACAAACGGAGAGACGGCAATATATTTTGGGCAATTTTCCTATCGCAGACGAATACCATTCGGATTGTTTGTGACACAAGCACAAAAGAATTATATTTCAATAGTTGCGATACCACCTTGTTGCATGACCGCTAAAAGAGAAAATTGCCCCGCAAGCCCAGGGAAAAAGCTGGAAAATTTAGGGTTTCTTTGCAGAAAAAACTTGCTTTTGACAAAAACAGGAAGTATAATTATGCAATCAGGAAATTCCTCAACACAGCAGGGGAGTGGAACGAAAAAATTCAGGAAGGAAGTCGATCGATGAAAAAGACGAGAATGCCGCAGCGGCTGCTTGCTCTGGTATTGGTGCTGATGATGCTCATCAGCGTCCTGCCGGTCAGCGCCATGGCGGCAGAACTGACGCCGGCCGACGCCCAGACCGGGCTGACGGCCACCGATGTGACCAATGAACTCACAGACAGCGACCGTCTGTCCATCTTCGAGGAGAACATGGACCCCAGCAAGGTGTCCAAGTCCGATGTCCCCGCAGATGACGAAATGGTCCGTGTCATTGTGCAGCTGGATGCGGACAGCCTGCTGGATGCCCGCAACCGCACCAATGCCGGCATGTCCATGCTGGACTTCCAGCAGACGGCTGCCGCCAAGGCTCAGCTGGAGGAGATCGCCGATGTCCAGCTCTCCGTTATGAACGCCATGGAGAGCCAGAGCATCCCCAGCTCCTTCACCTTCAGCTATACCTCCGTCATCAGCGGCTTTGCCGCCCAGGTGCCCTATGGCAGGATCAACGACATCAAGAAGCTTGACGGCGTAGTGGATGTGGTGCTGTGCCAGACCTACTATACCGACTCCATGGGCTCCGCCACTCTGGGCCAGGCGCTGACCGCCGCGGAAGTGGCCGCCTATTCCAACAACACCCAGTACCAGGGCGAGGGGACGCTCATCGGCATCCTGGACACCGGCCTGGATGTGAACCACGAGGCCTTTGCCAACGCTCCTGCCGTGCAGAAGCTGCAGAAGTCCAGCCTGTCCAAGCTGCTCTATCAGATCAGCCAGGGCGAGGACGGCAAGACCAAGGTCACCGCATACAGCTATGCCGCTCTGTGGTATGCCCAGAAGCACAGCTCCAGCTCCCTGGAGCTGCTGACCGAGGACGACCTGTATAAGAGCGCCAAGGTTCCCTTTGCCTTCGACTATGCCGACGCCGACGCGGACGTTGTCCCCTCTGCCGACGCTGTGGAGAAATACGGCAATGACCACGGCACCCATGTGGCCGGCATCGCCGCCGGCAAGACCGTGGACGCCGACGGCAGCGTCACGTTCGCCGGTCAGTCTCCCGAGGCCCAGCTGGCCATCTTCAAGGTATTCTCCGACTCCACCAACGGCGCCTCCACGGACACCATCCTGGCGGCCCTGAACGACGCCCTGCTGCTGGACGTGGACGTCATCAATATGTCCCTGGGCTCCAACGGCGGCTTTGGCCGCGAGGCCGAGGGCGACCTGACCACCAAGTATTACGACCTGGTGAAGGCCTCCGGCATCCTGCTCAACTGCTCTGCCGGCAACTCCTACTCCTCCTCTCAGGGCGGTGCCCACGGCGACTTCACCTCCGTGTCCGACCCCGACACCGGCATCATCAGCTCCTCGTCCTCCTATGATGCGGCGCTGTCCGTTGCCTCCGTCAACGCCAACGAGACTGCGGCGTTCCTGATCGGCGAGGGCCGCGTACCTTATAATGATGTGTCCGGTCACAGCTTCACCCAGCTGCTGCTGGGCAGCGAGACCTCTAAGACCTATGAGTACGTCATGGTGCCCAACAACGGCGACGTGGCCGATTACCAGGGCCTGGACGTCACCGGCAAGATCGCCGTGGTCATGCGCGGCGGCCTGTCCTTCGAGCAGAAGCAGCTCAACGCCGCCGCTGCCGGTGCCGCCGGCTGCGTCATCTACAACAACCGCGACGGCTACCTGCTGAACATGTCGGTGGAAAACTACAAGATCCCCACCGTGTGCATCAGCCTGTCCAACGGCCAGATGATGGCCGATGAGACCGAGAAGAAGCTCACCGTGTCCTCCGCCGAGAAGGGCTATGTGGCCATGAGCGACTTCTCCTCCTGGGGCCCTCTGCCCTCCCTGTCTCTCAAGCCTGAGATCACCGCCCCCGGCGGCAACATCTATTCCTCTCTGCCCTTCGCCCAGTACGGCTACATGAGCGGCACCTCCATGGCCTCTCCGTATCTGGCTGGTGTGGCCGCCGCCGCTCTGGAGTATGTGAATACCCTGATGCCCGGCGCCTCCGACACCGACAAGCAGATTCTGGTGAACCGCCTGCTGATGAGCACCGCCAACGTTCTGTACGATGAGGAAGGCGTGGCATACTCTCCCCGCAAGCAGGGCTCCGGCATGGTGAACCTGGCCGCGGCCACCACCACTCCTGCCTACCTGTATGTCCGGGGTCAGGAAAAGACCAAGATCGAGCTGGGCGACGACGCCGACCAGCTGGGCGTGTACAAGCTGAGCTTCGTGGTGAAGAACCTCACCGGCTCCGCCCTGTCCTATGACGTCGATACCCAGGTCCAGACCGAGAGCACTACCACCGACGGCCTGTACATCGCCCAGAAGGGCTATGCCCTCTCCGCCGACACCAGCGCCATCAAGGTCTCCGGCGGCTCCCTCAGCGGCACCACCGTCACCGTGCCCGCCAAGGGAGAGACCACGGTCACCGTCACCGTCCGCCTGTCTGATGCGGACCGGGAGTACCTGGCCAAGTTCCCCAACGGCATCTATGTGGAAGGCTTCGTGGAGCTGACCAACAACGACGATCCCGCGCTGTCCGTGCCCTTCCTGGGCTTCTACGGCGACTGGACCAAGGCCCCCATCTTCGAGGACGCCGATATCTATAACGGCGAGGACGTGAAGATGTACGCCACCAACGTGTCCGGCGTCTACGCCATGATGTACATCATGCGCCTGGGCATGTATCCCTTCGTGGTGCCCGAGGGCTACGACACCCCCTCCACCTCCGCCGATAAGATCTGCGTGGACCTGGGCGGCGGCAACGGCATCAGCAACCTGTACTACCTGCAGGCCGGCCTGCTGCGCGCGGCCAAGACCACGGATGTCACCATCGCGGACAGCGACACCGGCGAGGTGTATCTGGACAGCGACGGCATCAACACCCGCAAGGCCATGTATAACTCCAGCAACCAGCAGGTGCGTCCCGCCTATGTGGGCGATATCTTCCCCGCGCTGAACTCCAGCAGCGTGATCCCCAACAACACCCGCATGACCTACACCGCCAAGACCTATATTGACGGCTTCGACGTGCAGGATAACCTGAAGGATACCTATACCTTCAACTTCACCTCCGACGGTGAAATGCCCTATATCGTTGACCGTGAGAACCTGCAGTTCCGCACCGGCGACGACGGCCGGAAGTACCTGGACGTGACCCTGGCCGATAACTTCTGCCTGGCCGGCGCCACGCTGTACTCCACCGAATGGAAGACCAACGTCAACAACGGCAAGAAGGAAATGAGCATCGGCTCCAACTACTATGACGGCATCATCCCCGCCCTGAAGGCCGACGGCACATCTCCCCGGGCTTACGAGGAGTATACCTACACCTTCGACGTTACGGACTTCTATCAGAAGCTCCTGCAGGGCACCTTCTATGTGGTGGCCTACGACTACGCCATGAACCAGTGTGCCTATCGCGTGACCCTGCCTGAAAACGCCGTCACCAAGATCACTCTGGATCAGACCGCTGTGACCCTGCCCCAGAAGGGCTATGTCCAGCTGAACGCCACTGTGACTCCCGACGATGCCACCGACCAGAACCTGGTGTGGAGCTCCTCCGATTCCAGCGTGGCCGAGGTGAAGAACGGCATCGTGGCCGCCAAGGCTCCCGGCACCGCCACCATCACCGTCAAGTCCTCCGTCTGGACCGACGTGGAGGCCCAGTGCCAGGTCACCGTCACCGACGAGGTGGGCGCGGACGTGCCTATGAGCGAGTTCCTGCTGAACACCTCCTCCGTGACCATGCTGCCTGACACCACCTATACCAATGTCCGGCTGTATGGCTATTCGCCCTTCTATGCCACCGACCTGACCCTGGAGTGGACCTCCTCCGACGAGTCCGTGGTCACCGTTGAGCCCAACGGCGAGGGCGACCAGCTGACCCAGTACGCCAAGCTCACCGCTCTGAAGCCCGGCACGGCCACCGTTACCGCCAAGGCCAAGAACGGCACCGCCACCTATGATCTGGCCGTCACCGTCAACGAGGCCAGCGGCGCCGGCAGCTTCAACATCGTGGGCGACACCCTGGTCAGCTACAGCGGCACCGAGAGCACCGTCACCATTCCCGACGGCGTCCGCGCCATCGGGGAGAACGCCTTCAAGAACAACGACTACATCCTCAACGTCATCTGCCCCGACTCCCTGGAGGAGATCGGCTATCGGGCCTTCTACGACTGCGACAACCTGCAGAGCGTCAGCCTGCCTGAGACGCTGAAGGTCATCAACGAGGGCGCGTTCTACTACTGCGAGAACCTGAAGACCCTGGGCCACACCGATGACGGCGTCCTGCCCAAGGGCCTGACCTCCATCGGCGTCAAGGCGTTCTACTTCTGCGAGGCCCTGGAGGGCGACCTGGTGATCCCCGACGGCGTCACCAGCCTCAGCGCCGGCCTGTTCTATAACGGCTTTGCCCTGACCAGCATCACCATTCCCGACACCGTCACCTCTATGGACGCAAACGGCGACCAGTTCGCCAACTGCACGGCTGTAACCTCCGTGAAGCTGTCCAAGAACCTGACCGAGCTGCCCAAGACGGCGTTCTTCACCTGCAAGAGCCTGAAGGCGCTGCCCGATCTGAGCAACGTCACCTCCGTGGGCACCAGCTGCTTTGCCGGCTGCGCCGGTCTGGAGGAGATGACCATCCCCGAGAGCCTGACCTTCGTCGGCACCAACGCCTTTGCCCGCAGCAATGTGACCACCATCACCGTGCTGGGCGATCCCCAGGGCCTGGATTCCGCATTCTACAACAGCCTGAACCTGACCACCTTTGTGGCCCCCAAGCTGACCACCATCGGCAAGCAGATGTTCCAGGGCTGCACCGCGCTGGTGAACTTCATTGTTCCCGACAACATCACCTTCATCGGCGAGAGGGCCTTCCAGGGCTGCTCCAACCTCAAGACCCTGACCTTCCCTGCCTCCTACAAGGCCGAGACCCTGTCCTTCGGTCTGACCCCGTTTGTCAGCTGCCCCGCCTTTGAGGGCTATGTCATCGAGGACGGCGCTTCCCTCCAGCGGACCGAGGACGGCACCCTGCTGGCCGGCGGCGGCAAGGTTCTGGTGAGCCTGCCCCAGGACTTCAAGGGCACCTCCTACACCGTGCCTGACGGCGTGGAGACCATCAGCGACTACCTGTTCTATAAGAAAAACACCATCACGTCCGTCACGCTGCCTGCCAGCCTCAAGAAGATCGGCACCGCCGCCTTCCAGGGCTGCACCAAGCTGACGTCCATTACTCTGCCCGATGGCTTCACCACCCTGGGTGAGCACGCCTTCGACGGCTGCTCCGCGCTCAAGACCGTGGCCTTCGGCCAGAGCCTTACCTCCGTACCTGCCTATGCGTTCAGCAACTGCTCCGCGCTGACGGCTGTGGACCTGCCCGCCACCGTGGAGACCGTGGGCGATTACGCCTTCCGCGGCTGCTCCAAGGCCACCGCCCTGTCCCTGAAGGAGGGGTTGACCTCCATCGGCGCCAACGCCTTCTACGGCTGGAAGGCTCTGAAGGCCATCACCATTCCCCAGTCCGTCACCTCCCTGGGCGGCTCCGCGTTCTATGACTGCAACGCCGCCGCTTCCATCGACTGCGGCAGCCTCACCGTCATCCCCGAGCGCGCGTTCTACAACGCCAAGGCCGTCAAGACCGTGAAGCTCAGCGACAACGTCACCTCCATCGGTGAGCGCGCCTTCTATAACTGCATGGTGCTGGAGACCATCAACTGGCCCTCTCAGCTGAAGACCATCGGCAAGCAGGCCTTCTACTATGCCCGGAAGCTCCAGAATCTGGACTTCTCCGGCACCCAGCTGGAGTCCATCGGCAACAGCGCCTTCTATCAGCCCTATGAGGCCCGGACGCTGGCCTTCCCCGACACCCTGCAATCCATCGATAGCAAGGCGTTTGCTTACCTGAACTACAACAAGACCGCCTATATCACCGAGGTCAGCATCCCCGCCTCCGTCACCAGCCTAGCCAAGGATGCCTTCTATCTGGCCAGCGGCCTGAAGAAGATCAACGTGGCCGACGGCAATGCCGCTTATGTGTCCTCCAACGGCATCGTGATGCTCAAGGACACCGGCGAGATCTACATCTGGCCCCAGGGCAATGAGACCACCGAGTTCACCCTGCCCTCCACCATGACGGAGATCCCCGATAAGATGTTCCAGAACAACACCAGCCTCAAGAAGGTCGTCGTTCCTGCCAGCGTCACCAAGGTGGGCACCTATGCCTTCTCCAGCTCCAGGATTGAGGAGATCTACTTCGAGGATTCCGCCAATGGGCTGACCGTCGGCGCCTACGCCTTCTACAATTGTCCCGATCTGACCAGCCTGCGTCTGCCCTATGGCCTGACCAGCATCGGCGCCAGCGCCATCTCCAAGACCGGTCTGGAGACCATTGTCATTCCCGACACCGTCACCGAGATGGGCGGCAGCGCGCTGGCTTACAACGACGCCCTGAAGAATGTCACCCTCTCCAAGTCCCTGACGGCTGTGCCCAGCCGCGGCTTTGTGGGCTGCGAGGCTCTGACGGAGCTGACTCTGCCCGCCTCCATCCAGGATTGCGGCGTCAGCAACACCGTCAATGCCTTCACCGACTGCGTGAACCTGCAGAACATCTTCGTGGCCGACGGCTCCCTGTACTTCAAGAGCGTGGACGGCGTCCTGTTCGATAAGAACGGCACGAACCTGCGCTGCTATCCCGAGGGCCGCACGGCGGAGAGCTACCGCATCCCCGAGGGCACCGTCCGCGTGGGCGGCAGCGCCTTCGCCGGCAACGAGCACCTCAAGAGCGTCAGCCTCCCCACCACCCTGGAGCGTATCGGTCCCAAGGGGTTCTTCGCCTGCACCAACCTGAAGGATTACTACTTCAACGGCATGACCGCTCCTCTGCTGGAGACCACCGTGTCCCTGACCGGCGCTTATGCCAACGTGGCCCTGTACGCCAACTTCGTCGGCCTGTGGGGCACCACCACCACCACCAGCGGCTTCGTGTACAACGACTGGGGCCTGAACCTGTATTATCCCCAGGGCGCTGTGGGCTACACCGCCTATGTCTGGGACAAGTACTTCAACACCGAGAACGGCAGCGTCAACGTCATGGATGCCAGCTACTTCACGCCCACGGATCTCACCGTGACGGAGACCGGCGTCCGCAACGCCCTGCTGACCTGGACCGCCGCCAAGCAGTCCAATGCCGAGGATATCGTCTATAAGGTGGAGCGCAGCGTTGCGGTCCACATCCAGGACGACACCCAGGATACCTGGCTGTTCGATGGCTTCGAGACCCTGGCGGAGAATCTTACCGCCTGCACCTATACCGATACCACCGCCCTGCACTTCGGCATGACCTATGCCTACCGTGTCACGGCCTACAGCCTGTCCGGCCAGACCGGCCCCGCTGCCATCGGGTATCTGTATATTGATGCCGACCCCAACAACGCCGATGAAATGGCGGTGCTGGAGCTCATCAAGAAGATCGAGGCCCTCAAGCCCATCGAGAACCTGACCAAGGAGGACGAGGCTTACCTGCGTCAGCTGCTGGCTGAGTACAACGCCCTTACCGACGCCCAGAAGGAGCTGGTGTACAACTATGGTACCCTGCTGGCCGCTCTGGAGCTGGTGGGCCACAACCCCGAGCTGAAGAACGCCAAGCCCGCCACCTGCACCCAGGACGGCTACACCGGCGATGAGGTCTGCAAGGTCTGCGGCGAAGTCATCACCAAGGGCGAAGTCATCCCCGCCACCGGCCACGATACCCAGCTGGTGGGTGCCAAGCCCGCCACCTGCACCGAGGACGGCTACACCGGCGATGAGGTCTGCAAGACCTGCGGCG
>OWJC01000598.1_pt1 | contig 16783 bp, 17 predicted proteins | sample 1732731 | NCBI WGS metagenome assembly OWJC01 (sample SAMN05065747, study PRJEB22554) | human gut metagenome | biome: ENVO:2100002; feature: ENVO:00000062; material: ENVO:00002003 | host: Homo sapiens | place: USA
ATATGCACAACCTTTCATTTGTCATTTTACTAACTTTTTAATTCAACCAACGGGTAGAAAAAACAAAGGCATATGGAACGCGTAAATAAAAATCACCGTATTCGGCTCTTTCGAAACATGCCCCAGAACTACCAGGATTATGCCTAAAGCCCGTAACACATCTATCCAGTATTTACGCCCTGTAGATATATTTAAGGCTTGCTCATTCATGTGGAAATTTTATTTGCTATTCAACTCTTTCAACACTTTACGAAAAGCCATCATACAGGTCTCGACATTCTGCTCGTTTAATACGGTCTCATAGGGGATTCCCGGAAAACTGGTATTGTTCAACCGATTGATAAATCGGATTTTATCCAAAGTATCCGTGCGCGGAAATTCACCGCGAGGGACTTTATCCATCCATGCTCTCAATTCTTCAAACGACGCAGCAAATGGACAATTTTTCATATCATTATTGAGCGTGCGCACCATTGTTACAACCGGAATATCTGCAAGTATACACTCGATTGCTATTGTTCCAGTCACTGTCACGACCATATTTATCTTGGGAAGCACCTCATCCATACGAACTGAATGACGCAAAGGAACGATCCGTTCATGAGAAGCAATAAAAGCGAGTAACTCTTCCGTGAGTTCATATTTCGACTTGGGATTCGGTTTGACGAAAATCACCGCACCACTAGGTAGGCTGTCGTACAAATGATGGAGCATTTCCAATTGATTACGATAAGGACGTCCCCATACATCCAGATTAGCCTCGGGCTGCATTTGCATTGGATAGAGTAACCGGAAACTATTTTTAAACGAACCCACATTACGGCTTTCGGCCAATGCATTCCATTTACGGATCAGTTTACGCCGTTGACGTTCAATCCGCAATTTCACCCAGGGAGCAGGTGTATTGTAATGTTCTCCACCAAGATAGGCGACCGAAAGGTGTATCAAATCATTCCATCGTTTCAACCGAGTTGAAAGCGTCGCCCTATACTTTTGCATATAATCGGGCTTAATAGTGCGATGGACAATACTGTTGATCAATTTTATTGCCTGTTCGTCAGACATTGTTTCACCCGAGCCGGAAAAGGGTTCGAGCGTATCGTAACGATAAAAGGAAAAACGGCCAGGAGGAAACCGGCAGGTCGAAGGTTGTAAATAGGGAATGGAAAGTTCTCGACAAAGATCAATCGTCTGCAATTCATGGAAAGCAGTACTTTCACCAAAAGTTACATCGGGTCGTTCCTTCTCCAGAAAATCACGGATCAGCTTGCGATAATAGGTATAATGCCCCGTCGACCGATGTCCGAAATAGTTTATATTACGATCGGATAATATTAATGAGCGATCGGCTTCTATTGGCTCTTCTAACTGGGTTTTATTCGGATAAGGTATCACCCAAACACGCCCACATCGAGGATGGAACAAATGATTTTGCACCAAAAAAAGGACTTGGTGCCCGTCATTAATCAGACAATCAGCAAAAGCTTCCCATATTCTCGTCCGAAAACGATTTTCGACAAATAATATTTTCATAATATCATACCGTAAAATAAATTACAATGGATGCCGCAAACAAAGCCAAACTCAAAATAGAACATTTGCGGAGTTTGATGCCGCGCCTGCTCAGCAAACGGTGCTGAATGGCCAAAGCTATCGTAAAAGTCACCGCATTGAGCAATGTAAAAAGCTCGATCGTCAGACGGCCTTGAAGTAAGTATAGCGCTACAGGCAACAACATGACCGGTACAATGACACGCAAATTCATCTGTCGAATCTGATTCTCTCTGCCCACAAGACCTTCACAAAGCGAAATACCCACCCATAAGGGCATCTGAAGGGCTATTAGAAAAAACAGCCGGGCATTGTCGATCGAAAGACCTTTTAAGAAATAGCGGCTAAGCAAGGGCACGAACAGATAACAGGCCAGACAACCACACAGCACTAGGCCCATAATCGCTGTATAATAGAGATCGAGTCGACGGCTATTCCCCATATAGAGCTTTTGGAAAAAGGCGATATACAAAAACTGATGAATAATGATAGCGATACCAGCCAGACGAAAATAAAAACTGTAAATGCCCACTTGTTCATACCCCATAAAGTAAGCGATATAGATTCTGGCACTGGACGTAAGCCAATAGATAATAATTCCGGAGACAACCATATGCAGGCTGTAACGAAGAATCTCGCCGCAGTCGTCGTGCAGCAGGGCAGGTATGCTTTTGGTGTGGAGCTTATAAAACTGTCGCACATAAAACCCGCCCAACACAAAAAGGTAAACCTGCATGGCCGCTTCAAGGAGCATAACATGATGAGTGATTCCGAAACTCCATATGACCAAAATCACTCCTGTCAATATGAAATAATATCCCCCGTCGAACAATACACCCAGCCAACCCTTGTCTTCCGATTTGAGGATAGAGCTGTAGAGCCTTTGGAGTGCAAAAATCAAGGTAAAAAGCAAAATTAGCGAAAATCGTTGACCGATCGCTCCGTACCAACGCAACAAACAGGCTATGACGGCTATCCCCAGTACAGGAACTCCATAGAGCATAAAAACCTGCTTTTTATCCCTTTCCCCCCGACGAAGCACGAAATAAGGATAAGCCCCCCCTAAACCCAACATAGCCACGACGGCGAGTACACTCCCCAGCGCGTAGGAGAATTCCACTACACCATACTCTTCAAGGGAAACAAAATTAAGAAAAAAAATAGGGGCCAAGAAGGCAACTCCCTTTGACAATACAAAAAACAGGATGTTATCCCGCACCTTTTTAAAGAGCAGGCTTTTATTGTGCACCACCATTTTTGTGAGACTGTCGCTTTTCATAAATTCGATCTGCCACTTTAGCGTAATGGCAGATGGCCTGATCCGGATCAAATTCTTTGTAACGCAAAGCCTGCCCAACATAAAGCCCCGGCTCAGTGAGCGATTTAGCCACTACAGCCCCGGCCCCTACAGTCACAGCATCACAAATACATACGTCCGAACAAATCAATACGCGCGAACCGACATAGACATTTTGTCCAATTGAGATGCTGCCGTCCACTCTCCAGCGTGCTGCTCCAGATCTGCTATGATAGAACCCATGAGTCCAGAGCTGACTTCCGATGCCAGCTAAAATGGAGTTTGCACCGAGACGGACACTGGCCGTCATGTCGATAAAATGCGATACGCCGATTATGGCATTTATACCCAGGATTAGTTCCGATTCGCGCAGATTGGAACTTGCCGAAAGAATCCTGTTGTATTTATTGATAACGGCTTCAGCATCCAATTGCACTCGGAAACGCCCCTTAAGCAAATTCATGCGTTGAATGCGCGATCGAGTGCCCAGATGAATAGATTTCGTGAGAATTAAGTTCCCACTTTGAATCACAGCCCCTTCTCCCAGGTAAATACCTGAAGTCAGGATCAGTGAAAACCCAATTCTGCTTTTACGGCCGAAGGAATACCCTTCCCCGCCAAATATCCTTACAAGAGGGAATGCGATACACGAAGGTAACAGAAACAAAATAGATGCGATAAGCCAACGCTTCATAAGAATCGATTCTCTATTTTATTTTTTAACTACGTTCTTCCGATAATAGACACAGAGGGCGCTCAGATAATTGGCAAACGTAACCATATAAGAGTTTTTCATCTCCCATTTACTCCGGTGTGCAATGATTTCACGGGCTTTGGCTTGGTAGCCAAATCTCCGGCAAAAAGAGTCGGAAGAGCGTAAATCGTCGCGCAAGGTCTGCTCCACCCGAATACCCAGAACACCGTTCATCATCAGATGACTGGAGAGTGATACGGCTTTAGCTCTTACCATAATATTCCAGGGCAATTCTTTTTCAAAAGCTTTGCGCAGAACATATTTATTGACGCGTACAGGTTTATTGCTGAATCCATCAAGTCCAGCCATAGTCTTGTTCGCCAATTTCCAAGGAATAGTCGATGCAAATTGATTGAAACGCTGTTCGTAGAAGGGTAGTACCGTAGTAACCCCGCGATTATGGGCCATATCGACCATATAACGAATATCATCGGTATACTGCTCCTGCCATTTTTTCTCGATAAGTCGATTAAATATCTCCCTGGAACTCATTCCAGCATGCAAATCAACCCGGTACCAATCGCAGATTTTCTCAAAATTGGACATATCGTATCTCCAGGTTTTGTATTTGACCGGATCGGCCATAAATTTCCTTCGCAGGATAAACCATTCGGGTACCAACGCATTGACAAGCAGATGGGAGTACTTCACTCTTCGGTCAGCCGCATTATAGAGTTTCAAAAGACAGGAAAGCCGCTCATACAAGTCCACCACTCCTTTACCGAATGCCCCCCAACCACCTGTTCCCTGATGAGATATTCGATCAATTACCTTCATATCTACGCTATTGACTGAAGGAGTATGAAGTCTGGTATCCTGTCCAGCAAAATAACGCACTGAAATGTCGTTTGATAAATGAGGCCGAAATATCCAATTTCCAAAAACTGGATTATTCATCTTTTGTAAATCATCTTCATAATCAGCCACAATTTTAGGATCTGCTGGATCGACCGTCACAACTTCCGTATTATACCCTAAATAAGAAGCCAATTCTTGAGCATATATAGTTTCATCTTGCGAACTTCCCGCAATACGATAGGAAACAACTCGTGTTTGTTCCGGACAAATATTATGTAATGAAGCTAACATTACACAAGAGTCTATGCCTCCGGATAAATAAACCACATTATTTTCACCAGCCCAATCAGCATGTACTTCCAATATCTTTTCACGCAGCAGACGTATATTTTCTTCCTCCGAATAATCGTTCTCAGAATACTCGATCGGCAATGATTCTCGCTCAATAGATTGCAAGGTTCCTCTTGGTATATAGTGCAACATCTCACCAATACGCACCTCATTCACATCTTCGTAAATAGTATAACCATCAGGTATGAACTGCTGATAAAGCAAAAAATCCGTATAGAATTTATTTATGTCTGTGGAAACATTATAAGCGATATCGTGCATATTGGTCGCCACAACTAACCGTTCTGTAAGCGAATCAAAATAATAATATCCAGATTTCTGCCCCATTGAATCACGCATCATATTTAACATACCGCTCTTCCGGTCAACCAAAACAATAAAATATCCTCCGGCAAATATTCGATTAGCTAATTGGTGGGAAAGTTCACTCCTTAACACTGAAACCGTCGCAAAAAATTCTTTTTTAGATATATTCCGATTCATTAAACCATATGCCCAGAATATACGCTCACCATCATCCAAGAAAATCTCATCTGATTCCACACGTCCTATACGAATCGAATTACCACAAATTTCTATATACATTTTTCAATCATTTTATTAACAATTTTAAAGCATAGATATAATGCCTAAATAAACAATAGCATCTCAGAATTATGAAATCATATCTGCCTCCAGACTACTTTAACAAAGACTTCATTTTATATGAACACTAGCGATTGTCATTTAAAATTCAGCACAAGCCTTTATCACATTTATAGTAAAAATATCCTCTTTCCAATGACATCACCCTTGGTATTGACACCTTTTTTTCACTAGCTATTTTCAGAAATATATCCCTGAAATAACGTCACCAAATTATCCTGCAACAATACCTCGACAAACTCTCTGAAAACGCCCTCGCCTCCTCGTTTCTGAAGAGATACAGTTGCCAACCGACGTATATACTCCGGAGCACTCGCAGGAACTCCGGAAACACCGACCTTCCGAAGCAATTCAATATCATTAAGGTCATCTCCAATATAAGCAACTTCATCCAATGAGATGCATAGTTCACCACATAACCCTTGGGCAATTTCAAGCTTATTTGTCACACCTTGAAAAAGGTAATCAACACCTAATTTCTCCGCTCTGCGTTTGACAATAGACGTGGTTTCTCCCGTCAATATACCCACAGGTATACCGGCCCGATGCGCGAAAAAAACCCCCGCACTATCATAAGTATGGAATTTTTTCCATTCATTTCCAGTCTGATCGTAATACATACCACCATCAGTCCAAACACCGTCAATATCGGTAAGGATTAATTTTATATTATTCATATTCAGCTATATTTCGAGCAGGCACACCTTCGCAAACAGCCTGGGAGGGGGGGGGAACTGCGAAGACAAACAGCATTAGCCCCTATTACACTGTAATCACCTATGGTTATTTGCCCCAACATATATTATGACATTATTGCCAATAATCGGCCGGCCGCCGTTTCTATCCCCTATAGTAACACCCTGAGACAGTTGTCTCCAATTACGCATCGGACACCAATAACACAGCCGGCACCATGATTTATCTTTAATCCCCGACCAATTTGAGCAGAATAGTAAATTTCAACCAGACCGGGAATTCGTTCCAAAACAGAATAAACAGAGGCTTGCTCTTCATTACCCTTCAGATAAAGTAATCTGGCCAATCTGTAAGTTAATACAGGGTGTAATTGCGGTGTTATGTTAAGCCGATGGATATCTATTACCTCACCATCATACCACCGACGATAATCATCTATAAATTGATCAATAGCGTTTTTATATAATTCAACATCATAATCCAGCTTTTCCTCACTGAAGTAGGTCTTTGATTTCTAAAAGTGGACAAGTTGATATATCTCAAATGCATCCATTCTATGAAATCATTTCCGGGTATATTATTTCATCTGCAGGAATATCATGGAGCACTTTGCGTCCGATCACTTCCGCGCGATCCACCCATTTATATCCATCCCCGGGACTCAAGAGATGAATATCGTTTTCAGAGATTATTTCTCCCTGTCGAATACTCCTCCGGGTTGCAATCGACCGCTCCAATTTAATTTTAGCGCTTAGCACATCCTTTTCAATATACAGATCTTCTGTCCCCATCCAACGCTCTGCAACTCGGATATCCCGAACCATTCGGTATACGCCATCCGGCCCCAATGACCCAGCCTGATCGGTACCTTTCATACGACGATCGATCGTAATATGCTTCTCGATTATTTCTGCCCCCAGCCCCAACGCGACTATAGGAGCTGAGATGCCAATCGTGTGATCCGAAAAACCTATTTTATACTGGGGATAATTTTTTTTCAGATAAGATATGGTTTGCAAATTTAGGTTATCCGGTGCTGTCGGATATTGTGATACACAATGAAGGATGGAAATATCATCATGATATTTAGTGATGGTGGCCAGAGCATCATCTAGTTCTTTTTTTCCGGCCATCCCCGTAGAAAGAATGATGGGAATGCGTGTCTCAGCCATAGCTTCCAATAATGGCAGATTCGTCAGATCACGACTTGCAACCTTCAATTTATCCGGCGTAAACAATTTTAAAAGAGAAAGACACCCTTTAGCACAAAGGGTTTCGATAAAATCCAACCCTTTGGATTTGGCATATCGATATACTTCATAATGGGCTTGGTCATCCAGTTCGAGGTAAGCCCGATGTTCCCCATACGTAGCTCCAAAAGAATTTGGGGTGTTGTATGGTCTATTCATTTGAGAAACAGTAAGTTCCTCTTTCAAATCCCGACGGGTCATCTTGACTGCATCCATAGGTTGCAGATCCAGTCCGAACACATCTTCCTCTATCGGTCTGCATATCAATTCGATGATCAACTTTGCAATATCGACGGAACCGTTATGGTTTTGCCCAATTTCACCGATAATATATGTCTTTCTCATATTTATATTTTATTTTTGATTGGATTTAATAATCTCATCCATTGTTGCATACAGGCATGCATGTCCATCAAGGTACGATACGACATCTTTTATCGTGAAGCGAGGATTTACCTCAAAAACAGCCTGAAAAATTTTCTGCTGGATACGAAAGTCAGTCAATGTATCTATGGTTAAGCGGATTGTCCGCTTTTCAAGGTCAGCCGGAATCGGATTTAAGATTATTTTAAAATCGTTAGGATGAGTATAAATATAATTTGTTACGTGTTCGTGATATACTTTCTCCGCCGTCTTCCGAGCAACAAGTTCCAATGCTGCCAGTGTAACATATTCAGCCCAAAAGCCAAAATGGGTTTTTATGGTTGGAGTATGATTGCTCGTACAAAATGATACATAATCTGCATCGATATTTTCACTCGCTAAAATCAATGAATCAAGCGATTCAATATCTAAGAAAGGATTATCAGCACAAATTCTGATAATTTTCGAAATCCCATAATATCGGGCTGCTTGAATAAAGCGATCCAAGACATCATTTTCATCTCCCCGAAAGCATTTCACCCTGTGTTCCCGAACTAAATCGCATATGGCATCATCAGGAGATGATGATGTTGTTGCCACAATAATACTGTCAGCCAACTTACACTGTGTTAACCGAGAAAGCAGAATGCTGAGTATTCCATCATTTCCGTAAAACGGAAGAATCATTTTAGACGGCAGCCGGGTTGACCCAGTACGAGCCTGAATTATTATTCCAAGCTTATTCATTAATATTTATTGTATTGGTCTTATTTTATATATAGCGGTTAATCCACTTTCGAGTAAAATCCAGTTTAATTATATGTTATGGATTTAGGCTTTAACAGATGGCTGTATACCTGCCTGAAGAAGGTTCCTATTATACCTTCGCGGTAAACAATCCTATGTTTCCATCGATTTGCCATCCAGCGACGAAACTTAAACCGGATTATCTGAACAAATCCTTTTTCAGGAAATTTTTCGCTAAATTCGGGATGTAAAATATCATTCAAGACCCGCTTTTCAAGTTTTATATCCCGTTCAAAGGGAGGAATCAATGCTGCATCCAATCCTAAATTGTCAATCGAAATGGCATTCATACAATTCAAAAAGCGATGCATATTCATGCGGCTTGCCATTGCATAAAGTTCCGGCCAATCGATTACATCAGCATGGCGTCGAATAAACATGGCCCAATCGACCACATGCCTGACACCAATCTCCTCGGCGGCAAAATGTGCAGCGGCATGGCGCAAGAGAAAGAGCGCATTGAATCGGGGCGACGGAAGATAAATACTCGCACGTCCCAACCGGATCATTTCTCCGGGTATTTCGGCATATTTTTTCAAGAGCCGTTCTATATCCCGATTCGAGGCATGGGCATGTATATTCAAAAAATCGTAATGATTTTCGACCATAATTCCGTCGATGAGAAAAACTGTATGATGGTGTTTGTCTTCATCGATCCGAATTCCCCATTCACGACATAACAACTCGTCCGCTTCACGCTGTCGACCAAAAAGCCAGATATCGATATCGCCACATTCCCGATGTTCGGGACACGGATAGCAAAAGCTCAGTCCATACCCTTTCAAGAGCATCAGCGAAATGGAATGGGAAGCATAGAATTTTGACAATTCAGCCAATACTTTTTCCTGTTTTCGATAACGATCTTCAATTTGTTTGACATTATAGGCCCATTGCACACGCAAAGACAATGGTAAATATTCCGTTGCATGCAATTGCCGCAAAGCATCCCAGATCAATGCCCCCGTCCCCTGTCGAACAGCCAAACGATAAAGTTCACCCCATTGGAGTTTAGCCAATTCCGGTAAAATTTCTCCCGGGCTTTCAGTTCCTAATCCTATCCTTAGTAAGGAAAAATATATTTTCTCGTCACGGGTCATTTATCTTCCCTTATACATGCTCTGATAGTATTGCTGGTACTCGCCAGAAGTTATGTCGTCCATCCATTTTTGGTTTTGGAGGTACCAGCGGACAGTTTTTTCGATTCCTTCCTCGAACTGCAGGCTGGGCTGCCAGTCCAGTTCGCGCTTGAGCTTGCGCGAGTCGATGGCGTACCTCAGATCGTGGCCTGCGCGGTCTGTGACATACGTGATGAGCTTCTCCGACGACCCCTCGGGGTTGCCCAGCAGCCTGTCCACCGTCCTGACGATCACCCGTATCAGGTCGATGTTCTTCCATTCGTTGAAGCCTCCGATGTTGTACGTGTCGGCGACCTTGCCCCTGTGGAAGATCACGTCGATGGCCCGTGCATGATCCTCGACGTACAGCCAGTCGCGCACGTTCTGCCCGCGGCCGTACACGGGCAGCGGCTTTTGGTGGCGGATGTTGTTGATGAAAAGCGGGATCAACTTCTCCGGGAACTGATAGGGCCCGTAGTTGTTCGAGCAGTTGGTCACCAGCGTCGGCATCCCGTACGTGTCGTGGTAGGCCCGCACGAAGTGGTCGGACGAGGCTTTCGAGGCCGAGTAGGGGCTGTGCGGGGCGTACTTCGTCTCTTCGGTGAAGAACTCCTCGCCGAAGGGCCCGCCGCCGCTCTCCCCGCCCGCAGCATCTCCCTCGGGACGGGTCAGCTCCAGCGCCCCGTACACCTCGTCGGTGGAGATGTGGTAGAACAGCTTGCCTGCCCAATCACCGTTCCAGTATTCCCGTGCCGCCTCGAGCAGCGAGAGCGTGCCCAGGACGTTCGTACGCGCGAAGGTGAACGGATCCCTGATCGAGCGGTCGACATGGCTTTCGGCCGCAAGGTGGATGACCCCGTCGATGTCATACTGCCCGAACAGCGCCCGCAGCATATCCAGGTCGCAGATGTCACCCTTCTCGAACACGTAGTTCGGGGAATCCTCGATGTCCCGCAGGTTGGCAAGGTTCCCCGCATAGGTCAGTTTGTCCAGGTTCACGATCCGGTAATCCGGGTATTTCGTCACGAACAGGCGTACTACGTGCGAGCCGATAAAGCCCGCTCCGCCCGTAATCAGGATAGTGCGTTTCATGGGTTATTTTCTGTGAGTCGTTTCATGCAGTAGATCAAGGCCTCCCTCCAGTGCGGGATATCCATTTGGAAGGTCTCCTTGAAGCGGGTCTTGTCCAGCACCGAGTAGGCCGGGCGGGTGGCCTTCGTGGGGTATTCCGACGTGTGGCAGGGGATGATACGGCACGTGTCATGGCCCGCGGCCGCGGCGATTTCCACCGCGAAGTCGTACCACGAGCACACGCCCTCGTCGGTGAAGTGGTACACCCCCTCGTTGCCCGTGTAGCGCCCCGCCTCGATCAGGGAGAAGATCGCAAGCGCCAGGTCTCCGGCGTAGGTCGGAGTGCCCACCTGGTCGAAGACCACGCGCAGCGTCTCACGCTCCGAGGTCAGCCGCAGCATCGTCTTCAGAAAGTTGTTCCCGTACTCCGAATAGAGCCACGCCGTGCGCAGGATCAGGTAGCGGCACCCCGAGGCCTTCACGGCCTCCTCGCCCGCCAGCTTCGTACGCCCGTAGGCCCCCAGCGGCGAGGTCGCCATATCCTCCGTGTAGGGCCTGTGCCCCGTGCCGTCGAAGACGTAGTCCGTCGAGACGTGGATCAGCGTCGCACCCGTCTCCTTGGCCGCTGCCGCGAGGTATGCCGCGGCCTTGTGGTTGAGCAGGTCGGCTGTCGGTTCATCCTCCTCGGCACGCTCCACGTTCGTGTAGGCCGCACAGTTGACGATCACGTCGATACGCTGTTCCTTGACCGTTTGAAGCACCGCCCCGGCGTCGGTGATGTCCAGCTCCGCGACGTCGGTGGCCAGGTAGTTGTTGGGCGACACGCTCCCAAGCTGCCGCAGCGAGCTCCCCAACTGTCCGTTGGCGCCCGTAATCAGGATATTAAGCATAGTAGTCCGTATTATAGTCGAACAGTTCCGCGGCCTCTTCCAGCCGCGGGTGGCAACTGTCCTTGGGCGAGAGGACGACATCCCCCGGCGCCAGGCGCCAGTCGATGCCCAGCGACGGGTCGTTCCATGCAATGGCGCCCTCCGATTCGGGGGCATAGAGGTTGTCGCACTTGTATTGGAATACAGCCTCGTCGCTCAGCACCGAGAAGCCGTGCGCGAAGCCCCGCGGCACGAAGAACTGCCGTTTGTTGTCCCCCGAGAGCTCCACGGAGACGTGCCGCCCGAACGTGGGCGAGCCGCGGCGGATGTCCACCGCGACGTCCAGCACGCGGCCCCGGACAACGCGCACCAGCTTCGACTGTGCATGCGCCCCCCGCTGGAAGTGAAGCCCGCGAAGAACGCCGTACTTCGACATCGACTCGTTGTCCTGCACGAACCGCACGGGGCGTACGAGCCTGTCGAAGGACTGCTCAGAATAGCTCTCGAAGAAATAACCCCGAGCGTCCCCGAACACCTCGGGTTCGAGGAGGACGACACCTTCTATTTCGGTAGGGATGACTTTCATGGTATCAGTGTCGGGTTTCGTCGGTGAGTTTCAACAGGTACTGCCCGTACTGGTTCCTGAGCATCGGCTGCGCCAACTCCCGGAGCTTCGCGGCCGTGATCCAGCCGTTATGGTAGGCGATGCCCTCCAGGCAGGCGATCTTGAGGCCCTGGCGTTTCTCGATGACCTCCACGAAGATCGAGGCCTCGGCCAGAGAGTCGTGCGTACCCGTGTCCAGCCACGCGAAGCCGCGCTGAAGCGTCTGCACCTTCAGCTCTCCGCGCTGCAGGAACGACTGGTTCACGCTCGTGATCTCAAGCTCCCCGCGCGCCGAGGGCCGGATACCCTTGGCCACATCCACGACCTTGTTCGGATAGAAGTACAGGCCCACGACCGCGTAGTTCGATTTCGGGTGTTCCGGTTTCTCCTCGATCGACAGGCAGTTGCCCGCCGCATCGAACTCCGCCACGCCGTAACGCTGGGGATCGTCGACCCAGTAGCCGAAGACCGTAGCCTTGCCATCCTCCTCGGCCGTGCGGACTGCCTCGCGAAGAAGGCCCGTGAAGCCCGAGCCGTGGAAGATGTTGTCGCCCAGAACCAGACACACGGAGTCATTGCCGATGAAATCCGCGCCGATCAGGAAAGCCTGGGCAAGACCGTCCGGGGACGGCTGCTCGGCATACGTGATACGAACCCCGTAGTCGGAGCCGTCGCCCAGCAAACGGCGGAAACCGCCCAGATCCTCTGGCGTAGAGATCAGGAGGATGTCGCGGATGCCAGCCAGCAGCAAGGCCGATAAGGGGTAGTAGACCATCGGCTTGTCGTAAACAGGCAACAGCTGCTTGCTGACCCCCTTCGTGATCGGGTACAACCGTGTACCGCTGCCTCCTGCCAAGATAATGCCTTTCATAGGTTTATGAAATTAATATGCGTTCTCATCCTGCCGCAGGGCATTCCATACCGTCATGAAGATGATGCGGATGTCGAGCAGCAGCGACCAGTTTTCCAGGTACCAGATGTCGCGGCGTACGCGGCCTTCCATCTGGCTCAGGGAGTGGGTCTCGCCGCGGTATCCCGTCACCTGGGCCCATCCCGTGATGCCGGGTTTGATCAGGTGGCGAACCATATATTTATTGATGAGTTTCGAGTATTGCTCGGTGTGCTGGAGCATGTGCGGCCGCGGCCCCACGATGGACATGTCGCCCCTGAGCACGTTGATGAACTGGGGCAGCTCGTCGATGCTCGACCGGCGCAGGAAATCCCCGAACCGGGTCTTGCGCGGGTCGTCCCTGGTCGCCTGCACCCTGTCGGCATCGGCGTTGACGCGCATCGAACGGAATTTAATGCACCTGAACGTCTGGCCGTTCTCCCCGCTGCGCTCCTGCAGGAAGAGCACCGGGCCCCGCGAGGTCAGTTTGGTGCCTATGGCCACGAAAATATAGATGAAGGGGAACAGCGTGCAGAGGAACAGGCTCGATACGGTGACGTCGAATGCCCGTTTGATAAACCGGTTCGACGCCTGCCGCAACGGCTCCTCGCGGATGTAGAGGATCGGTACGTTGCCCAGCAGTTCGAGGTTCATCGTGCGCTTCATGTAGTTGCGCAGGTTGGGCACGTAGAAGAAGCGGACGAAGTTGTTTTCGCAGAAATCCATGATCGGGAATATCTCTTCCGCGTAACGATCCGTCGAGAGGCAGCAGTACACTTCGTTTACCGGGTGTGCCTCCAGCCACGGCAGCGCCTCGTCCACGCTACCCAGGCAGGGGGTGTTGTCCGGCAGGGTGTGGTCGTCGTGGTTGCTGAAATAGCCGAGCACGCGGTAACCCGTGCTGGTGTTGTCGACCATTTCGTGGTATACCTCCACCGCATTGTCCTTGCTTCCGACGATGATCACGCGGCGGGCGTTGCGGCCGTGTCCGCGCGTGACCTTGACCACGATGCGGCAGGTGTAGCGCCACAGCATCAGCAGAATGGTGAGCACGATGTAGAACGTCCCCATCAGGTGCACCGGCAGCAGCCCGTAGCTCCATACGGTCTGGATGAGCACGAAGAACCCCAGGTGGCAGAGTACGACGTAGAATACGCGGCGGATGATCTCCTCGTAGGGGACGATCCGCGAGGAGAGGATCACGCCGAACCACGAGAGGCCCGGGATGAAGCAGATGTTGAGACAGGCGAATATCTCCAGCGAGCGGGCGATACAGGCCGGTTGCGGATACAGCGTGAGCGCCAGTATCCAGGACAGGTTCAGTAAGAATAGGTCTCCGATGATGACGGGAAGCTTTATGAGCAAAGACTCCCGCATGACTTGTTTCATAACCGAAAATTTAGAGGCGTTAATTTTCGAATTAACGTTGCGCAGATTGCGTATGTGTGGGAAGAAGGATCTGCTGATTTATTTTTTCGATATACCTCAGCGGCACGTAAGCCGTCAGTGCGGTGGCTATGTCCTTGATCGCCACGGCGACCTTGCTGTGCCCCTTGTGCCGGATGTAGCGGCCCTCGATCCCGGCGAACACCCCGCCGGTCACGCGGACGGCATCGCCTCCGGCCAGGTCGACGTCCTGCGGTGCCACGATCTCGACATGCTCGTTGCGTGTCGCCACGACCGCCATGAAATCCCGCATCTGGTTGTCCGGTATCACCGTCGGCGCCTTTGTCTCCCGATCCATGATGTAGCGGATCGGCAGGGTGGTGCTGGCCTTGATCTCCTTCAGGCGCAGGGCCGAAGTGCGGATGAACAGCAGATTGTGGATGAGCGGCTCCCAAACCTTGCGCGTCCGCTCCCCGTATGTCCGTCGGGCGAAGTGCATCGGGATATAGCTTTCCACGCCGATGCCGTCCAGATAGCCCTTTACGAGCATCTCGCGGCCGTAGGTGACGCGCAATGCATACCAGTATTGTCTGTTTTCCGGATTTTCAGCCATGGGCATACCCTGGGGACACCTCCGCATGGGTGCGGTTGTCAATCGATGAAATAATTGTGTCGGAATACGACTCTTGTCTCATGTACATCCCTACGATAGGGCCTGCGCATTTTTTCCTGTCGAACGCAAAGATACGAATTTTTCCCGCTCCGTCAACTCCGTTGCCATGCCGGGAATAGGCTATTCCGCCCGCGTAACAAACAATAAAGGACACAAAAAGGGCTGGATATTCCAGTTTTGCGCCTCTTTATGTCCTTATTTCTTGCCGATACGCACTAAATAGCGTATACCTTGCGTTGTTTTACGATGCAAATATAGCTCTTTATTTTTAAATCCAAAATATCCGGCAAAAGATTTTCCTGGATCGTGGTTGTTTTTGTCCTTTCTCGGCCAGCTTTCCCCGGGGGCGGATTCGGCCGGGAATTCCGGCGCCTGCGGCCTGCGGCTACCTGAATACGGTGAATTTCTCGTTCCACTGGCCGCGCACCGTATCGTAATAATACCTCCATACGGGTGTCCGGAGCACTTCGCGCAGCCGCCAGCGGTTCCGGTACGGGCCGGACAGTTTGCGCAACAAGCGCGGCAGGGGCTTGTCCGGCATCGGCGACAGGGTGAGTACCTCCTCCATGAACCGTCCGAGCATCCCCGCTTCGCATTCCGGGCCCGGAACCTCCGCCCCGAGGTATTCCACGGCGGCGGCCGTCATCAGGTCGGCGAACCTGTCCATGCGGTAGTCCTCCATCGCCGTGCGGAACAGTGCATGGTCGATCTCGTCCCAATGCCGTGTCAGGAAACATGCCCAGTCGCAGAGGTGCCGCAGTACGATCCCTTCCTTCTGGAAATGCACGGCGGCGTGGCGTATCAGGAATATGGCGTTGAACGTCGCCGGGGGCGTCTGTATGCCCGGCGCCAGGCCGTGCGTGCCGTCCTTCTCCAGTAACCGCACCAACAGGGCGTTCAGCTCCCGCTCCGTCCTGTTGCGGCGCACGTTGAGTATTGTCCTGTGGTTTTCTATCAGCACCCCGTCCCAGACGTATTCCGAATGCTTGGGGACGTCGAAATAGAGGTGTGCCCCGATCTCATGCAGGATGCGGTCGCCCTTGTCCGATTGGCCGTAGAGGTAAATGTCGATGTCGCCGCATTCCCGGTGCTCCGGGATGGGGTAGTCGCGGCTCAGCCCGAGCCCTTTGAGCAGCAACATGCGGAGCCCCTCTTCGGAGAACCGCGCTGCGAGTTTTGAGGCCGTTTGCTGCTGGTGGCGGTACCTTTCCTCCAGTTTCTCGGCCGACAGCGCCCAGCGTATGCGGGTTTCGCGCGGCGGCGGCTCCGCTGTGGGCAGCCGGCGTATGCCGTCCCACACGACGGCGCTCAGCCCGTGGTCGGCGGCCATGCGGTAAATCCGCTCCCACGATCCCGGCGTGACGGCGGTGTCGGCGGTATCGCTCACGGGGGCGGCCCCGAGGCCCGCTCCGCTGCTTACCAGCCGGATGAAATAAAGGGTATCCTTGTCCAATGGCATTGAAAGGTTTGTCGTCCGATAGTGCCGCAAAGATACGACAATCTTGCGAATAATCAATTATGCAGGAAATTGCGGCTTGCAGCCACGAAAAAACGGCCGCCTTGTTCAAGGCGGCCGTTCTCCGTGATCCCGCTGGGGCTCGAACCCAGGACCCCAACATTAAAAGCTGTCTCTTATACACATCTGACGCTGCCGACGAATAGCC
>OWJC01000599.1_pt1 | contig 16778 bp, 18 predicted proteins | sample 1732731 | NCBI WGS metagenome assembly OWJC01 (sample SAMN05065747, study PRJEB22554) | human gut metagenome | biome: ENVO:2100002; feature: ENVO:00000062; material: ENVO:00002003 | host: Homo sapiens | place: USA
ACGAGATGAGCGCTAGTCTCGTGGGCTCGGAGATGTGTATAAGAGACAGGATACGCCGCGCCGGACACCGCCAGGGCCGCTCCCACCAGGGCCGCCGCCGCCACCCGGGGCAGCCGCACGGCGAACACCACCTTGTCGTCGCTGAGGGGCCAGTCCGCCGCCCCGCCGGAGATCCGGGTCCACAGCATGTGGATCAGCTGCCCCGGCGACAGGGCGTACCGCCCTACCAGCAGCGATCCCAGCAGCACCGCCAGGAAAACAGCCCCCAGCACCGCGAACCGCCGGGCATAGCGCTTATCCGCCGCGGTCATCTGCTGCCCCCGCTGCTGCTCCGGCTGTCCTGAATGATGCAATAGGTGCCGGTCCCGGCGCGGTCCTTATCCACCGCGGCGATCAGTCCGGCGATGGTGGTGTCAAAGGCCGCCAGCAGCATACACAGAACCGGGGCGCGGCAGATTTTCCTCATAGCGTTCCTCATTTCAGGGTGGAGCAGCTGAGCATCTGCCGCGCCTCCTCCTCCGTCAGGTCATGGTGCCAGAACAGCCCATAGTATTCCCGGGCCACCTGCACCATGTCATAGTCGTACAGCTCCGGATACAGCAGATTCCCCAGCCACCAGATGCCCAGCACCCGGTTCACGGAGGGGGGAGAGCTCATCCAGTCGTAGGGCAGGCCGGGGATCTCATAGTATTTCCCGGACTGCACGGCCCGCAGGCCCGCCCACTCCCCCTGGGCCAGGGTGTCGTAGGGGCCGCCGGTGGACAGGAGGATCACGTCCGGCTCCACGGCGTATACCTCCTCCAGACTGACGGTGGTGCCGCCGCCCCGGTTGCTGACCTCCTGGGGGATAATGGCGTTGACGGCCCCCACCAGGTCGATGACGTCCGCCTGGACCGACCCGGCGGCGTTGCAGGCAAGGCCCGTGGACCCGGTGCCGAACAGCACGGAGAGCCGCTGACTCTCGGGGATTTTTGCGGAGTTCTCCCGGGCCATGGAGACGGTTTTTTCAATGAATCGGGCCAGGGACTCCGCCATGTCGGACCGGTTCAGAATATCCCCCAGGGTCCGGTAGGCGGCGGCCATATCGTCCAGGTTTGCCTCGATAAACACCGTGGGAATGCCGGTCTGCTTCTGGATGCGGTCCATATCGTCGGCGATGGTGTCCTTTTTGTCACCCAGGTCGATGATGATCTGGGGCCGGGCGTCGATGAGGGACTCCATATTCAGGTTGGCCTTGCTGCCGTAAAACTGGCCGAAGGTGGGCAGATAGCGGACCTCCTCCGGAAAATACGGCATCTGGGCCGTGCTGGGGCTGCTGGAAAGCCCCGCCAGCAGATCATAGGCAATGGGCATGAGGATCATCTGGGCCGTGGAGCCGCTGGGGGCCACCCGCCGGATATCGGCGGGGATCTCCACCTGGCGGCCGGCGGAGTCGGTGACGACCCGGGTTTGCACCCCCTCCAGGGGATCGTAGCCCTGCTTTTTGCCGCAGGCCGCCAGGGGCAGACACAGGCACAGGGCCAGGAATAGGGCGAGAATACGATGTTTCATAGGTCACTCCTTATCAGAATCAGGCCGGGACGGAAGGGGGCGGAAATCCGGCCGGCCCGGCAGCCAGCCGTCACCGACCCGCCGCTGGTGCGGCGGAGGGGGGATCAGGGCATCATTCTCTCCGCTGTAGAAGGCGCGGTTGTTTTCGATGAGCTGGGGAAGGGTTACAGGGCGGTAGAAATTCACGTCCACCCCGGCGTTGAGCACCCGGGGCATCTGGCGCAGCATGCCGTACTCCGGGCCCCGGGCCTGGTGCAGGTGACCGTGGATCATATAGCCCCGCCTGCGGTAGAGAATGGGATAGTGGCAGAGGATAATGTGGACCTCTCCGTCGTCGATCTCGTTGAAGTCGGTGACGGTCTCGAAATAGCGGTACAGCTCCCCGGCGTTTTCAAAGCCGGTGTCGTGATTGCCGCGGATCAGGTGCTTATGGCCCCGGAGCCGCGCCAGCGCGTCCCCCGGCACCAGGCCCCGGTTATAGCCCACGTCCCCCACCACATACACGGTGTCATCCTCCGACACGGCGGCGTTCCACCGGGCGATCAGCACCCGGTCCATTTCCTCCACGGAGCCGAAGGGACGGGAGGGCAGGAAGGGCTCATAGTGAAAGTGGAGGTCGGCGGTATAGAAGATCATGGCGTCCTCCCATAGCGATATTTTCAAAATAGAATAACGAATCTCAAAAAAATTTAGATAACCAGATGAATTTTTATTTAGTATAGCAAAATCCGCCGGGATTGTCAATACGGCAGGGCGGGAAAATGCCATTTTGGGCATGACAGAGCCCCGGACGGCGGAAGGCAGATATGGCCGCCCGGGGCTTTGTCTATTTCATTCGCTCCACAGCCGCACCGTCCGTGGGGCGGTGTCGCCGTCTGGCAGCAGCGACGCCGCGAAGCCCGCGGGCTGATACGTCAGCTCCAGCAGGAATTGATCGGGCTGATCCAGATAGTCCGGGTACTCGTCCAGCACCATCACCAGCTCCAGCTGCCGCCCCTGGGCGGGCAGCGGGTTCAGCCAGCCGTTTACCACCTGATCGCTGAACTCCACGCCGGACTCATACCCCAGGGGCAGTACGCCCTTGGAGGTGTCGTGGATGTAGAATTGGGCGTTCAGCTGATAAAGCTGCCCGTCATAGAACCCGTAGACCTTTCCCTCCGTCAGCTTCAGGGGGATGTCCTTGCTGCTGGAACGCAGGAGAAAGTAGTAAAGATATTTCTGGTTGGGGACCTTCTGGATGACTACGCTGCCGTCTTCAGCCGTATAGCTCTCCTGGACGGCCTGGCTGGGAATGCTCAGCCTGGTCAGGCGGGGCGTCAGGGCCTGGGCGGTGTACCGGGCTTCGGCGTACCACAGAATGCCGGACAGCACCAGCAGCGCCGCCAGGACGATCACCGCCGCCCACAGGGCCTTCCGCCGCCGCCGCAGGCGGCGCAGCAGCCGGGCCTCCTCCTGAAACTGCGGCTCCAGCAGGGGGTGGCACATTTCGTCCGCCGTCCGGCGGCAGGCTTCGCACCCGGCCAGGTGCTCCTCCAGAGCCTCCCGGGATTCCGGGCTCAGCATCCCCTCGGTGTACAGGGGCATCAGATCCTGGGCCAAGGCACAGTCGATGGTTTTCATGGCGTTCCCTCCATTTGCTCCATGATTTTCTTCCGGGCCCGGTGATAGGTGACGCAGGCCCAATTTTCACCCTTTTCAAACAGGCTGCCGATGTCGCGGAAGGACAGCTCCCCCAGCACCCGCAGCAGAAATACCTCCCGGTACGGCTCCGGCAGCCGGTGCAGCAGCCGGTGGATGCGCAGGGCCAGGTCCTTGTCCTCAAAGGCGGCGGCAAAGTCCCGGCTGTCCGGCAGGGCGGCGGTGTCGTCCAGGGGCTGGCACCGGCCCTCCTTCCGCCGCAGGGAGGTCCAGGTGTTCCGGGCGATCTGGCACAGCCAGGTGGAGGCGGCGCACTCGCCCCGGAAATCCGGCAGGGCCACCATGGCCCGGTAAAAGGTCTCCGCCGCCAGCTCCTCGGCGGCGTGTTCGCTGCCGGTGAGCCGCAGAGCGTAGCGGTACACCGTCTGATAGTGGCGGCGGTACAGCTGCTCCATATCCTGGGCCATGTCCTCCCTCCTTTCTGTTTATTAGACGCGCGGCGCAGCGGAATCTGACAGAAAATTTCAAAAAAAATCCCCTTATGCGGGGGCATAAGGGGATTTTGAGGGGTCAGGTATTCAGATACGGGTCGTCCAGGCGGCCCAGGCGGCGCAGCATGGTCTTTTTCACGGCCTTGAAGATGTTCTCATATCCGGTGCAGCGGCACAGATGGCCGGACAGCAGCTTGCGCAGCTGGTCGTCGGTATAGTACACGCCCCGGTCCAGGATCTCCACCGCCGTCATGATAAAGCCCGGGATGCAGAAGCCGCACTGGATGGCGGTTTCCTCCATAAAGGCCTGCTGGATGTCGGACAGCTCGCCGTTGGGGCCCATGAGGCCCTCCAGGGTGGTGATGTGCTTGCCCTCGGCCCACACGGCCAGGTACAGGCAGGAGTTGTAGCACTCGCCGTCGATGAGCACGTTGCAGGCGCCGCATTCGCCCACCTCGCAGCCCTTCTTCACGGAGGTCATGGAGAAGTCGTTGCGGAGCATATCCGTCAGAGATGCCCGGACGTCCACCATTTTCTCCACTTCCTTGCCGTTGAGGAAGAACGTCACCAGCTGATACTGATTCTTTGCCATTACAGCTCACCTCCTGCCAGCTTTACGGACTCGATGAGGCAGCGCTTGGCGCTCTCCACGGCGATGTGGGAGCGGAAGGCCTTGCTGGCCCGCCAGGAATCCCGGGGGTGGATGTCCTCCAGCACCGTGCGGCCGAACTGCTGGATGTTCTCCAGGGTGACGGCCCTGCCGTTGATGAACGCCTCGGCGTTCAGCGCCCGCAGGGGCACGGGGCCCGCCACGCCGAAGGCGATGCGCACCCGCTCAAAGGTCTTTTTGTCCGGGCTCAGCCGGGCGTTGACGGAGGTGCCCAGGGTGGCGATGTCCATGGCGTTGCGCATGGCGTACTTGATATAGTGGCCGAAGGTCCGGTCATAGGATGCCTTGGGGATCAGGATGGCGGTCTGGATCTCGCCGTCCTCCGCCCGCAGGTCCACGGTGCCGGCCTTGAGGTAGAAATCCTTGATGGGTACCCGGCGGACGCCGTTTTTGCCGGTGATTTCGATGATGGCCTCCCAGGCGTGGAGGGTGGAGGCGGAGTCGGCGGAGGTGACGCCGTTGCAGGTGTTGCCGCCGATGGTGCCGGCGTTGCGGATCTGGGGGCCGCCCACCATGTCCACCGCCTCGCCCAGCACGTTGATGTACCGCTGGATCAGGGGATCGGCGGTGATGTGGCTGAAGGTGGTGAGGCTGCCGATGCGGAGATTTTCCTGGTCATCCAGGGACACGCCCCGCATTTCGCGGCAGCCCTGGATGCTGATGAGGGCCTTTCCGGCCCGCTTGCCCTCCCGCATCTGCACCAGCACGTCGGTGCCTCCGGCGATGATCTGGGCCTCGGGATGCTCCAGCCGCAGGCGGATGGCGTCCTGGACGCTTTCGGCCTGGTAGAGCGCTGACATATCATACATAGCGGTGTTTCCTCCTTAGTCCCGGATCAGGCCCTCTTCCGTGAAGCGCCGGAAAAGGACGTGGGGGGTGATGGGATCCTGGTCGATGGCCACGCCGGTGGCGTTGTAGATGGCGTTGCGAATGGCGGGGGCGCCGGAGCAGGCCGGGGGCTCGCCCAGGGCCTTGGTGCCGAAGGCGCTGGTGGGCTCGGCATTTTCCACGAACTGCGCCTCCAGATGGGGGTGGTCCATGATGGTGGAGAGCTTATAGTCCAGCAGGTTGTTGTTCAGGGGGCGGCCGGTCTTTTCGTCGAACAGCAGCTGCTCGGACAGACCGTAGCCGATGGCCATGGACATGCCGCCGTGGACCTGGGCCTCGGCCAGGGCCGGATTCACCAGCCTGCCGCAGTCGTGGACGTTGATGATGTCCTTCAGCGTCACCTTGCACATGGGGATATCCACCTCCACCTCGGCGAAGGTGCAGCCGAAGGAATAGGCGTTGTTGCGGATGGTGTAGGTGCTCTCGGCGGTGATGTGCAGGGAGTCGTTGGGGTTATACTGGGCGTGCATGGCCAGCTCCGACAGGCTCATCAGCACCTTGCCGTCGGTGGTGCGGACGATGCTGCCGTCCGCGATGTCCATGTTGTACACCGCCTGGCGGGTGAGCTTTCCGGCGTAGTCCAGGATCTTCTCCTTCAGCAGCAGGCCCGTCTGGCGGATGGAGAACCCTGCCACATACGTCTGGCGGGAGGCGTAGGCGCCCAGGCCCGTGGGGGTGATGTCCGTATCCTGGCAGGACACCACGTGGACCCTGCGATAGTCGCCCAGGCCCACCACATCGGCGGTCATCTGGGCATAGGCAGTGTCGGCACCCTGGCCGATCTCCGTCTCGCCGCACTGCATGGTGACGCTGCCGTCCAGGTTCAGCTGCATCCGGTTGGAGGACGTCTCCAGAGAGATGGGATACACGGCGGTGTTGTACCAGAAGGTGGCCACACCGATGCCCCGGCGGACGGGGCCGGTGTCCTTGGCAAATTCCGCCAGCTTCCTGTCATAGTCGATGTACTTCTTGCCTGCCTCCAGACACTGGCGGAAGGAATCGTCATAGTTGACGTTGTGGGAGAATCCGTCCTCGTACCCCTGGGGCATGATGTTCTGCATCCGGAAGGCCAGGGGGTCCATGCCCACGGCCTTGGCGCAGTCGTCCACGTTGGACTCGTCGGCAAAGGAAGCCTGGGGCATGCCGTAGCCCCGCATGGCACCGGCGGCGGGCCGGTTGGTGAACACGGTCCAGGCGTCGCACTCCATGTTGTCGCAGGGATAGTGCTGGGGGAAGGAGCCCATGGCCTTGGCCACGATGCTGTGTCCGTGGGAGGCGTAGGCCCCCTGGTTGGAGAACAGCTCCACCTTCCGGGCGGCAAAGGTGCCGTCCGGCCGGAGCCAGGACACGATGTGGAACCGGATGGCGTGGCGCACCCGGTTGGAGACGAAGGTTTCCTCCCGGGAGCAGTCGATGCGGACGCAGCGCCCGTGGACCTGGGTGGAGCACCAGGCGCACAGAGGCTCGTACAGGGCGTCCTGCTTGTTGCCGAAGCCGCCGCCGATATAGGGCTTTACCACCCGGATATCGCTCCAGGGGCGGCCCAGGGCCTGCCCCACCACCCGGCGGATGATATGGGGGATCTGGGTGGAGGCCACCACGGTGATGCGGCCGTTTTCCTCATAGGCGAAGCAGCCGTGGTTCTCAATGTGGCAGTGCTGCACCGTGGGGGTATCGTACCAGCCCTCTACCCGGATGAGGCCCGGCTCCCGGATGGCGGCCTGATAGTCGCCCTTTTTCATGTCGGTGTGCTTGAGGACATTGTCGGGATAGTCATCGTGAAGCCGGGGTGCGCCGGGCTTCATAGCCTCCTGGGCGTCCAGCACCAGGGGCAGCTCCTCATACTCCACCTGCAAGGCCCGGACGCCCTGCATGGCGGCCACCTCGTTTTCCGCGATGACCACGGCCACGTCGTCGCCGTAGTAGCGGACATGGCGGTTGAGCAGATGACGGTCCGCCACGTCCTGGTGGTCCGGGTCCATGGACCAGGGGTGACCGGCGGTGGGGAAGGGGTGCTCCGGCACGTCGAAGCAGGTCAGGACCTTCACCACGCCGGGGATCGCCTCCGCAGCGGTGGTGTCCACAGACTTCACGAAGCCGTGGGCAATGGTGGAGTGCTTGATGCGCACATACAGCGCGTCCCGGGGCATCAGATCCTCGTAATATTTGGTGCGTCCGGTGGCCTTGTCAAAGGCGTCCACCCGGACCTCCCGTTTTCCAACCTCAGCCATGAATGGTGTCCTCCTCAGCAAAATAAGAAGTCGCGATATCTGGCATAAGCCCTCGTAATTCTTCTTTGTTAAATTGTATCATAGCATATCCCGCCGGATTTGAAAAGCGGTTTTCGTGATTTTAGTTGGAGAATAGCGCCATGACAGAAAAAGCCCCGGCGGAGCTTGTCCGCCGGGGCAGGGGAGATGCGGTGTCAGCGAAAGGAGATCACTCAGATGGCCTTGCGCTTCCTGGAGGTGACCACCACGGCAGCGCCGGCTGCCATGACCGCCACCAGGCCGTACACCACCACGCCGGTATCGGCGGTCTTGGGGCTTTCGGGCTTGGTGGGAGTAGTGGGCTCCTCGGCGGGCAGGGTGATGGTCATGCGGCCCTGGGGCTGGGCATACTGTTCACCCACCACGCCCTTGAGCTCGGTGGTGATGTAGTCCATCAGCACCTCGTCCAGAGGCAGACCGGTGTCGAACTGGCCGGAGGCGGCAGCGAAGGCATAGTAGGTGTCGCCGCCGGCGGCCAGGAAGTTGTTGGTGACCACGGCATAGGTCTTGTTGGGATCAAAGGCCTTGCCGTTGACGCTGTTGATGGTGACGCGGTTGATGGAAGCGGGACCATGGTAGGTGGAGCCGGGATAGGTGTCGGCATTGGCGTCATACTTCTTGGTGGCGTCAATGGAGATGTTCATGCCGGCGATCTGGGGGAAGCCGCCCAGGGACTTGGGCAGAGCAAAGGTAGAAGCCTCCAGGGCCTCCAGCAGCTCGGCGCCGGTGACGTACACCACGGCCACGGTGTTGCCGAAGGGCAGCACGGTGTTCACGTCCAGCTTGGAGATGTCGCCCTTGTGGATGGCAGCGCGGATGCCGCCGCCGTTGGTGATGGCCACCACGTCCTCGGCGGGAACGGTGAGCTCAGCGTCCTTGCGGATGGCCCACAGCATGGAGTCGGTGATCAGGTCGCCCAGGTTGGTCTCCTGGGTGCGGTTGCCGGGATCCTTGGCGCCGTTGAGCTCCACGTCGGTTCTGGCAAAGACCTTGCCGTACTCGGCGTTGACGTCGCTGATGATCTTGTCGGCGGCAGCCTTCACGGCGGCGTCCTCCTTGGTGAAGGCGGACAGGTCGATGAGGCCGTTGCTCTCGATGCTCTTGGTGGCGTTGTCAATGACGATGGCGCCCACATAGGCAAGGCCCGTGCCGGTGGACTGGATCATGTTGTTGTCCTTGCTGGCGGTCATCACCGTGTGGGAGTGGCCGTCGATGAACAGGTCGATGCCCTTGACGTTCTGCATCACATTATAGGAGCAGTTGGGCTCGGAGGAGTCGTCCACGCCCAGGTGGCCCAGGGCGATGACGATGTCGGCATTCCCCTCGCTGCGGGCCATGTCCACGTCCTCCTGGGTGACCTTGTACAGATCCTTGCCGCCGATGAAGTTCAGGCCCTTCATCAGGGCGGGGTTGGCCTTGGTCTGGCTCTCGGGGGTGGCAATGCCCACAATGGCGATGCGGAACAGCTCAGTCTCATAGCTGTCGTCGGCATAGATGGGAGCGGTGCCGCCGGGGGCAAAGACCAGCTCGCCCTCATCGTCCACCAGGTTGTTGCAGGCGACCATGAAATCGCCCTGGTGCTTTTTCAGGTTCTCCATCAGCTGGGGGAAGCCATAGTCAAACTCATGGTTGCCCAGGGTGATGACGTCATAGCCCACCAGGGCCATCATGTCCAGGGCGGTTGCGCCCTTGCTGAGGCTGACGTAGGGAGAGCCCTGGCTGTAGTCACCGGCGTCCAGCAGGATCACCTGGTGAGCGCCCTTGTCGTAGCACTCGTCCCGCAGAGCAGCCACCTTGGCGTACTTGTCGATGGCGCCGTGGACGTCGTTGGTGTGCAGGATGACGGTCTTGCCCGCCAGGGAGTCAGGGAGCTGATACGTCTCCTTGTTCTCGCCCCAGGAAGCCGGGACCATCAGCGCCAGCGTCATGACCAGCGCCAGCAGAGTCGCTAAGAATTTCCGCATGGTGTTCTTTCCTCCTTCAATTTTCAGAGCGCGGTGCGCGTTCTGTTGTATCCTTATCATACATGATTTCTCCGAAAAAGGAAATTCTTTTTCCTTCTGCAAGGTATACAAAAATTTCATTCCCATTTTGTTGAAATTGCGTGGGTATAAACCCGGGAAAATGGGATGGATTTTTGCGCATTTCATGATATAATAAAGAATCATGCAATCAACCCGGAAAAGGAGGGCATTTTCCATGAAATATCTGTTTCGCGGGGGCACAGTGGTGTCCGGACGGGGCACCCGCCGGGCGGACGTGCTGGTGGAGGACGAGAAGATCCTCCGGGTGGCCCGCAGCATCTCCGCGCCGGAGGCCACGGTCATCGACGTGGAGGGGCAGCTACTGCTGCCGGGCTTCATCGACGCCCATACCCATTTCGACCTGGACGTGTGCAGCACCACAACGGCGGACGATTTCTTCTCCGGCAGCCGGTCGGCGCTGCGGGGCGGCACCACCACGGTGGTGGATTTTGCCTGCCCGAATAAGGGAGAGACCCTGCATCAGGGACTGGAGCTGTGGCACAGGAAGGCAGACGGAAGCTGCTGCTGCGACTACGGCTTCCATATGACCATCGACGACTGGAACCCCGGCATCGAGGCGGAGATCGACGACATGTACGCCGCCGGGATATCCTCGTTCAAAATGTACATGACCTATCCGGCCATGATGATCGGCGACGAGGCCATGTATCACGCCCTGAAAAAGCTCAGGGAAAAGGGAGGCATCTGCGGCGTTCACTGCGAAAACAGCGGTGTCATTGACGCGCTGATCGCCGAGAAGAAGGCCGCGGGGGAGATGGGCGTGGGCTCCCATCCCCGGACCCGGCCCGATTTCCTGGAGGCGGAGGCCGTGTCCCGGCTGCTGCGCATCGCTCAGGCGGTGGATATCCCGGTGGTCATCGTGCATCTGACCAATGCCGCCGCCCTGCGGGAGGTGGAGGCCGCCCGCAAACGGGGCCAGCGGGTGTATGTGGAGACCTGCCCCCAGTATCTGCTGCTGGACGACAGCGTGTATGACGACCCCGACTATTCCCGGGCCGCCCGCTATGTCTGCGCCCCGCCCATCCGCAAGACGGAGGACCAGCGGGTCCTGTGGGCCGCCCTGCGCAAGGGCGAGATCCAGACCGTGTCCACGGATCATTGCAGCTTTACCCTGGAGCAGAAGGACGCCGGACGCGGGGACTTTACCAGGATCCCCGGCGGCCTGCCGGGGGTGGAGACCCGGGGCGAGCTGCTGTATACCTACGGCGTTACCACCCGGAAGATCAGCCTGGCCACCATGTGCCGGGTGCTGTCGGAAAACCCCGCCAAGCTCTACGGTATGTTCCCCCGGAAAGGCGTGCTCCAGGCCGGGGCCGACGCGGATATCGTGGTGTACGATCCCCAGGCGGACCATCTGCTCCGGGCGGAGGACATGACAAGTCTGGCGGGCTACACGCCGTATGAGGGCTTCCCCATCCGGGGCGGCATCCGGCAGGTGTGGCTCCGGGGCCGCCTGGCAGTGGAGGACGGCTTTGTCCTGGCCGGGCCCGACGGGAAGTATATCTCCCGGGGCAAGTGCAGCCTGTGACGAATAAACGAGAGAGGGTCACTGTATGAATATTCTGTATGCCCAGTCACCGGCGCTGTTCTGGTGCGCCCTGGCGCTGATCGTATGCTTTTTTGTGCGCCGGGGAGCCCACCGGGTCCGGGCGGTGCTGGACCTGATGCTGGGGCTTTTGTGCGTGGTAGGCGGCGTGGCCCTGTACTATCTGGGCATGTATAACGACGCGTTTACCATCCGGGATTTCTGGCACATCCGCACCGCAGGCTGGATCGGCCTGGCGGTGGTCGTGCTGGTGACGGTGTGGCAGGTGGTGAAGGCCACCCGCCGCAGCGTGTCGGCCCGCCGGGCCGCCCGCCAGGCAGAGCGGGACGAAAAGACCCGGCAGAAGGAGCTGGAGGACGCCAGGACCCGGGCCTATACCGCCGGGCAGGAGGACGCCAAGGCCGCCGCCCGGGTGGCGGAAAATGTGTCCGCCGCCGCGGAAGACCGGGAGAACGGGTGAGAAAAAACGGGTGAAAAAAACGGGTGTGCTGCGGCACACCCGTTTGCGCTCATCAAAAAGGATTTTTGACAAGCTGAGTCCCCGGCTGCGATGCAGCCGGGGACTTGCTGTATTTTTTTGGGGGGCGGGCTTACCGGGCGGCTTCCATGCCGGCCACCAGGGCCTTCCTGTTGCCATCCAGGAAGCGGGCCTTGCGCTCGCCCAGCTCGATGCGGATGGCCTCGGTCATCTGCTCCACGGTGGTGACGGGGACCTTTTCCAGGACAGCGCCCAGAATGGCCACGTTGGCACCCTTGGGGTTGCCGATGGACTCGGCAATGGCGTTGGCGTCGCAGTACACCACCTGGATGTCGTCGCGGACGGCCTTGCGGTCGATGATGCTGCTGTTGATCACCAGCACGCCGCCGGGCTTCACATGCTCCTCGAACTTATCCAGAGAGGGACGGTTCATGGCCACGATCACGTCGGCCTTGTCCACCAGGGGGGAGGCCACGGGGTCGTCGGACACGATGACGGAGCAGTTGGCGGTACCGCCGCGCATCTCGGGACCGTAGGAGGGCAGCCAGGAAACGTGCTTGCCGTCCAGCATGCAGGCCATCGCCATGAACTTACCGATCAGGAGCATGCCCTGACCGCCGAAACCGGCGAAAATAAAGGTCTTTTCCATGTTACTTGGCCTCCTTGTCTTTGTAAACACCCAGAGGATAGTAAGGAATCATGTTTTCCTCCAGCCAGGTCATTGCCTCCACGGGAGACATACCCCAGTTGGTGGGGCAGGTGGACAGAACCTCTACCATGCAGAAGCCCTTGCCCTCCTTCTGGTAACGGAAAGCCTTGGCAATGGCCTTCTTGGCCTTGACGATGTTGGCGGTGTTGTTGACGGCCACGCGCTCAATGTAGTAGGAGCTGGGCACAGCGGCCAGCATCTCGCTCATCTTGATGGGGGCGCCGCACCAGGCCTCGTCGCGGCCATAGGGGGAGGTGGTGGTCTTCTGGCCGATCAGGGTGGTGGGGGCCATCTGGCCGCCGGTCATGCCGTAAATGGCGTTGTTGACGAAGATGGTGACGATCTTCTCGCCGCGGTGGGCGGCGTGGACGATCTCGGCGGTGCCGATGGAGGCCAGGTCGCCGTCGCCCTGATAGGTGAACACCATGGTGTCGGGGCCCACGGCGCGCTTGACGCCGGTGGCCACGGCGGGTGCGCGGCCGTGCGCGGCCTCGTACATGTCGCAGTTGAAGTAGTCATAGGCAAACACGGAGCAGCCCACGGGGGCCACGCCGATGACCTTGCCGTCCAGGTTCATCTCGTCGATGACCTCGGCCACCAGGCGGTGAATGATGCCGTGGTTGCAGCCGGGGCAGTAATGGAACTGCTTATCGGTGAGCAGCTTTGTCTTTTCGAATAATACGGCCATGTTACTTGCCCTCCTTCATGCTGAGAATCTTCTCGACGATCTCATCGGTGGTGGGCATCTGGCTGCCGCAGTGGCCGGTGAAATCAATGGGCTTTGCGCCGTTGAGTGCCAGCTTCACGTCCTCCAGCATCTGGCCCTCGTTCAGCTCCACGTCCAGGACGGCCTTGACGGAATCCTGGCAGGCGGCCTCGCGGACGGCGTCGTAGGGGAAGGGCCACACGGTGATGGGACGGACCAGCCCCACGTTGATGCCCTTGGCCTTCAGCTCGGCAATGGCGCTCTTGGCAATACGGGCCACGGTGCCGAAGGCGGTGATGATGTACTCCGCACCCTCGCAGTTGTAGGTCTCCACCATCTGCTCGTTGGCCACCACTTCCTTATACACGGCCTGCAGCTCGTCGTTGTGAACGGCCAGGCTCTCGGTGTCGATATAGATGGAGTTGATGACGCCGCGCTTGGCGGGATCGTCGCCGGGCTTCCAGCCGGTGCAGGCCCAGGGCTTCTCTTCGGGGTCGACCTTGTAGTCCACCATTTCGGGCAGCTCCACGGGCTCCATCATCTGGGCGATGATGCCGTCGGCCAGGAACAGAACGGGAATACGGTATTTCTCGGCCTTCTCATAGGCGAACATCATGATATCGATGAACTCCTGGATGGAGGAGGGGGCATAGGTCAGCAGGTGATAGTCGCCGTTGCCGCCGCCCTTGACGCCCTGGAAATAGTCGCCCTGAGAGGCCTGGATGTTGCCCAGACCGGGGCCGCCGCGCATCACGTTGACGATGACGGCGGGAACACGGGCGCCTGCGCAGTAGGAAATGCCCTCCTGCTTCAGGGACACGCCGGGGCTGGAAGAAGAAGTGATGACGCGGGCGCCGGTACCGGCAGCGCCGTACACCATGTTGATGGCCGCCACCTCGCTCTCGGCCTGCAGGAAGCAGCCGCCGATCTCGGGCATACGGGCGGACATGTACTCAGGGATCTCCGTCTGGGGAGTGATGGGGTAGCCGAAGAAGAAACGGGCGCCTGCGCGAATGGCGGCCTCCGCAATAGCTTCGCTGCCCTTCATAAGAGTCAAAGCCATGATTAATCCTCCTTAGTCTTTTTCGATGCGGATCACCACATCAGGGCAGGTACGCGCGCAGGATGTGCAGCCGATGCAGGCCTCCATATCGGTGACCTCAGCCGGATGATAGCCCTTCGCGTTGATCTTCGTCTTGGACAGGGCAATGATGTGCTTGGGACATGCCCGAACGCACAGGCCGCAGCCCTTGCAAAGATTCTCGTTGATAGTAACTCTTACCACACTTTACACCTCTTTTCTGGTTTTACCTTTCCTTTGGGAAAATGTATCAGGGTCCCGATTACCGGGGGATGCATGAGGTTAATAGATCTCCTTCCGGGGATCCGTGGTGTTCAGCCCGTGCTGGATATAGGAGTCCCAGTCGCGGTGCATGTACACGTCGATGGGGACGGGCGTGCCCACATAGGCGGGGTCCGGATTCCGGGCCAGGAAGTCGTCCAGAAATTCCTTTTTACCGGTGGTATACGCCACGGGAATGCCGGTGCGGTCCGCCACCTCCCGCAGCACCAGGTAGCCGTCCCACAAATCGTCGGCGCTGGTCATGGTGGAGAGGTTGGTATTGTTGATCATACCGGTAATGCTCAGACGGGAATGCAGCTGCATGGCGTCCTGCAGATGGTGGATCTTGTCCGGGGTGCTGGCCAGAGGCCGCCGGATGTTTACCACGTTCAGCACCTCCAGGGCACCGGGCTCCAGGCTGATGAAGTCCTGGTGATAGCGGCCCAGGGCCGTGGCGCCCACATCGTCGCCGCCTACGTCAAAGATGACGCTGTCCCAATCCAGCACAAAGGCGGACGACACCTCCGCCGGCAGAGACAGCGTCTCGATGCCGGAACAGGCAAAGTTGGGGGATACCAGGCGGATCTCCTTCTGCTCCACCAGCTTGCCGCGCTCGGTCAGGCGGAAGTAGGTGTTCACCATATCCAGGTCCAGCAGCTCTGTCCGGTCGCCCCGGGCGGCGGCCCGGATGGCGAAGTTCAGCGCCAGCTCGCTTTTGCCGCTGCCGTAATTGCCGATCAGCACCTTGACGTTTTTCATGGGTCAGATTCTCCTTAATCTATAAAAGCAAAATTACCGCAGGTTCTCCCTGATGGTCCGGCACAGGGCGGTGATGCCCTGGACGATCTTTTCCTCGGGCATGCAGCTGTAGTTCAGACGCAGGGTATTCTCGTGGCCGCCGTTGGGGAAGAAGGAGCCGCCGGGAACAAAGGCAACCTTCTTTTCCAGGCACTTCATCTGAAGCTCCTTGGCGTCCATATATTCCGGCAGCACCACCCAGGCGAACAGGCCGCCTACGGGATGGGTGCAGGTGCAGCCCTGGGGCAGCTCCCGCTCCAGCGTTTCCAGCATCACCTTCCGGCGCTTGTCATAGCAGGCGCGGATGGTGGCCACATGGGCGTCCAGGTCGAACATCTCGATCCACTTGGAGGTCTCCATCTGGCCCACGGTGGACGCCTGCAGGGAGGCGGCCTGCTCCATGAAGTTGTACTTGGCCAGAATATGCTCCTCGGCGCAGACCCAGCCGATGCGGTAGCCGGGGGCCAGGATCTTGGAGAAGGTGCCCAGGTAAATCACCAGGCCCTTGGTATCCAGGCTCTTCAGCGCGGGCAGGGACTCACCCTCGAACCGCAGCTCGCCGTAGGGGTTATCCTCCACCACGGGGATCTCATAGCGGTTGATGATCTCCATGAACCGGTGGCGGCGGTCCAGATCCCAGGTGCGGCCGGTGGGATTCTGGAAATCGGGGATGACGTAGATCATCTTTACCCGTTCGGTGGTGGCCAGGATCTTTTCCAGCTCCTCCATGATCATGCCGCCGTCGTCGGTGGGCACCTCGATGAACCGGGGCTGGCAGGCCTTGAAGGCGTTGACGGCGCCCAGGTAGGACGGACTCTCCAGCAGCACCACGTCGCCGGGGTCCAGAAAGACCCGGGCGGAGAAATCCAGACCCTGCTGAGAGCCGGAGGTCACCAGAATGTGGTCTGCGTCGGTGTGGATGTTGTTCTTGGCCAGCATGCGGTCGGCAATCTGCTGGCGCAGCTTGGGATAGCCTTCAGTGGATGAATACTGGAGCGCCACGCGGCCGTTCTCCTCCAAAACGGCACGGGAGGCCTCCATCATCTGCTCCACGGGGAACAGCTCCGGGGCGGGCATGCCGCCGGCAAAGGATATGATGTCGGGCTGCGCGGTGAGCTTTAACAGCTCCCGGATCTCGGACCCCTTTAAAAGGTCCATCCTCGATGCGAATTGTACCATGAATGCTTCCTCCTCAAATTCATAGCCATGTGCTTGTGCACCTTGCCGGGCACAAGCATACGCTTACAGCTATATTTAAGCACAAATTCACAACGATGTAAAGAAAAGGAGGGGCAAAAAACGGGCCGAAAACGGACCTGCGGCACAAGTTTGGAGAGAGGTACAAAAAATCCGGGAGGAATCACGGCATTTTCCACAAAGGAAACTTATGTGATATTTTTGGCAAAAATGTTAAAAATATGGCAATTTAAGGCGCGAGACGGGGAGGAAACCGCCGGCCGGCCAGGGGGTGCATGGACAAGCTTCGGGGAAAACGGTATGGTGAAGGGCGCTTATGGGGAGGAAACGCAGAAATGGAAGAACATGCGCTGAAGGGTGAGTATATATCCGTCCTTCGGAACGGCGTGCTGTCTTACGGCTGTCTCTTATACACATCTGACGCTGCCGACGAATAGCCTTGTGTAGAT
>OWJC01000604.1_pt1 | contig 16628 bp, 21 predicted proteins | sample 1732731 | NCBI WGS metagenome assembly OWJC01 (sample SAMN05065747, study PRJEB22554) | human gut metagenome | biome: ENVO:2100002; feature: ENVO:00000062; material: ENVO:00002003 | host: Homo sapiens | place: USA
TGTTTAATTTACAAGGTACACGCTCCAACCGCGGAACATGTGATAGATTACCACGGGTTTTGCGGTTTGTCAACAGGTTTCGACGATTTCATCCATCTCGTTTCCCGCCGCAAATCGCTTCTATTATTAGCCGCACTTATATCCCCCTTCTGTAACGCTTCACGCCGCCTCGCCGGACGCGCCGATCAGCTGGTCGTAGCGCATCAGCAGCAGCGCGATCTGCGCGCGGGAGACCGCCTGCGTCGGGTACCAGACGCACTCATCCTCCGCGATGAGGCCCTTTTCCCACGCCCATCGCACCGCGCTCAGGTTCGTCTCGCTGACCTTCGGCGCGTAGGGATAGTCCTCCAGAGACGCATTGGACTCCGGGCTGCCCGCCAGACGGTGCAGCACGGCAAGCACCTCCTCGCACGAGCAGTACGCCTCCACGCCGAAGCTGTCCGTGCCCTCCGGCTTGATGTAGCCGTTGGTATCCGCCCAGTTCACGCAGTCATAATACCACTCGCCGCTTGACACATCGCCGTAGGTATGGCGCGGCGCAGCGACCGGCTCGCCGCCGGCAAACCGATAGAGGATCATGGCAAGCTGCGCGCGGGTCATGCCATAGTTCGGGCGGAAAAGGCTCAGCCCGCCACCGACGTCCGTGCCGCTCATCAGGCCGTTCGTCACAACATAATTTACCGCCGGAACGTACCAGTCGTTGATCGTAATATCCGAAAAGACATACACGGTCTTCTCACCGTTCTGCTCGACCTCGAGCTGCATGGCGCCGCTCTCCGTCTCCGTCACCACGCCGAGCTTCAGCTCCGCGGGCAGCTCCGCCTTGCCGCTCTGCTGTGTAAAGCCCTGGCCGTCCGCCAGATCGTTCTGTTGGTCTTTCTTCCCGCCGCAGCGCGTCACGACCAAAACGATCAGCACCACGAGCAGCAGCAGGATCACAAGTAATTTCTTTCGCATAGGCGTCTCCTGTTCCTCGGTTTCTTTCGTAAGCTTAGCAGGTAAATGTGTCTATTTCTTTGCCATCATCTCGGAAATTTTCCGTTCCAGCGCCGCCTTGGCCTCGCGTGGATCGGAGATGTCCCATACCGCGCTCTCCATCGGGCAGAAGCCCGTGTCCGCGCGGTTGCGGATGGCCGGCACGACCGTGTCCGCGATCGCCTCGATGCTGTGGGCGCGCAGCGTTTCCCGCGCGGGGACGCTCATAAGCGGCGCGTAGACCGTCCGAACGCCCAGCAATACATACAAAAAAGCCGCCGCCTTGCCGACGATGCGGTCTGCCGCCGACGCGCCGGAGAGGTCCGTTCCCTCGTTCAGCCAGCGCATCAGCGGGCGGATGCCGTGCTCCTCGGAGGCAAAGCTCTCCCCCGCCCGGCAGGCAGCGCAGGTGTATTCCTCATTATTTTCAAGCAGCGCCTTCGCCTGCTCCAGATCCTTATTCATAAGGGTGCTCCTTTTTTAGAAATCTTTTTTATCATACCCGAGCGCAAAAGGGATGTCAAGTTTTTGTGCCCTGCTTGCTTTTTCGCCGCGTCCGCGGTATACTGGACGCAATTTCAGAAAAAAGGCGGAACGAACATGGCACGAAACACGAATCGCATCCACGACTGGCGCAAGCTCAAATGGCCCTTCTGCGTCACCTTTTCATACTATGCGCTCCTCTGTCTCTACACCGGCTCGGCCGAAGCGTCCGAAGCCGGCTTCCTCGCCGTTCTCATCATTGCGCTGCTCATCGACGCGGTCGCCTACGCCTGCTACCTGTTCTTTCTCAGCAAGGCGGAGGAGAATATGGGCAAGCTCTGGTTCGCCTTCATCCTCGCCTATGTCCTCGCAAGCTCCGATAAGCTCGCCATCGTCTGGCAGATACTCGCCGCCAACGCCGGCACGCATTGAATCCCCCCCCACCTGTATTTTCAACCGTCGATAAAAAGCGCAGACCCGCGGGTCTGCGCTTTCTTTTTATAGCCGCAGTCACAGTACGAATCGCCGGAGGCAAGGGCGTATTCACGCACGAAGTCCGTCACGCCGTCTGCGGACGGCGGCTCAGCCGTGACCCTCGGCGGCGATCATGTGCAGGGCGTGCTCCAGCGCGCCGAGCACGGCGGCGAGATTTTCGCGCGCCGCCTTTTCCGAGCCCGGCAGATTGACGATAAGGCTGCTGCCGCGCGTACCGGCGACGGCGCGGGAGAGCATGGCGTTGGGCGTGACCTTCAGCCCCTCCACCCACATGGCCACGGGAATGGCGCGGATCTCCCGCTCCAGCACGTCGGCAGTCGCCTCCGGCGTGACGTCGCGTGGGGAAAGCCCCGTGCCGCCGGTGGTGAGGATGAGGTCGATCTTCCTCTCATCCGCGCAGGCGCGGAGCAGCGCGCTGATCTGCCCGCGCTCGTCCGGCACAATGGCCGCGTGAACGACGGTGAAGCCCGCGTCCTCCAGCATGGCGCGGACGGCGGGGCCGCTGGTGTCCTGCCGAAGCCCCCGGCTGCCAAGGTCGCTGACGGTGATGACAGATGCTGTGTAGCTCATAGCGTTTCCTCCTGCTTTCGATATCCCAATGCGGTCGAGATCATGGAAGCCGTGACGCAGACCTGCTCCACGGCGGCGTGGAATTCCTCGGAATGCGGGCTGCGGAACATACCGATCACGCCCACGGCGTAGGCCGCCTTGCCCTCCACGGTGTAGACCGGCGCGGAGACGGAGCGCAGGCCGATCTTGTACTCGCCGTTTTCGATGGCGTAGCCGTTCGCGCGGCAGGTCTCGACCTCCCGCATCAGGGCGGACGGGTCAGTGACGGTGTGCGGCGTGAACTGCGTCATGGGCTGCGCGCGCAGCAGCGCCTCGGCGCCCGCGCGGGACATATTCGCCAGAAACACCTTGCCCTGCGACGTGCAGTAGAGGGGCAGGCGGGAGCCGACGTCGGACACGATGTGCAGGCCGCCGCGCGTTTCCGCCTGATCGAGCGTGACGACGCTGCCGCCCTCGCACACGGAGAGCACGACGGAGGCTCCCGTCTGCTGGCAGAGATGCTCCATGTAGGGCCGCGCCACAAGGGAAATATCCCACGAACGCTCGACCTGGCGGCCGTATTCAAACAGACGCAGCCCGAGCGAATACTTTCCGTCGGGCGTCTGCGTGACCACGTCATACGTCCGCATGGTGGTCAGAAGGCCGAACACGGTGCTCTTCGGATAGCCGCACTGCGCCGACAGCTCCTTGAGCGACAGCGGCTTTTTTGACCGGCTCAGAAGCTGCAGCAGCTCCATCGCCTTCGCAACCGACAATATGATATTTCCATCCACCACGGCGCACGCCCCCTTTTACCGTCAGCATAGCGCCCGCGTGATATTTTGTCAAGAATAATCCGATAATGGCAATCAAAAATCCGATAATATCGCACGTTTGATTTGAAATGAGCGGGATGAAAATGCTACAATGGGTGCAAACGAAAGGATCGGCGCCCTATGGAAGATACATTTGGCAGGAATATCCGTTATCTGCGGCTGTCGGTGACGGAGCTTTGCGACCTTCGCTGCCGCTACTGCATGGCGGAGGAGGGCGTCTGCAAGCGCGGACACGAGGAGCTGTGCTCCTTTGAGGAGCTGCGGGACTTCACGGCGGCCGCCGCGGCGCTCGGCGTGACGAAGCTCCGCGTGACCGGCGGCGAGCCGCTGGTCCGGCGCGGGATCGTAGAGCTGTGCGCCATGCTGCGCGCAGTTCCCGGGATCGAGGAGCTTTGCCTGACCACGAACGGCACGCGGCTGGAACAGCTGGCCGCGCCGCTGAAGGCAGCCGGCGTGGACCGGCTGAACATCAGTCTTGATACGCTCCGACCGGAGCGCTACCGCGAGATCACGCGCACAGGCGAGTTGGAAAACGTGCTGCGCGGCATCGAGGCGGCGGAGCGCGCGGGCTTTGAGAACATCAAGCTCAACTGCGTGCTGCTCGGCGGCATGAATGACGATGAGATCGGCGACTTTGTTCGCCTGACGGCAAAAAAGCCGTGGCAGGTGCGGTTCATCGAGCTGATGCCGATGGGCGTGTGCGCGGCGTGGCCGCCGGAGCGCTTTCTGCCCGCGCAGGAGGTCCTCTCCCGCGTGCCGGAGCTGCGCCCTGCGGGCCGCAGCGGCGTCGCGCAGCTGTACCGCCTGCCGGGAGCGGCGGGAACGGTCGGACTGATCGAGCCGATGAGCTGCGCCTTCTGCGCGGACTGCACAAGAATACGTATCACGGCGGACGGGAAGCTCAAGCCCTGCCTGCACTCGGACGCAGAGCTCGCGCTGCGCGGATTATCCGGTGCGGAGCTGGAAGCAGCCATCCGCCGGGGCATCCTGATGAAGCCGGCACGGCACCGCATGGACGAGACCGGCGTCACAGAGACGCACCGCGGGATGTTTGCGATCGGAGGATGAAGATGGAGCTGACGCATTTTAACGAACAGGGCCGCGCCCGCATGGTGGACGTGAGCGAAAAGGCGCAGACCTATCGCGTGGCACGTGCCGCCGCGACGGTCCGCATGGCAAAGGCGACGATGGACAGGATCCGCGAGGGCTCCATCGGCAAGGGCGATGTGCTGGCGGTCGCGCAGGTCGCGGGCATCATGGCGGCGAAGAAGAACAGTGAGCTGATCCCGATGTGCCACCCGTTGCTGCTCACCAAGGTGGACATCTCATTTGAAATGGAAGAAGCCGCCCTGCACATCCGCAGTGAGGTCCGCTGCCACGGCGAGACAGGCGTTGAAATGGAAGCGCTGACGGCGGTGAGCGTCGCGGCGCTGACCGTGTATGATATGTGCAAGGCCGTACAGCGCGATATGCGCATCGACGGCATCCGCCTCCTTTATAAGGAAGGCGGCAAGAGCGGCGTTTATGAAGCGGAGGAATGAAGAAATGGCACAGGTGACCGCAGTCAACATCAGCGAAAGAAAAGGGGTGCGCAAGCACGAGGTCCCCTATATCGACCTGAAGCTCCATCACGGCATCGTGGGCGACGCCCACGCGGGCGACTGGCACCGCCAGATCAGCCTGCTGGCTGAGGAGAGCGTGGACACGATGCGCGCCGTCTGCCCCATCGCGCTGGACGCGGGCATCTTCGCCGAGAACATCAACACCCGCGGCATCGAGCTCAGAACGCTCCCTGTCGGCACACGCCTGCGCGTGGGCGAGACGGAGCTTGAGGTCACGCAGATCGGCAAGCAGTGTCACAACGACTGTGAGATCAAGCGCGCGACCGGCAAATGCGTGATGCCGACCGAGGGCATTTTTGCCGTCGTGGTCAAAGAGGGCCGCGTGCAGGCCGGAGACGAGATCGAGGTGCTGAAATGAAGCTCATTCGAACCGAGGACGCGGTGGGTCATGTCCTCTGCCACGACATGACGCAGATCATCAAGGACCAGTATAAGGACGCGCGTTTCCGCAAGGGCCACGTCGTGACGGAGGAGGACATCCCCGTGCTGCTGAGCATGGGCAAGGAGCACCTCTACGTCTGGGAGATGACGCCCGGCATGGTGCATGAAAACGACGCAGCGGAGCGTCTGCTCACCCTCTGCGGGCAGGAGAATATGCTCCGCAGCGAGGTCAAGGAGGGCAAGATCGAGCTGAAGGCCGCCTGCGACGGCGTGTTTCTGGTCGATTCCCAACGGCTCATCGCCGTGAACAGTCAGGACGAGGTGATGATCGCCACACGCAAGGGCGGCACGGCGGTGCGCGCGGGCGACAAGCTCGCGGGGATGCGCGTCATCCCGCTCATCATCGCCGAGGAAAAGCTCCAAAAGGCCGAGCGGGCCGCGGGCGGCGAGCCCCTGCTTGCGCTCAAGCCCTATGTGCGTAAGACCGCCTGCATCGTCGCCACCGGCGGCGAGGTGAAAAAAGGGCTGATTCAGGATACCTTCACGCCGGTCGTGATCGACAAGCTCAGGGCCTACGGCATCGAAACGCTCGAGGTCGTCTACTCCGGCGACGGCGTGGAGAACGTGCGTGACGCGGTGCTTGCGATGCGTGAAAGGAAGCCCGATATGGTCCTCTGCACCGGCGGCATGAGCGTCGACCCCGACGACAACACGCCCGGCGGCATCAGGGCTGCGGGCGCGGACATTGTCTGTTACGGCGCGCCGGTGCTGCCCGGCGCCATGTTCCTGCTCGGCTATTTTGACGACGGCACGCCTGTCATGGGACTTCCCGGCTGCGTGATGTACGCGGGCGCGACGGTCTTTGATCTGGTGCTGCCGAAGGTCGCGGCGGACGTTCCCGTCACGCGCACCGATATCGCCGCCATGGGCGAGGGCGGGCTGTGCCTTGGGTGCAAGCCGTGCCGGTATCCGGTCTGTCCGTTCGGAAAATAAATCCTTCGCGCCTGCGGGCGCGAAGCTTTCACCATTCATTATCTTTCACGAAGGATAACGATAGAGAACTATTTTGAAAGGAAAAAGAAGCCCATGAAAAGGCTCATATCTCTGCTCCTCGCGCTCTCCCTCGTGCTCGCGCTGACCGCCTGCGGCCAGAAGGACACGGCCCCCGACACCACCCAGACCGACGATCCCCAGACCGAGCAGGCCGATCCGGTCGAGCTGATCGTGTTCGCCGCCGCCTCCATGACGGAGACTCTGACCAAGATCGCGGAGCTTTACAAAACCGCCGCGCCCGAGGTCACCATCACCTACAACTTCGATTCCTCCGGCAAGCTGCTCACCCAGATCAAGGAGGGCGCAGACTGCGACCTGTTCATCTCCGCCGCTCCCACGCAGATGAACGCGCTCGACGGCAGCCTCATCGGCGACACGGAGAAAAATCCCGACGGGCTTGACCTCATCGTCACCGACAGCCGTGTGAACCTGCTGGAAAACAAGGTGACGCTCGCCGTTCCCGAGGGCAACCCCAAGGGCATAGAGAGCTTTGACCAGCTTGCCGAGCTGCTCAAGGGGGGAGATGTGATGCTGGCCATCGGCAACAGTGACGTGCCCGTGGGCCAGTACACCTTGAAGATCTTCAACTACTACGGCATTGACGAGACCGCCGTCGCGGATAAGCTGACCTACGGCAACAATGTCAAGGAGGTCACCTCTCAGGTGAGCGAGGCTGCCGCCGACTGCGGCATCATCTACGCCACCGACGCCTACTCCGCCGGCCTTACGGTCGTGGACAGCGCCACCGCCGAGATGTGCGGTCAGGTCATCTATCCCGCCGCCGTGCTCAAGGGCGACAAGGAGGAGGCCACGCGCGCCTTCCTCGCCTATCTCCAGACCGACGCCGCTATGACCGTATTCGAGTCCGTCGGCTTCAGCCCCGCGTTTTAAGCGCTTTGCTGGTAAGATTTGATTTTTGTTGAACCGTTTTCGCTTCAGCGCTTCGTACCAACTGCGCAGCAGCGGCCGAGCGGAAAGAGAAGCACGCCAAATCGTTCAGAAGAAAACGCCCACATATGATCTCCGAAATGTGCGTCAAGTACGGCAGTTCGGGGGTCAAGGGGCAGCGCCCCTTGCGTTTCTTGGGGGATCCAAAGGGGGCCATTCTTACGCTAAGAATGGCCCTCTTTGAAATCGCCGCCGCTGGCGGCTGCATCGGAGGTCACCTATGGACTGGTATCCCTTATGGACTGGTATCCCTTATGGAACTCGCTGCGCATCGCGGCGATCATCCCATTGGGCCGCCGCCCAACGGGAGCCCTGAATCTCTCCCTGCCCGGCCGAAAATAAATTCCGTCCGCGCCAAGGTTTTGCCTGCGGCAAAACGCTTGTACGCCGCACTCGCGGCGTATGTGGAGCTCGCCTGAGTCTCTGCAACGTCTGAACACCGGAGGTCACCTATGGACTGGTATCCCTTATGGAACTCGCTGCGCATCGCGGCGATCTCCACCGTTATCATCTTTTTCGCCGGCATCTTTGCCGCGTACTATATCGCCAAACTCCCGCGGCTCATCAAGGGCGTGCTGGATGTGGTGCTCACGCTGCCGCTCGTGCTGCCGCCGACGGTCGTGGGCTATCTGCTGCTGCGCGTACTGGGGCCCAAGCGCGTCATCGGCGCATGGGTGCTCGAGGCCTTCGGCGTCAAGCTGGTCATGACCTGGTGGTCTGCCATCTTCGCCACCACGGTCGTCATCTTCCCGCTGATGTACCGCACGGTGCGTGGAGCCTTTGAGGCCTTTGACGAGACGCTGGCCTACTCCGGCCAGACGCTCGGGCTCTCCAACACCTACATTTTCTGGCGTATTCGGATGCCCTGCTGCCGTCAGGGCGTGCTGGCGGGCACGGTGCTCGCCTTCGCCCGCGCGCTGGGCGAATACGGCGCGACGAGCATGATCGCGGGCTACACGCCCGGCAGGACCGCGACCATCTCCACCACCGTCTATCAGCTCTGGCAGACGAACAACGACGCGCTGGCCTACCGGTGGGTCGCCGTGAACATCGTGATCTCCGCCGTGGTGCTGCTGGCGGTCAATATGCTCGAGCGCCGCGACCTCCTGCGCGGCGCGAGCCGTGCGAGGAGGGCGAAGGCATGAGCCTGTATGTCGATATTGAAAAACGCCTTGGCGCGTTCCGTCTGAAATCGAAATTCGAGGTAGCGGACGAAACGCTGGCGCTGCTCGGGGCCTCCGGCTGCGGCAAGAGCATGACGCTCAAGTGCATCGCCGGCATCGTGACGCCCGACCGCGGCAGGATCGTGCTGAACGGCCGCGTGCTCTTCGACAGCGAAAAGAAGACCGACCTCACGCCGCAGCAGCGCCGGGTCGGCTATCTCTTCCAGCAGTACGCGCTCTTTCCCAACATGACCGTCGAGCAGAACATTCTCTGCGGCATCCGCGAGGGAAGCCGGTCGGAAAAGCGCGCGCTGGCTGCGGAAAAGATCCGCATGTTCCGGCTGGAGGGCTTGGAGAAAAAGCATCCCGCGCAGCTCTCCGGCGGACAGCAGCAGCGCGTCGCGCTCGCCCGCATCCTCTGCTCCGAGCCGCAGGCGATCCTGCTCGACGAGCCCTTCTCCGCGCTCGACAGCTACCTCAAGTGGAACCTTGAGCTGGAGCTCTCCGACCTGCTCGCGGGCTTTCACGGCCCGATCCTTTGGGTCAGCCACGACCTGGGGGAATGCTGCCGCAACTGCCAAAAGGTCTGCGTGATGGAAAACGGCGTTTCCTCTTCCGTAACGGACATGGAGACGCTGGTGCGCTATCCCGCCACGCAGAGCGCGGCCCAGCTGACCGGCTGCCGCAATTTCCTGCCGGCGCACCGCTGTGAGGGCGGCGTCCGCCTTGACGGCTGGGACATTCTTCTGCCGCTGCACGCCGTGGGCGAGCGCGCCACCGTCGCCGTTCCCGACGGCGCGATCACCGTGGAGGGCGGGACCCATACGGCGCGCGTCAGCCGTGTCATCCGTGATCTGAACGCCACCGCAGTCGTGCTGCGCGCGGCGGAAGCGCCCGACGCGCCGCCTCTGTGCGTCGTCCTGCCCGAGGGAGTCCGGGCAGCAGAGGGAGACACGCTCTCCTTTTCGCTCCTCGCGGACCGTTGCCGGCTGTGGGAGGAATGACCGCTGCGCCAATATGAAAAAGCCGCTGCCGCACTCCAATCAAACAATACAGGCAAGAGCCGCTGCATCGCAGCGGCTCTTGTTTTTTCATTTCATCGCGCTTCGACCGCGTCAATGCTTCGTCGGAGGAGCACGCTTCAGCAGCTCCTGGATCTTCTCGATCATGGCCTGTGACGAAAACGGCTTCGGAAACACATAGGACGCGCCGAGCTCAGTCGCGTCCCGCACGATCTTCTGCGTCGGCAGGACCGTCATAAGAATCGTCGAGAGCCGGTGTCCGTGCTCCCGCAGCTGCCGGAGAACATGAAGGCCGCCCTTATGCGGCAGCATATCGTCCAGCAGAAGGATGTGCGGCTTGTGGCATTGAATCGTCTCCATCACCTCATGCTCCTCCCGCGCGTGGAACACGTGAAAGCCTCCGTGCTCGTGCAGGGACTCCAACAGCAGCGTACTGAAGCCCTCATTGTCATCTGAGAGTAAAATCCTTTTCCGATGCGGCATTTCTGTCCGCCTCCTCCAATTTGATTTGATTTTACACAACTGACCTTGTATAAAATAACGCGATCGGATCGAATTTTCAATTCCCTTTATAAATCTTAACGCGATCTTTGCTCCAGCCCGCGCAGGGCGGCTGGTCTGTTTTCACCCGTCCGCGCGGTCATAAATACGCACTCAACGCATGCCATCCAGAATAAATAAGCAGAAGTTCAAAGAATATATTTTATTGTATGTTTATGCGATTGACGCCGCATGTATTTTGTTTTAGAGTATAGATGGTCATCTGTACGCAGTTCCTCTTACGATTGCTCGGCCCTTCCCTCGGAAAAAATCAAGGTACTATGGCCTCGGCTGACTTCTTGCAGTTCGTTGTTACTGCGGCTTTCGGATTTTTTCCCTACACACCCTCCGCAAGACCTCCCCGGGTAAAAGCAACAACTCGCTTCCCATGTAACCGCCACATTTACCGCATGGGATTCGGGCAGCATTGGACTTTGTGTTGCTAAGCACACTCGTCCGTCCCTATACGGCCTACTATGTGATTTCTGTTCGTCGGTTCAGGAGTTTGCCTGCCAGCATTCTTTTCCCTGCTGACATCTATCTTCCTTCAGATTCCACCTCACGGTGAACACCCTTGCCTTCGGCTAACGCTTCCTACTGTCGAGCGCGCAGTGGTCTTTCACCACATAGTTGTTGAACTTGCCGGACGCACATATAAAACGGAGCTGCCATGATTGTGGCAGCTCCGTTTTATATTCTTAAATGTAACATATATGCCATCGGAACTCTTCGCGATTGCTACGCTCTGCTATTTTATCCCTCGCACAGAATATCGATCAGCTCGTCTGCCTGCAGCCCTGCGAAATAGCGGGCTGTCTCCACACCGTCCAGCGCCGCCGTGTAGCCGGCGCGGTCCGGCGTGTGGCCGACAAAGCGCGCCGCCAGTTCCTCCGGCTCCTCTGCGCTGAAGAAATCCCCCTTAAAGGTGACCGCCGAGACGAGGCCGTGCTCGACCGTGATGTACGCCTCGATCAGCCCGCAGCCGTCCACGCGGCTGCGGCGCAGCATCGTGCAGGCGGGAGACTTTCCATAGTTCCACTCCCAGGTGGCATAGCGTTCCGCGCGCAGCTTCTCCACCGCCGCAAGGTCGTCCGGCGTCAGCGGATATTCCTCGCCCGGGTTCTCACGCAGAATGTTTTCCAGCAGGATACGGCGGAACTCCGGCAGCGTGACCCGCTCGGGCAGATGCTCGGCGACATTCGTCACACGGCTGCGCACCGAGCGGATTCCCTTGGTCTGGATCTTCGTCGGGTCGACACGCAGCGCCTCGCCGACAACGGAAAGGTCCGAATCGAACATGATCGTGCCATGATGCATCACGCGGCCCTGACGGAGGTACTGCGAGTTACCGGAGAACTTCTTCCCGTCGATCGTGATGTCGTTGCGTCCGTTCACTTCCGCCCTGACGCCAAGCGCCGCCAGCGTGCGCACGACCGGCTCACAGAAGAGCTTCATATCCAGCGTGCCGCTCCCGCCGGCATCTGTGATAAAGGTGAAATTCAGGTTGCCCATGTCGTGGTAGACCGCGCCGCCGCCGGAGAGGCGGCGCACCACACGGATGCCGCGCTCGCGCACGGCTTCTTCGTTGATCTCGGAAATGGTATTCTGGTATTTGCCGACAATGATCGCATTGTCGTTCTGCCAAAGCATGAAGTACATCCGGTCGCGCGGCAGGCAGTCGAACACATACTGCTCCATTGCCAGATTGTAACTCGGGTCCGTCGTCATCAGGTCCAGATAAGATAGCTTCATCGTTGTCTCCTTAATTGCCGTTATCCTTTTTCAGATGGGCGCTCAACTGCCGCGCCATGATCTGATGGCCCTCCGGCGTCGGTATCCCTATTATCGTATGCACACCCAGGCTCAGCAGCTGATTCAGCATCGCTCCCATATTGGCCCGTGCGCCGGTATCCGTTCCCGAGAAGAAAATATCATTGGCACCGCCCATCAAGAGCACCAAAGGGCGCTGTGCACCGATATCACGATTCGCCAGCAGCGCGCGCAGCCGCACCAGCATACCGCCGGTCGTGTCCCCGCTGATGCCTTCGTTCACGATCTCCCAGCCCGTCTCCTGTGCGCACAGCCTTGTCCACCGCTGGGACGGCCGCACACCATACCCGAAGGTCAGGCTGTCGCCGATGCAGATCAGTTTCATTTCTTTTCACTCTCGCATTTTCCCGAATATGCCACCACTTGTTCTCTGTTTCCGCATTGTAACACACTTTATTTGAAGTCTCAAGAAATATTTGTTGTACTCCGCAGGCCATGCCCCGTTTTCTGATTCCTTGATCCACGCTGCGTCAAAGTCTCACGGGACGAACTGTAGCCCCTGACGAGCATACTTGTCTCGCCGAAGTTGTCTAATCCCATATCGGTCTATCGCTATCGATCCCCGCTATCATGCAGTCCGCTTTGACCACGTCGCCAATCTCCAATGGGGCAAGAGCCTCCAGCCCACGCGCGTAATAATTACTGGAAATGGGAAACGGGATAGACACCGTGCCGTACTCCGGGTGAGCGGGGTTCCTGAGTTCCGCTTGCAGTATCATTTTCTACGCTCCTTCCTTTCCTCGATCTCCTCCATGTCGGTTTTGAGACAGGTCCCGTCCCTGTGCCAGCAGATAAAACCGTGTCTGGCATGAGGGCAGCCCTTACACCGCTCACTGCGGCGACATACAAGCGGCTCAGTTTCCTCTCGTGGAGGAGTGGGTGCAAAGAGCGGGGAACTGCGTCGATCGGATTCGTATTTCATCTTGTGATTCCTCCTACAAAAAAAGCGGCGTCGATTGATCGACACCGCTTACATACTCTGTTCCATTGTCCGCGTCTGTTCCGGAGATTCCGGCAATAGGCACTTGATCTGCTCCATGATGGTCTTGATTTCCTTTTCCCTTCCGATAGATAGACCCTCGTCCTGCTCGCAAACGAAAGCCAATGCCCGATGTATCTCGTCGAGTTGTTCTGGCTCGAACAGTGCTTCCTTGGGAAGAAGCCCGCTGCGTCGGACAAAGTCGTGCTTGGCCTCCTCGTAGCCGTTTTGGAAGTAGTGACCGTGGTGGACACCCTTGCGGTCCCAATCCCACTCCCACGTCACAAACTGGACGCCGCGCTCGGTGGGGTGGCCCGCCAGCACAGCATCGCCGAAGTCAGCGAGGATGCGGTAGTCGCCATCCAGTCCGCTGGCTTTGAGCCGCGGAGCGGCTTCCATAGCGGTCATATACTCCAGCGTTTTCGCGGCGATGTACTCGACGCGAAACAGGGCATCCTCTGCCTGGGGCGTGTCCGCGTCCTCCCGGCGATAGAACACGCTGCCCTTGCCGGTGATGCGGCAGAGACGCCCTTTTTCCCAGCAGACGGGCAGGTGCTGATCTTTGATCGGTTCTACCGTAAAACCGTTCTGCCGCAGCCGAATGGCGGTTTCTTCAAGGAAACGGAGCTGCGCGGTTTCGTTCTGTTCGTTCATTGTGAAGTCCTCCTCGTAAGCAAAAAAATAAGCCGGAGCATCCTAGAATGCTCCGGCCGGGTGATAGATTGGGCAGAGACGCCCTTTTTGATGTCGGGAAATGAAAAAAGGGCGCCGCTTTTTTGGCTGGTCAAAGCCAACAAAACGACACCCAAAAATTTGTGATCTTTTTTTCGCAAGATTGATGTTTTTTTCGAGAAAAGCGCCCATTCAAAAAAGGCACCGGAGGCGAAAAGCTGTCGCGATTCGGGTATGCTCCAGTTCGAATCACGTCAGTTGCTCCGAAAGCGCTATAAAAATCTATGGTTCAAAAGAAGAAATCCGGCTTCAAAAAAGCCCGGAAACGGTTGATGCGCCTGGCTTTTCGCCAGACGCATCTATACCGGTAATTCTTTATGGTCCGAGTGGCGGGATTTGAACCCACGGCCTCATGGTCCCGAACCATGCGCGCTACCAACTGCGCTACACCCGGATGTGCAACACGGCTATTATAAGGATTTTTCCGCGCGCTGTCAAGAGCCCACCCATAGTTTTTTTCTTTTTTGCATCCTTAGTTCCTTGGTTTTGAGTATATACTGACTTCCAGCTATTGTCAATGTATACTATAGATTGCTTGCCTAATTTCGTTTGCTGTCTCCCTGTATATTTTACGTTTGTTTTATAATACAAAATGTATTTGATATTTTCCTATTCGTCAATAACGGAATGAGCATCACAAATTTTATTCTTAAAATTAGATATGAATTTTGATTATCTTTTTAGAAGTTCTTATATGCCGGTATAGCCCGTATTTACAGGCTTTTCCGGCATTTTTCGTATCGGAAGAAACTCACATATATTTTTATATCCGCTTAGGTTTTTGCTTTCAAAAGTAGTAAAGAAGTAGTAAAACCTTGATTTACTACTAAGCTGCTATCCGCAGCATTTCAGCTTTTGCGCTGTCGAAAGTAGCGTGTGCGTAATAGTTCAGCGTCATAGTAATGTTGGAATGTCCCATAATGTACTGTAATGCTTTCGGGTTCATTCCGGCATTTGCCATGTTGGTACAGAACGTATGACGTAAGGTGTGCGGTGTCATTACTTTCGGTAGAGCTTCCTCATGGTACTTGTTGTACTTCTTTGCAAGCCCCCTAAACATACCGTCATAATTGGTAGCTGTTTTCGGGTAGCCGTCCCGGTTGAGGAAAAGGAAGTTGCTGTAACCGTCAATAGTAACAGCTTTTGCACCCCTGCGCCGTTTCAGCACTCGGTTAAATGCTTCATATACTTTTTCGCTCATTGGAATTTGACGAATACCGCTTTTCGTTTTTGGTGTTTCAATGTAATATCCTGTTTCCGCACTTCTTAAAAGTTGGTGGTCTACATTGATTATCCTATTCTCAAAGTTAATGTCAGTATCGGTCAGCCCGCAAAGTTCAGAGATACGAAGCCCTGTCCCAAGCAAAATAATAAGCTCGTCATAATACTTCTGATAAACTTTGTCATTTTGAGCAAAGGACAAAAAACTTTCTTCCTGCGCTGGTGTTAGCGGAACCTTTGGTTCTGTATCATCTTCAATGACAGTGTTTAACTGGAAGTCAAAAGGATTTTTCCTTATGCAATCGTCCTGTATCGCTGTGTAAAAGGCAGCTTTCAAGGAACGCTTGTCATTACTGATAGTCTTATAGGAAATTCCTTTTTCTTTCATGCGGATTGCCCATTCTTTCGCGTCGGACAGCTTCACGCTGTCAATCGGGCAGCCCCCAAGTTTATCTTCTTCCAGTAGCTTCATCAGCCGCTTGCGTCCGTTTTTCGTATTGTACCTTACATTTCCCCGGTGGCGTATCTGCTTTGCATAAAGTTGGCAGACCGTCATTTTCTTGCCTATGGTGTCTATCCCGTCGTCAAGGTCTTTCTGTATCCCCTTATTGCCACCAACGCAGGTACGATGCAAAGTATATTCCAGAATCAATTGCGATTCAATTAGATACTGCATTTAAGAACGATGAGATCGCGCTCTATATTCGGTGCGTCTATTGGTTGCTAAGGCTAATTTCGGCATTTCCAATCATTTGTGATAATGCGAAAAGAAATGCGGGCCTGTTTGAATCCATACTAAAATCAATTGAAACGGATGTGTAGAGAAATGAAGCGAACAATACCTAAATCCCTCGTCCAGCGGCAGGAGAAAATCCGCCAGAAAACTTTGGAGGTGGTAACGCAAGCAATTCTTGCATTAGAGTCTCAAGGCTACAATATCAAAATCAAGGATCTGGTAAGCGTAACCGGTCTGTCCCGTTCCGTTTTTGCCAAGCCGCATGTTCGAAAGGTGCTGGTAGAGTATGGTATCATCCAGCCGCAGATTACTGAGGGCGCAGACAAAGCCAACAACGCATCTCCCCGAATGGCAATGCTCCTTGCAGAAAAAGACGGGTATATTCAAAGACTGCTCAATGAGAATAATCAGCTTCGCTATGAGGTTGAGCTCTTGCGCGGCAAAGTTCATCTTCTTATGCACAAAGCTGCGGCGCAGGGCGAGGACGATTTCTAACCGAATATGATAGCAGCACGATGCGGTTCAGTGAAAGGTCATCGTGCTGTTTATTATATAGCCAATTTCAAAAATGCACAAGAATGAAAGGAGAATTTAATCGTGTCAACAGAAAAGGTAAGAAAAACGGGCGGCAACAACGTGCCGCTGGTCGAGCAGGAGGCAGATGCCATCTGCATTGCAGGCAATACGGTCGACCGGCAGCCGCAGAACGGCGGCAACGGTCTTGGCTGTCAGGATGACTTGGCGTATACTTTGACCGCCACAGACCGCCACGCGGTCTACAGCCGCCAGCGTGTGGATGACTTTCGGCATAATGATGTGGCAAGTACCCAGAGTGCCCGTCAGTACAAGGACGCAACCGACCTGATTTGCCAACAGGCAGAAGCCTGTGCCCATCTCATTCGCCGCCTCACGCCGCTGGAGTGTGAAAGACTGCAGGGATTCCCGGACGGCTGGACGGACATCCCCAACGCATCGGACTCCGCCCGCTACAAAGCCCTCGGCAACAGTGTTTATTGGGACAAAGCCATTATGTTAATGGTGGGCACAAAAATGGCATGAATAC